>Ga0209172_10003708_pt1 | contig 22521 bp, 18 predicted proteins | sample LarsenN4metaG_FD_184113 | JGI IMG/M metagenome (GOLD analysis project Ga0209172, IMG submission 184113) | Hot spring sediment bacterial and archeal communities from British Columbia, Canada, to study Microbial Dark Matter (Phase II) - Larsen... ... | reverse complement strand
CGCGCGCCGGCGCGACCGCGGACCGCCCGCTGGCCGGGCTGCGCATCGGGCTGCCGAAGGAGTTCTTCCCCGCCGCGCTGGCGTCCGACGTGGCCCGCGCCGTGCGCGCCGCGCTCGCGGAGCTGGAGAAGCTCGGCGCCGGTCTGGTCGACGTCAGCCTGCCGCGCACCGAGCTGTCCATCCCCGTGTACTACATCATCGCGCCGGCCGAGGCGAGCTCGAACCTGTCGCGCTTCGACGGCGTGCGCTACGGGCACCGCGCGGGGAAGTATGCCGACCTGCTCGACATGTACAAGAAGAGCCGCAGCGAAGGTTTCGGCGCCGAGGTGAAGCGCCGCATCATGATCGGCACCTACGTGCTCAGCCACGGCTACTACGACGCCTACTACCTGCAGGCGCAGAAGCTGCGCCGCATGATCGCCGACGACTTCCAGGCCGCCTTCGGCCAGTGCGACCTGATCGCCGGCCCGGTGGCGCCCAGCGTGGCCTGGAAGATCGGCGCGCAGGGCGACGACCCCGTGGCCGCGTACCTGGCCGACATCTTCACCCTGCCCGCCAGCCTGGCCGGGCTGCCGGGAATGAGCGTGCCGGCCGGCTTCGGCGAGGCCGGCATGCCGGTGGGGCTGCAGCTGATCGGCAACTACTTCCAGGAAGGCCCGCTGCTGCATGCGGCGCATGCCTTCCAGCAGGCGACCGACTGGCACGCACGCGTGCCGAGCGGATTCTGAGCACCATGAGCAGCCCTTCCCTCATCCGCGGCTACGAGGTCGTGATCGGCCTGGAGACCCACGCCCAGCTGTCGACGCGCTCCAAGATCTTCAGCGGCGCGAGCACACGGTTCGGCGCCGCCCCCAACACGCAGGCCTGCGCGGTGGACCTGGCCCTGCCCGGCACGCTGCCGGTGATGAACCGCGGCGCGGTCGAACGCGCCATCCGCTTCGGGCTGGCGGTGGGCGCCACCGTGGCGCCGCTGTCCATCTTCGCGCGCAAGAACTACTTCTACCCCGACCTGCCCAAGGGCTACCAGATCAGCCAGTACGAGATCCCGGTGGTGCAGGGCGGCGAGGTCGAGTTCTTCATCGGCGAGCAGCGCCACGTGGTGCGGCTGACGCGCGCCCACCTCGAGGAGGACGCCGGCAAGTCGCTGCACGAGGACTACCACGGCCAGACCGGCATCGACCTGAACCGCGCCGGCACCCCGCTGCTGGAGATCGTCACCGAGCCGGACATGCGCAGCAGCGCCGAAGCCGCCGCCTACGCGCGTGCCCTGCACGCGCTGGTGGTGTGGCTGGACATCTGCGACGGCAACATGCAGGAAGGCTCGTTCCGCTGCGACGCGAACGTGTCGGTGCGCCGGCCCGGCGCGCCCTTCGGCACGCGGCGCGAGATCAAGAACCTGAACAGCTTCAAGTTCCTGCAGCAGGCGATCGACTTCGAGGTGCAGTGGCAGATCGACCTGCTCGAGGACGGAGGCCGGGTCGAGCAGGCCACCGTGCTGTTCGACCCCGACAGCGGCGAGACGCGCGCGATGCGCACCAAGGAAGACGCGCACGACTACCGCTACTTCCCCGACCCCGACCTGCCGCCGCTGGTGATCGCGCCGGCCTGGGTGGAACGCGTCCGGGCCGAGATGCCCGAGCTGCCGCGCGCGATGGCGCAGCGTTTCCAGCGCGACTACGGCCTGCCAGCCTACGACGCGGCGATGATGACGCAGAGCAAGGCGATGGGCGCCTACTTCGAGGCCGCGGCCAAGGGCTGTGGCCAGCCCAAGCTCGCCGCCAACTGGCTGATGGGCGAGGTGTCGCGCCGCCTGAACGCCGAGGACCGCAGCATCGAGGCCAGCCCGGTGAGCGCAGCGCAGCTGGCCGCGATGATCGGCCGCATCGCCGACGGCACCCTCTCCAACAACGGCGCGAAGCAGGTGTTCGATGCGCTCTGGACCGGCGAGGGCGCGGACGTCGACGCCGTCATCGCGGCCAAGGGGCTGAAGCAGATGTCCGACACCGGCGAGATGGAACGCATCGTCGACGAGGTGCTCGCCGCGAATGCCAGGTCGGTGCAGGAGTACCGCGCCGGCAAGGAGAAGGCCTTCAACGCCCTGGTCGGCCAGGCGATGAAGGCGACCAAGGGCAAGGCCAACCCGGCCCAGGTCAACGAGCTGCTGAAGAAGAAGCTGGCCGGCTGAGCCGGTGGCTCAGGGCTTGGCGCCGGGCGCCTTGCCCGGCACGGACGCGGCCGGCTCCGACGAGGCGATCATGCCCAACGAGCCGGGCTGCGCGCCGCCCCACAGGCGGCGCAGCCGCTCCAGCTCGTCGTCGTAGATCTTGTTGATGCGCACCAGCTCGGCCTTCTGGTTGGCCACCAGGGTGCGCTGCGCCTCGGTGGTGGCGTCGTTCGCGTCGATCGCCTGCTTGAGCTTGAGCGGCAGCGGCTTGCCGACGTAGAACTCGGTCTCGTCCATCAGCGGCTTGCGCTCCTTCTCCAGCGCGGCCAGGCGCGATTCGGAGATCGTCAGGCTCTTGCGCACGTCGTCCAGCGCCGACTCGCGCGCCTTGTGGTGAGCCGCTTCGTTCGGGAAGCGCTGCAGCAGGTTGCGATCGCGGCGCACCGCCTCGCGCTGCTGGGCACGCGCCAGGGCCTCGCGCTGTTGGCGCGCCTCCAGCTCGGCGCGCTCGTCGGCCGTGAGCACCGGCGGACGCACCTCGCGCACCGAGCCGTCCTGGTTGTGCACCCGCTGCTCGCGGGCGATGCACTCGGGGATGGGCCGGTCCGAGGTGATCTTCTTGCCGTTGATCTCGCAGCTGTAGATCGAGGTGGAGGGCTTCTGCGCGGGCTGGGCGAGGCCGGGCACGGGCACGCCGGCCGCCAGCAGGGCGGCCGCCAGGGCGAGCGAGTGGGCCGGGGCCAGGCGGGGCATTCAGACTCCGTAGCGTTCGCGGTAGGCGGCCACGGCTTCGAAGTGCGAGCCCAGGCCTGCGTCGGCGGTCGATTTCAAGTATTGCAGCAAGTCGGAGAGCGTCGCAATCGCCGCCACGGGCAGCCCGAGCTGCTGCTGGACATATTGCACGGCCGACCACGGCGTGTCCGCGCCGTTCTCGGTGGCCTTCTCCTGGCGGTCCAGCGCGATCGCCACGCCGCAGGGCGTCGCGCCGGCCGCCTGGATCATCGAGATGGATTCGCGCACCGAGGTTCCCGCGGAAATCACGTCGTCGATGATGAGAACGCGCCCGGTGACCTTCGCGCCGACCAGCGTCCCGCCTTCGCCGTGATCCTTCGCCTCCTTGCGGTTGTAGGCGAAGGGCACGTTGCGGCCCAGGCGCGCCAGTTCGATGGCCACCGCCGCCGCCAGCGTGATGCCCTTGTACGCCGGCCCGAACAGCATGTCGAACCGCAGGCCCGAGGCCAGGAGGCGGCGTGCATAGAATTCCGCCAGGCGGCCGAGCTTGGCGCCGTCGTCGAACGCTCCGGCGTTGAAGAAGTAGGGCGACAGCCGGCCTGCCTTGGTCTTGAACTCGCCGAAGCGCAGCACGCCGGCGTCGACCGCAAACCTCACGAAGTCCTGGGCCAGGGGATCGGTGGCGGGGCTCGTCGTCATCGGAGGCATTCTCGTGTTCCGTCTGGTCACGCTCAATCTGAACGGCATCCGCTCGGCAGCGACGAAGGGCTTCGAGGCCTGGGCCGAAGGCGTGGCGGCCGATTGTATGGGGGTGCAGGAGATCAAGGCCCAGGAGTCCGATGTGAGGGGTCGCTTCGACGTGGTGGCCGGCATGACGGGGCATTTCCACTTCGCCGACAAGAAGGGCTACTCCGGCGTGGGGCTGTATACGCGCAAGAAGCCGAGCGCCGTGATCACCGGCATCGGCAACGCCGAGTTCGACGCCGAGGGGCGCTACGTCGAGGCACGCTTCGACAACGCCCGCCGCAAGCTCTCCATCATCAGCTGCTACTTCCCGAGCGGCTCCAGCGGCGAGGAGCGCCAGCAGGCCAAGTTCCGCTTCCTGGCGCTGATGGCGCCGCACCTCACGAAGCTGAAGGCCGAGCGCGAGTTCATCCTGGTCGGCGACGTGAACATCGCCCACAAGGAGATCGACCTCAAGAACTGGAAGGGCAACCAGAAGAACAGCGGCTTCCTGCCCGAGGAGCGCGCCTGGATGACCGAGCTGCTCGACACCATCGGCCTGGTGGACGTCTTCCGAACGCTCAACCCCCACCCCGAGCAGTACACGTGGTGGAGCAATCGCGGCCAGGCCTGGGCGAAGAACGTGGGCTGGCGGCTCGACTACCACCTGGCGACGCCGAAGATCGCCAGGACCGCGAAGCACGAACACATCTACCTGGAGCAGCGCTTCTCCGACCACGCGCCGCTGGTGATCGACTACGACTTCACGTTGTAGGCGCCCAGCACGCGCAGCAGCCAGGCGTTGAGGTGGCCGATCTCCTGCGGGCACACCGAGTGCTCCATCGGGTAGGCGTGCCACTCGACCTCGTGGCCGAGCGCCACGAGCGCGTCGCGCGAGGCCTCGCCGCGCTGCGGCGCCACGATCGGATCCTGCATGCCGTGGGCGAGGAAGACCGGCACGTCGCGGTTGGCCTCGCTGCGCTCGGCCGCGGTGCTGGCTGCCAGCGGCAGGTAGCCGGACAGCCCGGCCAGGCCGGCGAGGCGCTCGGGGTAGCGCAGCCCGGTCAGCAGCGTCATCGCGCAGCCCTGCGAGAAACCGGCCAGCACGATGCGGTTGGCCGCGATGCCGCGTTCGCGCTCGCGGTCGATCAGCGCCGCGACCGCGCGCTGCGATTCGCGCAGCCCGGCCTCGTCCTCGCGGCGCTGCAGGTCGGCGCCGAGGATGTCGTACCAGGCACGCATGCGGTAGCCGCCGTTGATCGTCACCGGGCGCACCGGCGCGTGCGGAAAAACGAAGCGCACGCTGCCGACGGCCGAGAGGTCCAGCGCCTCGGCCACCGGCACGAAGTCGCTGCCGTCGGCCCCCAGGCCGTGCAGCACGATGATGGTGGCCACCGGGTGTTCGCCGGTGGCGCCTTCCAGGCACTCGAGTTCCAGGGCTGCGCTCATGGCCGCATTCTCGCGCCCTTACAGTGCAGGGCGTGACGACCCTGTTGCCCGCGGCCTTCCGCAGCCGCATCGAGGATCTGCTCGCCACGGGAGAGCGCCGGCTGCTCGGCCTGGTCGGCCCGCCCGGCGCGGGCAAGTCGACGCTCGCCCAGGCCCTGCTGCAGGGCTGGCCCGACGTCGCCCAGGTGGTGCCGATGGACGGCTTCCACCTGGCGCAGTCCGAACTCGTGCGCCTCGGCCGCGCCGGGCGCAAGGGCGCACCCGACACCTTCGATGCCGGCGGCTACGCGGCGCTGCTGCGCCGCCTGCGCGAACAGGTGCCCGGCGAGGTGGTGTACGCGCCCGAGTTCCGGCGCGACATCGAGGAGCCGATCGCCGGCGCGATCGCGGTGCGGCCCGAGACCCGGCTGGTGATCACCGAGGGCAACTACCTGCTGCTGGGCGAAGGCCCCTGGGCCGGCATCGCCGCGCTGCTGGACGACTGCTGGTTCATCGACGTGGACGATGCGCTGCGCCGGCAGCGGCTGATCGAGCGCCACATGCGATTCGGCCGCGATCCGGAGGCGGCGCGCGCCTGGGTGGAGCACACCGACGAGCCGAACGCCCGGCGCGTTGCCGCGACGCGCTCGCGCGCCCGCGCCGTGCTGCGCTGGAACTGATCCAAGATCGAGGACGTCGGCAGACCGGCCAACCGCCATGAGCTTCCAGCACCGCACCCTCCCCGTGACCCCCTTCCAGCAGAACTGCTCGCTGGTGTGGGACGACGCCACGATGCAGGCCGCGCTGATCGACCCCGGCGGCGACGTCGACATGCTGCTCGGCGCGGTGAAGGCGCTCGGCCTCACGCTCGAACGCATCTGGCTCACGCACGCGCACATCGACCACGCCGGCGCCACCGGCACGCTGGCGCGCACGCTCGGCCTGCCCATCGAGGGCCCGCACGAGGCCGACCAGTTCTGGATCGACGCGCTGCCCCAGCAAAGCCGCATGTTCGGCTTCCCGCCGGCCGAGCCCTTCACGCCGACACGCTGGCTGCACGACGGCGACACGGTGCGCATCGGCGGCTGCGAGCTGCTGGTGCGCCACTGCCCGGGCCACACGCCGGGGCACGTGGTGTTCTTCGAGCCGACGACGAAGCACGCGTTCGTCGGCGACGTGCTCTTCGCCGGCAGCATCGGCTGCACCGATTTCCCGCAGGGCGACTTCGACACCCTGATCCGCTCGATCACGACGCGGCTGTGGCCGCTCGGCGACGACGTGCGCTTCACGCCGGGGCACGGGCCGCAGAGCACCTTCGGGCACGAGCGGCGCAGCAATCCGTTCGTGGGCGGCACCTGAGGCCGGCCTGCCGGCGTGGTGAATATTCACCACCTGCGCGACGCAACGCTTCGTAACCTGTTCCTCGAGCCCCCAGGCCGATCGGCCCGGTGGCCACCCGAGGAGGAACAACCATGTTCGATCTCTCCCATACCGATCACAGCCGGCCAGCCGCGTCGAGCGACGACGGCACGGGCTACGCCGGACCCGAACGACGCGGCGCCACGTCGCTGCGCTGGAAGTGGCTGGCTGCCGCGCTCGACGAAATCGACTACGGCATCCTGCTGCTGGACGACGCCTCGCTGCTGCTGCACGTCAACCGGGCCGCCCGCGTCGAGCTGGACGGCGACCACCCGGTGCAGCTGCTCGGGCGCGAACTGCGGGCACGCGATGCGCGCGATGACCAGGTTCTGCGCGCCGCCCTGCAGTCGGCGGCGCAGCGCTCGCTGCGCCGCCTGCTGGCGATGGGCCCGCCGGGCCGGCAGGCGAGCGTTTCCGTGGTGCCGCTCGGCCGCCTGGGCCTGGACGGGCACTCGGCCACGCTGGTGATCCTCGGCAAGCGGCAGGTGGGCGCCACGCTGGCGCTCGAGAGCTTCGCGCGCTGCCACGGGCTGACCGCCAGCGAGACGCGCGTGCTCGGCGCGCTGTGCCAGGGCGTTCCGCCGGCCGACATCGCCGAGGCGCACGGCGTGGCGCTGTGCACCGTGCGCACGCAGATCGGCAGCATCCGGCAGAAGACCGGCGCCGCGAGCATCCGCGAGCTGCTGCGGCAGGTGGCCGTGCTGCCGCCGCTGATGGGCGTGCTGGCCGGCGAAGGCGACCGCACGAGGTGCGGACTGCGCTGGGCGCTCGCCGCCTGACTTGAGCCGGGCGGCGGCACCGTGCTAGCGTGCCGGGGCCATGCCCCGCGCCGCGCACCCGCCGATCGGCCAAGAGGCCGAGCCCCTGATCGCCGCCCTGCCGGAGATCCTGCGGCCGCTGGCACGGCGCGGCGCACTGCGGAAGTTCGGCAAGGGCGAGTGGCTGATCCGCGAGGGCGACGAAGGCTCCACGCTGTTCATCCTGCTGTCCGGCCGGGTGAAGGTGTTCTCGGCCGACGCGCGCGGGCGCGAGATCGTCTACGGCGTCTACGGCCCGGGCGAATACCTCGGCGAGATGAGCCTGGACGGCGGGCGCCGTGCCGCGAGCGTGGAAGCGATCGAGCCCGTGCTCTGCGCCATCGTCACGCAGCAGACGCTGCTGGCCCACATCGCGGAGCAGCCGCGCTTCGCGCTCGAACTGCTCTCCAAGGTGATCCGCCGGGCGCGGGCGGCCACGCTGAGCGCGCGGCAGCTGGCGTTGAACGATGTGTACGGGCGGCTGGCGGCGCTGCTCGATGCCTCCGCGGTGGCGCGCAGCGACGGCAGCCGTGCCTTGCCTGCCGGTGCGACGCACCGCGAGCTCGCCAGCCACCTCGGTTGCTCGCGCGCCATGGTGACGCGCTTGCTGCGCGACCTGGAGACGGGCGGCTACCTGCGCGCCGACGCGCAGGGCCTGCGACTGCTTCGGCCTCTGCCGGCGCGCTGGTAGCGCGCTGTCCGCTACAGCGGCGCGCGCAGGCCGAGTTCCGGCGTCGGCTCCGGTCGATACGGGCCGAAGTCCGCCTCGCGCCGCGCCAGCTCGCGCTCCAGCGCCGCCACGGCCTGCACCGCCTCGCGCAGTGCCGCCGCCTGCCGGGCTTCCAGCTGCTCGCCCGCCGGGTCGGGGCGCTCGACGCCCTTGCGATCCTGCTTCGGCCGCAGCGGCCGCCTGTGCGCAGCGGCTTGCAGCTGTTCGTCCAGCGTCGCGCCCTGCGCGCGGCTGCCGGCGGCGGCGGCATAGCCGCGCAGGTGTTCGCGCAGCCCCAGCAGCTCGTTCATCGCGCGAACGTAGACATGTTCCTGCCAGGCCGGCGTGGGCGGGTCGCCGGCGCGGCCGTAGCGATCGAGGATCAGCTCCGCCCCGCAGCTGCCGTAGCGGTGAGCCATGGCGAGAATGCGCTGGCGCGGCATCACCAGGTTGAGCTGGCCCTCGTCGTCGCGCAGCGCCATGCGCAGCACGCGGTTGCGCACGTGCGGCAGCCGGCTGGTCAGCGCATCGCTCCAGTTCATCGTCGTCAGCGCCATGCCGAGCAGCAGGCCGAGCAGTCCGCGCGGCCCCTTCTCGTCGCCCGCCGGCGGCGGCGCGTCGGGCACGCCGCGGTCCCAGTTGTCGGCGCGCCCTTCGCGGTGGCACTCGGGCAGCCAGAGCGCCTGGTCCTCGAAAGGGCCGATGCGGCGGCTGAGCATCAGGCCGAAGGTGGGCCAGCGCGGGTGCGCGGCGTCGAACAGGTGGATCGGGAAGTTGGTGCACAGGCCGCCGTCGGTCATCCAGGCGCGGCGCAGTTCGCGCAACTCGCGGTTCTGCTGCTCGTAGTCGATGGCATAGACAGGCACGCAACTGAACAGCAGCGGAAAGCTCATGCTCAGCCGCGCGGCGACGGCGATCGGCAGGTCGCCGGCCGGGATCTCGCGCAGGCGCCGCTTCAGGGCCTGCTGCCGCAGACTGCCGCTGTGCGGCGGCGGGTCGCTGTCGCTCGCCTGCTCATAGGGGCGTGAGGCCGCGAGCACGGCGTCGAGCAGGCGTTTCGGGAACAGCCGTCGCCACAGCCTGGGGTCGAAGAACAGCCTGGGGCCGCCGTCGAGCAGCGGCCAGCGGACCGGGCGGCCGAGGCTGACCAGCGTGCTGAACATCTGCAGTTCGATGGCCGGCTCGATCGGCCGTTCGCCCTGCGCGGGCGGTGCCACGCCGGCACGGGCGTGCCAGAGGTCGGAGAAGGTCAGCGGGGGGTCGTGCTCGCCGCGCCCGGCCGACAGCTGGATGCCCCGGTGCAGCCATTCGAGCAGCGCTTCCTCGCCATTGCGCGAACGGCCGCTGCACAGGCCCCAGTGGTTGCGCCGCAGCGCGTTCAGGCCACGGCGCCAGGTGCGCCAGACCGACACGCCGTAGGTCAAGCCCAGCACGAGGCCGGCACCCACGATCAGCCAGGCCATGTGCGGCGGCGCGTGGATCAGCGCCGCCGCGACGAGCAGGATCACGCTGATCACGCTCACGAGTCCGACGGCCACCAGCAGCCTGCCACTGCACGGCGAGCGGCCCGCGCGCAGCACCGCGGCGGCCGCGAGCGCGGCGACGACGAGATCGCCGCGCAGTGCGCGGCTGGCCAGCCTCGCCAGCGCGCCGAGGCGCCAGCCGGCACCGGGCTTCTCGTAGATCGCACGCAGCGCGATCAGCAGCATCTCGAACCATGGGTCGAGGCCGGCCGCAGGCTGGAACAGGCGCAGCATGCCGGTGCGCAGCTCGCGGTGCGAGCACTTCTCCTCGGCGAAGTCCAGCGGCGCCTGCCGCAGCGGCTCGAACGCGGCGGCGTGGTTCTGGCAGCGACCGTACTCGGCCGCCGCCGCCAGCGCCGCCGCCAGGGCCCCGACGGAGTTGCCGCCGATGCTGCGGAAGCGGTAGTGCCGCGCCAGGCCGAGCAGCGCCCACGGATAGACCACGCCGCTGGCCACGCCGCCGTTGAGGACGAGATCGCAGTAGCGATCCTCAGGCGGATCCTCGTGCAGCGGATCGGGCACCGCCACGCCCGGCGGCTTCCTCACAGCCATGGGCCCTCGTCCTCCGGGCGGGTGTACTCGCCGGCGAGCAGGAGACCGAGCCCGTCGCGGCCGGGGCACCACGCATACAGCGTGCCGAGCGTGCGCGTCCAGGCCTGCCAGCCGTGCAGCGTGGCCACGCGGCCGCGCCCGAGCGGGATCTGCATGCCGGCTCGGGGATCCTCGTGCTCCCCGATCAGCGGATCCTTGGCGCGGCTGGTGTCCGCAACGCCGAGCGGTCGGCGGTTCGCCCACTGGCCGAGCAGGTGTTCGAACTGGTCCTCCAGGCTGGCGCAGAAGAACAGGCCGAGCAGGCCGCGGTCGCCGGGGGGGATCGCCGCGGCGCCTTGCTCGGCCGCCTCCCAGACCGCATCGCCGAAAGGCATGCTGCGGCGCAGCAGCGGCCGTTCGCGGTCGTGCGCGTCCGCGCCCCGGGGCCGCATGCGCCGCACGTGCGAGGCGAACGGGCAACCCACGCCTTCGTCGTCGCCGGCAAAGTCGCGCAGATCGAAGTCGCCGGGCGTGGGCCGCTGCTGCCCGGGCCGCAGCGCCTCGCCGCCCGGCCAGCGTCCGGCCAGCTTGGCTTTCACCCACTCGCGCGGCACGTCGGTGCGCGCCGTCTGGGCGCGCAGGCTTGCCCATGCCGCGTCGACGAAGTGCTCGAAGGCCTGCACGTCCTGCCGCATCGGCCGGTAGGCGACGAAGCTGCCGTGGTGGAAAAAGCTGCGCACGAGCGCCGGCGCGCTCTCCAGGGCGAAGCGGTTGAAGCCGGCGTCGTTCTCGTGGCCCAGCAGGAACTCCCCGGCGCGATGCCATCGCAGTACAGGCAGCGGCGGCCCGGATTCGGGCACGTCCTCGATCGCGTGGTCGGTGAGCCCGTCGCGAAAGCCGAAGTGCACCCACTCGCCCTGCGCGCCTTGCGGATGGCCGAGGCGCTGCCCCAGGGTCAGATCGACGCAGACCAAGGCGTCGTACTCGCCCGCGCACTGCTGCAGGTCGCTGGCCCATTGCTCCACCGTTTGCGGCGGGCCATGCAGGGTCAGGAGAACGTGGGCCGCATCGAGCGCGAAGCCGGACCGCCAGTGCGACGGGCTGCTCGCGCCGCTGTCGCCGAGGCGGCCGCCGCGCAGCGGCGCCCCTTCCGCGAAGGCCGGCGCCAGCCGGGAGAAGGTGCGCAGGTAGGGGCGTGGAACGCCCAGCGCCTGCAGGCCGCGCCAGGTGAAGGCGTACGTCGCTTGCGGCTGCGTGGCGTCGGGTGCGTGGCTGCCGAAGCAGCCCGGCAGTGCGTTGCGCTCGAACATGCGCAGCGCTTCCCGCGCGACCTGGCCGCGCCCGGGGGCGACACGCAGCACCAGGTGGGCCACGCCCTTGGCGCGCGGGCGACGCAGCACCAGCGTCGGCGCCTGCGCCAGCGCCGCGCTCACGGCGCTGCCTCCGGCTGACGCAGGATGTGCGCCACCTCGTGCCTCGGGTAGGCGCTGTAGAAGTAGCCACCCAGCGGCGTGCGGTTGAAGCGGCGGATGGTCTCGACGAACGCATCGGGATGCTCGGCCACCGGCATCGGCGGCGCGCCCTCGATCGATTCGAACAGCAGATCGAACAGGTCACCCACCTTCAGCGCGAAGTGCTCGATGTAGGCGTCGAAGTCGCCGTCGTAGATGGTGCGCAGCGCCAGCGAGCGCCCGTCGTCGGTCAGCTCGAACCAGGCCACGTGCACGTGGCGCGAATGGTCCAGCGCCCACTGGATGCGCGGCACGCCGGCGCGGATGACGCGGCGCAAGCGCTCGGCGTGCTCGGCCTGCGGCGACTTCAGCGGCATCACGACGATCAGCGGCTGCTGCACGACGCGCTTCTCGCGGTCGTGGCGCAGCGGGAAGCGGCTCACGCCGAAGCCCCACAGCCGTTCGGGATCCAGGCGCTCGCCGGTCAGCGCGTCGAAGCAGTGGTCGAGGCCGGGCAAGTTCAGCGTGGCGTGCAGCAGCTCGGCGAGCAGCGGTTTGATGAAGGCGCGGCCGAGGCATTCGTGAGGCGCCGGCTTCGCCGCGTCCCCGCTCTCACCCCAGGCGTAGGCGTGCGGGCAGCCGTCAGGCCCGGTGCCGCGCAACACGACGATGCAGTCCGTGCCGGCGGGAATCGATCCGCCTTTCACGGCGACCGGGCCGGCGGAGCGGGTGCGCCGCGGCAGGAAGGGCACGGGCGGGTGGCGCGCGAGCTCTCGGTCGATCTCTGCCGCCAGGTCCGCGAGGGGCAGCGCGCGCAGGCGCTCGCGCTGGCGTTTCTCGGGTTGGCTGCACAGCAGCGCATGCACGATGCCGCACAGCGCCGTCTGCACGTTGCCGACCGTGCCGACGAGCAGTCCCCCGACCAGGTTGCACAGGTCGCCGCCGTTGAGCTCGCCGGCGTGCGCCGGCAGCGTGCGCAAGACTGGCTCGCCCACGGAGGACAGACCCACCTCGCTCCACGGCTGCACGCCGTCCGGCCAGGTGGCGTCGGCACGATGCTGCCCCGGCGGGAGCGGCCGGCGCGGCGAGCGCGCGCGCTGCGCGTACTCGTGCATCAGCGCCGACGTGCGCGTGGCCAGCCGCGCCAGCGCCTGCTGCGCCGCCGGCAGCGTGCCGGGCTCGCTGACGAAGTGGCGGCCGACGATCACGTACTGCAGGGCACGGTAGCCGCACAGCGCCGCCTCCTCCAGCAGCGGGTGGTCGCGCTCGGCGTAGCCGAACAGGCGGCCGACGTAACGCAGCGCCGACTGCGCCGCGAACTCGGCCAGATCGAAGCGCGCGGCGCGCAGGCTCAGCAGCGCCGCCTCGCGCACGGCCAGTTCGGCGGCCCGCGGCAGGTGTGCGGCCGAGAGCGTCGCGAGCGCGACACTGGCCGCCTGGCGCTGGCGCGCATGCCAGTCCGGCTGGATGCCGGGAGGCGAGGGGTCGATCGCCAGCATGAAGCTCGCGCCACCCAGCTCGGCATAGGGGATGTTGGAGAACTCGGCCGGCCGCGTCAGCGCGTTCCGGACGTCCTTCGCATCGCTGATGACCGCCACCACGGCATGGCCTTGCGGCGCCGGCTGCGAGCGCGGCGGCGCAGGGTCGTCCTGCACCGGGGCCCGGCCGTGGATCAGCGCGACCTTGCCGTCCAGCCAGTCGAGCCACGCCTTGCGGTCGGCATCGTGGCACCACCAGTCGAAGACGAGCTGCGCGGCCCGCTCGGGCGGCAAGCCGGTCAGCTCGTTGGGATTGAATCGTCGGCGCGCGTCGCGCGGCATGGCAGCCTCCGGCAGTCAGTGCGTGCGGCGGCGCATCGCGTGCCAGACCTGCAGCGTCTGTCGCGCCTCGCGCGCGTCCGCGCACCCATGGTGGTCGGGGACGGCGGAAAGCGCCTCCTCCAGACGAAGGATGGCCTCGTCCTGCTCGCCGTGCTCGGCGTCGAGCCGGCCGAGCGCCAGCGCGCTGCGCAGCGCGAAGCCGAGGCGGCCTTGGGCGCGCGCCAGCGCGAGGCTGCGCTGCAGCAGCGCGCGGGCCTCCTGCACATCGGTTTGGCCGCGGCGCAGCAACCAGCGTGACCAGCCCTGCAGGCGCAGCAGCTCGGCCTCGTAGTAGTGCTCGCCGTGGCGCTGCGCGATCTCGTGCGCCTGCAGCAGCCTGCCCAGCGCCTCGGCGGGCTCGCCGAGCATCAGACAGGCCTCGGCCTGGAAGGCGAGGTAGGTGGCGCCGGTGATGCGCGCACCGGTGTCGAGCCACAGCGCCAGGCCGGCTTCCATCTCGGCCAGACCGGCGCGCGCGTCGCCCCGTGCTGCCCAGAGCCGGCCCCGAATCACGCGCGCATGGGCGAGCCAGGCCTGGAAGTCGCCGGCGGAGCAGCGCCGCACCGCCTCTTCCGCCTGTGCCAGCCCCTCGCTCAGCTCGCCGCGGAACAGCCGCACACTGGCCGCGAAGCCGTGCGCGACGGCGTGGCTGAACGGATGGTCGAGCCGTTGCGCCAGCGCCAGCAGGCGCTGCACGCGCTCCAACGCCTGGCCGGCGCAGCCTCGCTCGAACAGGCCCCAGGCGCTGTAGCACAGGCACATGATGGCCGGATCCTGCACCGCACGGGGCTGGTGCAACGACGGCTCGTATCGCGCCAGGCATGCGTCGGCCATGGCCAGCGCCTGCTCGAGGTGGCCCTGGTGGAACACCACGTTGATCCATGCCCAGCGCGCCTGCAGCGCCAGCCGCAGATGGGGCTGCCAGTCGGTCGCGTGGACTGCCGCTTCTGCGAGCGCGCGGGCGCGCGCGAGGTCGCCACGCATCGCATAGCAGGCCTCCAGCCCGAGTTCGACGCGCGTGCGCATCGTCGGGTCCTGCGCGTCGCTGCACAGCGCGGCCGCCCGCAGGTAGGCGGCCTCGACGCTGGCCGCGCCGTAGCCGTCCAGCGCGATGCAGCGGGCTGCCTGCAGCAGGTGCAGCTGCAGCGCCTGCTGGCGCAGCGCGGCGCTGTCCGGAAGCTGCGCGAGCACGCCCAGCGCGCGCTGCGCCAGCGCCAGCGCCTCGCGGTCGGCTGCCGCGCCGGCGGCCTGCTGGGCCGCTGTCGTCCAGGCCGCGGCCGCGGCTTGCAGCTCGCCGGCCGCGGCAAGATGCTCGGCGCGCCGTTGCAGGGCCGCCGGCAGGCCCGGCACGCCACGCTCGATGACCCGCGCGACGATGCCATGCAGGCGCCGCCGTTCATGCTGCCAGAGCGACTCGTAGGCCGCATCCCGGATCAGCGCATGCTTGAAGCGCAGCAGCGGCGGCGCAGCCCCCTCCTCGGCGGCCACCAGCCCACTGGCCAGCACGCGCTCCCAGGCGCCAGCGCCGCAGGCACGGGCGAGGCCCACGTCGGGCTCGGCACGCACGGCCTCCCACAGCGAGGCCGGGAACTCGACGCCCAGCACGGCCGCGAGCTGCGCCAGCGGCCGCGCGACACCGAGCACCTCCAGGCGCGCCGTGAGCAGTTCGTCCAGCGTGGCCGGGATGGTGTGCTCGGCCAATGCTGCCGCATCGGTGCTCGCCTCGACCATGCGCACCGTTTCCTCCAGGTACAGCGGGATGCCCCCGGCCCGCTCGGCGATGCGCTGTCGCAGGGCGTCGTCGAGCCGCCGTGCCGAGGGCAGCGAGCCGAGCAGCTGCAACGACTCCTCGCGGTCGAGTGCCCCGAGGCGCAGCGCCGGCTCGGTGGGCACGCCGCAGGCGAGACTGCGTGCGTCGTCGCGCAGGCCGACGACGATCAGCAGCGGCGCGGCGGCGCCGGCGCTGCGCAGCCGTTCGATGAACTCCAGCGTCGACGGGTCGAGCCACTGCGCGTCGTCGACGATCACGCACAGCGGCGCCGTGCGCGCCAGGGCGAGGAAGCCGTCGACGAGCCCGTCCAGCAGACGCTGCCGCTGCAGCGCGCTGTCGGGCTCGTTGCCCGTCAGGCGCTCACCCTGCTGCCGCAGCGCCGCGGCCAGCGGGCCGAGCGTCTCGCCCTGCAGGCCCGCCGCGAGCGCGGCAAAGGCGCTGGCCTGCAGTGCGCGCCGGCCGTACAGCAGCACCGGCTGCGCGGTGGGCGCCGCCTCGCGCAGCAGGTGCTCGAACTCGCGCAGCAGCCGCGTCTTGCCGATGCCCGGCTCGCCGACGATGCAGACCCACGCCGCGCAGCGATCCTCGCGCGCCTGGCGCCAGGCCTGCACCAGCGCCGCGAGCTCGCGCTGCCGGCCGACCAGTGGCGCGTCCAGCGCGCGCGGCCGCGCGGCGAACCGGGGTGCCGTGACGCCGTGCAGCAGGAACGCCGGCTGGGGTTCGGCGAAGCCGTGCAGCGACTGCGGCCCGATCGGTTCACGCTCGACACCCGGGCCGAGCAGCGCCTCGACCTCGCCGGAGATCACCACGCCGCCCGGCGGCGCCAGCGCGCGCAGGCGAGCCGCGAGGTGAACCTCGGGACCGAAGACGTCGCCGTGACGCAGCGCCAGCCGCCCGCTGGCGACGCCGGCGCGCAGCGCGAAACCCAGCCCGGGCGCCAGCCGCGTCACCGCCTCGGCGGCAAGCACGGCATCGGCCGCCGCATCGCCGTGCGGACTGGCGAGACCGAAGTAGGCCATCCAGCCGTCGTTGCCGCGCGGCTCGTCGAGTCGCCCGCCGCGCGAGTGCACCTCGAGGCGGCAGCGTCGATGAAGTTCCGCATGCTGCCGCGCGTAGCGCTCCTCGCCCCAGGCGTGCATCAGCGCGGTCGAGCCGACCACGTCGAAGCTCAGTGCGGCCACGCGCCGGCGTTCCTCACCCTCCGCGGCGGCCACGAACTGCGTGTCACCGTACACGCGCCACATGGCGCGCGGCAGGCCGAGCGCGGCCGCCGCCCGCGCCGCGGCCTGCGCGAACCACTGCGGTTCGCGCCAGCCTTGCCGGACGCTGCCGCGGAAACGGCGCGCGGTGTCCGTCGGCACGTCCTCGGCCACCACCAACAGCGCCCGGCCCTCCGTCCTGGCGCGCAGCGCCGAGGCCGTGACGCACCCCGTCGGCCCATGAAGCCACAGCGCATCGTCGCGGCTGTCCGATCCCAGTGACTCGACCGGCGGCGCGTCGGCCTCGCCGCCTCCGCCGAGATGGCGCGACACGACCAGTCCGCTGCGGACGCGCTCCAGCGCGGTTTCCCAATCGGCGGCATCCAGCGCCACCGGCAGCTGCAGCCTCATCCGCCTGAGGCGGTCCTGCGCGAGCATCGTGCGCACGGCCTCGGGAAGCACCGGAACCTCGCCGGCGGCGGGCCGGGCGCTTCGCCCCGCCACGAAGCGGTCGAGGCCGTCGCTGAGCAGCACATCGACGTGTTCCTGCGCAGCCAGCAGCGTGAGCGTCCAGGCACGCTCGCGCATCGAGCGCGACCGTTCCTCCCAGGCTGGCACTTCGAGGCCGTGCATGCCGAAGGAGCATACGCGGCGGGGGGCAGAGCGACTACTGCGGGTCTGCCCGATCCTTCAGGCGAGCGCATCGCCCATTTCGTCGATGCGCCAGTCGCGCCCGGACCCCGGCATCGGTGGCTTCGACGTTCTCCGGGCGATCGTCATGCGCGCCGAGTCAGGCGCGCCTCCCGGCCCGTCAGGCCTTCTTCGGCGGCTCGAAGCGCTGCGCCGGCCTGGGTGCGCGCTGGTACAGCGGCTGCACCTTGGGAAGGTTGTCCTGGATGTCGCGGATGCGCGTCGGGCCCGAGGGGTGGGTGCTGAGGAACTGCGGCGGCGCGCCCTTGGAGGCTTCGGCCATCTTCTGCCACAGTGTCACGCCGGCGCCGGGGTCGTAGCCGGCGCGCGCGGCCAGCTCGATGCCGATCAGGTCGGCTTCGGATTCGTCCTCGCGGCTGAACTTCAGCGTGAGCAGCTGCCCGCCCATGTTCAGCAGCGTGTCGCCGGTGCCGCCCAGGCCCAGCAGCGACGAGATCAGCCCCGCGCCGATCCTGGTGGCAGCCGTCTTGCCCATGCGCTCGCGCGCGTGCTCGCGCAGCGCGTGCGCCGCCTCGTGGCCCATGATCATGGCCACCTCGTCGTCGTTGAGCTGCAGCTGCTGCAGGATGCCGAAGTAGAAGGCGATCTTGCCGCCCGGCATGCAGAAGGCGTTCAGCTCCTTGCTGCCGATCAGGTTCACCTCCCACTTCCAGCCCTGCGCGCGCGGGTTCCACTCGTAGGTATGGGGAATGATGCGCTGCGCGATCGCGCGCAGCCGCAGCAGCTGCGGATGGTTGTCGGGCGCGAGCGCCTTCTGCGCCGCCGCCTGCTGGCGCATCTGCTGGTACTGCGCCGCGGCCGCCTGCTCCACCTGCTCGGCCGACACCAGCTTGGAGAAGCTCGAGCGCGGCCCCACGTCCACGCCCTCACGGGCCAGCGCCGGCAGCGTGGCGGCCGCCAGCAGCCCGCCGGTGAACAGACGCCGCGCGTGCAGCGCGCAGCGGCAGCCGCGCCCATGCACCATGGCGGGCAGCGGAACCTGGGCGTCGGTTTGGAAGCGGTCGTTCATGGCGCGGAATCTACGGCAATCTCAATCGTCGGCGCCGCGTGCGGCTTTCGGGTCGGCTTCGAGCGAGCGCACCGGCACACGCAGCCACCAGAGCATCCACAACGCCGGCAGCGCCGCCAGCGTCGACACGACGAAGAACACCGGCCAGCCGATCGCCTCGGCCAGCACGCCGGCCAGCGGCCCCACCCACACCCGGCCCACCGAGGCGAAGGCCGACAGCAGCGCGAACTGCGTGGCGGTGAAGCGCTGGTTGCACAGGCTCATCAGGAAGGCCACGAAGGCCGCCGTGCCCATGCCTCCGGAGAGGTTCTCGAACGCGATCACCATCAACAGCCCGCCGTCCACCGGCGTGGCGGCGGCGAGCTTGACGAAGCCCCAGTCGAAGGCCGGCAGCGTGAGCCCCGGCAGCACGCCCTTGCCGTTCACGGCCAGCCACCAGAAGCCGAGGTTGCTGGCCATCTGCAGCACGCCGAAGGCGAGCAGCGAACGCCACAGCCCGAGCTTGAGCATCAGCACGCCGCCCACCAGGGCGCCGCCGATCGTCAGCCACAGGCCGATCACCTTGTTGACCACGCCGACCTCGGCCGGCGCGTAGGCCATGCTCTTGAGCAGGAAGGGCGTCATCAGCGAGCCGGCGAAGGCGTCGCCCAGCTTGTAGAGCACGATGAAGGCGAGGAAGGCCGCCGCGCCGGGCTGCGCGAAGTAGTTCGACAGGCCCGACAGCAGCGTCTCGAAGCGCGCCCGGCGCGCCGCGAAGGCGGCCAGCGGCAGCGTCACCGCGATGCCCGCCAGCAGCGCGAGCAGGTCGGCCCACCTGGGCGCCGCAGGCAGCAGCGCGCGCGCCGCCGGCGCGATCAGCCGGTCGGTGATCAGGAAGCCGGCGGCCACCGCCGCCAGCAGCGCGAGGAAGCCGATCAGGTCGTGGCGCGCCGCGGTCCTCGGCGCCACGGCGCCGTGCAGGCGCGGCAGCAGCAGCGCCGACACCACCGCCGCGGCCACCATCACGCCGGCCATGAAGCGGTACACCGCGGGCCAGGTCCAGCCGCCGCCCTGGTTCGGGTCGGTCCAGATCAGCGCGAGGCCGCCGGAGACGATCATCGCCAGGCGGTAGCCGAGCACGTTCAGCGAGGAGCCGAGCCCGCGCTCGGCGGCCGGCAGCAGGTCGGTGCGGTAGGCGTCGATCACCACGTCCTGCGAGGCCGAGACGAAAGCCGCCGCCACCGCCAGCAGCGCGAAGGCGCGCGTGGCCTCGCCCGGCGAGGTGGCGGCCATCGCCATCAGCACGCCGGCCAGCGCCAGCTGCGTGAGCACCAGCCAGCCGCGCCGACGTCCGAGCCAGGGCAGCTCGAAGCGGTCCATCAGCGGCGCCCACAGGAACTTGAAGGTGTAGGGCAGGCCGACCAGGCTGAGGAAGCCGATGGTGGCGACGTCCAGCCCTTCCATGCTCAGCCAGGCCTGCATGGCCTGGCCGGTCAGCGCCAGCGGCAGGCCGCTGGCGAAACCGAGCAGGGTGACGACGAGGAGGCGGTGCCCGGCGGCGAGGCGCTGCGCGACGGAACGGGGTTCGGAAGGCACCGGGCGATTATCCCGGCGTGCCGGTCAGGAGGCCGGCTTCGCCGCCGGCGCCCCGTCCTCGACTTGGCGGTCGATCGCCTGCGCCAACGCGAGCAGCCGCTCCTTCGGCAGATCGCCGACGATCGCGTAGCCGCACGCGGGATGGCCGGGGCTGGCGCCTTCCACCCAGTAGAACAGCCCGGTCTTGCCCTGCTGCTCGTAGCGGAAGGCGGCCGGCGTGCCGTCTTCCGGCTTGCGCAGGTAGACCGTGACGCGCAGTGGCGCCTGGCCGGCCGGCACCTCGCCGATGGCCTGGTACATCAGCTGGGCGCTCGGGCCCTGGGCATCGGGCAGCAGCCGCCCGCCGACCAGCTCGAAGCCGTGCGCGCGCAGGTCGTACAGCTTGACCGGCATCTCGAGGCGACGCGTCAGCCAGCGGGCCAGGTGCTCCTCCTGCGCCTTCACCTCGACCGGGTGGCGCACCTCGGACACGTAGACGCTGTGCGCCACGGCGGCGCGCTGCACCCAGGCGTGGCCGTTGCCGGCGGCGGGTGCCGCGGCCAGCGTGCCCGCCGGCCGCTCGAGGCGCCACACCAGCGCCGCGCCGACGGCGCCGCCGAGCACGAAGACCGCCAGCGCCGCCGCCCAGCGCTGCCAGCCGGCGAACGGCACCACCGCACGCGCGGGACCGCGCCGCCACACCACCTGCTCCAGGCGCTGCGGCACCGGCTCGGCCAGCACGGCGTCGAGCCGCGCGCGCAGGGCCTCGCCGTCGGCCGCCCACAGGCGCACACGCGCGGCGTCCTCCGGATGCTCGCGCAGCCAGGCCTCGACGCGCGCACGGTCGTCGCCGTCGAGCTGGCCGTCGAGCCAGGCGTTCAGCAGGGTGTCGTCGATCGGGGAACTCATGGTCGTTCGGGTTGCGGGCTCACACCACGCGGCGCAGGCCGCGCACCTGCGAGGGCGTCCGGCCGTCGAGCAGGTCGCGCAGCGCGCTGCGCGCGCGCGAGATGCGCGACATCACCGTGCCCACCGGGATGTGCAGCACCTCGGCGCACTCGGCGTAGCTGAGCTGTTCGAGGGTGACGAGCAGCAGCGGCTGGCGCTGCTCGACGGGCAGCCGGGCGAGCGCGGCCAGCAGGTCCAGCCGCAGGCCGACGTCGTGGCCCACGGCGGGCAGCGCGTCGATCACCTCTTCGGCGTCGACCCAGCTGACCCGCTTGTCGCGGCGCCGCTCGTCCAGGAAGGCGTTGTGGGCGATCGACAGCGTCCAGACCAAGATGTCGCGGCGCTGGTCGAACTGGTGCCAGTGGGCGAGCGCCCGCTCCAGCGTGGTCTGCACCAGGTCGTCGGCGGCGCTGGCGTCGAACACCAGCGAGCGCGCGTAGCGCCGCAGCCGCGGGATGGTGCCCAGCAGCTGCTGGCGGAAGGCGGTCGGTGCGTCCACGCGAGGCATACGGCAGGGGGTGGCGGATTATTCCCCGCAGCCCGGCACCGGGGGGCCCGCTGCGCGAGAATCCCACGCATGACGCCGCCACCGCACGCCCCGACCCAGGCGCGCTCGCCCACGTTCTCGTCCCTGGAGTTCCGCGCGGCGCTGGGCATGTTCGCCACCGGCGTGACGATCGTCACGGCGCGCGGCGCCGACGGCCGGCCGGTCGGCCTGACGGCCAACTCGTTCAACTCCGTCTCGCTCGCGCCGCCGCTGGTGCTGTGGAGCCTGTCGCGCCGCGCCGGCTCGATGCCGGCCTTCCGCGGCGGCTCGCACTACGCGATCAACATCCTCGCCGCCGACCAGCGCGCGCTGGCCGAGCGCTTCGCCGCCAAGTCGGCGGATCGCTTCGCCGGCGTGCCCTGGCACGAGGGCGCCGCCGGCGCGCCGGTGCTGGAGGGTGCGGTGGCGGTGTTCGAGTGCTTCAACCGCAGCCGCTACGAGGAAGGCGACCACGTCATCTTCGTCGGCGAGGTGGAACGCTGCGAGCACCGCGCGGGCGCGCAGCCGCTCATCTTCCACGGCGGCCGCTACTTCACCGAGCTGCCGCTGTAGCCTCGCCTGCGCTCAGGCAAGGCCCGCGAAGGCCGCATCCAGCTCCTGCGTGACTGCCGCCACCAGCGTGCGCGCCAGGTCGTGGCGGCCGACGCGGGCGGACCGGCCGCTGCCCGGCAGCGAGAGCATGAAGGCGGTGTCGTCGTCCACCAGCTCGACGATGCGCAGGCGCGGCTGCACCGCGCGCAGTTCCTCGACGAGTCCGGCGCACTCGCCCCGATCGCTGGCCAAGCCGCTGACCAGCAGGTCGGGGGTGCGCTCGCGCAGCACGCCGCGTGCCTGCTCGAGCGAGGCCACGGCGTCGACGCGCAGCCCGGCGCGGCGCAGCAGATCGTGGGCCAGCACGCGCGGCCGCTCCAGCGGCTCCACCACCAGCACCTGGCGCGCCGTCGCGACCTGCGTGCGCGGCAGGCCGGTGAAGGGCGCGGGCGGTGCGGCGGCCGGCCCGCCCTCGCCGAGGTCGAGCAGCAGCGTCACGGTGTCGCCCGCGGCCACACGGTGCGGCGTCAGGCCGCGGGCGCGCGCGAGCAGCTCGAACAGCAGCCAGTGCACCTCGTCGATGCCGTCGGCGGCACGCGCGCCCTCGCGCTGCACGCGCAGCACCAGCATGGGCCGCGCCGCCTCGCCGTGGCGCTCGAGCGCGCACTCCACCTGCTCGCCCAGGCGGGTGGCGTGGTCGAGCAGCAGCTCGATCAGCTGGTCCAGCACGCCGGCGACGGCGCGCACGGCGAAGGCCTCGCCGCGCGGCGGCGGCCCCACCAGCCGCGCGCCGCGGCGCTGCGCGGCGGCCTGCCACTGCGCGCAGGCACTCACCAGTGCCTCGCGCAGGTCGATGGTCTCGGGCTCGGCACGCCCCTCGCCGGTCAGCACGCGCGCGAGCTCCTGCAGCTGGAT
>Ga0209172_10003707_pt1 | contig 22525 bp, 20 predicted proteins | sample LarsenN4metaG_FD_184113 | JGI IMG/M metagenome (GOLD analysis project Ga0209172, IMG submission 184113) | Hot spring sediment bacterial and archeal communities from British Columbia, Canada, to study Microbial Dark Matter (Phase II) - Larsen... ... | reverse complement strand
TAATGAGACGCGCCAATGAATTGTGGCCGCAAACGCGGCCACAAAGCTCGTCATACGGGCCTGTCGCGATCGGTCAGCGCGGCGCCAGGATCATGATCATCTGCCGCCCTTCGAACCTGGCGTCCGATTCGACCTTGGCGATGGTTGCGGTGTCTTCCTTGACCCGGCTCAGCAACTTGCTTCCAAGTTCCTGGTGCGCCAGCTCACGGCCGCGGAAGCGCAAGGTCACTTTCACCTTGTCGCCCTCTTCGAGGAATCGCTGCATGGCGCGCAGCTTCACGTCATAGTCGTGATCGTCGATCATCGGCCGGAACTTGAGTTCCTTGACCTCGACCACTTTCTGCTTCTTGCGCGCTTCGGCGGCTTTCTTCTGGGCCTGATACTTGTATTTGCCGACGTCGAGGATTTTACAGACCGGCGGCGTCGTATTGGGTGAAATCTCGACCAGGTCGAGACCGGCGTCCTGCGCCATTTTGTAGGCGGTGTTGAATTCCACGACACCATGATTGGTGCCGTCCTGGTCGATCAGCTGCACCTCGCGTGAGCGGATCTCGTCATTGACGCGCGGGCCGTCTTTCTGAACGGCGGGCGCAGTTCTCATCGGGCGACGAATGGCAGATGTCTCCTTCTGCTGTTGCAATTGGACCGGCCGAAATCGGAGGAATTGCGACGGTGCGCAATCCGCCGGCCGCGCCGGTTGGGATGAGAATTGGGACAAACGGTCAATAAGTCAACGGCGGCAAGGCCAGCTTGCATCGCTGTTTAACGATTTTTCGCCCCCGGCTACCGGATTTCACGAGGATTTTCGCAATTGGGCGATGTCCGCATAGAGCTTCAGCGTCATTTCGGTGACCGCCGGGGCATTGAAATGGCCCGCCACCCATTCGCGCCCGCGCTGCCCGATCCCCCTGCGCCAGCTTTCCGGCATCGAGAACAGGCGGATCAAGGTCGCCGCCAGAGCCTCGTCGTCGCCAGCGGCAAAACGCAGGCCGGTCATGCGGTCTTCCGGAACCGAAGGCGGAGACAGTACGACGTCCGGCCCGGCACCGAGGTCGGAGACGATGACCGGCCGCTCCATTGCCTGGGCCTCCAGGATCGCGTGCTGCAGACCCTCTTCCTGCGTCGCCGCCGACACCACGGCCATCGACGCCAGATAGGCCGCCGGCATGTCCTCGACCGGTCCGATCAGCCGCACCACGTCGGAGGTGTCGGTCGCCAGCACCTGATCCCACAATTCGCCGGCATAGCGGCTGCGCTCGTGATCCTCGCCGACCAGCACGCAGACGAAATCCTTGCAACCCATTTCCTTCAGACGGTGGGCGGCACGCACCACGATGTGATGCCCCTTGCGGCGCAGGATGCGGCCGGCCACCAGGATCACCCTGTCGTCCGGCTTGACCCCGAAGCTGCGCCGGATCGCCCCGATGCGCGCGACCGAAACCGCCGCCGGATCGAAACGCTGCAGGTCGATGCTCGCGGGAATGACGGCGATCTTCTCCCACGGCACATTGTAACGCTCGCTCACCAGCTCGGCGAGCTGGTCGCTGACCGCGACGATGCGGTCGCCGCGGGCCATCACCCTGTTATAGGCGCGCTTGAAGGCATTCTGTTCGCGAAAGCCCTTGTACCAGCTGGTCACGAAAGGCACGCGCGTGAGCTTCGCCGCGGCATAGGCGCTCCAGGCCGGCGCGCGTCCATGCACATGGATCGCGTCGCAGCGCCGCTGTCTGACGATCTGCGCGATCCTCGTGGCGTTGCGCGCGATGACGACCGGGTTTTTGCTCGCGACATTGGCGCGGATCAGTTCGGCGCCGGCAGCGACCACGTCGCGCTCCAGCCGTCCGCCGCTCGACAGCACGATGACCTTGTGTCCGGCGAGTGCCAGATTGCGCACGAGTTCGAGCGCGCCCATCTCGGCGGCGCCCGATTGCAGCGTGGGAACGACGACGAGGATGGTCAGCGGCGTCTTCGCCTTCGCTGGTCGAAGCGATGCATGTTCGAAATTGTCCTGCAGACGGCGCGCGGCCGCATCGGACGGATGCTCGGGCGTTTCGGACCGGCGGGCAACGGAACCGGAAATCACGAGTGAGCCTTTCGATGGCTGGCAAAGGCGGGATGAAATCGGCGACCGGCCGGAGGTGTCAAACGCACCGATGGTGATAGAACTCTTCCACGCCCCGCGCAATCGGCCCTGAGGTCGATCCGCGCACAAGGAGTCGTGATAGCCAGGCCATCGCCGATTGCGGCAAAAACATGATCGGCGCCATGATCGACGCTGTACGGAAGAACGACATGAGTGACATTGTCCATCCAGTTACCCTGAAATCGCTAACCGTCGGCGCGGGTGCCGACCGGCGGCTGATCGCTGTGCGTCAGCGCGCCGGCGCCGCGCCCGGCCTTTTCTGGATGGGCGGCTTCAAATCCGACATGAAAGGCACCAAGGCGGAAGCGCTCGATCGATGGGCGGCGGCGCAGGGACGCGCCTGCACCCGCTACGACTATTCCGGGCACGGCGAATCCGGCGGGCAATTTGCGGACGGCACCATTGGCCGCTGGCTGGAGGAAAGCCTGGCCATCTTCACCGAGTTTTGCCGCGGGCCGCAAATCGTGATCGGCTCCTCCATGGGCGGCTGGCTGGCGCTGCTGCTCGCGCGCGAGTTGCGCCGGCGCGATCCCGACAGGCGCGGCGCAGAAATCTGCGGCATGGTGCTGATCGCGCCTGCCGCCGATTTCACCGAAGTGCTGATGTGGCGGCGTTTCACGCCCGAGATCAGGAAGGAAATCGAGGAGAAAGGCGTCTGGCAGCGGCCCTCGCAATATTCCGAAGAGCCGTATCTGATCACCCGCAACCTGATCGAGGACGGACGCAGGCATCTCGTGCTCGGCGGCCTGATCGAGACCGGATGTCCGGTGCGCATTCTCCAGGGCGTCAAGGACGAGGACGTTCCCTGGCAGCATGCGACCGAGCTGGTGTCGAGACTGGCGCGCGACGATGTCGTGCTGACGCTGGTCAAGGACGGCGATCACCGCCTGTCGCGTCCGGAAGATATCGAGCGCCTGATCGCAGCAGTTGCGGAGTTTCAGTGAGACACGATAGATAAATTGCCCTGCAGGAGCGCCCTTTCATGTCCTACGAAACCATTCTCGTCGAAACCCATGGCCGTGTCGGCGTGATCCGCCTCAACCGCCCGCAGGCGCTGAATGCGCTGAATGCGAAGCTGGCCGGCGAAGTCAGCGCAGCGATCGATGCTTTCGAAGCCGACGCGAATATCGGCTGCATGGTCATCACCGGATCCGACAAGGCCTTCGCCGCCGGCGCCGACATCAAGGAGATGGCGGGCAAGTCCTACATGGATACGTTCATGGGCGATTTCGCCGCGGACTGGGACCGCGCCGCGCGCGCGCGCAAGCCGATCATTGCCGCGGTTGCCGGCTTTGCGCTCGGCGGCGGCTGCGAGCTCGCCATGCAATGCGATTTCATCGTCGCCGCCGACAATGCCAAATTCGGCCAGCCGGAAATCAAACTCGGCGTCATTCCCGGCATCGGCGGCACGCAGCGCCTCACGCACGCCATCGGCAAGGCCAAGGCGATGGACATGACGCTGACGGGGCGCATGATGGACGCGGCGGAAGCGGAGCGCTCCGGCCTTGTGGCGCGCGTTGTGCCGCTCGCCGATCTGATGGCCGAGACGATGAAGATCGCCGAGACCATCGCATCGATGTCGCTGCCGGCAGTGATGCTGGGCAAGGAAGCGGTCAACCGCGCCTTCGAGGTGCCGCTGTCGGAAGGCGTCCGCTTCGAGCGCCGCGTCTTCCACTCGCTGTTCGCCACCGCCGACCAGAAGGAAGGCATGGCGGCCTTCGTGGAAAAACGCCCGGCGAAATTCACGCACAAATAGCGCCGGCCGGCGCTTGACGGCCTTACGCGAGTAGAATATATTCCTACTAAATCTTCGCGGATCACCGGAGGCCTCCGGTGATCCGCGGAGCGATGGAGCGTCGGGAGGCGCAGGGCTCTTCGCCAAGAGCCCGCGCGCCTCGCCAGGCGCGCGGCGGGGTGCGTTAATCCCCGCCAAAGGGGTGCTGTTGAGCGCCGCACCCCTGGCGCCTCCCGGCGCTCCATCTCCCTTTTGGGGGACAGGAAAAAGGGACACCGGCGTTCCCGCGCCGTAAAGAACAGGGACGGCGGAGCGTTGGCTTTTCTCTCGGTCGTCCCCGCGAAGCGCGCACCCAAAGTCCAGAGCCGTGGTTATGGGTTTCCGCTTGCGCGGGAAGGATTCCGATATCTCCGCGATAATGACGAAAGCGTGCGCTACTTCCTCACGCAAATCACTCGCATGATCGCCGCTTTCGCCGTGTCGATATCGGCGCGCCCGTTCGCCAATGCGACATTCGCGGCTTCCAGAAAATTCCTGACGCTTGCTGCAGGGACGATGGCGCCGGGGTTGATATCGACCATGCCGACGAACTGATTTTGCGCGTCGAATGCAGCGGCCCCGGCAAAGCCCGCCGCCGGCGCCGCATCGAGCAGAACCCGCGCTCCCTCTACGCCGCGCAATCTGGCTTTCGCCGTCGCAATCGCATGGCTGCCGCCTTGCGCCTGCGGCTCCGGGACGCCGAGCAGGATCAGGTCGGCGCCTTTCGGCGGATCGGCCGACAACGGCAGCGGGCGAATGTTTGCAGCGCCGTTGATGCGCAGCAGCGCGAGATCGGATGCCTTGTCGTCGGCGATACGTTCGGCATGGCCGTGACCGGACACGACGATGACGTGACAGCCGTCGGTCGCCTGCCGTTCGGTCACCACATGCCCGGCCCGGCTGACGACGATGCCGCTGGCATATTCCACCTTCCGGCTAGCCGCTGCGGCCAATTCGCTGCCGAACGGTGCGAATGCGCTCGACATCGCGACCACGACAGGCTCCATGATGCCGTCCATCGCCTGATCGTAGAGAATCGTCATGCCGCGCGCCTCGTTGTCCTTGAGCTGCACGCGCACATAGAATTTCTTCAGGCCCTGCAGACCCGACAGCACGAAGAAATCCGGGCGGAAGGCGTTGTACTCGACCCTGCGGTTCTTCGGGTTTTTCTTCAGCTCCTCGAACAGTTCGGACAGCTCCGCGCCGCCCATCTTCTCGCGGAAGGTCTCGATCTGGATTTCGCCGCGCGCCGAGAACCAGCGTGTGCCGTTCGTGCCGCGTTCGGACTTCACCGCGAATTTCGCCGGAATGCCGAGCCGCGCGCCGGGCAGCGCCTCGTCCTCGACCAGGGCCCAGCCGACCTGCTCGCGCTGCGCCTTCACGCTGGAAGCCAGCAGCTCCCGCTCCTGCGGCGTGAGAATGCCGGTCTCCTTGCTCTTGTGTTTCTTCTGAAACGCCTTCACGGCTGCGATCGATCGCTCGCCGAAATCGCCGTTGACAATGCCGTTATAGTCGCCCGACCAGACCAGATCCGACTGGATGGCGAGCCGCTCCACGAGCGGCATGGCGGTATAGCTGTCTTTCAGTGCTGCCAGCTCGGCGGGGTTCGGTGCGGCGGGTTTGGGTGCGGCGGCCTTGGATTTGGCGGAAGCCGAAGATTTCGGGGCCGGTTTTTTCGCCGCTGCGTCCTGCGCCGCCGCGGGCGTCGTTGCCGCAAGCCCGGCGGCGGCCACCCATGCGGCGATACGGACCAACGCTCTCATTGCGGCCTCACGCGACGTTCCCGCATAGATGACCGCGCAATCCGGCTTTGCGCAAGCTTGCTTTTGACAACGGAGCCCTTGACCTTGCGCCCTCAAGCAAGCGTGATGGCGTCGGGAAGACCGGAACGCCGACGCATGCTCACGGCCGACGAACTCGAACGCTATGCCCGCCACATCGTCCTGCGCGATGTCGGCGGCCCCGGCCAGGCGAAGCTCAAGGCGGCGCGGGTGCTGGTGATTGGCGCCGGCGGACTGGGCGCGCCTGTGCTGCTGTATCTGGCGGCGGCGGGAGTCGGAACCCTGGGTATTGTCGACGACGACACGGTCGCGCTGTCCAACCTGCAGCGTCAGGTGATCCACGCGACGCCGGACGTCGGCGTTCGGAAAACCGAGAGCGCGGCGGCCGCGATCCGGAAACTCAATCCGAACGTGAATGTGGAGCTCCATGCAGAGCGGCTCACGGCGGACAATGCCATGCGCCTTGCCTCTGCCTACGACCTCGTCGCCGACGGTTCCGACAATTTCGCCACGCGTTATCTCGTCTCCGACGCCTGCTTCTTCGCGAGGAAGCCGCTGGTCACGGCCGCGGTCGGTACTTTCGACGGTACGCTGACGACGATCCGCGCGCATGAACGCTCGGCCGACGGCACGCCCAATCCGACCTATCGCTGCCTGTTTCCGGAGCCGCCGCCGGCCGGCACGGTGCCCGCCTGCGCCGAAGCCGGCATCCTCGGTGCATTGCCGGGCATTCTCGGATCGATGATGGCGCTGGAGGTGATCCGTGAAATCGTCGGCTTCGGCGAAGGTCTGGTCGGGCGGCTTGTGATGGTCGACGCGCGCGCGATGCGCTTCGAAACGCTGCGCTATGCCTGGGACAAGGACAATCCGCTGTCGGGCGAGAAGCCGACGATCCGGGATTTGTCGGGGCACGCTTAATCCTCTGCATTGTCATGCGCGCGCTTGACCCGCGCATCTCGCTGAGGGACGCAGTGCCCTCCCTATCGAGATCGCCGGGACAAGCCCGGCAATGACGAAACAACTACAGTATCGACGGCGGGACTCTATCCGGCGGCAAAAGGCCCGCACAAGTGCGGGCCGTCTTCACGCAAAAACAAGCCGCCGGCCTATGTTTACAACATAGAAGGAAGGACACGATCCGGCGGCTTGTGCCCGTCCATGAAGGTCTTGATGTTGATGATGACCTTCTCACCCATGTCGATGCGGCCTTCGACCGTCGCCGAGCCCATATGCGGCAGCAGCACCACCTTGCCCTCGCGGGCGAGCTTGGCGAGACGGGGATTGAGCGCGGGCTCATGCTCGAACACGTCGAGGCCGGCGCCGGCGATTTTGCCGGCATCGATCAGTCGGATCAGCGCATTCTCGTCGATCACCTCGCCGCGCGCGGTGTTGACGATATAGGCGTCCGGCCGCATCAGCGCGAGCCGTCGCGCCGACAGCAGATGATAGGTCGCCGGCGTGTGCGGGCAATTTACCGACACGATGTCCACGCGCGCCAGCATCTGGTCGAGGCTCTCCCAGTAGGTCGCGTTCAGCTCTTCCTCGATCTTCGCCGCCACACGGCGGCGGTTGTGATAGTGGATCTGCAGGCCGAAGGCGCGGGCGCGGCGGGCCACCGCCTGGCCGATCCGGCCCATGCCGACGATGCCGAGCCGCTTGCCCCAGATGCGGTGGCCGAGCATCCAGGTCGGCGACCAGCCGCTCCATTCGTTCTCGCCGGTGAGCACCTGCGCGCCTTCCGCGAGCCGCCGCGGCACGGCCAGGATCAGCGCCATGGTCATGTCGGCCGTGTCCTCGGTCAGCACGCCGGGCGTGTTGGTCACGGTGATGCCGCGCTGAAGCGCCGTGGTGACGTCGATATTGTCGACGCCGTTGCCGAAATTGGCGATCAGCTTGAGATTCTCGCCCGACTGGCTGAGCACCGAGGCGTCGATGCGGTCGGTCACCGTCGGCACCAGCACGTCCGCGGTCTTCACCGCCGCGACGAGTTCCGCCTGGGTCATCGGCCGGTCGTCGAGATTGAGCCGCGCGTCGAAGAGTTCGCGCATGCGCGTCTCGACGCTGTCGGGCAATTTGCGCGTCACGACGACCAAGGGCTTCTTGCTTTTGGGCATCCAGTCACGCCTCATCCTGACACCGGCGCCGGGTCCTCCGAGGTCCGTTCAGTCCTCTTTAACCCGGCTGCCCGACACTGCGCCGACCGATCGGCGCCCGGTTCCGGCGCCGATATTTCATGTTCGACATGGTCATAGCAACCCAAAACCCCCGGCTGGACTGGCTGATCTCTGCGGCTTTGGTTGCGGGGGCCTTGCTGATGGGGGCGTCTGCCGCGGTCGCCGCCGGCGAAACCGGAACGGCGAGCGGCCTGCCGGTGCCGCGCTATGTCAGCCTTAAGTCGGACCGGGTGAATGTGCGTGCCGGCCCGACCAAGGATCACGATGTCGCCTGGGTCTTCACCCGATCGGGGCTGCCGGTCGAAATCACCGCCGAATTCGAGAACTGGCGCCGAATCCGCGACTGGGAAGGCGCGGAGGGCTGGGTTTACCACTCGCTTCTGTCCGGGCGCCGCACGGCGGTGGTCATGCCGCGCAGCAAGGACGATCTGGTGTCGCTGAACGAGAGTCCGGAAACGACCGGTTCGGTAACCGCCAAGCTGCAGTCAGGCGTGGTCGCCGTGGTGAAGCGCTGCAACGGCAGCTGGTGCCGGATTTCCGGAGAGGGATTCGACGGCTGGATTCCGCAGGAGCGCCTGTGGGGCGTCTATCCGAACGAGAAGCTGGACTGAACCATCTGCGGCTCAGCCTCGATCAGTCCTGAAACAGAAGCTGGTCTTAGCGCGGCTGCGATCCGGTCTTGCGCAGGCGCACAACCACGTCGATGCGCGCGATCTCATAGCCTTCCGGCGCAATCGGCGTCTTGTCGACCACCACTTCCGGGCCGGCGATATCGACCAGTTCGTTCTCGCCTTCGACGAAAAAGTGATGGTGGTCCGACACGTTGGTGTCGAAATAAGTCTTGGAGCCATCGACCGCGACCTGCCGCAGCAGACCCACTTCCGTGAACTGGTGCAGGGTGTTGTAGACGGTCGCCAGCGACACCGGCACCTTCGCCTTGGTCGCTTCCTCATACAGCATCTCGGCCGTCACATGCCGGTCGCCTTTGGCGAACAGAATCCAGCCGAGCGACATGCGCTGCCGGGTCGGGCGCAGGCCCACATCGCGCAGCATCGACTTGACGTCATGCCAAGGGCAGCCATTCAGGTCGGCCTTGCGGAGTTCGCCCGCGCGCAGGCCGGCGGAAGGCTCCAGCGGAGTGGAAAGAACGACGGTACGCTGTTGAGTCATGGTTCCTTGCCCAAATTGCCCGGTTCAAGGCCGGGGATTTGTTGCAATTGAAATTATATACGCTGGCCGCCCTTATTTGCAACTCTTTCGCATCTGGCCTCCGGCAAAGGTCAGCTTTGCCCTCAGGAACGCCTATGTTAGGGATTTCCGACTTGGCCGTGGGGGGCCACGATCTCCTAAAAAGGACGGTAATGCAGAGCCGGCGCAGCACATACGATTTTGAAGACCTTCTGGCCTGCGGGCGCGGGGAGCTGTTCGAAGGCGGCCCGCAATTGCCGCTGCCGCCCATGCTGATGTTCGACCGCATCACGGAGATTTCCGAAACCGGGGGCGAGCACGGCAAGGGGCTGATCCGCGCCGAGCTCGATATTCGGCCGGACCTTTGGTTTTTTCCCTGCCACTTCAAGGGCGACCCAGTCATGCCGGGCTGTCTGGGTCTCGATGCGCTGTGGCAACTGGTCGGCTTTTTTCTCGGCTGGCTCGGATCGTCCGGCAATGGCCGCGCGCTGGGCCTCGGCGAATTGAAGTTTTCCGGCCAGGTGCTGCCGGACATGAAGAAGATCATATACGGACTCGAAATCAAGCGCATCATGCGCTCGAAGCTCGTCCTCGGCGTTGCAGACGGCTGGCTGTCGGCGGACGGAAACATTATCTATCGCGCCAGCGACCTGAAGGTCGGCCTGTTCAAGCAGGATGCGGCGATGGCGCCGGCGTCCTGAGCGACACGGTTGTCCGATGCGGCGCTGATTTGTTGGGGCGGATGAGGCAAGCATGAGACGGGTTGTCGTCACCGGGATGGGCATTGTCTCGTCCATCGGCAATAACACGCAGGAAGTGCTGGCGAGCTTGCGTGAGGCCAAATCCGGCATCACGCGCTCCGAGCAATTTGTGCAGCATGGCTTCAAGTGTCAGGTCGCGGGTGCGCCGACACTTGATCCGGAAGGCAGTGTCGACCGGCGCGCGATGCGGTTCCTCGGCCAGGGTGCGGCCTGGAATCACGTGGCGATGGAGCAGGCGATCCGCGACAGCGGCGTCGAGGAAAAGGATATCTCCAATCCGCGTACCGGCATCATCATGGGTTCGGGCGGTCCCTCGACCCGCGTGATCGTCGAAGCCGCCGACATCACGCGCAAGAACAATTCGCCAAAGCGCATCGGACCATTCGCCGTGCCGAAAGCGATGTCGTCGACCGCGTCCGCGACGCTCGCGACCTGGTTCAAGATCAAGGGCGTCAACTATTCGATCTCGTCCGCTTGCGCGACATCCAACCACTGCATCGGCAACGCAGCCGAGATGATCCAGTGGGGCAAGCAGGACATGGTCTTCGCCGGCGGCTGCGAGGAACTGGACTGGACCTTGTCCAATCTGTTCGACGCCATGGGCGCCATGTCGACGAAATACAACGACACCCCGGAAACAGCGTCGCGTGCCTATGACGCAACGCGTGACGGTTTCGTCATCGCCGGCGGCGCCGGCGTGCTGGTGCTGGAAGAGCTTGAGCACGCGAAAGCACGCGGTGCAAAAATCTACGCGGAAGTGGCAGGGTATGGTGCGACCTCGGACGGCCACGACATGGTCGCCCCCTCGGGCGAAGGCGCGGTGCGCTGCATGCGTATGGCGCTGGAAACCGTGAAGGCGCCGGTCGACTACATCAATCCGCACGCCACGGCGACTCCGGTCGGCGACGCCAAGGAGATCGAGGCGATCCGCGAGGTGTTCGGCACGAAATGTCCGCCGATCTCGGCGACCAAGTCGCTGACCGGCCACTCGCTGGGTGCGGCCGGCGTGCAGGAGGCGATCTATTCGCTGCTGATGATGAAGAACGGATTCATCTGCGAGAGCGCGAATATCACGACGCTCGATCCGGCTTTCGCGGATATGCCGATCGTCCGCGAGCGCAGGGACAATGTCTCGCTCGGCTGCGTTCTGTCGAATTCCTTCGGTTTCGGCGGCACCAACGCTTCGGTGGTATTCAAGCAGCTCGATGCCTGACACCGATGAAGCTTGTCGATCAGGACATCGACTGGCATGACGGCAATCTGGTCGACATTCACGTCAATGGATTGTCTGCGAAAGGCCAGGAGATTCGACTCTATCTCGATCTCTATCCTGGCGACGACCTGGACGGCGCGCGCCGGCGCTATTGTTGCGTGGGGAAAAACCTGAAGCGGGTGCTGGTCAGCGGCGATATCCCGCGGCTGACCGGGAACAGCAAGTCCGGCAATATCGATTTCATGCGCATGGAATTCACTGACGACACCGAAATACTGATCCTGTCGCTGTTCGGCGGCGTCATCGAGGCCGAAGCGGCCGTTTTTCAAATGGCAGAAGTCAAGAAATGACCAAACTGATGCAAGGCAAACGCGGGCTCATCATGGGCGTCGCCAACGACCATTCCATCGCCTGGGGCGTCGCGAAAACCCTGGCGGAGCACGGCGCGGAACTGGCCTATACCTACCAGGGGGAGGCCCTGCTCAAGCGCGTCAAGCCACTGGCAGCGCAGACGAATTCCTCATTCCTCATGCCGTGCGATGTCGAGGATATCGGCTCGGTGGATGCGGTTTTCGGCGAGATCAGGGAGAGATGGGGCTCGCTCGATTTCTACGTGCATGCCGTCGGCTTTTCCGACAAAAGCGAGTTGAAGGGCCGCTACGCGGATACATCGCGCGAGAATTTCGTGCGCTCGATGGTGATCTCCTGCTTCTCCTTCACAGAATCGGCGAAGCGCGCCGCCGAGCTGATGCCGAACGGCGGCGCGATGCTGACGCTGACCTATAACGGCGGCGACCGCGCGATGCCGAACTACAACGTGATGGGCCTCGCGAAAGCGGCGCTGGAATCTTCTGTGCGCTATCTGGCAGTCGATTACGGCCGGCAGAATATCCGCGTCAACGCGATCTCCGCCGGCCCGATTCGCACGCTGGCGGGCGCCGGCATTCATGACGCACGCTATATGTTCGCATTTCAGCAGCGGCATTCACCGCTCGGCCGCGGGGTGACGCTGGAGGAGCTTGGCGGCGCGGGCCTCTATCTCCTCTCCGGTCTGTCGGGCGGCGTCACCGGCGAGGTCCACTTCGTCGATTCCGGCTACAACATCATCGCCATGCCGCAGCCGGATGCGCTGCGCGCCGACAGCGGCAAACAAAACGGAGAATGAAAAACGGCCGGGCTTTTGCCCGGCCGTTCGATTTTGTATCGACGCTCAAGCCTTACGCCGCCTTCTCCTTGCCGGGGCCGGCAATGTCGAACCGGTCGGCATTCATCACCTTGGTCCATGCCGCTACGAAGTCTTTCACGAACTTTTCCTTCGAGTCTGCGCAGGCATAGACTTCCGCGAAGGCGCGGAGCTGCGAGTGTGAACCGAAGATCAGGTCGACGCGCGTAGCCGTCCACTTGAGTTCGTTCGTCTTGCGGTCGCGGCCCTCATACAGGTTGTCTCCCTTCTGAGACCACACCGTATCCATCGTGAGCAGGTTGACGAAGAAGTCGTTGGACAACGTGCCGACCTTCTTGGTGAAGACGCCGTGCTTCGAATCTCCGGCGTTCGCACCCAGGACGCGCAGGCCGCCGACGAGCACAGTCATCTCCGGTCCCGTCAGTGTCAGCAGTTGCGCCCGGTCCACCAGCGCCTCTTCAGGCGCCATGAACTGGATTTTCTTGGCGTTGGTATAATTGCGGAAGCCATCCTGACGCGGCTCCAGCGGCGCGAAGGACTCGACGTCGGTCTGGTCCTGCGACGCATCCATGCGGCCCGGTGCGAAGGGCACCTTCACCTCGACGCCGGCATCCTTCGCAGCCTTCTCGACCGCAGCAGCGCCGCCGAGCACGATCAGGTCGGCAAGAGACACCTTCTTGCCGAAGCTCTTCTGGATCTCTTCGAGCTTGGCCACCACCGTCTTGAGCTGGGCGGGCTGGTTGACTTCCCAGTCCTTCTGCGGCGCCAGGCGGATACGTGCGCCGTTGGCGCCGCCGCGTTTGTCGGAGCCGCGGAACGTCGATGCCGACGCCCAGGCAGTCGAGACCAGCTGCGGCACCGTGAGGCCGGAGGCAAGAATCTTTGCCTTCAGATCGGCGATGTCCTGGTCGCCAATCAGCGGATGATCCACCGCCGGGATCGGGTCCTGCCAGATCAGCGTTTCCTTCGGCACGAGTGGGCCGAGATAGCGGACGCGCGGACCCATGTCGCGGTGCGTGAGCTTGAACCAGGCGCGCGCGAAAGCGTCCGCGAACTGGTCGGGGTTTTCGTAGAAGCGCCGCGAGATTTTTTCATAGGCCGGGTCGAAGCGCAGCGACAGGTCGGTTGTCAGCATGGTCGGCCGATGCTTCTTCGACTTGTCGAACGCGTCCGGGATCGTAGCCTCGGCATTCTTCGCCACCCACTGCTTCGCGCCGGCCGGGCTCGTCGTCAGCTCCCATTCGTTCTCGAACAGGTTCTTGAAGAAGAGATTGCTCCACTTTGTCGGCGTCTGCGTCCAGGTGACTTCCGGGCCGCCGGTGATGGCGTCAGGCCCCACGCCAGTGCCGTGCTTGCTCTTCCAGCCGAGCCCCTGATCCTCGATGGCGCCGCCTTCCGGATCGGGCCCGATGAGCGAAGGGTCGCCCGCGCCATGCGTCTTGCCGAAGGAGTGGCCGCCGGCAATCAGCGCGACAGTCTCTTCGTCGTTCATCGCCATGCGGAAGAAGGTTTCGCGGATGTCCTTCGCCGCTGCGATCGGGTCCGGATTGCCGTTCGGGCCTTCCGGATTGACGTAGATCAGACCCATCTGCACGGCGCCGAGCGGCTCGGCGAGCTGGCGCTCGCCGCTATAGCGCTCGTCGCCGAGCCATGTGCCTTCGGGGCCCCAGAAGAGTTCCTCCGGCTCCCACACGTCCTTGCGGCCGCCGGCAAAGCCGAAGGTCTTGAAGCCCATCGACTCCAGCGCGACGTTGCCGGCGAGGATCATCAGGTCGGCCCAGGAGATTTTCTTGCCGTATTTCTGCTTGATCGGCCACAGCAGCCGGCGCGCCTTGTCGAGGTTGGCGTTGTCCGGCCAGGAGTTGAGCGGCGCGAAGCGCTGCTGCCCGGCGCCGGCGCCGCCGCGGCCATCGGTGATGCGGTAGGTGCCCGCGCTGTGCCAGGCCATGCGGATCATCAGGCCGCCGTAATGGCCGAAGTCGGCCGGCCACCAGTCCTGCGAATCCGTCATCAGGGCGTGCAGATCCTTGATTACGGCGTCGAGGTCGAGGCTCTTGAATTCCTTGGCGTAGTCGAACGCCTCGCCCATCGGATCGGACAAATCGGAATTCCGGTGCAGAACCGAGATGTCCAGCATCTCCGGCCACCAGTCGCGGTTGGTGGGTCCGCGCGTACCGGTGAACGGGCACTTGCCCGCGCTGTTGTCGTCTGTCTTTGCGTCCATGGTTGATCCTCCTCAGTCACGCGCAGGATTGCGGGGTGTTGCTGCGAACATTGGCCTTTAGATTAGATAAGGTCCAATCGGATTGATTAGGGTCAATGATAAGATTATCTTATCGCGATGATCACCCTCCGCCAGCTTCGTTATCTCGATGCGCTCGCCCGCCATCGCCATTTCGGCCGGGCGGCGGAGGATTGCGCCGTGTCCCAGCCGGCCCTCTCCATGCAGATTCGCGACCTGGAACGCGCTCTGGGCGTCGCGCTGGTGGAACGGCGCACCGGGGAAGTGAAGCTGACCGAGACCGGGGCGGACATCGCCCGGCGCGGCAAGCAGATCCTTGGCGCGGTGAATGACCTCGCCGACTTCGCCCGCCATCGCGGCCAGGTGCTATGCGGGCCGCTGCGGCTCGGCGTCATCCCAACAATCGCGCCTTACCTCCTGCCGCGCCTCCTGCCCGTGCTGCAGCGCCGTTACCCCGATCTGCGCCTCGAGTTGCGCGAGACCCAGACGCAGACGCTGCTCGCCGAACTCGAGCGCGGCACCCTCGACCTGGTCATGGCGGCGTTGCCGCTTGACCATACCGAGATCGAGACGCTTCCCCTGTTCGAAGATCCCTTCATGCTCGCGGTTCACGCCGGCGAGCTGCTGGCACTGGAGGAGCACATCGCGGCCAGCGAGATCGACCCGGACCGCCTGATCCTGCTTGAGGAGGGTCATTGCCTGCGCGACCAGGCGCTTGCCTTCTGCGCGGTGACGCGGCGCGACGGCGTTGAGTTCGGCGCAACGAGCCTCGCGACGGTGATGCAGATGGTCGCCAACGGCTATGGCGTGACGCTGCTGCCGCAGATCGCCGCGGAAGCGGAGGCCCGCGACGAGCGCGTGAAGCTCGTGCCGTTCTCGGCGCCGCAGCCGAGCCGGATCATCGGCCTCGCCTGGCGGCGCACCTCCTCGCGCACGCCCGATTTCCGCGCGCTGGGCGAGGTGGTGATGGAGGCGGTGAAGTAGGCGAGAGTCAGCTCTTGGCTTGCAGCGCGCGCCAGAGCGCGTGCGCAAGAAAGTATGTAAAAAAGTAAAAAGGCGGCCTCTCGGCCGCCTTTTCGTTTGTCTAAATTTCGAAGCGATCACTCCCCGCCGGCGGCCGCCTGCTGTTCGCGTTCGGCCTTCTGCTTGGCTTCGAGGTCCTCGCCGGTCTCTTGATCGACCACCTTCATCGACAGCCGCACCTTGCCGCGGTCGTCGAAGCCGAGCAGCTTGACCTTCACGGTATCGCCTTCCTTGACGACGTCGGAGGTCTTCTGCACGCGCTGCGGCGCCAGATGGCTGATGTGCACGAGGCCGTCCTTGGCGCCGAAGAAGTTCACGAAGGCGCCGAAATCCATCACCTTCACGACCTTGCCTTCATAGATCTGGCCGACTTCCGGTTCGGAGGTGATCGACTTGATCCACTTGATGGCAGCCTCGATCGACTTCGAATTGGCCGAGGCGACCTTCACCGTGCCGTCATCCTCGACATTGATCTTGGCGCCGGTCTTCTCCACGATTTCGCGGATCACCTTGCCGCCGGTGCCGATCACGTCGCGGATCTTGTCGGTCGGGATGTGCAGGACCTCGATGCGCGGAGCATGCTCGCCGAGCTCGGCGCGGGCAGTGTCGAGCGCCTTCGCCATCTCGTTCAGGATGTGCAGGCGGCCGTCCTTGGCCTGGCTGAGCGCGATCTTCATGATCTGCTCGGTGATGCCGGCGATCTTGATGTCCATCTGCAGCGAGGTGACGCCCTTTTCAGTGCCGGCCACCTTGAAGTCCATATCTCCGAGATGGTCCTCGTCGCCCAGGATGTCCGAGAGAACGGCGAATTTCTCGCCTTCCTTGATCAGACCCATGGCGATGCCCGCCGTCGGCCGCTTCAGCGGAACGCCCGCATCCATGAGCGCGAGCGAGGTGCCGCACACCGTCGCCATCGAGGACGAGCCGTTCGACTCGGTGATCTCCGAGACGACGCGGATGGTGTAAGGGAATTCGTGATGCGCCGGCAGCACCGGGTGGATGGCGCGCCAGGCCAGCTTGCCGTGGCCGATCTCACGGCGGCCGGGCGAACCGAGGCGGCCGGTCTCGCCGACCGAGAAGGGCGGGAAATTGTAGTGCAGCAGGAACGTTTCCTTGTAGGTGCCCTGCAGCGCGTCGATGAACTGCTCGTCCTCGCCGGTGCCGAGCGTGGCGACGACCAGCGCCTGGGTCTCACCGCGGGTAAACAGCGCCGAGCCATGCGAGCGCGGCAGCACGCCGACTTCCGACACGATCTGGCGGACGGTCTTCACGTCGCGGCCGTCGATACGGCGGCCCGTATCCAGGATGTTGTTGCGGACAATGCTCGCCTCGACATCCTTGAACACCGCGGCGACCTTAAGCTTGTCGTATTTCGGATTCTCCGCGCCCTCGGGGCAGAAATGCGCGAGCACTTTCTCCTTGGCGGCGCCGACAGCGTTGTGACGCTCCATCTTGCCTGGAATCGAATAGGCGGCGCGCAGATCCTTGTCGATCAGCGCGGTCATTTCCTTTTCCAGCTCGGATTCGTCGGCCGGCGTGAAATCGCGCGGCTCCTTTGCCGCTTTCTCCGCCAGTTGGATGATGGCGTTGATGACGGGCTGGAAATGCCGGTGACCGAACATGACTGCGCCGAGCATGATTTCCTCGGGCAGTTCCTTGGCTTCCGATTCCACCATAAGGACGGCGTCGGAGGTGCCGGCGACGACGAGGTCGAGCTGGCTTTCCGGCATCTCGTCGACCTGCGGATTGAGCACGTATTCGCCGTTGATGAAGCCGACGCGGGCGGCGCCGATCGGACCCATGAACGGGACGCCCGACAGCGTCAGCGCTGCGGAGGCCGCGACCATGGCCAGGATGTCAGGATCGTTCTCGAGGTCGTGCGACAGCGTGGTGACGATCACCTGGGTGTCACAGCGATACCCCTTGGCGAAGAGCGGGCGCACCGGACGGTCGATCAGACGGGAAACCAGCGTTTCCTTTTCCGTCGGGCGGCCTTCGCGCTTGAAATAGCCGCCGGGGATGCGGCCCGCCGCGTAGAATTTTTCCTGGTAATTGCAGGTCAGCGGCAGGAAATCGATTCCGGGTTTCGGCTCCTTCGCCGAGACGACGGTGGCGATGACGGTGGATTCGCCATACGAGGCGATGACGGCGCCGTCGGCCTGACGGGCGACCTTGCCGGTCTCGAGGGTGAGCTTGCGCCCGCCCCAGTCGAGCTCAACGCGATTGATATCGAACATGTTTGCTTTCTCTCATCGGTTTCGGATGAGGGGAAAGCCATGTGCAAGACGGCGAGAGGCTGTCGCGCGCGATCACATCACGCTTCGCAACAGCATCCGGCGATCCTGCCATGGCCTTCATCCCTCCGGGATGCGAATGGGCGACCTTTCGCCCATTCCGGTTTCCGGCCTTCAACGGCCGGACAGAGTGCGGACGCCATCCTGGCGCCCGCTTCACAACGCGCGGATACGCGCGCGGCAATCAGCGGCGGATATTCAGCCGCTCGATCAGGTTCTTGTAGCGGGCCTCGTCGCTCTTCTTGATGTAGTCGAGCAGTTGGCGGCGCTGCGACACAAGCTTCAGCAGCCCGCGGCGCGAGTGATTGTCCTTGGTATGGGTCTTGAAATGCTCGGTCAGGTTGTTGATGCGTTCCGACAGGATCGCAACCTGGACTTCCGGCGAGCCGGTATCACCGGCCTTCAGCGCAAACGTCTTGATGACTTCGGCCTTGCGGCCGGCGGTAATCGACATCGTCAATGACCTTTTCTTGTGCCGGCGCTGCCATGCAGGCCGGTCAGGTTGAACACACGCTTGGGGACGATCTCTCCGCGGTCCGCCTCGGCCAGAGCGATCAATTCGCCCGAGGCCGTGACGTAGAGCGTGCCGCTGAGGATGGGAGCATCCCGTCCACGCACGAGGACGGCTTGGCCCCTCTGGAGCCTTGCCGCGTCTGCCTTGCTGACAGCCAGCGCCGGGATGTCGTCCAGCGCGGTTTCAACGGGCAGTAACGCGTCGGCGAGGCTTGCCTCGCCGGCGGCGGCTCTATCGCACAAAGCCTCCATTTCTGCCAGTGAAATCATGTCGGCTGCGCCGAGGGGCCCGACCACCAGCCTCCGCAGGGCTGTGACATGGCCAAAACAGCCCAAAACACGGCCAAAATCCCGCGCCAGGGCCCGGACATAGGTGCCTTTGCCGCATTCGGCCTCGAAGACTGCGTGGTCGGCGTCGGGGATCTCCGCCAGCTCCAGCCGGTCGATCTGGACCGGCCGAGCCTGCAATTCGACCTCCTCGCCGTCGCGGGCGAGGTCATAGGCGCGCTCGCCCTCCACCTTGATGGCGGAGAATTTCGGCGGGACCTGCTGGATCAGGCCGGTGAAGCGCGGCAGCAGGGCGCGGATAGCGTCGGCCGTCGGGCGGACGGCGCTCATTTGCGTGACGCGGCCTTCGGCATCGTCGGTGTCGCGCTCCTCGCCCCAGCGCACGCTGAAACGGTAGACCTTGCGGCCGTCCATGATGAACGGCACCGTCTTGGTGGCTTCACCGAGGGCGATCGGCAGCAGACCCGACGCGAGCGGATCGAGCGTGCCGGCATGACCGACGCGCCTTGCCGAAAACAGGCGCTTGATCACGGCGACCGCGTGCGTCGACGTCATGCCGACCGGCTTGTCGAGTGCAATCCAGCCGTGCACGTCGCGCTTCTCGCGCTTGCGCTGACCTTGCGGACGTGCCGACGTCGTTAATGGTGAATCGGTTTCCGTCATCTTTTTCCGTTCTGTTCCGTCACTCGTCGCCGCTGGTATTTTCGATGTCGCGGCGGACACGTGGCGTTCGCAATATCTTCTCGATCCGTTCCGCTTCGTCGAATCGTTCGTCAACGCGAAAGCGGATATCGGGAGCAAATTTTAAGTTAACGCGACGCGCGATTTCTCCGCGCAGAAATCTCTTGTTGCTGTTGAGCGCATCGATCACTTCTTTCACATCGTGCCCGCCGAGCGGCATCACATAGATCGTCGCCTGCCGCAGGTCGGCGGTCATGCGCACTTCCGGGATGGTAATGAGATGACCCTGGATCACGGGATCGTGGATGTCCCCGCGCGTCAGCATTTCGGCGAGTGCATGCCGGATGAGTTCACCGACGCGCAGCTGGCGCTGCGACGGCCCCTTGTCGCTTCGGGTCTGATGCGGTTTGGCCATGGATGAGCGTTCGATCCATCGTGCCCGAACATTGCGCCCGGGCACGCACCTGTTTCCAAAATTGCTTCTTCAGGAATGGCCCGCCGGATCAATTTCCGGCAGCAGCCATCATTTCATCGCGCGCCTGAGATTTGGACTCACAGCGAGCGTTGAACCGTCTCCACGCGATAGCACTCGATCACGTCGCCGACGCGCATATCCTGGTAGTTCTCAAACGCCATGCCGCATTCCTGGCCGGCGGTGACTTCCTTGGCGTCGTCCTTGAAGCGTTTGAGCTGCGACAGCTTGCCCTCGTGCACGACGACATTGTCGCGGATCAGGCGCACATTGGCGCCGCGTTCCACGGTGCCGTCGGTGACGCGGCAGCCGGCCACCTTGCCGACCTTGGACACATTGAACACTTCGAGGATCTGGGCATTGCCCAGCATGGTCTCGCGCCGTTCGGGCGTGAGCAGGCCCGACATCGCCGCTTTCACGTCATCCACGAGATTGTAGATGATGTTGTAGTAGCGGATTTCGATGCCGGCCTGTTCGGCCTCCTCGCGCGCTTCCTTGTGGGCGCGCACGTTGAAGCCGATGATGGCCGCGCCCGAGGACTCCGCGAGCCGCACGTCGGATTCGGTGATGCCGCCGACACCCGACAGGATCACGCGCGCGCCGACCTCTTCGTTGCCGACTTTGTCGAGCGCGCCGACGATCGCCTCGATGGAACCCTGCACGTCGGCCTTGACCACCAGCGGAAATTCCTTTCGGCCTGCGGTCTTGATCTGCGACATCATCTGTTCGAGCGAGCCGCGCATGCCGGTGGCGCGCGCCGCCTGCTTGTCGCGCTTCTGACGCTCGCGATAGGCGGTGACTTCCCGCGCCCGCGCCTCGTTCTCAACCACGGCGAGACGGTCGCCGGCGTCGGGAGTGCCGCTGAAGCCGAGGACCTCGACAGGCACGGAGGGGCCCGCCTCCTGAACAGACGCGCCTGTGTCGCTCACCAGCGCACGCACGCGACCCCATTCGGCGCCGGCCACGATGATGTCGCCGACGCGCAGCGTCCCACGCTGAACCAGCACCGTCGCAACAGGGCCGCGGCCGCGATCGAGCTTGGCTTCGATAACGGTGCCTTCCGCGGGGCGTCCCGGGTTAGCCTTGAGATCGAGAATTTCCGCCTGCAAGCCCAGAGTCTCGAGCAATTTGTCGAGGTTCATCTTCTTGGTGGCCGAGACTTCGACGTCGAGCACGTCGCCGCCGAGCGATTCCACCTGGATTTCATGCTGCAGCAACTCGGTGCGGACGCGTTCCGGCTTGGCGTCCGGCTTGTCGATCTTGTTGATGGCAACGATGATCGGAACCTTCGCGGCCTTGGCATGCTGGATGGCTTCCACCGTCTGCGGCATGACGCCGTCATCGGCCGCCACCACGAGCACCACGATGTCGGTCACCTTGGCGCCACGGGCGCGCATGGCCGTGAAGGCCGCGTGGCCAGGCGTGTCGATAAAGGTGATCTTGCCATGCGATGGCGAAGTGACCTGATAAGCGCCGATATGCTGGGTGATGCCGCCGGCTTCGCCGGCGGCGACTTCGGTCTGGCGGATCGCGTCGAGGAGCGAGGTCTTGCCGTGGTCGACATGGCCCATGATAGTGACGATGGGCGCGCGGGGCGCCATTGCCGACGGATCGTCGGCTGTGTCGAACAGGCCTTCTTCGACATCGGATTCGGCGACGCGCCTGACGGTATGGCCGAGTTCCTCGGCGATCAGCTGCGCGGTGTCGGCATCGATCACGTCGTTGATGGTCGCCATGTGACCCTGCTTCATCAGCAGGCGGATCACATCGACGGCGCGTTCCGACATGCGATTGGCCAGTTCCTGGATGGTGATGGTTTCCGGAACAGTGACCTCGCGCGCCAGCTTTTCCTTCGGCTCGTCGTTGGCATGGCCTTTCAGGCGCTGCGTGCGGCGGCGGAAGGACGCCACCGAGCGTTCGCGATCCTCGTCGGCCTTGAGCGCGGTGACGACGGTCAGGCGGCCGCGCTGCTTCTGCGGTGCGCCGCGGGTGGGTTTGGGGGCGGCAGCCGGACGCGCAGCGCCGCCGGCGCCACGGCGTGCCGTGCGCGGACCTTCGTCTTCGTCGGCTTCCGGCGCGACAACACGGGGACCGGAGCCGGCAAATTTCACGGTCGTCGTATCTTCGCCGAATCGCTTCTTGGCTTCCTGCTCAGCCTTGCGCTTGGCCTCTTCCTCGCGGCGATGACGCTCGTCTTCCTCGCGCTTGCGCGCTTCTGCAGCTTCACGCTCCGCGCGTTCGATCGCCTCGCGGCTGGCGCGCCGTCGAGCCTCTTCCTCCGCGATCTTGCGCTCTTCGGCTTCGCGCACGCGCGAATCGGCCAGGGCATGCGCACGGGCGCTGCGCTCTTCGTCGGTCAGCGTTCGCAGTACGACGCCGGACGCCTTGGCCGAGGGCGGCGCGGCCGGTGCAGCGGCGGCAGCCGTCGACTTCGGCGCTGCGGCGGCTTTGGGCGCTGCGCTCTTGGTCGTTTCCGCAGGCGCGGGTTCGGGCTTCGCCTCGGTGCCGCCGATCACCCGGCGCTTCACCTTCTCGACGACGACCTGCTTGCTGCGGCCATGACTGAAGCTCTGCCGCACGGTGCCCTGTTCAACGCCGCGCTTGAGGGTCAGCGTCTTGCCGCCGACGCCGAGCTTCTTGTCTGGTGTCTTGGTGTCACTCATTCCGAATCCAGTCTCCGGGCACCCTTGTGCCGCGTTTCGCCGTGCTCCGGCTTGCCGGTGTCGCCGGCCCGAAAGCGCCTCAGGCGCTGCAATCTCGTCAGAAAAGGCCTGCCCGCCGACCCGGCAAGCAGG
>Ga0209172_10003706_pt1 | contig 22529 bp, 26 predicted proteins | sample LarsenN4metaG_FD_184113 | JGI IMG/M metagenome (GOLD analysis project Ga0209172, IMG submission 184113) | Hot spring sediment bacterial and archeal communities from British Columbia, Canada, to study Microbial Dark Matter (Phase II) - Larsen... ... | reverse complement strand
AGAAGCAGTCTCATAAATACCATGACTCATGGTAAAATCTCCCGTAGGGGAGGATTAGATATGGTACGACGAGAAGAGTTAACCGATGAGCAATGAGCTATCATCGAACCTCTGATTCCTCCTTATTGTTCCTCCAAAAAATTTGATAATTGCCATTGGATGGCGAATGGTGACACGGTCTGACTCATCCCTTCCTGCCTCCCTTGCCGCCGCCAATGCCGACACGACGCGGCGGTTGAACAAAGTCCTCGATGACCGGGCAGCATTGGCGGTTGGCGATGGCACGTTCACATTCGGTTTTGTAAGCCGAGAGCTCGTGCCGCAACCGTTTAATCTCCTCATACTGGCGGTTGAGATCTTCGAGCTTGTGCTCGATCATCTCCAAGATGCGCAGGCAGGTCTGCGGATCCGCCGTCTCCAGTTGCAGCATCTGCCTGATTTCATCGAGCGTGAAGCCGAAGCTCTGCGCCCGCTTGATGAAGCCCAGGCGCTCGATCACGCGCGGATCGTACAGCCGGTATCCACTTTGCGCTCGGGCTGCGCTCGGCAAAAGTCCCAACCGTTCGTAGTAGCGGAGCGCATCCACGCTCACGCCGGCTTCAGCAGCCACCTGGCCGATCTTCAACACGTCGCTTCTCCTCCGCTCGTTTTCACAAGCGACAGTATAAACCCTGGACCCGCCTCCAGAGTCAAGCCCCTTTCCAGCATCTGCTCTCCGGGGCAATCTCCTATGACCACCAAGGTTCAAGATCACCTTCCCTGAAGTTCAACTTTGAGCAGTCACAACTGCCAGAGGATCAAAAGAGGCGAATAGTCCAAAGTCCGACCGAAGCGAGCGTTCCCGCCTATACCGTGAAACGAGCCACTCGCCCTCCCTGCTTTTTCAGGCTCACCAGATAATGCGCCCGCAGCAGAGAGAACACGGTGAGGCTCCCGAAAATCGCATTCCCGCGCGCGAAGATCACCTGCGCGGCGACGGCCCCTGCTGTCCCGAGCAGGGCGAACACTGTCGGCACCAGTCAGCACCAGGGGAGCGAAGCCACCACTGCCACCCCACTGCAGATCGGCCCCCACCGGCCCCGAACCACAGCGCACCGCTTCTCCATCTCAGCCTCCTTCCCTCCACGAAGGAGCGCCCTCGCGGGCGCTCCCTGGGGCACCCCACGCGATCTATAGATAGATCGCATGGTGACTCCGAGAAGTGACCGACGCCGTCACTTCTTCAGCGGACAGGCGTCTCGGCAGATGATCTTACCCGTGAGCGGGCAGACGATCCGACCCGGGCAGCTCGATGGGCTCTCGGACGACGCCTTGAAGCCATAGAGCACGCCCGATCCGACCGCCACGCTCAACACAAGTAACAGCACGATCCGTCGCATTCGTCGCATCGGTCATCCCTCCTTTCCGTGATCTGGGCTGTGACGCCGGGCCAGCGTCATGATGAGCGAGCAGACGTAGGGCGAGGAGTCCGCTTGATCAGCCATCGCGTCCAGTTGAGCGAGCACAGCAGCCATCTCCCGGCGAAAGGCCTGCAGCTCGGCGATCTTTCGATCCACCGCTCGAAGCTTTTCCCAGAGCAAGGTTCGGACTCGCGCGCACGCGCGAGCGCCCCTCGCGGCTGAGCGCCACAAGCTCCCGAATCTCCCGCAGCGACAGCCCCAACACTTGCGCCGCACGAATAAAGCGCAGCCGCGCCTGAAGCCGCCTCATCGTAGAGACGGTAGCCCGAACGCGTCCGCACCGCCCGCCCCAACAACCCCTCCCGCTCGTAATAGCGAACCGTCTGGGGCTTCACCCCCACGGCCCGCGCCAGCTCGCCGATGTAAAACGTCCGACCCGACATCTCACGCCTCCTTTCACACCGGCTATTCTAAACCTTGCAGCCCACTGCAAGGTCAAGCCCATCTTTTCGACACAGGCAGAAGAGACACCGCCAATAGATGTTTTGCCATGTGTAATCCCGACTACTGAACAGCTCACTCCGGCGAAGTTAAGCTGTCGACTCGACACGAATTTTCAGCCTACCGGAGATGATGATGACCGATCGAGGAACGCCAGATGTCATTGTCCGACGCCGGAGCGCGATGTCCTCCATCTGGCAGCGCCTACGGCCGACTCTTTCGGACCACACGGCGATACCCTCGGCAGCTATGCTGAGACGCTCAAGAGCACGAGGAGCCGTTCGCCTCTCGCAGGAACTCGCTGTGGTGATCGCCGTCGTCCTGGCTGCCGGAATATCGTTCATCGCCGGCAGCAGGGGCACATGGTCATGGCTCCCCGCTCATGCTCTGGCTCGCGGCGTTACCGCCGACAAGGATGCTGATGACAGGGGTCGGCCCGCGCCGGAGCTCGAACTTGTGGATGTTCACGGTCGCCCGGTGAGTTTGGCCGCCCTTCGAGGTAAAGTCGTGATCGTGGATTTTTGGGCGGCCTGGTGCCCTCCGTGCGTGATGGAAGTCTCGACCTTCAAGAAGCTCCACGCGACGTATCGAGAGAAGGGGTTGGAGATCATCGCCATCTCCCTGGATGAGGACGAACGAGAGGTCAAAACGTTCATCCGGGAACACGCCATCCCCTACACCGTCATCCTCGGCAATGAAAAGATCGTGGAGAAGTTCGGCGCGCTGACGGGACTCCCCATGACGTTTTTCATTGATCGGAAAGGGCGCATCCGCGCCGAGCACGGTGGTTTCATGGAGGACGGGGATTTCGTCCGCCAGGTCGAACGATTGCTGTCGGAGCCGTGATTCATCCCGGCTCCGCTTCTCCTCTCGATGATGCTGATGTGGTAGACTCATGTCCGTGACTCGCCGAAAACGGCCGACAGGGGATATAGATCGCGGAGGGTGCCCTGAAGGAGGTGAGGAATGATCGTGACGCTTCGACGATTTGGCCGGCTGACCGCGCCGCTCGTCGTCCTGTTGACGATGGGACTTATGAACGCAGCTTCTCAGTTTCAGAAAGACAAGCTCTTTGTCGTCACCCAATTTCCCCCGGAGTTGACCGATCCGGAGTTCATCCCCGCCACCCATCCCGATGGCGGCTACGTGGATGACACCGAGACGGTGATGGGCATTGCGCTCGAGGGAGAGAGTCGGGCCTATCCGCTCCGGATCATGGCCTATCATCATGTGGTCAACGACGTCATCAGGGGCCGACCCATCGTCCTGGCTTACTGACCGGTCTGCGGGACGGGAGTCGGGTTCGACTCCGTGACGAACGAAGGAAAACGGCTGACGTTCAAGCCTCATGGATTGTACAATGCCGAGCTCGTGTTCGCCGACACCGAAACAGGAAGCGTCTGGTCGTTGACGAGCGGCGAGGCGATGGACGGCCCACGTGCAGGCCAAAGGCTCAACAAACTCGCCGTCGTGCAGACGACCTGGGCGAAGTGGAAACAGCTCCATCCCGATACGCTGATCGTTTCCAACCGGACGCCGCATCAAGCCCACTACAAGCCGTTTCGCTGGCAGCCGCGCCAGCTCAGCCCCGTTTTCGAGCGCACGCTCACGCATCGGGATGAGCGACTGGGGAGAATGGAGCTGGTCCTGGCGGTGGCCCTGGGCGATGAACGCAAAGCCTATCCCTTATCCGCGCTCAAGCAAGCGGGCGGCGTGGTGAATGATGTCGTCGGCGGCGTGCCGATCGTCATCTTCTACGATCCACAGACGAACACCGCCGCCGCTTACGAGCGCAAGCTGGGCAAACGGGTGCTCCGCTTTGAGAACGCGGATCGGCAAGGGGAACGGCTCGAGGCGGTGGATACGGCGACGCGCTCCCGGTGGAACCTGGCCGGGCGCGCCGAGTCGGGCCGACTGAGCGGGGAGCAGCTTCAGCCGGTATCGGCTCACACGGGAGCCTGGTACGCCTGGGCCGCCTACTTCCCGGATACGAAGATTTACACCCCGGTCGCTCGCCAAAGGAGGCGCGAAAAGTAGGGATGTGGAGTCGCGCGCCTATGCCATGTCCTTCGCGATCGCTGCCGCGTCCTATTGGGCATTCAAACGAGAGTTCGTTGAAATGGGTTCTGCGGTCATTGGAGGTCAACCGATGAACAGCGCTGTTGTCTATCGTTCGCGGGTACGGATCGAGCGCGTCGCGGGTCCGCTCCGGCGGGCCTATCTTCCGGCAGAAGCCGAGCCGGTGCTCTTCGGCGTCCATTCCGAAGTCGCCGCGCACTATGGCGCCCGTCCGCGCGTGCATGAGCCGCACGCGACGACGCTCGATTATCTGGTGGCGGCGGCAGCCGGCTGACTGACCGGAACGCTGGGCGGCGCGCTGGAAGCGCGCGGCATTCCTGCCGGAGAGGGGCGGTTGACTGCCGAAGCCGTCGGCGAGGTGGAAGCCGACGGGCGCGTGCTCATCGTGCGGCGCATTCACGTGACGTATCACCTGCACCTGCGACCGGACAAGCGCGAGGCCGCCATCCGGGCTCACGGAAAGCACGTTGAGTACTGCCCAGTCGCTCGAACCATCGGCGGCTGCGTCGCCATCACGACTTCGCTCGAGCTGGAGGACCTCGCCGAAGACGCTGCCGATGCCGACTGAGCCGGCGCCGGGAAGAAGCTCATGGGGACGCCCGGGCGATTTCTCCGCCGAAAGCCGGGGCGTTATTCCCTTCGACGAAGTTTTCAGCAACTCCCATAGGGGGAGGTCAACGATGAAGACATCGGTTCTGATTGCCGTTCTCTGTTGCCTGATGGGCCCGGGCGGGCTCATCGTGTTCGTTCAAGAGAAACAATATCTCGATGCGGGTCCGGGTCAGCGCCCGTTCGACGTCACCAGGCGCTCGGTTCCGCTCGAAGAGATTCAAGGCGGCGGGCCGCCCAAAGACGGCATTCCGGCTCTCGACTCGCCCACATTCGTCTCGGCCCGCGAGGCAGAAAAATTCCTCCGTCCTCAGGACCGCATCTTAGGCATTGCCCTCTCCGGCGCGGCCAAAGCTTATCCGATCAAGATTCTCAACTGGCATGAGATCGTTAATGACCGGGTGGGGGACAGGCCGGTCCTCGTCACCTGGTGACCGCTCTGCAGTTCGGGCGTCGTGTACGACCCGATCATTGATGGCAAGCGATTCACCTTCGGCGTGTCGGGCAAACTCTACAAGGCAGCTTTGGTCATGTACGACCGCCAGACCGAGAGTCTCTGGTCGCAGCTCATGCAAGAAGCCATCGCCGGCCCGATGACAGGAGCGAAGCTCGCCATCCTGCCGAGCCTCCACACGACATGGGAATACTGGCGGGCGCAACATCCTCAGACGCTCGTCCTCTCGCCCGAGACGGGACTGCCGCCGCGATTACGGCTTGAATCCCTATCAAGAATACTAGGAGATGGGCCAGCCGCCGCGCTTCGGGCGCCCGCCCAAAGCGAAGAGATCCGACATAAAACTCAGGCCCATGGAGCGCGTGCTTGGCCTCTCGGTGGATGGCGTGAAGAAGGCCTATCCGTTCTCCGTGTTGAAGAAGAAGCCCGAACGGTTCGAGGATCGCATCAACGGGAAGAAGGTCATCATCCACTTCGACAAGAAATCGGAGACCGGATACGTCACCGATGAGCGTGGGTCTCTCATCCCTTCGATCGCGCTCTTCTGGTTCGCGTGGAGCGATTTTTATCCCGAGACGGAAGTCTACGACGAAGAGCAGCCACAGCAACGGCGAGGCCACTGAATGACCGGATTCACACCTGGCAGGCCGCCCCCGAAGCTGTTCCACGAAGACCTCCGGCCCAGCGGTTGGCGGCCTGCTCTATCCCTCGACTATCAATCATCGAAGCGACCAGTTGGCTCTAGCCCAGATGCAGACCTTCAGGCCACGCCGGGTAATTGTTTACCGAGCTGACAGCCCCAGTGAGGAGGCATCACCTGAGCTCACGATGGTTCGAGCAGTTGGCTGAGCCGATCGGGCACGATCACGGTATAGGCCTCATCGGATGCGAGCGGTTTCACGGTTCGGTGCGCGCGCGCCCGCCGCCCACATGTCTCACAACACCACAAAGACGAGCACCAGCACGGCCAGGTCCAACATCTCCCCGACGCATAGAACAGCGGAGCAAACCTGACGGAAACGTATCGGACGAGCCACGGCGTGGCGAGCATCCCGGCGGCCCCCGCCAAAAGAAGAAATGTAGGTGGCGACCTTCGCCCAATTGGCCAACCGTGTGAAAATGCCCGCACAAAACATGCGGAAAACACCAGCGGATTCTATTTTCATGGTCGGCGGCGTGCAGCCGCACATGGGTGATTCCTCACTCCGTGGGGAGCGCGGGAGGTCTGACCGCGCCCCTCACGTGGGCTTTGTCCTCACGGGCGATCCCACGACGCACGCCTGTGACCTGCGCCGCGCCGTTCGTTCCGCATCTGAACCCCCCATCCGTCTCAAGCCTACCGTATGAGCATGGATGCAGTATTCGCAATTATTGACGGTGGAGACGGCGAGGGCGAGAGATTCTCTCGTCCTCGGGTCCGGCTTGCCGGGTCCCATGATCACCTTGAAGCGACTCCAGCTCGATTCGAGATAGGTGGGGTGATTTGCCATCGCCCTGAATAGATTCGGCACAAAAGGCAAATTAAAGGTGCGCTTGATGTCATCAAAAATGTCCTTCACCTTCCCTGTCGCTTGCTGTTCAGAGATGAGAGGGACTGTCGGCCTTTGGCTTCTCCTTTCCCTGGATTTTGACAAAAAGATGATACTCACCAATGCGAAGAGTCTTCGTAGCCGAGCTTACAGAACGCTTCCTCTCCTTTTGGCTAAGCTATGCCCCATGATGACTACGCCGAAAGGAGAGCGGAGTGATGAAAAACGCCTGGCCTCAGATTGACCTGCCGGCAGGCTTGGGCACCGCCGAGGGGCTCACGGCGATCAATGGGCTCATCTCCGGGCGACGGTACGCCGCCGGTCAAATGATTTACACTGTCGGCGATAAGGCTGACGCACTCTACATTATCGAAGAAGGACAGGTGACGCTGTCGGTCTTCTCTCTCGACGGCAAGGAAAAGATTCTGGAGATCCTCCATGAGGGCGACATTTTCGGCGAGATGTTTTTCGACGAGAAGGACCGGGGCCAACAACAAGCGCGAGCCATCACTGATGTGCTCGTGTCTATAGTGACTCGCCCCGCTTTTCTGGAACTTTGCCGGCACACTCCCCAGGTGGTGGCGGGCCTCACGGGGGCGCTCATGAAACGGCTCCGAAACTTGCAAAGGGAGGTAGAGGATTTGGCCTTTTCCACCGCGCGAGAGCGGTTCATCAAGTGGTTGGGCAAGCTGTGCGATGAATACGAAACCATGAAAGACCGTGATCCCCGAACGTGCATTGTGCGATTCTCCCAGGACGAGCTGGCCCATCTCTTGGGTCTGACCCGCGAACGCGTGAATGCACTGATACAGGAATTCAAAAACCAGGGATTGGTCCAAACGCATTATGGCTACGTCACCGTGAATCGGGATCAACTCCAGCGTCACGTGCACGAATATTGAGACCGATCCATGGCCGATTCGCTATCCGGCCTTATCCCCTCGAGCGCGAACCCGTAACGTGAAATAGCGAGAGGTCATAACGAGTACTCGGCGGAGAGTGCGCCTCGGAGCTGAGGACTCGGCCTCTTCCACGCCATTCGGTTGCCCCGGCACCGACTTTTCATCCCTCCCTATGAGGACGAAAACGCCGGGGGCAGGCTCGGAGCATGCGTTCACTTGGCCTACCGGCACTGATACGAGAAAGAGAGACAAGGCCGTCAATCGAAGGGTCGGGGTCGGGGAACGATTGAGACCTTGTCTCTCGCCTCATTCTTCACCCCCGCTCAGAAATTCACCTTGAATGCAAACTGAATGATGCGCGGGTCGAATGTTTGTGTAATCCGACCAAAGCTGGTGCTGTTGATGTTATGGCTCTCGCCAACGAAGAAGTTAGACACGTTGAAAATGTTGAAGAACTCGGCCCGGAACTCCAGCTCGGTCTGCTCGTTGAGCGGTGTGGCAAAGCGAGTGCGCTTCAGAAGCCCGAAATCGGCATTGAAGAACTGTGGCCCGCTGGCCTGCGTTAATCCCAGCGTGCCTAACTGCCCGGCGTTCGGGTTCTGGAAGAGATCGAGATTGGCTCGCCCATCGGGACCGATCAAGCTGGGATCGAACAATAACTTCTCCCCGTTGGGACCGGTGAACACGCCGGTGTTTTGGCTCAACTGGCTCCGGGTCAGCGAGGTGAGCACCGTATTCTTATCCGAGCGGCCAGCGCCAGTGCGGTTGACCGTGCCGCGCGCCGAGACGATCGAGATGGGACGGCCTGACCGACCCTGGAGAATGCCGGTAATGGACCATCCGCCAAGCAGTTTGCCCGCCAGGCCACTGGTGGCGCCCAACCAATGCCGTCCGGGCCCAAAGGGCAGGTCGTAGACGAAGTTGAAATTGAACACATGTGTCACATCGAATGACGCCCGTTTGAGCTCCAGCGCTCGACCGCCTCGAATATCCAGGAACGCGGAGAAGTTCGACTGACTGCCTTCGAAATCGGTCAACACCTTGCTGAAGGTGTAGTTGAATTGCGCCCACAACCCCTGGGAGAAGCGGCGGCGCACTTCTGCCTGCAAGCCATGATAGGTTGATCCCGAGCTGTTGGTCACCAGATCCGTGAACAGCGCGTTGGGGTTGGGCGAGAAGAAATCTCGGGTCAGTTGCGCTCCGAACTGCTCGCCGCCAAACCCATTGAAGAACAGGTTCGCGTTCAGGAGATAGATCGCGGCCAATTGACCGGCCTCGCCCTGAGCAATCAGGGTGCGAATGGTCGCGTTATTGAGCAGGCCGCCCAATCCCAGCCGCGGGAAGATCTGCAAGGGTTCGCCCCGCGCCGGATTGCCGGTGGCAGCCAGGTTGCGCTGCGCCCGCAGCACATCCTCCACAAAGCCATTCTCCCGCACGATGACTTGATTGAAATCCAAGGCACGGGTCAACTTCACAGCGTGGTTACCGACATACCGGATTTCCGCCACCGTATCGCGAGCGATCTCGCGTTGGATGCTCAGCGTCCACTGCTGGACGTAGGGCACGCGCAGGTCATCATCAATGGTGAACAGACCGTTGGCGAAGTCTAGCGCCTGATTGTCCAAGAGCGTTCGCGGCACTTTGAATGCGGGCGGGGGAACCGTGATGATCCCGCCACGGCCGACGCTGCCGCTCAGGTTGCGGAGCACCACCGTTTGCTGCAACCCCTGATTGGAGTTGACCGCGTTGTTGACCGTGGTGAGGTTGTTGTCCACCACGTAGGAGATGCTGTAGCCGGCGCGAATGGCCGTCTTGCCGGTGCCAAACGGATCCCAGGAGAAACTGAAGCTGGGGGCGAAGTTGTTGTTGTCATTGCTGAAGAAAGCTCGGCCCACATCATCACCGGCAAAATCAAAGACGGCGTTCGGATCGAAGACGACGCCCTGGTCTCGCCGCTTCGGCAAAAGCGCCAGACTATTGGCTTCCGTCGGCACGCCGTACCACTCGTAGCGAATACCGTAACTGAACGTCAGATTGGGCCGGACGCGCCAGGTGTCGCCGCCGTGAAAGGCGAAAATATTCTGCCGCAGTCGCCGGACATTGGACGCGCCCGAGACAAAACCCGACGTGCGACTGGTCACATTAAACGTTTGACTCACATCATTGACCGCTCCACTGAGAATGGCCAGGATCGAGGAGGCGTTATTGAAATCGTTGGTGGAAATGCCCCCTGGGAACGCGCTTCGATTGAGCGGATTGGGGTTGCCCGTTTGATTGAAGCCGAGCGTGAAGATCGGGATGATACCCGCGTCGTTGAACGAGTCCACATGCACGCGGCGCCACTGACCGCCGAAGCGGAAGCTGTGGTTGCCCCTGACCCAGGTGGCATTATCCATCCACTCAAAGACCGGCGAGTTGCGCCCCTGATTGAGGAAATTTCGCACCGGATCGGTGACCAGAGGGAAGTCCAAGCGGAAGCCGGAAGCAAATGGTTCCCGGTTGATGAACGCGACCGGCGCCCGCTGGAAGCCCCAGCGAAACTCGTTATTCAACGTCGCCCGTGGCGTCCACCGCCAGGCGAATGATCCCAGTTGGCGCAGCGACCTCTGACCCCCGCCGGGCAAACCGGGGAAGGGCTCGCCAATGTCATTGAACGTGTCATTGGGAAACCGCGAATGAAACTGACTGAAGACCGCTTCGAATTGATGATTCGCCAGAGGGTGATAGTCCACCCGAAAGCCCCAGAGATCGTTATCATTGATGACACCGCTGTTGAAACGGAAGCCGGCGAAGTTCAACCGGTCGCCGGTGGTGAAGTCGTTGGGCGTTGGTGTCAGGCCGATGAGTCGAGTCGTGACCGGATCGGGCGTCACGCCGCCCAATTGCAGGAGATTGACCGTCTGGAGCTGCCCGTTATCCTGCCGCCGGTAGGTGAACAGCCCTTGCCGCGCCGGTCCCGTCAGCACCGTGCGCAGGAGCGCGCTCGCACTTCGTTCCCGGAATCCCCTGTAGTATCCGAAGAAGAAGAGTTTGTCACGAAAAACCGGTCCGCTCGCGCTGATGCCGAACTCGTTGCGGATGAGCTTCTCCCGCGGCAACCCAATGGCGTTGTTGAAGAAGGTGTTAGCATCCAGCGACGTGTTGCGGTGGAACCAGAAGGCGCTGCCGTGATACTCGTTGCCGCCTGACGGCGTCACCAGTTTCACCTGCGCCACGCCAAAGCCATCCACCGAACTTACGTTCTGGGTGGTGATGCTGAACTCGGCTACGTTTTCCACATTGGGCGCCGTGAGGCCGAAGAAGCCATCGGTGCGCACGAAGTTATCCTGAATATTGATCCCGTCCTGCGTGATGTTGTTGAACGAGCCGCGCAACCCGTTGACGACCGAGGTGCGGACGCCGGCGTTGCCGGCCACGCCCGCTTGCAGTCCCGCTAGTTGCAACGGATTGCGGCCATTGAGCGGCAGATCCTTAATTTGGCGCTGGGTGATGATCGTGTTCAGCTCGGCGCTGACGGTGTTGATCACCGTTTGTCCTTCGCTGGCCGTGACCTCCACGATTTCCGTGATCGGTCCCACCTCCAGCGTGAAATTCACCGTGGTGGGAATGCCAACATCTACCTTCACGCTCTCGACGACCATCTTTCGGAATCCCGGCGCTTCGGCGCTCACGCGGTACAGCCCGCTGCGCACCTGCGGGAAAACAAAGAGCCCTTGCTCGTTGGTGGTCGTGGTGACCGTTTCATTGGTTTGGATATTGGTCAGCGTCACGGTGGCACCGAAAATCGCGGCGCCGGCGGGATCTTTGACGCTGCCGTCCAACCGTGAGGTGGTTGTTTGAGACATTGCGGCGCTACACAAAACCAGCGCCACGGGTAGTGCGAGGAACCGTGTTCTCCAGTTCATTGACTTCATGATGGTGTACCTCCTGTGAAAATAGCTTTGGCGTGGCGCAAGCCTTCCGCTTGTGCTCTGTGGTTGTTCGTGGCATGCATTGTCCATGATTTCTTCGGATGATGGCCCTCAGGACCGGCACCCGGTGCTCTCCAGCCGCGAGGCCCTCATCCGTGATTTAAGCAACCGGCCAACCGCAATTTGCCTCACAGTGGCCGCCAGTAGCCATGTCCAAGCAATGCTCCTCCTTCCTCGTATTTGCCGTCCCCCTGTTTCAACTATGCAGCTCAGAAGGCGCAATTCTTGTGCCATTGAATTCGCCGAAAATCCGACACGTGGTGCCGACGTGGCGACCCCACTTGGCGGCCCGGTCTTCAATGGCTCTGCATCACTTAGCATGTGAGAGTGATTTCTCTTACAGTACAAATCCAGCAGGGATTCTCGGCGCGTGTATCCGAAAAATCGGGACGAATTTCCAGGATTTTGGGACCCACTGGCCCCCACTCATCGGTCATCCTCCCGATGGCCGACGATCCGTTACTTGAACGATCTGACGTCAATGCCATACTGTTTGAGCTTCGTGTTGAGCGTGGTCCGTTTGAGCCCGAGCAACTCGGCGGCTTTCGTTTGGTTCCCCACACACTGTCGCAGGGCCGCACACAAAAGCGATTTCTCTAATCGCTCCAGCTCCTCGCTCAGGTTGATTCCCGAGGCGGGCAGGGAGGTCCCGTTGATGTTCAATGGATTGACCAGGTAGGCGGGCAACAAGGAGGGGTCGAGGCAGGGCGGTCTCGATCGGTGAACCATAGCCTCAATGACCTTCTTTAACTCACCGACATTGCCCGGCCAATCGTACCGGCGCAAGTGGGCGAGGGTGTCGGGAGAAAGCTCTCTTAACTCCTTCCCCAACCGCTGATAAACCTCTTTGATAAAGTGTCGGCTCAACGGTTCAATGTCAGCCCGCCTTCGACGCAACGGGGGGATAGAGAGTGTATCGCTGACGGCAATGACACTCTCTCCCACCATCGGTTCCTCTCCCTCGTTCCGTGTAAAGCCAAGGATCACCGTTGAGCAGGCGCTCGGGCGCGAGCACGGGGTTCGGCGTTCCTCTCCCTCGTTCCGTGTAAAGCCAAGGATCACCCGCACATCAGCCGTCTCAAGCACACTGTCTCCCTGGCGGCGAAACTCTTGATACTGAATCAATCGAGCGATCTTGGACTTGAGAAGCGAAGAGAGGGCTGAGATCCCGCTGATATAAAGCGTCCCGCCCTTGGCCCTTTCGACCAGCCCTTTTCGAGTGCGATTGCCCCCCGACGGCAACTCACGGACCGAACCGAACAATGCTTCTTCGACTGATTCTTCGGAAGCCGAACCACAGGAGAAAGCGACGAAAGGCCCGTGACAGCGAGCACTACACTGATGAATCAAGCGAGCCACAAACTCTTTCCCTGTTCCTGGCTCCCCTTCAATCAGGATCGGCTGATCGTGAGCTGCATGAGCCGCCACCGCCGCCCGAGCCTCGGTCACCCACCGACTGACCCCAATCAATCGTTCTTTGATCCATTGGGTGATGTTGCCCTCATCGCACCGCGTGGGCGGTGGCTCATGAGCGATAAGACTATGCTCAACAACCTGCATGGCCATATTCCCTTCTTCCTCTCCCCCTTATTAAACCACTTGGGCCATCAAAAAGATGTGATCGTGTTCACAATTTCGCCTCATCGTGAAATCGCCTTCCCTAAACTCCACCGCCCATCGCCTTCTACCGGCTCACGGGCAGAGATGCGCTTGTTCGACCCGGCGGCTGACGAACGGACGCGTCCGTCCCAGCAGCTTGCGTAACCTCATACGCGCTTTGTGCAGTTGAGACTTGGTTGTTCCGACAGCAATGCCCAAGATGTCGGCGATCTCTTCATGTTCATATCCTTCCACGTCGTGAAGCAGGAAGACGACGCGATAGCCGGGTGGCAGGGAGAGGATGGCCCGCTCCAAATCGATCCGATCAATGGCGGACCCATCCGGGCTCGTCCCCCTCCACCCTTCGACCCGCTCAAGTTCCTCATCCTCGGCCGGATGCTCCTGGTGCTTTCGGCGATTGGTTCTTAAGTGCATCAGCACTGTATTCACCGTCAGCCGATGGAGCCAGGTACTCAGGGCCGCTGCGCCTTTGAAGGTCCCGATTTTACGATAGAGCTGCAGGAAAACTTCTTGGGTGAGGTCCTCGGCGTCCGGCACATTGCCCAACATCCGCAGGCACAGACTATAGACTTTCCGCCGATAGCGCCGGTACAACTCCTCGAACGCGGACACATTGCCCGCTGCTGACGCCTGAGCCAACTCCACATCCGTGAGCGTGTCTGTGTATGCCGTCATACCTGGTTCTTTGCTTCCCTCCTGTCCGTTTTGCTCCTCAGGCTGCGCCAGGCGTTGACCAGGAAGCGGCCAATGAGCAGCAGCCCGAGGCTCGCCTGGAAGAAGATGAAGAACAGGAGAATGATGTCCCTGATCTCCATAACTTCTCGCTCCTCATGTTGGACTCCACTCACCAGTATAGGAAGATAGTCCTGTCCATACTATGAACTCCTTCACAATCGCTCCTCTGAATCACCTGAGGGCCGACACTCGAAAACATCCGGGAAACAGATGGGCTCTCCAGTGTGTTCGCTCTCTTGGGCCAGATGTTCCAGTTCATCGGCGGTGAGTTCCTGTCCGTTGATGATGATGAAGTCCAGTTTCCTGGCCCATTGTGCCAACCGGCGAAGAGTGGCTGCCGGCAGGCATTCATGAGCGCACAGCATTGTGCCTTTGAGCGTCATCTTGGCCATCACTCACCTCCGATCGGGCACTCCAGCCGATCTCAAGATCGGCTGGAGACTCCTGTGGCCTTGGTCCTGAAATCGAATTAACCATTCGGCGTCAAATTCATGGCCGCACTGTCGGCACCGAACGGTGGGAAGACAGTGCTCGTAACCAAGATCACAGCGAAGTTTGAGGTCGAAATTTCGCGTGGAGCAGAGGGGACATTCGAGCGTCACCAACACTCGTTCGATGTCTTCTAGCTTCATATTTGCTTTCTCCTCCAACACCACTGTACGCGATGCCGAGGAGAAAGAATATGAACGATGTCACAATCCTCAGACTTCAAGCTCAAAACTCCCATGATGGCGTTTTCAGATTCACTTCAACTTGGACAACCACTCGACAATTTGCCTTCGGTCCTCATCCGAAAGCTGCGGGAAGCGAGCGGGCATCGGATCCTTGAGGCCATACGCGCGCGGATCCAAAAGCAGGTTGAGCAGGTCCTCCGGACGGCGATGGGGCTTTTCGATAACGCCGATCAAGCGTGGGCCGATATTCCCTTCACCGCGCGGGCCGTGACAGAACGCGCAATTGGCGGTGAAAGCTGCCGGAGGAGGCGGGGGCGCAGATCGCTCCAGGCGAGGCGTTGGCTTCTTCGGCTCCATCGGCTTCGGCGGCGGCATCCAGCCCGCGACGGCAGAAGCCTCGGGCTCCATCGCTTGGATCGGTTCATCGAGCGCAAGCAGCCACTCGGCGATGGCTTCTCGGTCTTCGGGCGCGAGCTGCTTGAACCTCGGCATCGAGCCCGGCGCCGGCTCCCGCTTGTGGCCCACCAGATAATCAATCAGGAAGGATTTACTCAGATGCCGATTCCTGGCCAGCTTCACCAGAGCCGGAGCCATTGCCCCACCCATGGCGTCCGGTCCGTGGCAGTTGGCACAGTTGGCGAAGTAGATCTTGAGCACCCGCGAGCCCGCGACCGGAGGATTTTTGACGATCGGCGGATTAACGGGAATCGAACGGCCAACCTCTTGCTGAACAAACGGAGCATTCAAAAAGGCGGTCGCTTCTTCTTCCTGAGTGTGCAGCTTGGCGCTGAATTCGGGATGAGTCGCATCCTGATATTTCGAGAGCGCCCCGAGCGCCACGCTGCCCCCAAGCGCCAACGCCAGCGCACTGACGGCGATGGGCCGACGGAACAGATGTCGCTCCGGTCGGCGGTCAATGAACGGAAGCAGAAAGAGCGCGCCAAACAACACCGTCGGAAGGCCCACTGTCGGGATGAGCGCGAGCTTTCCCGGGAAATATTTGAGCAGTTGAAAGAGCGGGAGGAAGTACCAGGGGGGGCGGGCGAGAAAATCCGACGTCGGGTCGGCCTGTGGCCCGAGTCGCGTCGGGAACTTCACCGCCAGGATCAAAAGGACGAGGAAGACGATGAAGATGAAAAGCATATCCTTGAAGAGCTGATACGGATAGAACGGTTCGACCTTCGCATCATCCCGATGATGGTACGGCCCGGCTGCTCCCGCCCGCCGAAAGAGGTAGAGGTGAAGCACAACCAACAGCATCAACCCAAGCGGCAACAAGAAAATGTGAATGACAAAAAACCGCGACAGCGTCAGCGTCGTCAGATCATGGCCGCCGAGCAAGATGCGTTGCATGAGTTCGCCGACGACCGGGACTTCACCGGCTATGCTTGTGCCCACCTTGGTGCCGAAGTACGCCTCTTGATCCCACGGCAGCAAATAGCCGGTGAAGGCAAAACCGAGTACGACAAGCATCATGACGACGCCTACCATCCAGAGCAGCTCGCGCCGCTGTTTATACGCGCCGAAGAGGTAGGTCTGCACCAGATGTGCCACCAGGATGATAATCATGGCGCTGGCGCCGTAAGAATGGAGCCCGCGAATAATACTCCCCATCGGCACGACCTTCTGGATATAGGCAATGCTCGCGTGCGCGTGGTCGGCTGAAGGCACATAGTACATAGTCAGGAAAATACCCGTGGCCGCCTGAAGCAAAAAGAGAAAAATGAGCCCGCTGCCGAAGACATAAGCAACTCGCGCCCCGCCGCGAATCGGCTCATCCAGGATAGCGCGTGAAATCTTCTTGACCCCCGTCCGCTCATCAATCCAATCGTAAAGACTCGACATCACAGTCTCCTCAAAACTTATGCGTCCCAGGCAGCGCAGACTTTAGTCTGCGATTTTCAGGTGCGACCGGCCAAAAGCTCGACAGACTAAAGCCTCTGCTACCTTAGGCGATGATTTGCTTATCCGGCACGCCTTGACGGAAGAACCGGTATCTCACCTGAAGCAGGCCATCCTTCACTCGATACTCCAGCGTATCCATCCCGCGCGGCGTCGGTCCGCCGAGCTTACGGCCATCGCGGGCCCAGGCGCTGCCGTGACACGGGCAGATAAACCCGTTGTCCGCCGCGTTGATCGTGCAGCCAAGATGAGGACAAATCGCCGAGTAGACAACGAGGTGGCTGCCGTTTTTCACGATCCAGACAAGCTGCTGTGTGTTGAATCGCCCCCAACCGCCGTCTTGCGAAATCACAACTGCCTTCTTGACCGGCTCCCCATCGGGGATTTCGTCCATCGGAACGACGTCGGTCCAATCCCCCTCGATTGAGGACTTCTTGAACGCCGGAAAGAGGCTAAACCCGGCAAACAGGACGCCCATGATTCCAGTGATCGCCGCTCCCATCAAACCCATCATCAAGCCGAGAAAAGAACGTCGGGATTCTGGAATCGAATGTTCAGCCGGGACGTTCACAACCGGCATTAGCTCCTCCGGTGCCCGTTTCGTCTTGTCGCTCGTCGTCTCTGGCTCAGTTCCACGATGTTGATCTGTGCTTCTTGATTGACTCATAACCATTGCTACTCCCGTTTCCATTGCCTGTGGGACAAGCACGGGTGAGAAGGTTTTTAATTTCACGATGTCTCTGGAAAAAATGAGATCGAGCGTCCAATCCAAGGCCACCCGAACCTTGCGCTCGAGCTGCGGCAATTTGAACAGGTAGATCGTGCGCCAGAGCCACCAGGCAAAGAAGCCGGAGAACTTGATCCCATAGAGATTCGCCACGCCCGATCGTCGCCCGAGCGAGGCAAGCTGGCTCTTCATGTCGTAGACGAAGGCGCGCTTTTGTCCCCCTATGATCGAGGCGGCAATGTTCTCAGCCACAAGCCGGCCCTGCCGGATGGCGTGCTGTGCTGTCGGCGGATAGGTTTTCCCCGAGCGGAGGTCTGGGATCGCCGCGCAGTCGCCGATAGCCCACACATTCTCGTAGTCGGGTACCTCCAGGAATTCGTTGGTGAGGATGCGCCCCCGCTGGTCGTGGGCGCACGGCAGCGGGGCCAGAATCGGGCTGGGCGCTACACCAGCGGTCCAGATGAGGCTGCGTGTGCGAATCCGGCGACCACCACTGAGTGTCACCTCTGTCTCCGACGCGTCCTCGATGCGCGTGCCGAGCCGAACCTCGATGCCCCGCGCCCGGAGTTTGGCCAGCGCGAATTCGCCGAGGTCTTCGCTGAGTTCCGGTAGAATTCGTTGTCCGGGGTCCACCAGAACCACCTTGATCTGCTCAGGATCAACATGCCGATAGTGCCTGGCGGCCTCGTGGACGAAGTCGTTTAAATCGGCGACCAGCTCAACGCCGGCGAACCCCGCCCCGGCGACGACAAATGTGAGCAAGCCCTCTTGCTCCGGCGGCGGTTCGATCTCCGCCTGCTCCAGCATGTCAATGACGTGATTGCGCAGCACGATCGCATCCCCGATGGTCTTGAGCGTCATTGCGTGGCGCTCGACATTTTCCAGACCATAGAAGTTCGTGATGCTTCCCAGGGCGATCAGCAGATGGGTGTACTCGATCGCGTGGCAGTGCTCCCGATCTCGTAAGCCATGAACCGTAACAACCCGTCGGTTCACCAGGTCAATGGACTCAATCTCGGCTTCCTGGACATCACAACAGCGAAAGATCGTGCGGATCGGGATGGTGATGTGCCGCGTTTGGATGCTGCCGGACGACACTTCATGCAACATGGGCGTGAAGACGAAAAAGTTGTCTCGGTTGATGAGCGTGACCTTCATACCCTCAGTGGCGGAGGCGATCTTCTCAAGCCGAAGCCCGGCATAGATGCCGCCGAACCCGCCTCCTAAAATGACGATGTGGACGGTCTCTGCCATCAGCCTCCCTGCTGCTTCATGCCTCTCCCAAAACGTGGGTGGGCGAGGTCGCGCCGGCTTTCCAGCCTGCTCTTTCTCTTCATCACAGGCAGACTCGAAAGTCTGCGCTACCGGTTTTGCGTTGACAGTCACGATGGGCGGAGTTTGGCGACTGGCTCGGCACCATAAATGCCACCCAGGATCGCGCCGTAGATGATATGCCCCATCAGGCTCCCAACTACCGTCATCATCGGCTGCGGCGCGTGGCTCGAGAAGAACCCGGCACCCATCATCGGCATGACCACGGCTTGAGAGATAAACCAAAGGATCAGCCCCCAGACGATGCCTTTGCGCCACGGTGCGCCAGGCACGCGAGCGTAAAGCAAAAAGGCAAAGATCAACGGAAAAATCACCGATCCGTTCACAAAATGAAGGATCATGCCCATGAGCCACGCGCCACTCAGGGGCTCGGGCATCGTCCGGCCCATCATGCCGCCGAGCATGGCCGCCACGTCCATCTTCGGCATACCCATCAGCGGAGCCAGATACATGATCACGGTCATCACCAGCGTGGCGATGAATCCGCCCAGGATCGCTTTCTCAACGTTCATGCGCTCCATGACATCCTCCCGATTCTGAGTTTTCATCACAAGCAACAGGCCGCATTATATCGCCACCTCGACGAGAAAGCTGTGATTTCAATTACAAAGCCCGAACGTTTCTCGGCGAACTTTCGGATGGTGATCTACATTACTGAACTCGAAGGGGGGGACAGCTACACTCGCCGCTGTCAGTTGGACACATTTCAGACAATAGGGAGGAGAAAAATGACGGATCGGACGAAACGGATAGCGAAGGCGCTCGTGGTGGTTGCCTTCGCCGCCAGCTCATCATATCTGCTTCTCGGCGGCAGTCGGTCGGATGCGGCCCGCATCGAAAGCCCTTCCGTGCCGGAATCGCGCGCCCAGGTTCAAAACCCGTGCAATCCCTGTCGGGACAAAGCCCGCCAGCGGGCGCAGAATCCCTGCAATCCGTGCGCCCAGAAGAAAAAGGCGCAAAATCCCTGCAATCCCTGCGGCGGAAAAGTGCCGGCGACAGGAAAGGTCTATCAAGACGCGACAACCTATCGGGGTTGGGCGAAGCTGACGGAGCCCGCGCTGAGCGTGGGTCACGGCGGCAAGTACGTCGTCACCTACGCGAACTCGTCGGCCGAGACGACGATCAAAAGTGGCCGGTTCCCGTTCAAAAGTGGCGCCAAATTTATCAAGGAAGGGTACGAGGATGCCGGCGGCAAACCGGGCGAACTGACGACCCTCTACGTGATGGAGAAACGCGGTCGGGACTGGTACTATGCCATGACTGACCCTCAGGGCAACATCCAGATGGAGGGAATGAGCAAGCAAGCTCAGATGTGCGCAAGCTGCCACGCTGGAGCCAAGAAATCGGATTACGTCTTCACGGCGGCGCAGCTCAAGGGCCAATCCCCGACCATGCCCACCAATCCCTGCAACCCGTGCGCGAAGAAGCCGGGCGCGAAGAAGCCGGGGAAGTCGCAAAACCCCTGCAATCCCTGCGCCAAGAAGAAGCCATAGTGCGCACGAGCCGCAGCCAGATTCAGGGCAAGATAAGTTCGGTTAGTTATAAGGAAGATCATCGTCGGTAAGATTGCCAGTCTGAACCTCCCATCAGCGGCTCGGCTGGCGACTAAGGAAGTTTTTTCGCCTTATGTTGAATCACGACTCAAGCCATCAACCAATGGTGCTCCTCACCATCTTGGTGCTGATGCTGGCGATCATAGGACTGGGTTTCGCTCACCGCTTGGCACGCTTCACGATGAGCGCTCAGAAACCAGACTCGGTCTGGCCGTCAGGCATGAGGTTTCTACCCGGCGGCACGTTCGAAATGGGAAGCAAGCAAGCTGGCGGGCATCAGCACAGTCCTGGCCATTCCCGCCAAACGAGCGTCTTCGATCCCGCTCACGAGGTGTATGATGACGAAGGGCCGGTTCACTCCGTCACGCTCTCGCCGTTTTTCATAGACGTGCACGAAGTGACTAATGAGGAATTTGCGCGATTCGTCCACGCGACTGGATACGTAACCGAGGCCGAGCACAAAGGCGCGTCTTGGGTTTTTCGCCAGGGAGCAAAAGATTGGGAATGGGTCGAAGGAGCCAACTGGCAGCATCCGCTGGGACCGGATGATTCCATCGAGGGGCGGATGAGGCATCCGGTCGTGCACGTCTCCTGGAACGATGCGCTCGCCTATTGCCGATGGGCGGGCAAACGACTGCCGACGGAAGCCGAATGGGAGTATGCCGCCCGCGGAGGGCGGCGCAGCCAGATGTATCCCTGGGGCGATGCGCTCAAACCCGGCGGCAAGGTGTTGGCGAACTTCTGGCAAGGGCATTGGCCGGAGAAGAATTTGCTGGAAGATGGTTACTATTACACGGCTCCGGTCTGCTCCTTTCCACCGAATGATTTTGGTTTGTGCGATATGATCGGCAATGTCTGGGAATGGACGGCCGATTGGTATGCCGAAGACTACTACCGGCACAGTCCCTCCGTCAACCCGAAGGGGCCGTCATCAGGCCAAATGCGCGTCGCGCGCGGCGGCTCGTGGTTTTGCTCGCCCGATTACTGTGGAGCTTATCGCGTCGCGTTTCGCGGCAAGAGCCCGCCCGAGGCGAGCTTCAACAACGTCGGATTTCGCTGCGCCCAAGATGCCAAAGCTCGATAACATGGACGATGAGCAGCCGAGAGAGCCAGGTTGTGATCCCATGCTGCAAATCTATGTGGCCAGCCACTGCCCCAATTGTGACGAGGCCGTGCGGCTGGCCCGCGTGGCGAGCCGCCTGTTCCCTCGTCTCTTGGTGGAAGTCGTCGATCTGGATCAATCGCCGTCCGAAGTGGCCGAGGTCTTCGCCGTGCCCACCTACGTGCTGAATGGTCGCGTCTGCTTTCTGGGCAATCCCTCAGAGGAGGAACTCTGCCAGATATTGGCCCGCCTCACCCCATAGACGAAGACGGCCCATTTTGGTACAGTTGAAGTTTGTTACATTCAATCTGGGAGGAGGATTCCGCGATGCCTTCAAATCCATTGGCGTCAATTGCCAAAAGATTCGCCGGTTCGCCTAAGCCGGCAGCACCTTCAGCAGCGTTCGATGAGAGAGCTGCCGCCACCGAGCGGCTCAGTGAAAAGCTGGGCTACTTGTCGGCGATGAAGATCTTTCAAGACTTGAACCGGGACGAGATGCTGGCCATCGAACGAGCCGCCACCATGATCAATTGCCCCGCCGGTCGGGTGTTTTATATCCCGGGGGAGACGGGCGAGGTGCTCTTTTTGCTGAAGAAGGGGCGCGTGCAACTGTATAGCCTGTCGCCCGACGGTCGCAAACTGACGGTCAAGATTCTGGAGCCGATGACCTTCTTTGGCGAGATGGCCATCCTGGGGCAAGGCATGCATAACACCTTTGCCGAAGCGATGGACGACTGTGTGATCTGCCTCATGAGTCGTCAGGACGTCAAACGCTTGTTGCTGAGCAACCCGCCGGTGGCGGCGCGGATTTGTGAAGAGCTGGCCGGTCGGATGATGGAGGCTGAGCGTCGCCTAGAGGAATTTGCCTTCAAAAATGTGGAAGCGCGACTGGCCGCCTTGCTTGTGCGCCTGGCCGATGACAGGAACGAAGTCGTTGGCTACAGTCACCAGGAACTGGCTGACATGCTTGGCGTCTATCGCGAGACGGTCACCCATGCCTTAGACCAGTTCAAAACTCGCCAATGGATCGAGATTCATCGCAAACGGATCAAACTTCTTAATCGCGCCAGATTGGGTGACCTCTCCAGCCAACCATGAGGTGTGGTTCACACTTCTCGATGGCTTACCGGCATTTTGGATTTTAGATTTTGGATTTTTTGATGACGGTAATCCAAAATGGGATCGAATCCGCAATCCACAATCCGCAATCCGATTGCCGTATTCTTTGTGTTTCTTTGTGGCTTTGTGGCTTCGTGGCATATCTTTTTGACTTTTCAGACACGCTCTTAGAGCGTCTAACAAAACCAGGCTGGGATGAATTTCCAGCAAATTAACGCACAGCCGATGTACAGGAAAGCCAGATGGATGTCCGCCCTTCGCTCATAGCGAATCTTCAAGGGCCGATATCGGTTCAGCCACGAGTGGGTTCGCTCCACGAC
>Ga0209172_10003705_pt1 | contig 22532 bp, 27 predicted proteins | sample LarsenN4metaG_FD_184113 | JGI IMG/M metagenome (GOLD analysis project Ga0209172, IMG submission 184113) | Hot spring sediment bacterial and archeal communities from British Columbia, Canada, to study Microbial Dark Matter (Phase II) - Larsen... ... | reverse complement strand
CGTGCTCGGCCGTTTGGTCCCGGATTGGCGAGCCAGGAGTTTTTGGCTCAGCTGCAGTGCGCACGGGTGTGCGGCCCACAGCGGCCTTAGCTCCTTATGACCACGAGCCGGTTCAGCGCGTCAGGACCCTCCGATGAATCCTGGACCCTGCGGTTTCATGCCCCGCAGGCAATGCAAGCGCCGTTCGCTTCGCCCGATGGAGTGTAGGTCCCACCCGACTTACTCAACGATCCGCCTTCCCCCGGATTTGATCCGGGGTTCGGCGAGATCGAAGCGACGCCTGCCGCGCCGGCCGATGTCTGACATCTCAAAGGTTCGGTGCACTTCGAAATCCTCCCGTGTCAGAACAACGCCATCCTAACACGACATTCTATCCGTCGGATTCGATCGCCCCCAGCTCGTGTGTTTTCAGGCACTTAGCCGCGAAAAGCATTCGATAGCGGGGCGGCTATTGTTGTTTCGTGAGCCGGGCCCGTCCTCGGGCCCGGTTGCATTGTGCAACTATTGCACATAGATTAGCCGTAAATGCCCCGGATCATGCGGTTCTCGAGCACCGAGATCGCCATGTACTTCGCCGACCACAACCCGCCGCACTTTCATGTGCTGGGCCGCGACGGCGCGGCGCAGGTGTCGATCGAGACATTGGAGGTGATCGCTGTCAGCGGGCGCGTGGATTTGCGTGAGGCGTTGGAATGGGCGGCGGAGAACAAGGCGTTGTTGCACGCCAAGTGGAATGAGTTGAGCGGATCATGATCGGCAAGATCGAAAGCGTAGCGGTGATTGGCGATAAGCGATTGGAGATCGCTTGGGACGACGGGCATGTTGCGTCGGTCGATCTCACAGACGTCGTCGCTTCGCACAAGGCGCTAGCGCCAATCAGGAAGAAGAGTGAGTTCGCGCGTGTGGCCGTAAGTTCCGACGGCTGGTCGCTCGAATGGCCGAGCGGCATCGATTTCGGCGCGCCGCAACTGCGGCGCTGGGCCGACGAGCAGGCGGGTGAGGTCATGCCTGTTGCGGATTTTCGCGCCTGGATGGATGAGCATGGTTTGACGCAAGAAGCGGCTGCACAAGCGCTCGGCCTCTCGCGGCGCATGATCGCCTACTATCTCAGCGGCGAAAAGCCGATCCCGAAGACAGTGATGCTGGCGACGGAAGGATGGGCGGCTCGGGAGGAGGCGTAGGGCGCGTTGCCCCGGCCTGGAGAAGGTGAGATAATCTCGCGATGGCAGAGCTTCTTGACCGGATAACTGTCAATCCCGCCCAGTGCGGCGGGCGACCGTGCATTCGCGGCATGCGGATTCGCGTGCAGGACATCTTGGAAATGCTGTCCGGCGGGATGACGAAAGAGCAAATCCTGGCGGACTACGATGAGCTCGAGCCGGACGACATCGCCGCGGCGCTTGCCTATGCGGCCAAGGCCGTGAGCCATCCTGTGCTCGCGGCGGCGAAGTGAAGTTTCTGGTCGACCAGCAATTGCCGCGCCGCCTCGCGGCTTGGATCAGATCGCAAGGACATGAAGCTTGGCACGTCAAGGACCTCGGCATGCTGCACGCCGAGGACCCTGACATATGGCGTGGGGCGGAGGCGCGTGGCGCGATCATCGTCACGAAAGACGAGGATTTCAGCGTGATCGTCGGCGCGCGGGCAGGGCCGCAAGTGATTTGGGTGCGCGTCGGCAATTGCGGCAATGACTTCCTGATAACACGCATGGCGGACGTGTGGCCCGTTCTGCTCGCCGAATTGAAGGCTGGCATACCGCTCGTGGAGGTTCGCCGATGAGATCCGATCGTAGCGATCTGGCGACCGAAGTTAGCAAAAAAGGCAGAGGTTTGAATGTCGCAAGCTGACACGCACGCGGGCGCGTTCTACGCACTATTCTTGGAAGCGTTCGCGAACGAATGCGAGCCGAACAAGGCCGGTCTCCTTCCGGTTTGGAGCGACGAAACTTCTTGGACCAACTTCATGCTGGCGCCCAACGAGGGTTTCCTAGCGCGAGTAGCTAGAGAATGGGCCAGGCGTAGGTTGAATCAGACCTGCATAGAAAGAAATGAGTGGCACAAGTTCGATCTGATGTTGCTGGTCGCGGAGCAGGGCAACGAGTGGTGGCGCTGCGTTCCGGTGGTCACTATCGAGCATGAGAATGGCGACGGCATTCACGATGAGGTTTGGAAGCTCGCCTGCTGGCAATCGCGGCTGAGGTGCTTGTCACCTATCATAAGGACGACGCCAAGGCGTTGGAGAAGCGGGGTCGAGCAAAAGAGATCATCAGCAACATTCAAGGCGCTCGATCTGAAGAAGGAGCTGAGTGGCTGTTGCTCTCCGCGCCCCGCACATGGAGCGGTCGACTCGGCTGGACCGGCCATGAATGGACGAGTTCAGACTGGCGCGCCCTGTCCCGCGCCTAAAGCCCGTTCGCCAGCTTGCGCTTGCGCTCTACGCTCGAGGGTATCCGCAGGCTCTCGCGATACTTCGCCACGGTGCGGCGGGCGATGTCGATGCCGCGCTCCATCAGGATTTCGACGATGCGGTCGTCGGAGAGGATTTCCGCCGGAGTCTCGTTGTCGATCAGCGACTTGATCTGGTGGCGGACGGCTTCGGCCGAGTGCGCCTCGCCGCCGTCGGCGGCGTTGATCGAGGCGGTGAAGAAGTACTTCAGCTCGAACAGGCCACGCGCGCAGGAGAGGTACTTGTTCGAGGTGACTCGGCTCACGGTCGATTCGTGCATCTCGATCGCCGCGGCGACCGTCTTCAGGTTCAGCGGCCGCAAGTGCGCCACCCCGTGGGCGAAGAAGCCGTCCTGCTGGCGCACGATCTCGCGCGCCACTTTCAGGATGGTTCGCGCACGCTGGTCCAGGCTCTTCACCAGCCATGACGCGTTCTGCGCGCACTCCTGCACGAAGAGCTTGTCTTCCTGGCGTTTGGCGCTTTTCGCCACCGTCGCGTAGTAGCGCTGGTTCATCAGCACGCGCGGCATAGTGTCGGTGTTGAGTTCCACGAGCCACGTGCCGTCCGGCGCCTGTTTCACGTACACATCGGGCGCGACCGAGTGCACATGGCCGCCGCCAAATCCCGCGCCAGGCTTTGGCGTGAGCGCGCGCACTTCGGCGATCATCTCGGCGAGGTCTTCGCGGTCCACGCCGCAGATCGTCATCAGGCGATCCACGTGGCCCTTGGCCAGCAGCTCCAGATTCTGCAGCAGTTTTTCCATCGCCGGATCGAAGCGGCCGCGCTCCTTGAGCTGCAGCGCCAGGCACTCGGGAATGTCGCGGGCCATCACGCCGGTGGGTTCGAAGCCCTGCATGATGTCGAGCACGCGAAGCACCAGCGGATAGGGCGCGCCGATGCGGCCGGCGATCTCCAAGAGATCGGCGCGCATATAGCCCCACTCGTCGACCGCATCGATCAGCACGCCGCCAATCATGCGCTCGACCGGCGTGAGTCCAGCCTGCGTCAGCTGCTCGTCGAGATGTTCGGCCAGCGTCTTGTCGCTCGCCAGCGTTTCCTCGAGCCCTGGCAAATCGTCGAAGCTCTTGCCGGACGAGGCGCGCGACCAATCCGTCAGAGGCGCGGCGCCCGCTTCGGCGAGATCGGTGCGGCTCAAATCCGGCGCCATGTCGGCGACTTCGACATCGAGCGCAGGTTCGTTTGGCGCACCGGCGTCGAAGTCGAGCGCCTGCGCTTCGCCGGTTTTCTCCGGCTTCGCTTCGGCTTGCGTCTCTTCGCGCTCGAGCAGTGGATTGCGCTCGAGCTCGGCCTCGACGAATTCCGTGAGTTCGATGTTGGAGAGTTGCAGCAGCTTGATGGCTTGCTGCAGCTGCGGCGTCATCACCAGGGCCTGGCCCTGGCGCAGCTCCAAGCGGGGGGTCATCGCCATGTGCCGCGCTCCTGCTCCCCCTCGATGGGGAAGCTGTCAGCGCGCAGCGCGGACTGAGGGAGTGAGGCCCGGAACGCCGGAGGTTTCGCCTCAAGAGGCGACTCGCCAAACTTTTCGCGATCACCCCCTCCGTCTGCGCGCTTGCGCGCGCAGACACCTCCCCCATCGAGGGGGAGGTGGGGCATTTGCCCTTCCGTTTGCGGGATGCGCGAGGCGGCGTGCGCCATGATGCCTGTCCCTCGCGCGCTAATGGTAATCTTTGCCGAGATACCTTTCGCGCACGACGTCGGACGCCATCACTTCGGAGGGCGTGCCTTCGAACATCACTTCACCGTCGAACATGATCGAAGCCCGATCCACAATCTGCAGCGTTTCGCGCACATTGTGGTCGGTGATCAGGATGCCGAGGCCGCGGTTCTTCAAGAACAGGATCAGCTCTCGGATGTCGTTGATGGCGAGCGGGTCGATGCCGGCGAAAGGCTCGTCGAGCAGCATAAACGAAGGCCGCGTCGCCAACGCGCGCGCGATCTCGACCCGGCGCCGTTCGCCGCCCGAGAGGGCGGAGGCAGGCGCATCCTTCAGGTGATCCACGTGCAGTTCGGCCAAAAGCCCGTCGACGATCTCTTGCCGTTTCGAGCGATTGCGCTCGCTCAGCTCCACGACCGCCATCACGTTCTGCTCGACGCTGAGACCACGGAAGATCGACGGCTCTTGCGGGAGATATCCCACGCCGAGCCTGGCGCGCTGATACATGGGCAGCGTCGTGACGTCCTGGCCGTCCAACAAGATTTGCCCTTGGTCCACGCGCACGAGCCCCGTGATCATATAGAAGCAGGTGGTTTTGCCTGCTCCGTTGGGGCCCAACAGACCGACGACTTCGCCGCGGTTCAGGAAGAGCGAGACATCCTTCACCACCCGGCGGCCGCGATAGGATTTCCCGATCGAAACCGCGCCCAAGCCGCCTTGCGCGGTCTGGGCCTTGGCCGAACGGCGTGCAGCGCCCTCAGGGCTCATATCGACGTGGCCCGGCTAAGATTTCGTGAACCTTCCCGCTTCACGGGCGTCTTTGGCCCGAATTTTGCGAACTGCTGTCCGGCGAGAACACGCCCTGAACGCGCCGGCCTTGGCCTGGGCGAATCACAGTGCGCCGATTGGTGATGTTCATCACCAGCGTCTCGCCGCGAATGACGTTCTCGTCCGACGCAATGACCACGTTGCCGGAGAAGGTGACAGTGTCATTGGCCATCTCATAGACGGCCCGGTTGCCCCGCGCGGACTGCGTCGGCCGCACATAATAGACTTCGCCTTCCGCGATCATGCGCTGGATGTCGCCGGAGGCGAGCCCCTGGCGCTGCGGGCCGCCGGTGGAATGGCTGAAGAAAAGGGTGACGCGGTCGGCCCTAAGCCTGGCATCATTCTGGACGATATCCACATCCCCGCTAAGGACCAGCCGGCGCTCGCCATCGAAATATTCGAGCGCATCGGCGGAATAGGAGACGGGCCCCCCGCTCTCGGAGAGTTGGGCCCCGGCGCCGGGGGCAGCGAGGGCGGCGGCCAGAAAGGCGCCGGCGGCGATGACGAAGGCTGCGGGCCTCATGGCGAGGACTCCCCACTCTGTTGGTTGCGGTCCGGAATCTGGCCGCGGACGCCGCCCCGAAGCACCAGCGCCCGGTCGCTGTCGCGTAACTCATAACTTTCGGCCTGGAGCACGCCAAGGGGGCCGGCGCCGATGACGCCGCCCCGGCCAGTCAGCGTGCCGCGTTCCAGGTCCACGATCATGTTCGGGGTGGTGAAGCGGTTGCCGCCGCGGTCGGCGAACAGCACCTCGCCGTCGAACACCACCCGCTGGGCCTGTTCGTCATAGATGCCTCGCGGCGCCAGCATGATGGTCCCGGCCTCGGTGCGGTAAACCGGTGCGATCAGCTCGATCAGCTGGTTTTCGCCGCGGGGGCGCTCGGCCATTTCCGCCGAAAGCTGGTAGGGTCCGCCGTTCTCGGTGCGGCCGATGAAGCGCGGATTGATCATCCGCAGCGGCTCTGATGGACCCAAGGTGGCTGCATTCACCCCGCCTTGGATAGCGTTGAGCGCCATGAACACGAAGACGGCGGCAAACGAAGCGCCGGCGCCGGCCACGAACGCGCGCCTGAGCACCGCGATGACGCGCGACCGCCGGCGCGCCTTGCGCAACGTGAGCGCGCGCTTGGGCTCCCAATTGACCTCTGCGTGGGCGACGGCCGTCATCGGCCTCGGATGTGGATGCGTTCCGGGGCGGAAGCAAGGCGACAGGCGCGCGCCCGGTCAGGGCGTAGGCAAGGCGGGCGCTGGCGCGGGCGGCAGCGGCGGCAGGATGATGTCGAGCCGGTCGGCCGTGAACTCGCCTTGCGCCGGCAGCGCGGTGCCGCGCAGCTGCGCTGACCATTGTGGGATTTCCGCGCGGCGCGCGCTGTCGTTGAAGCGCGCTACGAGCGAGGCGGCGTGCCGGCTCTGGCGGCCGTCGTAGTAGGAATAGCCGGATTGGTGCGGGTCGCGCAGGGCGATCACGTGGACGACCACCTCCAGCTCGCCATCCACGCGCAGCTCCTCGGTCAAGCGCTGCGCCGCCTCGGCGTCCCGTTCGCCGCGGGCGTGCACAACAAGCGTGCGCAGTACGGGCGGAGGCGCGAACAGGTCTGAGAAAATCTGGCGCGGATCGAAGCCAGGGTCCGATGAGGCTTGCTCATATAGCCCGATTTCGGCCGGATAGACGCCATCGGCGCGCGTGGGGACGACGGTTGGCGCAGCCGGCACGACGATGCCGCGCGCGCCCAGTTCGCCCTCGAGCTGCACGACACGCTCGCGCAGCCGGTCGCGCTCGCGCATCAGCTCGTTGCTGACGGCGAGCGTCCAGCCCGCGAGCGCCACGGCGACGACGCTCACGAACAGCTGCGCCGCCAGCATCTGGCGCGTCCCGCCCACGAGGGCGCGAAGCGGCGATCTCGGCATCTCAGCCGTCCGCGCGCGCGGTGGAGAACAGGCGGAACGCGCAGAGGGCGGCGCCCGCGCTGGCGACGCCGCCTATGCCCACGAGCGCGATCTGCAACTGGCCCAGCGTCATGACGCCATTGAAGGAAGCGCTGACGGCGCCGGCATACGCCGCGAGCGCCGCGCCGATCGCGATGGTGATGAGCGTGGGCGAACCCGCTGCCGCAAGCGTCGGCATTGCGCCCAGCTCCGATCGGGCCGTCGGCGCGCGCTCGCCATGACGCACCAGCTGCGCCACCGCATGCTCCAGCGGACCCCATTCGCCCGCGCCGGTCATGTCGGCAGCGTCGAGCGCGTCGAATGGCGCCGGCGGCGCTGCGGGATCCAGTTTCAGCTGCAGCAGCTTGCCCGTTTCGAGCGCGTGCGCCGCCTCGGCGGAAACCCGAATGGCGTTGCGCCCGTTGAGGCTCCACACCACGAGAACGGCGCGCGCCGCGTCTAGTTCGCGCTCGCGCTCGTCGAAGGACGCTTGACGCGCACCCGGCTGCTGGTCCCACCAGAGGCTATAGCCGAGCGAGGCGAACCGATCCGCGAGCGGCTTCACGCGCTCAAGATCTAGGCGCGAATACGAGATGAAGATATCTGCCACGCGTCCCCTCCGGCAGCGGCGACGATGCTAGCCGAGCCGGGGCGCGCGAGCGAGCGAAAAGGGGAGTGTGATATGACGCGAGGCCATATTGACCTTCTCTCCGCTGGGGATTTTCGATGGTGAGATATGCAGTCATTGCCGCTGTGCTCGTGTTCTCAGCGTGTGGCTCCGAAAGCGCCGGCCAATCCGGGCCTCCGGTGCAGCAGGGCGCGCCCAACACGAATTTCGAGCCGGCGTTCGCACAACAGACCCGCGCACCCCAAGCGCGCTCCGGCGTCGAGATCGCCGTGGCGCAAATCGCCGGCGCGCTGGTCGAACCTTGGGCGATCGTGTTCCTGCCGGACGGACGCATGCTGGTGACCGAGCGACCGGGGCGGTTGCGCATCGTCACACGCGAGGGCCAAGTGTCGGCGCCGATTGCAGGCGTGCCGGAGGTCGACGCGCGCAACCAGGGCGGGCTGCTCGATGTGGTGCTCGCGCCGGATTTCACGCAGAGCCGCATCATCTACTTCACGTATTCTGAACGCCGCGGCGGAGGCGAGAACACCACGACCGTCGCGCGCGCGCGACTGAGCCAAGACGCGCGGCGGCTCGAGGACGTGCGGGTGATCTTCCGCCAGCAGCCGGCCTGGGCTTCGACCGGACACTTCGGCTCACGTATCGTTTTCGATCGCGAGGGCCGTCTGTTCGTTGTCCTGGGCGATCGCCAGCGCGACAACGTACGCGGCCTCGCGCAGGATATTTCCACGCACATAGGCAAGGTCGTGCGCATCAATGCCGACGGCACGGCGCCCACCGACAATCCATTTGCCGGTCAGGCGAATGCGCGCCCCGAGATCTGGTCGTACGGTCATCGCAACATCCAAGGCGCCGATCTGCACCCTGAGACCGGCGATCTCTGGATCGTCGAGCACGGGCCGCAGGGCGGCGACGAGGTCAATATCGCGCGCGCGGGACGCAACTACGGTTGGCCGGTCATCAGTTACGGCGAGGAGTATTCTGGCCTGCCGGTCGGCGAGGGGATTGCAGCGCGCGACGGGATGGAGCAGCCGATCTATTACTGGGACCCGGTGATCGCGCCCGGCGACATGGATTTCTATCGCGGCGATCTGTTTCCCTGGCGCGGCGACATTCTCATCGCTGGTTTGCGCGCACAAGCGCTGGTGCGCCTTGAACTCGACGGTGAGCGGGTTACGGGCGAGGAAAGATTCGCGCTCGGCGTCGGGCGCATTCGCGACATCGCCGAGAGCGAAGACGGCGCGCTGTGGATCGTCACCGACGAACCGAACGGCGGCCTCTATCGTCTGACGCCGCGGCGATAGCAGGTCGAGCGCGGACCTCCGGCGCCTACCGGCGACTCATGCGCCATGCCCGCTGTGCCACCGTCATGTCGTTGCGGCAGAGAAAACCACTGCGGCACAGCGGCGCCGGCGGTCCGGACTATTCCCCTTCGCTAGGCGGTGAGGTTGTCTGCGCCGCGCGCAGCTGAGCGACGCGCGCGGCCAGCGCCTGATCGGTCTGCGCGCGGGCGGCGATGCCGTTATAGGTCTCGATATCCAAGTTGTGCCGCTGCAGCGCGGCGCGGATTTGTTCGCCGATCTGCGCGCGCTGCTGCTCAATTGCAGTGGCGACGCTGCGGTTCAGGGGATCGATCTCCGCGCTTGCCGCAACGAAGGCCTGCAGCTGCGCGTCCGTGAAAGTCGTGCCCACGCTAGCGGCGGCGATTTGGTTGGCCAACGCCTGATCAGTCTGCGCGCGCGCTGTGATCTCGTTATAGACGTCCGGCGCCAGATTGTGCTGCTGCAGGATCTCGCCGATGCGCCGCTGGTTCGCGGCTTGTTGATCGGCTGTTTGTCCCGGCGTCAGCTGCTGGATCTCGCGACGCGCGGCGACGAAGGCCTGAATCTGTGCGTCGCTGTACCCCGAGGCCTGAGCCGACTGGCCGCTCTGCGCCTGGGTGCTCTGGGTGCTGTCTGCGTCGTTTGCGGCGCTCGCGCATGCGGCGAGCGGGCCGGCGGCGCCCAGGATCAGCGCGTACGCAAGAGTGAACCATGAAGAGCGCGTCATGTTGAACTCCCGTCCAAGTGCCCCGTGCGACCGGTACGCGCCGGCCACAAATCGGTTCCCACAACTGCTGCAGTTCGACGCAGTCGAAGTCGCTTCAGCATTCTTCCGCCTCAGACGCTCACCGACAGCCCAGCTTCATTGACGATCGTGGGCGATCCCACGCGCGCACCGTTGCCCTCAAAGGTGACGCGGAAAAGATATGTCGCGCTGGCGAGACTGAACGGAATCCGATAGCGCGTGTCGCCGTAGGGCGGCCGGCCTGGCGCGCCGCCGCTCGCCATTCGCCGCCACGTCGCGCCGCCGTTACTCGAGTAATCGACAACCACGCGGTCGATGTGTGTGGTGAAGAACGGGCTGGTGCTGGGCAGCGGGTTGGCGGAAAGCGCGACGACCTGCTGTTGCGCTTGCGCCGCACTGATCCCATCGACGCCGATAGCCGTCGGCCTGGTCGAGCAAGCTGCATCGTTCGGCGAGGGATTGGTGGAGCCGATGCACCAGAGCACGTTGTAGTAGCGCACGCGCGCAGCGCTGCCTTGGATCCACACCTGTTCATGTCCGGTCGGCACGTTGACGATCGCATTGGCGATGGTCATCGTCACGCCGCTCCAGGCGCGCAGGCCTCGGTGGGCGCCCTGTATAGTGACGCTCATCAGCGCGACGTTCGACTTTGCGTCGATACCGGCGTCGCCGAAATTGCGCCCCGTCGCATAACGTATGTAGACGGGCCGCGACGTGCGCTCGATGCCGATGAAGTCGGTGTTGCTGCGCGCGTACGTTGAATCGGGCGCTTCTAGTCCATCGGCGAACACGCGCTGAATGTAGGTGGCGACTTCGGTTGACCGGTCGATCTTGATGGCGCCGCCATAGATGCTGCCTTCTCCGTTCCAATCGACGTAATTGAAATTGTCGACGGAAACCAGGCCGGCGCCGGAGACATAGACGCCATAACGCGCGTTGCGCACCGTCACGTTGCGAACAAGCGTCGAGCGTGAGTTGGTGATGTTGATGCGTGGGCTGGACGCAAGGTTTTGGATTGTCCGCGCCGGCGTGAAGGCGTTGTACACTTGCTCCACCGCGCGCACATAGCGCGTTCCGTTCGGATCCGATTCGATCGAGACGATCGGCCTCGTTTGCGCCGCCGCGGTTGCGGCCGCCAGAAGGACGAAACCCGCCAAGCTTGTGGCGATCATGTTCCGCCCAACGTGCATGAGCCCTCTTCGGACGCGGTGCGTGACTCGATGCATAACGCCCGCACGACTGCGGCGTTTCTCGACCGATGGAGTTCCCTCAGAGCCGCTTCGCGGCGTCCAGCAGTCGATCGAGCAGAGCGTCCAGCTGCGTGCGTTCGCGCGCATCCAGCCCGGCGAGGAGCCGCTCTTCGGCCGCGAGTGCGATGGGCGCGATGCGCGCGTGCACGCTTTCGCCCTCGCGCGTGAGCGAGAGGAGCTGCCGGCGCGCGTCCATGCTGTCGGGGCGTGCGGCGACGCGCTTGGCGGCGACCAGCCGCGCGACGGCGCGCGAAACCGCGACTTTGTCCATCTCCGTCGCCTCGGCGATTTCCTTCGCCGTGAGTCCCGGCCTGCGGCCCAGCACGGCGATCACGCGCCATTCCGGAACGGTGAGATCGAATATCGTGGCGTAGCGGCGGGCGATTGCGCGCGATATGCGGTTGGACAGAATGGACAGCCGGTAGGGAAGGAACTCCTCCAGCACGAGAAGCTCATGAGGCGTGGGTTTCCGCTTTGCGCTTGCCATTGGTTACAGATGAAACTAAATCGGCCGAAGCGCAAGCGACGAGGTGAGACATGGCCGACTTGTTCGAGAACCCCATCGGCACCGACGGCTTCGAGTTCGTCGAATTCACCTCGCCGGAGCCGGACAAGCTCGCCCGCTATTTCGAACAGATCGGCTTCACCGCCGTGGGCAAGCACCGCTCCAAGAACGTGCTGCACTACAAGCAGCACGACATCAATTTCATCCTCAACATGGAGCCGAAGGGCCAGGCTGCGGACTTCCGCGAAAAGCACGGGCCCAGCGCCAATGCGATGGCGTTCCGCGTGAAGGACGCCAAGCGCGCGCTAGAAGAAGCCGTGAAGCGCGGCGCCAAACCAGTAAAGTCGCCGGTCGGCCCGGGCGAGCTCGACATCCCCGCCATCGAGGGCATCGGCGGCGCCTACATCTATTTGGTCGACCGCTATGGCGCCGAGACGATCTACGATGTGGATTTCGAACCGATCGAAGGCGCCGATTGGAAGAAGAACGCGATCGGGCTCACCTATCTCGATCACCTCACGCACAATGTCTATCGCGGCAACATGGCCAAATGGGCCGAGTACTACGAGAAGATCTTCAACTTCCGCGAAATCCGCTATTTCGACATCGAAGGCAAAGTTACCGGCCTCTTCTCCAAGGCGATGACGAGCCCCGACGGCAAGATCCGCATTCCGCTCAACGAAAGCAAAGGCGAGCCGGGCAAGGTCGATCAGATCGAGGAATACCTGCAGCGCTATCGCGGCGAAGGCATCCAGCACCTGGCCTTCGGCACGGACAATCTCTACGCCGTCGTCGACCGTTTGCGCGAGCGCGGCGTCGAATTGCAGGACACGATCGAGACGTACTTCGACCTCATCGACAAGCGCTTGCCGGGCCATGGCGAGCCCGTCGAAGAATTGCGCAAGCGCCGCATCCTGATCGACGGTGCGCCGAGCGAAGGGCAGGGGCTGCTGTTGCAGATTTTCGGCAAGGACGCGATCGGCCCGATCTTCTTCGAGTTCATCCAGCGCAAAGGCAACGAAGGCTTCGGTGAAGGCAATTTCAAAGCCCTGTTCGAGTCGATCGAACTCGACCAAATCCGCCGCGGCGTCCTGAAGGCGGGATGATGGTAGACCAACATCGGACCGCCGGCTTCCAGCCGCCTCTTTGTGTCCTTCGTGCCTCCTTTGTGTCTTTGTGTTTTTCTTTTTTCACCACAAAGGCACAAAGAGAGTCACAAAGGCCACAAAGAGGCGCGGCTGCACTTCTGCTGGCCGCATCATTACTCTCCGCATGCGCCACTATTGTTCCAGAACCCGCCCCGCGCTGGTCGCTCGTCGTGCACGGCGGGGCGGGCGTGATCGAGCGCGCGAACCTTACCCCCGAGCTGGAGAACCAATACCGCGCGGCGATGGCGCGCGCGCTGGCGACGGGCGGGCACATTCTCGAGAACGGCGGCGCTTCGCTCGACGCGGTCGAAGCCGTCATCCGCGAAATGGAAGACGATCCGCTGTTCAATGCTGGCCGCGGCGCCGTGTTCACGGCCGATGGCCGCAACGAACTCGACGCCTCCATCATGGACGGGCGCACGCGCGCGGCCGGCGCGGTCGCCGGCGTCACCACCATCCGCCACCCGATCAGCGCCGCGCGCGCCGTGATGGAGCGCTCGCGCCACGTGATGCTGATCGGCGAGGGCGCCGAGGCCTTCGCGCGCGCGCAAGGATTGGAGCAAGTCGATCCTGCGTATTTCTTCACCGAACGGCGCTGGCGCGCGCTCGAGGAGAACTTGCGCCGCAACAATCTGCCGATCCCGCAGCGCCCGCGCGGCGCCCCGCCCGCGCCGCGCGCCGAAAATATCCTTGTACCTGACGATCACGAGTTCGGCACGGTCGGCGTCGTCGCCTACGACAGCCAGGGCAACATCGCGGTCGGCACTTCGACCGGCGGCACCACCGGCAAACGCTGGGGCCGCGTCGGCGACACGCCGGTGATCGGCGCCGGCACCTACGCGCAGAATGGCGTGTGCGGCGTCTCCGCCACCGGCACGGGCGAGTTCTTCATCCGCGTCGGCGTGGCGCGCGACATCTGCGCGCGCATGGAATTCAACCGCTGGAGCGCCCAGCGCGCCGCCGACGCGGTGATCGCGGAAGTGGGCGCGATGACCGGCAACGACGGCGCCTTCGGCGACGGCGGCGTCATCGTCATGGACGGCCGCGGCCGCGTCGCCTGGAGCTTCAACACCTCAGGCATGTACCGCGCTGCGGTTGCGGCGGACGGCGTGCCGGTCATCGAGATTTTCAGGGACGAGTAAGATGGCGATCACCCAAGGCATTCATCACGTCGCCTATCGCTGCAAGGACGCGAAAGAGACGGTCGAGTTCTATCGCGACGTGCTCGGCATGGACTACACCACCGCGTTCGCCGAGGATCATGTGCCCTCTACCGGCGAGTACGATCCCTACATGCACGTCTTCCTCGACGCGGGGAACGGCAACGTGCTCGCCTTCTTCGAGCTGCCCAACCAGAAGGACATGGGCCGCGACGAGAACACGCCGAAATGGGTGCAGCACATCGCGTTCAAGGTGGAGAACGTCGAAAAGCTGCTCGAAGCCAAGCAGCGCGCGGAAGCAAAGGGCCTGGACGTGCTCGGCCCGACCGATCACGGCATCTTCAAGTCGATCTACTTCTTCGATCCCAACGGCCATCGCGTCGAGCTCGCCGCCGACACCGGGACGCCGGAGGAGCTGGCCGAACTGAAGCGCGTCGCGCCCGCCATGCTGGAAGAATGGAGCCGCACCAAGAAGGCGCCCCAGCACGCCGCGTGGCTGCACGAAAAAGCGCGCGGCGCGCATGTCAAGACGAGACTTGGCGAATAGGCCATGGCGGGGTGCTATGTGGTGATGACGCTCTTGCTGGATCCTGGGCATTGGCGTCGACACGACAAGGGCTATTGGGCGCAGGTGATTGCGGGCGCCATCGACGACGCGGCGCCCGAGGTTATGCGCGTGGACACCTACGAACTGCGAGAAACCACGCTTCTGGTTCGCGCCCGCGCCAATCGCCCGCCCAAGGCGATGAAGAAGCTGCTGCGCGAGGATGAGGGTTTCCTCCGGCTGCGCGCACGCCTGGTCGATCTGGGCGCCGATCCCGACTTCGAGGTGGAAGATGCCCCTGGTTGAACCCCTTCCCGCCGATCACGACGCCGAAGTCGCAGAACTGGCGCGCTTCTTCAACGAGACGCTGGGCTTTCCGCCCAACTCGGTGCTGACGATGCAGCGCCGCCCCGCGATCGCCAAGGCCTTCATCGCCCTCAACAAGGCGGTGATGGAGAACAAGGGCCGCGTCAAGTCGGAGCAGAAGCGCCTCATCGGCCTCATCGCCAGCCAGACCGCCGGCTGCCGCTATTGCCAAGCGCACACCGCGCGCGCGGCCGAACGCTACGGCGCCAGCGCCGAGCGTATCGCCGAAGTCTGGAACTACCAGCGCAGCGATCTCTTCACGCCAGCCGAAAAAGCTGCGCTCGCCTTCGCGCAAGCGGCGGCGAGCACGCCCAACGCCGTCGACCACCACATCGCCGCCGATCTCAAGGCGCATTGGACGGACGACGAGATCGTCGAAATCCTCGGCGTCATCGCGTTGTTCGGCTACTTGAACCGCTGGAACGATTCCATGGCCACCTCTATCGAGGCGGGCGCAGTGGAAAGCGGCCAGAAGCACCTCGCCGCGCGCGGCTGGGCGCCGGGCAAGCACGGCTAGCCTCGCGCGCGCGCCGGGAGTAACAAGGCGCATGCTGAAGCTCTACGATTACTGGCGTTCCTCCGCCGCCTATCGCGTCCGCATCGGGCTGAACCTCAAAGGCGTCGCCTACGACTCCGTTCCCGTGAACATCGCGCCCGGCAAGGACGAGCAGTTCGCGCCGGCTTATCGCGCCAAGAACCCGCAGATGCGCGTGCCCGCGCTGGAGACCGAGCAGGGGCTGCTGACGCAATCGTTGGCGATCCTGGTGTGGCTGGATCAGACCTATCCCGAACCGCGTTTCACGCCGGCCGATCCGTGGCTCGGCGCGCAGGTGCGGGCGTTCGCGCTCACCATCGCTTGCGACATCCATCCGCTCAACAACCTCTCCGTGCTCAATCGCCTGAAGCTCGAATTCAGCGTGGGCGACGATCACGTCAGCGAATGGTATCGCCACTGGATCCGCGTCGGCTTCGCCGCACTCGAGCATCAGGCCGAACAGCGCCCGCAAACGCCGTACGTGTTCGGCGACCAGCCTAGCCTCGCCGACATCATGCTCGCGCCGCAAATGGCCAACGCGCGCCGCTTCGACGTCGATCTCTCCGCCTTCCCGCGCCTCGCCGCCTGGGACGAGCTCGCGCGCCAGCACCCGGCGTTCATTAAGGCCGCGCCGGAGAACCAAAAGGATGCGGTGAGATGAAGTCGGCGTCGATTAGCGTCACCTCTCCCCCGCGAGGGGGAGAGGTCGCTTCAAGCTTGCTTGAAGCGGGTGAGGGGGCGCGGTGGAGAACTGGCGCCAGCAGCGCCGCATCGCTTGATCCTGAACCCCACCCCCTCATCCGGTCGCTTCGCGACCACCTTCTCCCCCTCGCGGGGGAGAAGGATGGAGTCAACAGATGAAGCTCGCATCCCTCCGCCACGGCCGCGACGGCAAGCTTGTCGTCGTCTCCGACGATCTCGCCTGGTGCGCGCACGAGCCGAGCGTGTCGACATTGCAGGCGGCACTTGATGATTGGACGCACGCCGAGCCGCGCCTGCGTGCGCTTTCCGACGGCGTGAACGCGGGGACAGTGCTGCGCGAACGCTTCCACGAGCGCGAAGCGGCGTCGCCGCTGCCGCGCGCGTACCAATGGGCCGACGGCTCGGCCTACGTGAACCACGTCGCGCTGGTGCGCCAGGCGCGCGGCGCGAAAATGCCGGAGAGCTTCTGGACCGATCCGCTCATGTACCAGGGCGGCAGCGATGTCTTCCTTGGGCCCCGCGATCCGATTCCGCTCAAGGACGAAGCCTGGGGATGCGATTTCGAAGCCGAGGTCGCGGTCATCGTCGACGACGTGGAGATGGGCGTGACGCCCGAAGCGGCGCGCGAACGCATCCGCCTCGTCATGCTCGTCAACGACGTCAGCCTGCGCAATCTTATCCCTGCGGAACTGGAGAAGGGCTTCGGCTTCTTCCAGTCCAAGCCATCCTCTGCGTTTTCACCCGTCGCTGTCACGCCCGACGCGCTGGGCGAGGCCTGGCGCGACGGCAAGCTGCATCTGCCCATGCATGTCGCGCTCAACGGCAAACCCTTCGGCGCCGCCAACGCCGGCGAAGACATGACGTTCGATTTCGGCCTGCTCATCGCCCACGCCGCCAAGACCCGCGATCTCGCCGCCGGCTCGATCATCGGCTCAGGCACCGTCTCCAATCGCGGCCCCGACGGCGGCCCCGGCAAACCGATCGCCGAAGGCGGCCGCGGCTATTCCTGCATCGCCGAGCAACGCATGGTGGAAACGATCCTGACCGGCAAGCCGTCCACGTCTTTCCTCAAACACGGCGACCGCGTCGAGATCGAGATGTTCGACGCGAGGCGCCACTCCATCTTCGGCCGTATCGATCAGCAAGTGGTCAAGGCGTAACCGGCAAAGACGCGTCCGGAAAATCGCGACGAATGCGCGTGTAGAGATCGCGCTTTCCGCGCAGCACGCCGTTGTCTCGTGCCGCGCTCGGCATCGGCAGCGCGAATGCAACATCCATCAGCGTGAACGCCTTGAACAAATCATATTGCGCCGCGTAGGTGTCGGACAGATCGGTCCAGTAGGCGGGATTGTAGGGGAACGCCGCAATGGCGCGCGCCTGCATGGCTTGCACATCCATAGGCAAGTTCGCCGTACGCGCTTGCTGTACTGCGGCGTCATCGAATCGCAGCACCGCCAGCGCGAACGCCGCACCGAGCGCAGGATGATCGCGATGCGGCGACTCCTGTGCGCGCTGCATCGCGGCGATTGCGGCTGGGATGTTGCGCTCCTGTTCGCCCATGCCGATCTCGATGACCGCCCATGGCGCGGGGTCGGAAAGACCGCGCAAGCCGCGCATCAGTCGGCAGATGTTCGGGCTCGCCGCGCCGCTGCAATTCAGCTCCGGAAACATGTTGACGGCTGGCAAAAGCAGCATGCTCGCTGCCGCATCGCCGTCGCGGCGCGCAATTTCGCCAAGGCGCTGGTCCCAGCTTTGCAATGTGGGCGCGCCGCCGTCAAAACGTCCGGCGATCGCGTCGAGCGCTATCTGTCCAGCGCCGGGGGCGACTATCTCGTCGAGCGTAGCGGCGGTCGCGTTCGCCAACGCGGCGTCGAGCGGATAGGGAACCGATACGGACTCGACTGCTATCAACCGCCACCTTCGTTGCGAGAGCCCGCCGGTCCCTCCCCGGTAGGAGACTTCCATGAGGGCCGGCGCCCGACCGGTCTCGCGCACGCGGCGGTGCAGCGCTGGGTGCGTCAGCATTTCGGCGTGCATGGTCGCCCAGAAGGCTGCCGGCGCGGCTGCGCCGTCACCGGGCGTGAAGCCGCCGATGTCGCGTGCTGCGCAACGCAAGGTGATTGCGCCGCGCTGCTCGCGGAAATCCGTCACGCCGGCGTCCGCCGCGCCAGGAATGGCGAGGCCAAGCTCCGACTCTGCATCGCAGGCGTCCGACAACTCGCCTTGGGCGCCTGCCGCCGCGAGCACACGTTGCAGATAGCTGCGGTTCTGCCGCTCCATGACGCGAAACGTCAGAAAGGCCAGACCGTTCATCGTGGTGAAACTGTCGTCAGTCAGAGTGAACACACGGTTTAGGCGGAAGTCGTGCAGCGTGAGCCGCTCGCCTTCGCGTACGAGCGCCCAATCTGACGCTGCGTCGATAATGAGTTCGCTGATCTGAGGCGCGCCGCCGCGTTCCACCCGCGTCACTTCGTAACGCACGCGATAGCGCGCCTCGCTCAGCTCGGCTCGTTCCGCGCGATACGCGGCCGCATCTGCAAAAGGATTGCCGAACAGCGGCTGGGCCGCGCTGGGCGTCGCGGGAATCCAGAGCGCAATGGCTATCAATGCGGCCCGCAACAACATGATCCCTCCGCCGATGTGGAGCGATCCTAAGGCGGACTTAGGCAAACGCCAACCTCACGTATGCGCGAAGATGTCTTCTTCGTCCCAGCCGGCGAGATCGAGTGCGGCGCGGGTGGGCAGGAAGTCGAAGCAAGATTGCGCGATCTCGGTGCGCCCTTCGCGCGCCAGCATCAGGTCGAGCTTTTCCTTCAGCGCATGCAGGTGCAGCACATCGGAGGCGGCGTAGGCCAGCTGGGCGTCCGTGAGGTCGGCCGCGCCCCAATCGCTCGATTGCTGATCCTTGGAGATGTCGCGCCCGAGCAACTCCTTGGTCAGGTCCTTCAGCCCATGCCGGTCGGTGTAGGTGCGCACGAGCCGCGAGGCGGTGCGCGTGCAATAGAGTGGCGCGCAGACGACGCCCAGGTCGCGCATGAACATGGCGATGTCGAAGCGCGCGAAATGGAAGAGCTTCAGCACGCTCTGATCGGCCAGCACGCGCTTAAGGTTCGGCGCATCGTAGGTGGCGCGGTCGAGCTGCACCAGGTGCGCTTCGCCGCCGCCGTCGGAGAGCTGCACCAGGCACAACGGATCGCGCACCAGCGAGAGCCCCATCGTCTCGCTGTCGACCGCGACCGGGCCGTTGAACTTCACGGCGTCGGGCAGATCGCCCTTGTGCAGGTAGACGACGACGTTGCGGCCGTCTTTGCCGTCGAGCGTGAGAGAAAGCTTACGTGTCATGGCGCGGGGGATAAGCCAATTCGCGCGGCCGCGCCATAGCACCTTAACCCTCCCCTCGATGGGGAGGGTCGCGCCGAAGGCGCGGGGAGGGGTGTCGAGCGCTGACGGTGACGAGAAGCCTCAAGAGGCTCATTCGTGACTGCCAGCGCGCGTCACCCCCTCAGTCGCGCTCCGCGCGACAGCTCCCCCATCGAGGGGGAGCGAATGCTAACCTTCAAGCGCCTGTTCCAGGTCCGACCAGATGTCGTTGGCGTGCTCCACGCCGACCGACAGCCGCAACAATCCCGGCAGTACGTCAGATTGAGGTCCCTCGATCGAGCGGCGGTGCTCGATCAGCGTCTCGACGCCGCCGAGCGAGGTCGCGACCTTCACCAGCTTCAAGCGCGCGATCACGCCGAGCGCGCCCGCCGCGCCGCCCTTCACCTCGAACGAGAGCATGCCGCCGAAACCCCCGTGCATCTGCTTTTGCGCGATCGCGTGCTGCGGGTGGCTGGCGAGTCCCGGATACGTGACGCGCTCGACCGCGGGGTGTTGCTCCAACCTCTGCGCGATCGCCAGCGCATTCTCGCTCGCCTGCCGCACGCGCAGATGCAGCGTGCGCATGCCGCGCAACAGCAGCCACGCTTCGAACGCCCCCAGCGCCGCGCCGCCGATCTTCCGCTCTTCGTGGATGTCGGCCCAGATCGGCAGGTCCGCGTCCCGCACGGCGAGCACGCCGGCGAGCACGTCCGAGTGGCCGTTGAGATACTTCGTCGCCGAATGGTGCACGATATCGGCGCCATGTTCGATCGGGCGCGTGAGGATCGGTGACGCGGCAGTCGAATCGACCGCCAGCAACGCGCCGGCGCCATGCGCGGCATCCGCAGCCGCGGCGATGTCGACGACCTCGTAGACCGGATTGACCGGCGTCTCGATCCAGACGAGACGCGTCTCTCCCTTGCGCACGAGACGCGCCAGCGTCTCGGGCTCGCGCGTATCGAAGAAGGAGACCTCCAGCGCGCCGCGCGTGTGCTGCTCTCCGAGCCAGGCGATGATGCTGAAGTAGCCGCGCTTGGTCGCAACCACGTGCGCGCCGGGCGGCAAGCGACGAAACACCGCCAGCGCCGCCGCCATGCCGGAGGCGAAGAGCCGCGCGTCCGCCGCGCCTTCGAGCCGCGCGATTGCCGATTCCGCGAGGCGCGAATTGGGGGAGGCATAACGGCTGTAGAAGTTCTCGGTCACCAGCTCGTTGTCCGGTCCGCGCAGATAGGTCGTCGAGGGCTGGATCGCCGGCGCGACGCCGCCGGTCGCGTCGTCGTGCGCCCCGCCGCCGTGTGCGCAAATCGTCTCGGGCCTTGTGGTCATGGCGGCTCCAGTTCGCTCAACGAGTGTCCGTCATTCCGGGGCGCCGCGACAGCGGCGAACCCAGGGCAACGTGCGCAAGGCTCGGCTCTGGATTCCGGTTCAATGCTACGCATTGCCCCGGACTGACGAAAGGGTTTCGACGCGTGGCGATGGATCAACGCGGCCCGTCCAGCGCCTCGTAGGTCACCAGCGTGAAGCGCGTGCGCTCGCTTTCGCGCATGCGCTGCGCGATCACCTCGTGCAGGTCCGGGCGCCACTGTGTCCAGCGCTCGACGAACGCATTGGCCCGCGCCCGGTCGCCGGTGCGCTGGATCGCCAGCACTTCGCGCAACAAGCTCGTCACCGCCTCTGGATAGCGCCGGTAGTCGATGCGCAGCCGCCCGTCCTCGAACCGGAGCGCGCCGCGATCCATGAACCAGTTCCACTGCATAAGCTGCATGGTCTGGTACGGCTGCTCGCGGCGCGGCCGGTTCTTCTGCAGCACGCGGCGGATGCCGGAGGCGTAGATGCCGCGCAGCTGGGCGTCGGTGATGCGCCCGCGCTGGTTCGGCACGCGGGCCGAGGTGAGCGAGACGAGATCGGCCTTCATCTCCTCCAGAAGATCCGCCGTGTCCTCGAGGGCTGCGTCGAGCTCGCGCCCATCCGCGGTCTGGTCGACGCCGAGATAGTGGCCGATCTCGTGCCAGAGTGTACGATAAAACCCGCCCTCGGGCGTGATGTCGTTCGCCTGTTGTGAAATAACGGCCGCCGCGAACGCGCGCTGCGTCTCCTGGAAGATCTCCTGGTTCAGAAGGATGTTGCCGCGCATCAGGATGGTGCGGCCATACTGGCGCGCGAGATAGGCTTCGTTCGGCAGGATGGTCGCCGTGTTGGCGCCGCGCGCCTGGCCGAAATCGGCGATGATGTTGTAGACGCCGACCGGAATGTCGCTGCGCACCTCGCGGTCGGACGCGTAGGGCAGGGCGTCTTCCACGATCTGGATATCCGCCAGCGCCGCCTGCAACTCCGCGCTGCGCGCGCGGTCATGCGCCAGCAACGAGAGCGAAAAGAATGTCTTCACCCCATAAAGCGCATCGTCATACGTCTCGTACGACCCGATCTGCGCATTGAGATTGCCGGTGAAGTCGCCCGTGACCCAGGCCGCGTCGCCGCCTTCATAATCGTCGGCCAAGAGATCGCGCGCGCGAAGCCGTAAATAGCGCGCAAAGGCCGGATCGCCGCTTTCGACATGCCTCGCCGCCGCGTTCAGCCGCTCGTAGATGAAGAAGATGTCGTCCGCGTACGCCACGGAATAGGGCACGGCGAGGTAGGCATCACTCGTGCGCAGCCGCTCGGCCAAGCCGGGATGCAGCGTCGCCAGCGCCGGATAGCGTTCGAGCGCCGCCAGCGCGCGGCGGCGGTTTTCCGGGCTCGCCGCCCACACCACAGCGCGGTCGTCGAGCAGCTCTTCGCGGCGCGCCGGATTCGCCGCAAGATAGGCGTCGAACGCCTCGCGCGTCGTGCCTTGCGGGTACACATTGCGCGCCGGCGTCTCGGGCGAGACGGTCAGGAAGGGCTCGCGCGTATTGTCGAGCGTCGTCGCGATCGGCCCGCTGCTCAAGCGAAACAGCTCCCGCGCGCCGGTCAACTCGGGATGCGCGTCGAGATACGCGGCCGCCGCAAGCGCGTCAGGATGGCGCTGCTGCATGTAGAGCAGGTGCATGCGCTCGCCCGCGGCCAGAAGCTCGCGCACCGCCGCGTGTTCGCCCGGCGTCAGCGCGGTGAGGTCGGGGGAAAGGTGCAGCCGCTGCGTGCGGGTGAGGATCGGCTCGAACCGCGCCGTGTCCCAGGCGGGCGCGATGCCGGCGGTGGACACGGGCGCCGCGCCCATCGTGGCGCTCGAGGCGCATGCGGTCAGAGCAAGGGAGAAGGCAAGAGCAAGTGTGCGCATGCGGCGCGGCCTAGGGCCTGTACCTAATTAGCGAATGCTGATTCACTCGTGCGCAGGTGATTTGCCGCGCGAGGGGATCATGCGCAAAGGACTGTTCTGGCTCAACGACAAGCAGTGGGCGCGGATCAGGCCGCACC
>Ga0209172_10003703_pt1 | contig 22538 bp, 15 predicted proteins | sample LarsenN4metaG_FD_184113 | JGI IMG/M metagenome (GOLD analysis project Ga0209172, IMG submission 184113) | Hot spring sediment bacterial and archeal communities from British Columbia, Canada, to study Microbial Dark Matter (Phase II) - Larsen... ... | reverse complement strand
CGAGCAGGCGGCGCAGCAGGCGGCTTTGCAGGACGAGTTCGTCACCCTGCGCGGCGGCCGCCTCGTTCTTCCCATCCGCGCCGACGCCCGCACGCGCCCCGAAGGCGTCGTCCACGCCGCCAGCGGAACCGGCCATACGCTCTTCCTCGAGCCGCTCGAAACCATCGCGCTCAATAACGACCTTGTCCGCCTGCGCGAAGAAGAGGCGATGGAAATCCGCCGCATCCTGCGCGGGCTGACCGAGCGGCTGGCCTCCCGCAAAGCGGCGCTCGAGCAGGCCGCTGAAATCCTGGGCGAGCTCGACTCGCTTTTTGCCCGCGCCCGCTACGCTCGCGACTTCCGCTGCACGCTGCCCGCGCTCAATGCCAACGGCGAGCTCGCGCTCACCGCCATCCGCCACCCGCTGCTCGAAGCGTCTTTTCAAAAACAGTTCAGCCCGGCGGCTTCCGCCGCCGGGAAAGAAGCCGCCCCACGGGCCGAAGCCCGTGGGCTGAACAGGAGGGGGCCCGGAGAGCGAGACGGCGAGGTCGTGCCGATTTCGCTGCGGCTCGACGCCGACCACCACGTGCTCGTCATCAGCGGGCCGAACGCCGGCGGCAAGACCGCGGCGCTCAAGACGCTCGGCCTGGCGGCGCTCGCCGCCCAGGCCGGCATCCCCGTGCCGGCCGAAGAAGCCGCGCTGCCGGTCTTCGACCACATCCTCGCCGACATCGGCGACGAGCAGTCGCTGGTCGAAAACCTCTCGACCTTCTCGGCGCACATCTTGAACCTGCGCGCCATGGCCGACGAAGCCGGGGCGCGCTCGCTGGTGCTGCTCGACGAGCTGGGCGCGGCCACCAGTCCCGAAGAGGGCGCGGCGCTCGGCATCGCGTTGCTCGAGCACTTCCGCCGGCGCGGGGCGCTGACTGTCGCCACCACGCACCACGAGCGGCTGAAGGCCTATGCGGCCTCGACACCGGGGGCGATGAACGCCGCGGTCGAGTTCGACGAAGTGAACCTGCGGCCGACCTACCGGCTGCTCACGGGCGTGCCGGGGGTTTCGAGCGGCCTGGAGATGGCGGCGCGGCTGGGGCTGGGTGCCGACATCGTCAGCGCCGCCAGACAAAAGCTCACCACAGAGGTCACAGAGACCACGGAGTTGATTCGCGACCTGCACCGGACGCAGCAGGAGCTCGAGCGGCTGCAAGGGGAGGTGCGCGGGGAGCTCGAGCGGCTGCGCGCCGAGCGCGACGCGCTCCACCGCGAGTGGGTGAAGGACCAGCAGAAGAAGCTTGGGGAGCTCGAGCGGTCGCTGCAAGCAATCCTCGGCGAGTACCGCAAGCAGATGCGCCAGGTGCTCGACGCCGTCCGCGACCACAAACTCCGCGAGAAGCTCGAAAAGGCAGGGACGCGGCAACTGGGGAAGGTGGCGGCCGAGTTCAAGCAGGAGTTCGATACCACCGTAGTCCAGCACCTCGGGGAGGCGGCGCGGCCGGCGGCGAAGCGGGTGAAGCCGGAAGAGCTCGTGCCCGGGGCACGGGTGAAGCTGCGCGGCATCGCCCGCCACGGGGTGGTCCTTTCGAACCTGGGGGCCCAGAGCGTTGAAGTTCAAATCGGAAGCTTGCGCATGCGTGTCAGCGCCGACGATGTGGAAACCGTGGAGACGGCCCCCATCGAAACTCGAAAAGCGAAACTCGAAACTCGACCCACCGGCCCGACCGCGAACGAGCTTCAGATCCGAGGCCTCCGCGTCGAAGAAGGGCTCGAACAGGTCGACAAGTTCTTGGACCAAGCTGTCCTGGCCGCGTATGGTGAAGTTCGGATAGTTCATGGCGTTGGTACGGGCGCCTTGAAGAAAGCGGTGCTGGAGTTTCTCGCCAGCCATCCCCATGTAGAATCGAGCCGGGAGGCAGAGCGAAAACAAGGGGGAGCCGGCGTCACGGTAGTGACGTTGCGCAAGACCCAACTGTGAGCGATTCGAAACTCGAAAAACGAAACCCGCAACCCGGTACATCACCGGGTGCGAAGGTAAAAGACTTCACTGATGTGGACGCTTGGAAACTGGCGCGGGAACTGCGGAAAAGCGTTTACAACTTGACCAAGAACTTCCCGGCCGAAGAGAAACACGTGCTAGTCAGCCAGCTGCGGCGCGCCGCCCTGTCTGTGACCGCAAACATAGCTGAAGGCTTCGGGCGCTACTCTTACCAAGAAAACCTGCAGTACTGTCGGCACGCCCGAGGCTCGGCCTATGAAATACGCGACCATTTGACGACTGCCCTCGACGCTGGCTATTTGCCTCGCGCTGGATGGCAAGAAGCCGACGCTCTGGCCCAGCGTGTCATCCAAGTTCTGAACGGCTATATACGCTCAACGCAAGCACGGCAGAGAACGAAAGGCGAGCACTAGCGCACGACCGAGTTTCGAGTTTCGCTTTTCGAGTTTCGTCTGAAATGGCTGAACCTGGGTCCATGGCCGAGCGGGTGAAGCAGCAGGCGGACATCGTCCGGCTGGTGGGGGACTACGTCCGCCTCAAAAAGAGCGGGCAGAACTTCGTCGGACTGTGCCCCTTTCACTCGGAGAAGACGCCGTCCTTCGCCGTCCACCCGGTGAAGCAGATTTACCACTGCTTCGGCTGCGGGGCGGGCGGCGACGTCTTCAAGTTCGTGATGGAGATGGAAAAGGTCAGCTTCCCGGAGGCGCTGAAGCTCGTGGCCGACAAAGTGGGCGTGCGCCTGCCGGAGCGCGCGCCGCGCACCCCGGAAGAAGCCACAGCCACGCGGCTGCGCTCGGGGCTGGTCGGGCTGCACGAGCAGGCGGCGCGCTTCTTCCAGGAACAGCTCGCGGACAGCCGCGAGGGCAAGCTCACCCGCGACTACCTCCACGACCGCGGGCTGACCGACGAGCTCATCAAGACGTTTGGGATCGGCTACGCGCCCGGAGCGGGCGACGCGCTGCTGCGGCGGCTTCAGCAGGGAGGGGCGAAGAAAGAGCTGCTCGAGGCGAGCGGCCTGGTGAACAAGGACGAGCGCGGCACGCTCTACGACCGCTTCCGGCGCCGGGTGATGTTCCCCATCTGGAACGAAAGCGGCAAGATCGTCGCCTTCGGCGGGCGCGCCATGGGCGACGACCAGCCGAAGTATTTGAACTCGCCGGAGACGCCGGTCTATTCAAAGAGTCGCGTGCTCTACAACCTCCAGCGCGCGAAAGAGGCGGTGCGCAAGCAGGACTACGCGGTGCTGGTCGAAGGCTACCTCGACTGCATCGGAGCGCACGCGGCCGGCATCGCGAACGCGGTCGCCACCTGCGGCACCAGCCTCACCGACTTACAGGTGCGGCTGCTCGGGCGGATGACGCACAACGTGGTGGTGAGCTTCGACCCGGACACGGCCGGGGTGGCCGCCACGGAGCGCTCCTTGAACCTGCTGCTCGAGCAGGGCTTCCAGGTGCGGGTGCTGGCGCTGCCGGCCGGCTACGACCCCGACCTCTACGTGCGCGAAAAAGGCGGCGCGGCCTACAAGGAAAAGCTGAAGGAGTCGCTGCCCTACCTCGACTACCTGGTGGAGCGGGCGCGCAAACAGTTCGACTGGAAGGCGCAGGAAGGGAAGCTGGCGGCGCTGAACTATCTGCTGCCGTATCTGGCCCGCCTGCCGAACAAGATCCGCCGGGCCGAGTGGGCCACCGAGCTCGCCGACCGGCTGCAAATCCAGGAGGCGCTGCTGCGGGAAGAGCTGCGGCGGGCGGCGGCCGAGCGGCGCCCGGAGATGAAGCTCAAGCCGGAGCACGCCCGGGTGCTCCAGGCGAGCGCGGTGAAGCCGGCCGAGCGGCGCCTGCTGCAAATCCTCATCGAGAACGAGGCCATCCGCGCCGACCTGCTGACGGAGCTTGAAGACTCGGGCGCGCACAAGGGCGCGGGGCTGGAGGCGGTGTTCGAGCAGGCGCTGGCGCTGGCGAAGAGCGGCGCGCCGCTCACGGTCGAGGCCCTGGCCGAGCGCGTCGGGGAGCGCGAGCGCCGGCTGCTCTACGAGCTGGCGTTTGAAGCCAGCCCCGAGCCGGCGTCCCGTCCCGAGGCCTCGGGATTCGGGACGCTTGAAGAGGCGCGGTCGTGCCTGGCGGCCCTGCTGCGGCGGAAACTCGAAGGGGAACTCCGCGGCGTGCAGAGCGATATCCAGAAGGCGGAGCAGGCGAAAAACGCGGATGAGATGCGGGAGCTGCTGGCCCGCAAGCAGGCTTTGCGGAAGGCCTTGGCTGACTTGGGCGGCTGAAAAGCCGCTATTGACTCGCGGGCGGCAAACTGTTAAATTTGATAGGTTTTGGCGGTAACGTTTGGCCCCGGGAACTCATCTAACGGGTGAGGGGGCGGACGAAGGCGAAGGCGTGGCGGCGCGCTGGCGGAGAGCGGCGGTTTCCTATTAACCACAAAGGAATCAATAAGTTAATCCGTCTGTCCAGGGGATACCTCTCTCTCCAGCCCGCTCGGCCGCCCGGGAGTGTTGACGTTGGCGATTGAAGACAAGTACGACCAGGTCCGCCAGCTCATTGCCATGGGCAAGGAGCGCGGCTACCTGCTCTACGACGAGGTGAATGACCTCCTGCCGGCCGAAGTGCATTCGTCGGAAGAAATCGACGACGTGCTGACGGCCTTCGACGACGCCGGGATCGAAATCCTCGAGGAAGCCCCGAAGAAGCCCGTGGCGCGCCCGGCGCCGGAGGCGGAGGCCGAGGAGCGCGGCGCCGAGGAGAGCCGCGGCGAGGAAGTGGAGCTCGACCTGACGCCCGGCGCGCTCGAGAAGACGAACGACCCGGTGCGCATGTACCTGCGCGAGATGGGCACGGTGCCGCTGCTGACCCGCGAGGGCGAAGTGGCCATCGCCAAGCGCATCGAGCGCGGGCAGCTGCGCGTGGTGAAGGCGCTGGCGCGCTCGCCGCTGGTCATCAAGGAAGTGCTGGCGATCGGCGAAGCCCTGCGCAGCGGCGACACCTCCATCAAGGAAGTCGTCCGCTTCGACGAAGACGAGCTCACTGAAGACGTGCTGGCCGACAAGGCCCGGCACGTGCTGCGCATCGTCGACAAGCTCGCCCGGCTCCACCAGAAGAGCCGCCAGCAGGCCGTGCGCCTCGGGAAAATCCGCGCCCGCAAGACCCGCCCGGCCATCCGCGCCCGCTGGGCGCTGGGGCGCACGCGCGTGCGGGCCGGCCGCCTGCTGCGTTCCCTCGATTTCAGCCCCACCGAGCGCAAGCGGCTCATCGACCGGCTGCGCGAAACCGTCAGCGACCTCAACGCCCTCGAGCGCGACCTCGGCAAGCTCGCCCGCCGCGTCGAGGTGGGGACGGATGAGACCGCTCTGGAAGCCCGGCGGGACTTGCGCGAGCTCCGCGGGCGTTTGCGGGCCCTGGAGGAGCTGGCCGAGGTCTCGGCGGAAGAGCTGCGGCGCACGCTGAAGGTCATCCAGCGGGGCGAGGCCGAATCCGCCCAGGCCAAGCAGGAGCTGATCGAGGCCAACCTCCGCCTGGTGGTCTCCATCGCCAAGAAGTACACCAACCGCGGCCTGCAGTTCCTCGACCTCATCCAGGAAGGCAACATCGGCCTGATGAAGGCGGTGGACAAGTTCGAGTGGCGGCGCGGCTACAAGTTCTCGACCTACGCCACCTGGTGGATCCGCCAGGCCATCACCCGCGCCATCGCCGACCAGGCCCGCACCATCCGCATCCCGGTGCACATGATCGAGACCATCAACAAGCTCATCCGCACCTCGCGCCAGCTGGTGCAGGAGCTGGGCCGCGAGCCCACCTCGGAAGAGATCGCCAAGCGCATGGAGATCCCCGTCTTCAAGGTGCGCAAGGTGATGAAGATCGCCCAGGAGCCCATCTCGCTCGAACCCCCCATCGGCGAGGAAGAAGACTCGCACCTGGGGGACTTCATCGAAGACAAGGCGGTGGTCTCGCCCTCGGACGCCGTCATCACCCTGAACCTCAAGGAGCAGACCGCCGGGCTGCTGAAGACGCTGACCCCGCGCGAAGAGAAGGTCATCAAGATGCGCTTCGGCCTCGACGACGGCTCCGAGCACACGCTGGAAGAAGTGGGGCAGTCGTTCGCCGTCACCCGCGAACGCATCCGGCAGATCGAAGCCAAGGCGCTGCGCAAACTCCGCCACCCTTCGCGCTCGCGCAAGCTCAAGGCCTTCCTCGAAGCCCGCGGCGGCTCCAACGGCTGACCCGCCGGCTCCCACCCTTCAAACTGCGAAGCACCTGCCCCGAGCGAAGCCTGTCCTGAGCTTGTCGAACGGGTCGGGAGAGCGGGCCATCCGTCGAGGTGACTATTGCGGGGTCGAAAGACCCCGAATTCCCAAAAAGACGACTGCAATCACGCCAAGTAAGGTCAGGAAAAGTGGTGCGTACCGCCACTGCGAGGAGAATGCAAAGTAGCCGGCAATTCCTGTTTCAATCGCAACTATTCCGAACACAACCAATCCCGAAAAGGAAATCCCAAGCATCAATCCCCTAGTCAAAACGAATAAGGCTCCGGTCGTGTACGCTGCCAAGGTAAGTAGGCCGAGGAGAAATGCACCTCTCCACACCCACTGTGGAGGGGGAACTCCGAAAATCCTGCTGACTAGAGGCGACAAGACCAACAGGCCCCCGATTGAAACGGCCACGGCCCACGAGGCAAGAACCAACACAAGCGCTACATATGCAGCATTAGGCAACTTCACCATAATGTCATCTGCCTCCCCATACATCTGCGCGCGACACCCAGTCGACACTCCTGCCAAAAAGTATCCGCAAGCTCATACCCCAAAACTCTATGCGCACGAGGTCGGCAGTGATCTTACAGCTCGCAGGACAGCGGTTCGGCCAACTCCCATATTGAACCTTGTGCTGCCACCTGATCATTTGCCAAGGGATGTTGACTGTGTCTGGAATTGAAGGCGGCGGACCTACATCACAGCTACAGGTATAGATGCACGAGAGTATTTCGCGTGTTTGGGGATGCCTGAGCGTCAATGGGCCGCTGCAATTGCACCTAGTCTCGGCGACGGAAACTATCGATTCGAATGCGGCAAGCGCGGGGTCACCCGGGAAGCAGAAGAAGTCCTCGAAAGCGCTGCCCTCCAAGAACGCCTCGACGTGGCGGCACCAGCCGTATCCCGGGCGATAGATCCAGTGAAACTGACCCGTCGGGTCGACGAGGTTGGTCGGATTGTTGACCACATAGCCGTAGCGGTTGAGGGACTGGGGCTCGTGGGCGGAAGCCATGACCGGGTCGGTTGAAGTCCAGCGGCCCAAGTTTGTCGAAAGCATCCGGTACTGGTAGTAGTCGAGGCCCGACTCGGTGTCCCGTTCATGCCCGGTGAACTTGTAGTTGTTGTTCAACGTGTCGGTGAACACCTTCTCGCCGCCGAAGGGGTAGTAGTCGGAATCATCGACCACTGTCCCGGTGGCATTCGTTACGACGTGGATCGAGCCCAGGTCATCTTCGAAAAAGTAATAGACCGTGCCGTCCGGGTCCCGCCGGGCAATCCGCTTGCCGATGAAGAAAATGTATTCTTTCGGGTTGTTCCCGGCCGCGTCGGTCTCAACGAGCACCTGCCCGGAGAGCCCGTACCAGTAAAGCGTCCCGGTGCTCTTCTGGACACGCAGACCGTCGCCGTCGTAGGTGTAGGTGACCCCATCCGCCGAAGTCAGGCGGTTCTCGGCGTCGTAGGTGTAGGGAAGCGAGCCGTCGTTGGTCAGGTTCCCAGCCGCGTCGTAGCTGAACCCGCTGTTGGTAATCTTGTTCTGGTTGTTGACCGTGACGTTCAGCATCGGCGCCGAGCCCTTGGTGACGGTCTGGGTCAGCAGGTTCGCCCACACATCATACCCGAAACTCAACCCCCAGGCGGTCGGCACTTCCGCCGTGTTGACCCGGTTCAGTTGGTCGTACGTAAACGTCTGCGTGCGTCCACTGTCGAGGTTGTTGGTAATCTGCCGGACACTTCCGTTATTGTCTACATTCAAGTGGTAGTCGTAGGTCAGACTGAATACCGTCTGGGTCGGCGACGCCGCTGAAATGGTGATGTGCTGGAGGCGTTTGTTGTAGGTGCAACTGCGGGTGATGCCTGCGAAACTACCCGTCACTCCATGCTTCGTGCTCGTGTTCGCGTTGCAGGGGCAGTAGGTGGCCTGCGTGGCGTAGTTGACGCTGTTGGCAGTATCGACGGCGGAAAGAGGTCGCGCAGCAGCGTTCACCGTGTAGTCAATCCGCCGTCCGCTCGGGTAGGTGATGGACTTGACTTGCCCGTCGAGGTTGTAGGCGTAGGAGAAGTCCTTCGTGATTCCGGTGGTGGTGCGCCGGATGATGAGGACACGCCCCATCACGTCGTAGCTCCGGGCTTCGAGGCCGGCGGCGTCGGTCATTCCGGTGCGACGGCCCTTGCCGTTCGTTATGGTCAGGCCGTTGTAGGTCGTCTGGTCGTAGAAATAGGACACGTCCGGGCTGGCCGGGGTGTCGGAAAAGTTCTTGCTCGTCGGCCTGTGGAGCGCATCGTAGGCGTAGGTAACTGTAATACTGCGAGCGTCCGTTCGGGTGAGCAAGTTTCCGTCGTTGTCGAAGCCATAGGAAGCCGACCCTCCCTCGGGGGTGCTCTCGGCGGTCTTCTGGCTCAAGCTGTTGTAAGTGAAAGTGCGCGTGCGCCAGTTGGCCGAGTTCGGGTCGTTACCCTTCTGGTCTACCCGGGCAAGGTTATCGAGCACATCGTACTGGTAGGCAGTCTCATAAATGAAGCTGCCTGTGGCATCCGGTTCCCACACCTGAATCGTGCGGCCCAGAGCATCGGTGCAGGTCTTCTGCTTCTTCCCGGCCTGGTCGGTGACCGTGGTACAGTTGCCGGAATAGGTGTAGGTAACGTTGTTTGAAGTGCCCGAGCCGTCGGGCGGGATGACCTTAGACACTCGGTCCAGGTTGTCGTATTGATACTGCGTGATGCCGTAAGTCGCCTCTCCTGTGCTGCGATAGGGATTGGACTCGCTGGCCTTGCGGTGGTTATCATCGTAGGTCGTGTCCACGTAGACGACGCCTTCCGGGTCGCTCAAGAGTTGCGTTTGAATGACCCGTCCGTCGCCGTCGAAGATCGTCTTCCGCACCAGATTCTGCGTGGCATCAATCTTGATGGTTTCGGTCACCGCAGGTGTGTTGTCATCGTAGGATAGGCTTCTCTGACCGCCATCAGGGAAGCTTGTCACTAGGGGACGGAACATTGCGTCGTAGGTGTAAGTCGTCGTCTGGTTATTGGGGTCAGTTTGGCGCTCCGGCAACCCCGTCTCAAAGTAGTACTTCCGCGTAGTTATGTGGCCCAGCGCATTGGTCACCTGCGTCTGGTAGGCGAACGTGTTGCGGTTGATGCTGTCGCTGAAGTTATCGGCAAAGCTGAAACTCGTATTGTGGTTGAGAGGATCGGTGGTGGAAAGAGCGTTGCCTGTATCGTCGTACTGGCTCCGTGTGGTGAGCAACGCCTGGTCAGTATTCCGCCACCGCTTGACGGCCGTCACGTTCCCCCGGTAGGTGAACGTCGGCCCGTAGCCGGCATTATCGTGTTGGACAGCCGGCTGGTCGGTGATGCCCGCGGTGTAGTTATCGTATTCGTACTCGGTCTTGGCTTTCAGGACGCTGGCAGCGTCATAAACTTCCACCCGCGTGACGCGGTCGAAGATGTGGCGGCTGTCGTACGGGTTGGTCGTGAGGTAGAAGTATTTTGTCTTGCGGACAAGGACGAGACCGTAGTCGAACTCCCGCTGCTCGGAGACGTTGCCGTGGGTCGTGTAGTCGAACTCATGCTTTGATTGCTGACCAGTGTCGTTAAGGGTAGCCGTTTCCGAGGTGACCCGCGGGTTCTTTTTGTAGTTCAGTGTCGTGTCATCCTGGGTCCAAGCGAGCGTCGTAGTCTGAAGCGCGGTGCTACCTTGCTTGACAGTCTCGGTTTGTAGCAGACCCTTTTTCCAGTTGGAAGTAGTGAAGAAGTCCCTCACAACCAGAGTGCCGTCGGGATGGGTGAGAGTAGACGTCGTGACGTTCTTTCCGGCGTCCTTAGTGAAACTGAAAGGCCAGGCCACTTCGGGAGAGCCATTCTCCGAGCGAAATTGGTTGCCGAACCCGGGCGAATCGTCCTGTTGGCTCGTGGCGCTCGGGAGGTCGTAGCGGACATAGCTCCGGGCGCTGCCGTTCGGATTCCGCACCGTGACCTGGTTTACCATGCCCCAATCGGCCCAGGTGAAGTCATAGGCGAGGCTGTTGGCCAGGGTAACCTTGGTCACGACATTAAGCTGCGTTCCATTAGTGGGGGCGTTGACCGTCAGGCTAGGCGCGAAGTTGTAATTAAGCGGGTGCGTTCCCCAAGTGAAAGTGGCATAGGTCTGCGTCCCTTGCTTCACCTCGGTCAAGCGATTCGAGCCGTCGTAAGTGAAGGTGATGATCCGTCCGAGGGTATCGGTCACCGTATCAACATTCAGGTGGCCGAAGGTCTTGTACGTAATTGTTATGTAGTTCCCGTTTGTGTCCTTGATTTCGATGGGCCGAAACTTGTCGGCCGTGTTGGGCACTGCCTCATACGTGATTCGGGTTCCATCCTTTAGACGCAGGAGCTTGTTGTTGACCTTGTACTCCATGCGGGTGGAGTCGAAAGTCCGGTAGATGTTGTTCGAGGTAAACCGAAGTTCGTGCTTGGTGCCGTTGGCTTCTAGGAGTACGTAGCTAGTCGTCCCGATGTCATTGTTGTAAGGGCCCTGAATCAGCCCAAAATCGAGACGCATACCGTAAGTGGGGTGATCACAATCGGCGTTGAATTATGATGTCGGCCAGGTCGCTGCTCAGCGCCCAAACGCGGTTGTTGTAGTAAAGGGTTAGATCGAGGTCCAGTCCGTTGCGCCCCGGAAGTCGGACAATGGGGATGAAGTAGTTGAAGCTGCGGCTGCCAGGAATCACATCCTCAATGGGAGTTTCGAGGGCGGGGAGCATCCTGTTCTGAAACCGCAACTGGCGGGCAAGCTGGATCTCGTCATATCCTGGGCTACCCGGAGGGTCTCCCGGTTCGCAGGTGACGTCACAGATCGGCGGGATGGGGGCCGGGAGCTCTATGGGTGAGGTAAGCGCTACAAGAAGGACAACGGAAAAGGTGAGAAGAATACTTCGACGGTGCATTCGTCGCATAGACGCCCCTATGCGCGTTCGCGTTGCGAAAGGATGACAGCTGGAACGCAGCCTATGAAAACCGGGCGCCAGTGTCAAGAGGGAACTTGTGGCCCGCGGCGGCTCCAACGGCTAACCCGCCGGGCGGCGCCGGCATCCTACTTCGCAGCTTGGACGGGAGCCACTCTTGCGCGGTGAACATTCTCGTGCCACGCCGGCGGCTTTGCGCTAGAATCTCCAGCAGGGGAGTGGCTTGATGGCAGGGGAGGGTCGCATGAGCAAGCAGCGAATTGTCCTGGTTTCGATCCTCGTGCTCGTGCTGGCGGGCGCCGTCGCCCCGGCTGCCCAGGAGCAACAGCAGGGCCAGGCGCCCCCGGCGCCGCAGCAGCCAAAGCCGCGCCGCGCCGTGGTCACCTTCGACGGCGACCTCGAAGCCCTGCCCACGCTCGCCCCGGCCGACTTTGAGATCGAAGCCGGCAAGCAGAAGTTCAACCCCGCGCGCCTCTACAAGCCGGACGAGATGCCCACCGTGCTCGCCATCGTCCTCCAGGAGAACCAGGTGGCGGAGTTCGGCGCGCAGCTCCCCGCCCTGCGCGACTTCATCCTGGCCCAGCCCCCCAACACTTACGTGGGCATCTTCTATCTTTCGATGCAGGCGGTCGAAACCGCCGTCATGTTCGACTCGAACCTCCCCAAAGTGGCCGAAGCGCTGCGCGCCCCCAAGGGCATGCGCGACCTGGCCCCGCCCAGCCCCTACATCAGCGTCGCCAAGCTGATTAACGGCATGGCCCAATTGCCCGACGCCCGCAAGGAAATCCTCTGGTTCGCCGAAGGCTCGGACGCCACCGCCGGCGACGCCACCAGCGGGCAGAACGCCAACCTGGGGCAGGCGGTCCGCCACGCCCAAGCGGCCGGCATCCCCGTCTTCGTCATCTACAGCGCGGCCATCCCTCCGTCCAGCCGCCTGGTGAGCGACACCAGCGCCGCCTCGGGCACCATTCCGGGCAGCAGCACCTCGGCCGGGCAGCAGACCCCGGGCTCGTCCCCGGGAGGCCGGGACGTTTTCGCCGGCGGCGGCTCGCCCTCTGGCGGCAGCCGGATGGACGACAGCTCGCCGTACGCCCCGCCGGTGCAGTACAACGTCTCCTACTTGAACTACCTGGCCGAGCGCACGGGGGGCAAGGTGTTGACCACGAAGGCGGCGCCGGACATCCGGCCCTTTCTCGACCAGTTCCGCCGGCTGCTGACCTTGCAGTACGTGGTCGAATACCCGGCCGACGAGACCATCAAGAAGCTCAAGCTGCGGCAGAAGATCGAGGACACCAAGCTCCTCCACCCCAAGCGCTAGCGCCCCGCGGGCCCCAGGAGGTTGCCATGAAAATCGGCAGCGCACGTGCGACGATTCTCGGAGCCGTTCTCCTCGCCGCCTCTTTGCCGGTGGCGACGGCGCCGGCGGCGGCGCAAACCGAGCCGCGCCGCATTCTCGTGACCCTGGCCCGGGCTTCCTCCGAGCCGCTCACCGCTGTCGAGCTCGACCTCCTCATCGCGAAGAAGCCCGCCGAGGTCACCCGCGTCTACCAGCCCCAAGAGCGCCCCGTGCAGTTGGGCCTCGTCATCACTGATGAGGCGGGCCGGATAGACCAAAGCTTGCCTGCCCTGGCGAAGTTCCTCCGCTCGCTACCGGCCGGCTCCGAAGTCATGGTGGCCTACCAGCGCGGAGGCAGCCTGGAGATGGTGCAGACCTTCACCGCTGACTTGGAGAAGGCCGCCGGCAAAATGCGCGCCCCGACCGGAAGCCTCTTCACGGGCTCGGGCAACCTGGGGCAGACCATCCAGGACGCGCTTGCCTCCTTTCCCCGCGGCGGCACCCTGCGACAGCAGATCCTCTACATAGGGGAAGCAGCCGCCGGGCCCGATCCCTACAACGACCCTCCCCTCAATCGGGCCATCGCCGCCGCACAGACCCGCGGCATCTCCGTATGGGTGATCCGTGTCGCCCTGACCAGCCAGGGTCCTTCCGCCCCACGTCGTATCGCGGAGCAAACTCAAGTCTCTGGACCGACGCCCAACCGCATATGGGGTCCCGACAGCGGCGCTTCTCCCCCGCTGGTGCCGAGTACGTCCGTCGAAGCACAGGCACCCACCGGGCTGTCCCTGAAAAGGCTTGCCCAGGAGACTGGCGGACAAGCCTTCGCCCTGGGCGTGCACCCGCCCGAAGCCCTGTACTTGGACGAGCTGCGGGCGCTGCTCGACCGGCAGTACCTGGTGGAGTTCACCCCGCCGACCGACAAGAACGGCCAGCCGCTCACCGGCAAGCTGACGATGGCGGTGCGGGGCCGCAAGGGGGTGAGGCTGCTCTACCCCGCGCGCTAGTCCGCTCTCGCAGTTGCCCGCCGCCGCTCTCCCACGGTATAGTTAGCCGGTCTGTTGCCCATGGATGATCTTCTGCCGGAAGCCGAGACCACCAAAGCCAAGTCCCGCCAGGACGAGCGCCGCCAGGTCTACGCGGCGGCGGCCGGGGAGCGCCTGCGCGCCGCCGAAAACTGCCAGTTCTCTCTCCTGCCCTACGAGGAACTGGTCCGGGTGGCCTCCACCTGGTACGAGGCCGCCGCTGAAGCCATGCTGCGGGGCAACTACTCCGCCATCGACGACCTCATCCGCGCCCAGACGCGCGTGGCCGCCGAGCAGGGCTTCGAGCTGGACGACCTGCTCGAGCTGCTGCGCCTCTGCCGCCGGGTCGCCATCGAAAAGGACGGCTGGAACGAAGACCAGTTCACCGACGTCGACGCCGTCATCGACGACGCCCTGGCGGCCCTGCGCGGCAAGGTCGCCTGGGAAATCCCCGCCGGCCTGAACTACGTCACCGGTGAAACCGCCGCCGACCGCGAAAAGACCAAGCGCGACCGGGAGGCCGCCGCGGCCGCCGCCCAGGCCGCTCAACCCCGCGGCGAGCGCCGCGTCCACGGCCGCAACAAGCTGCGCATGCCCATCCGCGTGCGCGGCATCCTTAGCGAGGGCCCGGTGGACGAAGCCACCCGCACCGAAAACGTCGCCAAGGGCGGCGTCTACTTCTTGAGCGACAACCCCTACTTCAAGGGCGCGGCCGTGCAGGTGGTCTATCCCTATTGGACCACGCCGGGCGCGGTGAACAAGGAGTACCCGGCCGAGGTGGTGCGAGTGGACGAGAAGGAAGCCAAGACCAAGGGCGTGGCCGTCAAGTTCAAGGTGAGCCTGGGGAGCCAGTAAGGGGACTAGTCGCGCTCGGGCTCGGCGGCGCCGCCCGGCGCCGCCTTTTGCACCGACACTCCGTATTGGTAAACGAGCTGGCCGCCGCGGTCGGCCCCGAGCGCCAGAATCCCGCTTAGGATCAGCAAGCCCACCAGCAGCACCGCCGGCAGACCCGGCACCTTCCAGCGCCGGCCGAGTAAGGACAACACCGACAAGACTACGGCCAGGCCCGCCGCCACCTGCCCCAGCCGCTCGTGCAGCTCGATGACCTCTTCCGCGGCCGCCGGGGCCGACACACTTTCTTCCGCCAGCAGCCCCGTGCCGGCGGCGGCCAGCGCTCCCAGCGTCCCCAGCCAGAGCAGCCACAGCCCCATGCGCTCAAAGTCTTCCCGCTTCCGCAGCCGCGCCGCCAGCAGGAACAGCAACGACAGCGGCAGGAGCACCAGCGGGAAGTGGACGAAGACCGGGTGAAGGTTCTCCATCGCGCTCAAGCCGGGGAAGAGCGTCTCCATCGGTGCACCTCGTTCCGTCGTTATGGACTGTGACCATAGAGCTTATCGTGTCATTCCGAGCGAAGCGAGGAATCTCTTCATGCGGCACTGGCCAGTAGCAAAGGGAAGAGATTCCTCGGCCTCCGGCCTCGGAGTGACATGCTAGCGAGGGCTTAGCCTGGCGATTTGCGGCCGACCAGCGTCACCGCCTGGGCCCGCACCAGGGTGTCGAGCGGCTGGGAGACGGCCGGGCGCTCGGCGACGATTTCGACCCCTTCGAAGCCGGCGGCGCGGATGGTCTCGAGGTAGGCGTTCTCTTCGAGCGCCGTCGCGATGCAGCCGCAGGGCGCGAGGTCGAGCAGGGCGCGGCGGAGGCGTCCCGGCTCGCCCCGCAGCACGATGTCGGCGATGGCGAAGCGCCCGCCCGGCTTGAGCACGCGGAAGATCTCCCGGTAGACCGCCGCCTTGTCCGGCGCCAGATTGATGACGCAGTTGCTCAAGACCGCGTCGGCGGAGGCGGCGGGCACGGGCAAGCGCTCGATGTCGCCCTGGAGGAACTCGACCTGGGGGTACGGGCCCGTACGGGCGTTGGCGCGCGCCCGCGCCAGCATCTCCGGCGTCATGTCAATCCCCACGACGCGGCCGGCCGGCCCGACCCGGTTGGCGGCGAGAAACACGTCCATGCCGGCGCCGCAGCCGAGGTCCACCACCGTCTCGCCCGGCTGCAGTTGGGCGGCGCGCACCGGATTGCCGCTGCCCTCGCCCAGGTAGGCGTCTTTCGGCACCGAGCCGATTTCCTCCACGGTGTAGTCGGGGCCGGCCGTCGGCGGGGCGCAGCAGGTGGCGGCCTCGCCGGCCGAGCGCGTCCGGGCGATCTCGCCGTAGGCGGCGCGCACTTTTTCTTTTTGCTCTTCCGCGGTGCTCTTCATGGTTTCACCTCTCTTGTCGGAAATTTCAAATTTGAGATCTCAAATCTCATAGCCCGGCCACCGCCGCGCCCAGCTCGGCGAGCGCCGCTTCGTTCCGCCGGCAGTAGAGCCAAGGGCCCAGGCGCCGGCACTCGACCAGGCCGGCCGCGCGCAGAACTTTCAGGTGGTGGGTGATGGTGGGCTGGGTCAGGCCGAGCGCTTTCTCCAGGTCGCAGACGCAGAGGCCGGCGGCGCGGGCGCCCACTTCCTCGCAGGAGCAGCAGCCCTTCTTCTTCAGCAGCGCGAGAATGCGCAGGCGGGTGGGGTCGGCCAGGGCGCGCAGCCGGGCCAGGCGGCGGTCGGCGGGGGAGGCGGCGGTACTCATAGACAACCATCTATATAGATGATTGTCTATCCGTTTGTCAAGTGTTTTTTGGGGGGGCGGGGGCAAAGAGAAGAGATTCCTCGGCCTTCGGCCTCGGAATGACAAGCAAAGGCGGGCTATTCGTAGCGGAGGGCGACCACCGGGTCCAAGCGGGCCGCCTTGACCGCCGGGTACAGCCCGAAGAAGAGGCCGACGCTCGAGGCCATCATCAAGGCCAGCACCACCACCCACGTCGGGATGTAGGCGGGCAGAGTGGGAACCAGGGCGGCGATTGCGTAGACCAGCGCGTAGCAGAATAGCAGGGCGATGACGCCGCCGCCGCCGGTGAGCACGACGGCCTCGGTGAGGAACTGCCAGATGATGTCGCGGCGGCGGGCGCCGATGGCCTTGCGCACGCCGATCTCGCGGGTGCGCTCCGTCACCGAGACCAGCATGATGTTCATCACCCCCACCCCGCCGATGAGCAGGCCCACCGAGGCGATGACCGAGACGGCGATGGCGATCACCGCCACGAAATCGCGGAACTGGGCGATGACCGAGTCCGGGGTGGCGTAGCTGAAGTTGTCCGGCTTGTCGTAGGGGAGGCGGCGGCTGCGGCGCAGGGCGGCGCGGGCCTGGTCGGTGGCCAGGGCCATCTGCCCCTCCTTGGCCTGGATGATGATGAGGTGGCGCTCTTCGTTGGGGTAGGACTTGTGGAAGGTCCAGTAAGGGACGAGGACGCGGTCGTCCTCTTCGGTCGAGCCGGTGGGCTTCTGGAGAATGCCGATGACGCGCCAGTTGCGGCCGTCGACGTTGATTTCCTTCTCCAGCGGCTCTTCCAGGCCGAACAGCCCGGTGGCGACGTCTTCGCCGATCACGGCCACGGCGGCGCGGTTCTCGACTTCGCCGGCGGTGAAGGCGCGGCCGCGGGCCACGGCGGCGTTGGGCAGCACCAGGAAGAGGTTGGCCGGCACGCCCTGGAACTCCACCCCCAGCATCTCTTCGTTCTTGTAGCGGGCGCGCTCGAGGCCGCTGCGGAAGAGCCACACGGTGGTGTCTTCGCAGGCGGTGCAGGCGTCGCGCACGGCCAGATAGTCTTCGTACTGCAGCGGCCGGCGCATGCGCTCTTCGGGGTTGCGCGGCCCGACGCGGAAGCCGAGGCTCATGTGGTAGAAGAAGGCGTTGCGGACGCCGAAGCTCTGCATCTCCTGGCGAATGTTGCGGTCAATCCCCATCAGGATGGCCACCACGCCCACCAGGGTGATGACGGCGATCACCACGCCCAGGATGGTGAGGGCGGAGCGCACCTTGTGGCTGCGCAGGGTGTCGAGCGCCATCCAGACGTTCTCGGCGAACTCGCGCCGCCAGATGAGCTCCAGCTTTGCCAGTGGACTCATCGCCCGTGGTCTCCCCGCGCTCCCTTCCTGCTCAGCCCAGTGGCCCCTGCCACCGGGCGCCAAGCGGCCGGGGCCGCTTGGCTGAGCGATAAGATTCTGCAAGCCCTGGTGTCATCTCATTTCATTCCGCGCGCAGGGCCACGATGGGGTCGAGGCGCGAGGCCTTGTGGGCGGGGTAGACCCCGAAGAACAAACCCACGGAGGCCGCCAGACTAACGCCCAGAGCCACGGCCCACAGCGGCATGCGCGTCGGCAGCTCCACCAGCGCCTCGACCACCGGGTTCAACCCCAGGGCCAGGCCCACGCCGATCAGGCCCCCCACGGCCGCCAGCATCGCTGACTCCACCAGGAACTGGGTCAGGATGTCCCGGCGGCGGGCGCCGAGCGACTTGCGGATGCCGATCTCGCGCGTGCGCTCGGTCACCGAGGCCAGCATGATGTTCATAATCACGATGCCGCCCACCACCAGGAACACCGAGACAATCAGGGTGGCGCCCATGAAGATCCCGCCCATCAGGTTGTTCCAGACGGCCTGGATGGATTCGCTGGCCACCACGCCGAAGTTGTCCGGCTGGTCGGGCTTGAGCCCGCGGCGCACGCGCATCAGCGCCCGCGCCTGCTCCTTGGCCTGCTCCATCACGGCGGGGTTCGACGCCTTGACGGCCACGCGCACGCCGCTCCAGTCCGGGTCGCCGCGGCCCCAGAGCTTGTGGAGCGTGGTCAGGGGAATGTAGGCGAAGTTGTCCTGGCTCTGGCCGAAGGCGGTGCCCATCTTTTCCGCCACGCCGACGATTTCGAAGGGGTGGCCGTTGAGCAGCACGGTCTTGCCCACCGGGTCGGTGTAGGGGAAGAAGCGCTCGGTGAGGTCGGTGCCGACGAAGGCCACCTGGGAGCGGGTGCGGAATTCGGTTTCGGTGAGGTAGCGGCCCAGGGCCACTTTCTCCGGCGAGATGTCGATCATGTTGGGGGTGACGCCGCGCAGGCTCACCTCGAGGATGCTCTCGGCGCCGGCGCGGGCCGCCGTGCTCTGGAACTCGCGCGCCCCCACCAGGTCGGCCAGGGTCAGGTGCTCGCGCAGGAACTCGTAGTCTTCCAGAGTCATCTTCACATGGGTCTTGCGGGCTGCCACCCTGTCTTTCCAGTTGGAGAGGATGGGGTAGCGCTGGACGTAGAAGACGTTGGTGCCCAGGTTGGCGATGCGCTCGGCGAAGTAGGCGTTGGCGCCCTCGACCACCGAGATCACCACAATCAGCGTGGCCACCGCCAGGATGATGCCGAGCAGGGTGAGGAAAGAGCGCAGCTTGTGCGCCCGCAGGGTATCCAGGGCGATGATGGCCGGTTCGCGGAAAAAGAGACGCTGCCTGCGCATGGTTCCCCTCCCTATTAAACGTAAAGGGCCGCCGGAAGGTTCCTATGTAGCGGCGCCGAATCCCGTCGTTGGGGATTCGTCGTCGGCAGGTCCCGGAACTTGCCGAAGCGTCGCCCGCAACGCGGGGGGAAAAGCCGACCCTTCGACTTCGCTCAGGGCAAGCGAGGAACGCACAAACCGCGTTCCTCGCCGCTACTCATAGCGGAGGGCGTCGACAGGATCTAGCCGGGCGGCCTTGACCGCCGGGTACATCCCGAAAAACAGGCCGACGCTGGAAGCCACGCCCACGGCCAGGAAAATCACCCAGACGGGAATGAAGCCCGGCAAGTCCAGCAGCAGTCGCACCACGGAGGCGGTCAGGACGTAGGCAATGGCCACGCCCACGAGGCCCGCGGAACCGGTTAGAGTCATCGCTTCGCTCAAGAACTGCCAGACGATGTCGCGGCGGCGGGCGCCGATGGCCTTGCGCACGCCGATCTCGCGGGTGCGCTCGGTCACCGACACCAGCATGATGTTCATCACCCCCACGCCCCCCACCAGCAGGCCCACCGAGGCCAGGACGCTCGTGACCAACGCAATCATCCCGACGAGGGCGTGCCAGTTCTCGATGATGGAGTCGGCGGTGGCGTAGCCGAAGTTGTCGGGCTTGTCGTAGGCGACGCGGCGGCTGCGGCGCAGGGCCACGCGCGCTTGGTCGATCGCCACCGGCAGCTTCCCGGGGTAGGCCTCGATGCGCACCCCGTGGTTGTCGGCGAGCGGGAAAACCTTGCGGAACGTCCAGTAGGGCACGACCGCGCGCGTGTCCTGCCCGCCGGGGCCGAAGCTGCCCTTGGGTTTTTCGAAGACCCCCACCACGCGGAAGGCGTGGTTGTTCACCAGAATCTCCTTGCCCAGCGGGTCCTCCAACGCAAAGAGCCCGCCGGCCAGGTCCTCCCCGATGACAACCACTTCGACGCGGTGCAGGTCTTCCGCGGCGTTGAAGGGCCGCCCTTTGACCACCACAGCGTTGGCGTAGACGGAGAAGAAGTCGGCGGTGGCGCCGCGGAAGTCGAGCCCGACGACCTCTTCGCCCTTGTAGCGGGCGCGGCTCAGGCCCCCGGGGCCCTCGGTGCCGAACAGGGACACCGTGGTGCTGACGCAGGCGGTGCAGGCGTCGCGCACCGCCAGGTAGTCGTCGTAGCTCAAGGGCTTGCGCATCCGCTCTTCCTTGGTCATCCGCCCGAAGCGCGGCCCCTGGAAGGCATGATGGGCAAAGAAGGCGGTGTTGGTGCCGTAGCCCTGGATCACCTGCTGGACGTTCTGGTCGAAGCCGAGCAGGATGGCCACCACCAGCATCACGGTGATGACGGCGATGACGATGCCGAGCACGGTCAGCGCCGAGCGCCCCTTGTGCTCCCGCAGCGTGCTCAACGCCATCACCACGTTCTCGCTGACGTCCCGCCGCCAACGCAGCGCCACTTGTTCCCGAACCGTCATGGTCACTCCGCCCGCAGCGCCGCCACCCTTCGCTGGCGCTCAGGGCAAGGGTGCTGTGGGTCACTTGGAGGCCGCAATCGAAGCATGAGTCACCCCGTCATTCGGCCCGCAGCGCCACCACCGGGTCCAGCCGGGCGGCCTTCTGCGCCGGGTAGATGCCGAAAAAGAGGCCGACGGCGCTCGAAATCCCCACCGCCAGCACCACGGCGCTCACCGGGGTGCGCATGGGCACGGGCGTGGTCGCCACCACCAGGGTCGTGGCCCCGAGGGCCGCCAGCACGCCCACCAGCCCACCCACCGTCGAAAGCACCGAAGCCTCCACCAGGAATTGCAGCAGGATGTCGCGCCGGCGCGCCCCGAGCGACTTGCGGATGCCGATCTCGCGCGTGCGCTCGGTGACGGAGGCCAGCATGATGTTCATAATCACAATGCCGCCCACCACCAGGAACACCGACACCACCCCCACCGCCACCGCCGCCACTCCGCCGAAGATCTGGTCCCAGAGGTTCGTGAGCGACTCGCTGGCGATGATGCCGAAGACATCCTTGTCGTTGTACTTCTGGCGGCGGCGGGCGCGCATGAGCGTGCGGGCCTCGTCCATGGCCTGCGCCATCACGTCCGGCGAGCTGCACTTGATACCGATCCAGGGCCCGGTGTCGAAGGCCGGCCCTTCGCCCCAAATCTTGTTCAGCGTGGTCAGCGGGATGAACACAAAATTGTCCTGGGTTTGCCCGAGAACCGACCCCACTCTTTCGGCCACGCCGACGATCTCGAAGGGCAGCCCGTCAATGGTTATGGTCTTGCCGAGCGGGTCCACGGTGGGGAAGAGCCGCTCGGTTACGTCGGTGCCCACGAAGGCCACCATCGCCCGGCGCTCGTAGTCGCTCTCGGTGATGTAACGGCCCGCCGCCACTTTTTCCGTGGAGATGTGGACCATGGTGGGCGTGGTGCCGCGGATGCCGACGTCGTCAATGCTTTCTGTGCCGGCGCGGACATCTTTTTCGCGCCAGTCCTGCGCCCCGACGTAGTCGGCCAGCGTCATGCGCTCCCGGAGGTATTCCATGTCTTCCACGGTCATCTTGGGGTTGCGGCGCTGCGCCTCCAGCCAGTCCTTGGCGTTGGTGATGATGGGGTAACGGGTGACGTAAAAAACGTTGGTGCCGAAGTTCGCCACTTTCTCAGCGATGTAAGCGTTCAGCCCTTCGATGATGGACATCACCCCGATGAGGGTGAAGACGGAAATGATGACCCCGAGCAGGGTCAAAAAGGAGCGCAGCTTGTGCGCCCGCAGCGCCGCCAGCGCAATCGTCACCGGCTCCCGCCACATGAATCGCCGCTGACCCACGCTGGCTTCCCCCCTTAGCTGAAAATCCAGGTGGCGCCGCTCTTCACCAGCACCCACAGCCCCCAGGTGATCACTACCCAGGTGAAGCTCTTCGACCAGGAGATCTTGCGGGCGGCGGCGGCGAAGCCCGTGGCCAGCAGCAGCAGCACCCAGAGGCTGAACAGGTCGAACGAGCTCGCCGCGCTCACCAGCCACTTGGGCGTCGTGTTGGGGTCGAGGAACGCGCCCAGGTTCGACGCCACCGGGTTCTCCAAATCAAAATCCGCCGGGTCTTTGAGGAACATCACCGCCCCGGCCAGCAGCCCCCCCAGGACGTGCGGCAGGTTGCCGTAGCAGACCACGGCGTAGACCTGGCGGAAGGGGAGCTGGGCGCCGAGCAGGATGTTGAAGACGAAGAGGAACGCCCCGCCCATCACCAGCGTGATCAGCGGCCAGGCCAGCGCCCCCTGGATGTGAGAAGCGACCGGGACGAAGCGCAGCTGCTGCCGGAGAATTTCTTCGCGCTGCTCGACCGGCATCTGCTGGACGCGGGGGTTCTGCTCCATCTGCTGGCGCATGAAGCGTTCCCAGCCCACGCGCTGGGTGAAAGCGAAGATGTAGCCCACGGTGACGACCATGAGCAACAGCAGCGGCAGCCACCAGCCCGCGGGGCGGGCGGCGAGGTCGGCGAAGGCCGGCTTGGGGTCGAACAGCGTTCCGATCACGCGGTCGAGGTGACCCATCGGTTCAAGGGGAGCGGCGGGGTCACCCTGAACGGGTTCACCGTGAACGGGCTCGCTCATCGCAACCTCCTGGGCAGGGATTCCTCTCCAGTATTACGTTC
>Ga0209172_10003702_pt1 | contig 22541 bp, 20 predicted proteins | sample LarsenN4metaG_FD_184113 | JGI IMG/M metagenome (GOLD analysis project Ga0209172, IMG submission 184113) | Hot spring sediment bacterial and archeal communities from British Columbia, Canada, to study Microbial Dark Matter (Phase II) - Larsen... ... | reverse complement strand
GTCTATACCAACGCCAACGGACTTCCCTCCGACGGGCAGGTCACGTCCGCGCGCGACCAGGCGGTGCTGGCGCGGGCGCTGTGGACCGAGTTTCCGCAATACCGGAGCTATTTCGGGATCACGGCCATCCAGTCGGGAAAGCGGATTCTGCGGACGTACAACCCCCTGCTCGAACGCTACGACGGCGCGACCGGCATGAAGACCGGCTTCATCTGCAGCTCCGGCTTCAACCTCGTTGCGACAGCGACCCGCGAGGGCCGTTCGATGCTGGCGGTGGTGCTCGGTGCCTACTCGGCCAAGGGCCGGGCCGAGACGGCAGCGCGGCTGCTCGACCAGGGGTTCCGCTCCTGGCGCGTGGGCAAGGAGAGCCTCGACACGTTTGCCGGCGCGGCTGAAAGCGCGGTTCCGGCGAACCTGCGGGCTGAAGTCTGCGGCCGACGCAAGGCGCATGAGGGCGAGGATCTCGCCGAGGGGGAGGGCGGGGCGATCTCGGCGCTCGGTCCGCGCGTTCACATCATGGATCCGGTTCACGTGACGACTATCGTGAAGAAGCCCGCCGCGACGCCGGTGAAGGGCGTGCCGTTACCCCGCCCGCGGCCGGCCGAGGAAGAGCTTCACGCGCAGGCCTATTCACCCGACGCGAGCGCGCCGCCGCTCGACGCAATCGGCGAGGCGATCCGGCTCACGCCGCCGGCTGCCGCCGCAACGCCCTGAAACCGGCGCACTCAGGGACCCTTTCCGCGCTCGATCAGAAACACGAAGCTGCCGTCTCGCTGCGTTGCGGCAAGGATCCTGTGTCCAGCCCCGGCGCAAAAATGCGGAATGTCGATCGGCGCCATCGGATCGGACGCGATCAGGCGCAGGCGCTCGCCCTCCGCCATCGCAAGCAACGCCTTGCGGGCTTTCAACGCCGGGAGAGGGCATTTCAGTCCGGTCGCGTCGAGTGTGCGATCCGCGGTCAGGCTGTCGTCGGCATCCATTCTTCGGCCTTCAGATGCGGCACCTCGTCACAGGGGCGCGCCGATGTTACTCTTCTCGCAAGGCCGAGGCCCATCGAACGCGGCGACGAGGGAGGAAATGGGACTCATTCAACGGATCAACAGCGAATATCTCTACGTTACAGGACTGCTGCGGACCCTTCATCGCGTCACTGGGATCGCCAAGAACCCGACCCACACCTATCCGCAGGTCGTGGAAGAGCTTGCCGCGAAATACGGCGACCGGCCGGCGGTGCTGTCGGAGCACGAGGCCTTCACCTATCGCGAATACGACCGCCGCGCCAACCGCTATGCGCGCTGGGCGCTGCAAAACGGCGTGGAGAAAGGCGAGGCAGTCTGCCTGTTCATGCCGAACAGGCCGGAATATCTGGCAATCTGGCTCGGCATCGCGCGGGCGGGCGGCGTCACCTCGCTCATCAATACGGGGCTGGCGGGCGCATCCCTGGCGCACTCCATCAACATCGTGAAGCCGCGGCACGTCATCGTTGCGGCGGAGCTGGTCGAGGCATACCGCTCGGCCCTGTCGCATCTCGACGGGTCGCCCCAGCTCTGGGTGCACGGCACGACGGATGTCAATGCGCCGCGCATCGACGAGACAGTGGGGACGATCCGGGACGATCCCCTGAGCGCGGACGAGCGGCGCCCGCTGCATAACGACGACCATTGTCTCTACATCTACACGAGCGGCACCACGGGCCTGCCCAAGGCTGCCAACATCAATCACTATCGGGTGCAGGCGATCATGAGCGGCTTCTCGGCCGTCATGAACGCAAAACCGAGCGACCGGATGTATGTCTGCCTGCCGATGTACCACTCGGCCGGCGGTGTGCTCGCGGTGGGGGCCGTGCTCACGGTCGGCGGCTCGGCCTTCATTCGCGACAAGTTCTCGGCGAGCCAGTTCTGGACCGACGTGGTGGAGAACGGATGCACGCTCTTCCAGTATGTGGGCGAGCTCTGCCGTTATCTGGTGAACGCGCCGCCGCACCCGCTCGAGCGCCAGCACAAGCTTCGCCTCGCCTGCGGCAACGGGCTCAGGCCCGACATCTGGGTCGAGTTCAAGGAGCGCTTCCGCATTCCGAAGATTCTCGAATTCTACGCGGCGACGGAAGGAAACGCCGTGTTCTTCAACATGGACGGGATGACCGGCGCGGTCGGGCGCATTCCGCCGCTGCTCAAGAGCCGGTTCCTGCTGAAGCTCATCCGTTTCGACATCGCCAACGAAAAGCCGATCATCGGGCCGGATGGCTTCTACCAGGAATGCGGGCCGGAAGAGATCGGCGAGCTTATCTCTGAAATCGTCGACGATCCGCTCAAGCCGAGTCAGCGCTTCGAGGGCTATGCCGACGCATCGGCGACCGAGCGCAAGATTCTCCGCAACGTCTTCCGTCAGGGAGACCGCTGGTTCCGCACCGGCGACCTGATGCGCCGCGACAAGCAGGGATATTTCTATTTCGTGGACCGGATCGGCGACACCTTCCGCTGGAAAGGGGAAAACGTTGCGACCTCGGAAGTTGCGGAGACGCTGACCTCGATCCCCGGCGTGAAGGAGGCCAATGTCTACGGCGTCAAGGTGGGAAATCTCGAAGGCCGGGCCGGAATGGCGGCTCTTGTAACCTCGGAGGGCTTCGATCTTGAGGAATTCCGGCGGCAAGCCCAGGCAAATCTGCCGCCTTACGCGGTGCCGCTTTTCGTGCGGATTTGCGAGCGATCGGATATCACGGGAACCTTCAAGATGCGCAAGTACGATCTGGTCGATCAGGGATTCGATCCGAACCGCGTCGACGATCCGATCTATTTCGACAATCCCGAGACGAACCGTTACGAGCGGGTCGACGCGGCGCTCTACCAGCGCATTCGCGACGGGCAGATACGGATCTGACCGCGGCCTCAGCGTGCCGGCGCTGCGACGATGAGCGACCAGAATACCTTGTACCGGCTGCCGGGCGCATGGGCCTTGCCGACGCCGATCTGCGTGGCCTCGCGCATCAGCAGATTCCTCCGGTGCGGCGGGGAGTTCTGCCAGCGGCCAAGGACTTCCTCGAAGTCGTCGTAACCTGCGGCGATGTTCTCGCCGGCGGTGCGCGCGTAGTACCCGCTGCCGTCGAGCCGTACACGAAACGTGCCGTTCACGTTGTGACCCATGTTGTCGGCCGCGGCCATGGCGCGCGCCTGCCGCTCGGCAAGGGCATTCAGCCGCGCATTGACGCTGACCGGGCCGAGACCGTGCCCGGCACGATAGCGGGAGATCATCGCGGCGGCGGCCCGGGCATCCACTTTCACAACCGTCGCCCTGGCGTGCGCCGGGGCGAAGAGGCCGCCGGTAATGTCGCCTGACATGCAGCCCGCGAGGGGAAGGGTCAGGAACGCAAAGGCAGCGGCAAGGAATGCGGCCCGCGTGCGGCAGTCAGCAAACAAGTTCATTCCAGCCCCTCAGTCCGGAAGTGCGCCGGAATCCGGACGCATGCAGCGAATAACGTAAGCCTGACCGGCGTAGCTCAGCCGGTGCTCGATCTTCCCGAAACCGGCCGCGCGCAGTTTGCCGGCAACTGTGTCAACAGGAAGGTAATGAAACCGGCCGATTCTCGCCTGTTCCTTCAACCAGCGGCCGTACCGGAGCATGCGCCAGGAGCGCTTGAGGAACCGGAGCGGATCGGGGGAGGTGGCGACGCCGCCGAGCGATGCCAAGGCGACGCGCCACCAGGCCGGATTCGGCACATTCACCGAGAGCACAAACCGTCCACCCGGACGGACGACGCGGTGGACCTCGCGGAGCACACGGTCGTAGGCCTCCCCGGTCCACCGGTTCTCGCTCTCCGACCACGACTCGGCATACATGATCGCGAGTCCCGATACGGCGTGGTCGACGGCGGCGTCGGGGAGCGGAAGGCCTTCGCTGAAGTCGTGATGCACGAACGCGATCCGGCCGCCCGGCGCGGGGCGGAGTGTTTCGCGCAGCATGTCGTAGGAGTGCGCATTGGCCTCGGCGACGTCGACCCCGACGATGCGCGACACCGTGCCGCCGGTCCGCTTCCAGATGGCGGCGGTGAGCGCGCCGCCGCCGCAGCCGAGATCGAGCCACGTCTCGCCCGCAGCGGGCGCGGCCCAATCGAGGGTGTCGCGCAGGAGGCGCCTGTATGCCGGCGCCTCCTGTTGGGACCAGAATGCGCGCGCCGTGCGGTCGTCGCGCCAGAGATTGCGTTGTTGCCTTTCCATCGCTGCGGCGGTCACTTGCGGCCCGCCGACGACAGGCGGGCCTCTTGCGGCGGTGCGAGCGTGCGCAATTCGTCGGCGATCGCCGCGTTCAGCGTCTCCTCCAGCCGGCGCAGCGCAAGCGCGACGGCGGTACCGTCCATGACGCGGTGATCGTAAATCGCGCGTACCGTCACCGATCCGTCGGGAGCGATGGCTCCGTAGTTGAGGACTGTGGTGAGCGGCGAGATCGGATGGAGCGACTCCGCACCGAGACTGGAATAGACGGACACGCCGAACGTGCCGAAGTAGTTCCCGCGCAGCCGGCCGATATTGAGGCCGAGCCACCATATCGCGCGGCGGATCGGGAGCGGCAGGCGGCTCACCCACATTGCGCGGCGAAAGGACGAAACCTCCCCGACCGGTTGCGACGCGGCGGAGCGGATGCGGTCGCTCAGTTCCAGAAGCGGCATCGTGTCGGGGCGCGGAATGCGACAGAACATCAACCCTGTTTCGCCGGCATATTCGCGCTCAATGGCAACGGAGACGACGCTGCAAGGGTATTCGTAAAGCCGCGGCACCGGCAGCTTCACATAGGCACGGCGGAGGGCCGGAACGTCGCGCGCCACGATGGCGAAGGCCTTGGCGAAGATCGCCGTCCACGCGGGACGTTCCGGACAGGCTGCGCGCAACGCAACCAATGTGCCGAGCGACATGCGCCGTTCCACCGGCACGCTCGGCACGCCGAAATGTACGAGGTCGACGACCAGGCGCCTCATGGGCGCGAGCGGGATCGAGCGGCCGCGCATGCATTCTCCCGTGTTTCTTCCCACGGTTCTCCGTCCTTCCAATACCGCGATCGTCCGCCGGGAGACAGCCGGAAATGTCGGCATGGGAACGGCGGGCCGCCGGCAAGTGTGACTCGGCGGACATAGCGGGCCATCCATCCTCCGCTATATTCCACGCAGGCCTGTCGAACTCTGGAGATTCCGCATGCAGTTCCGCCGGCGTGTTCTGACGAGACTGGTGCCGGTCGTCGTCTTTCTCGCGGCAAGCTTCGTGCCGGCCGCAGTGTCCGACGGCATGGCCGCGCAGGGCAGGGGACAGGTCTATCTGCTGCGCGGGCTCGCCAACGTCTTCTCGCTCGGCATGGACCAGCTCGGGCGCAAGCTCGAGAAGGAAGGGATCGCGGCGCGAACGATGAATCATGCGCATTGGCGGCGGATCGCGGACGAGATCACGGAAGACTATCGCGGGAAGCGGACATTGGGTCCCGTCGCCATCGTCGGGCATTCGATCGGCGCGACCGCGGCGACGCTGCTCACCGCGCGTCTGGCGGACAACGGCGTGCCGGTGGCCCTTCTCGTGGCCTACGATCCGAGCTTCGAGGTGACGGTCAGCCGCAATGTACGGCGCGCCGTCGGATTCCACACCAGCTCTTTTCCGGGCCTGAAGGCCGGTACCGGCTTTCGCGGGTCGCTGGAGAACATTCCGGTCAAGAGTTCCGGCGTGAATCACATCACGATCGACAAGGCGGGTCCGGTGCACGAGCGGACGATCGCCGAGATCAAGCGGGCGTTCGGGCGGCGCTAGAGGGTCCGGAGCTCGCTGGCGGCTTCGGCCGACGCGGCGCGGCGGTGCGCAACGAGCGCAGCCGCCCGGTCGAGCTGCCGCACGAAGGCGCGGACGTAATCGTCCGCCGGGGCGGCGAGGATCTCCGCGGGCGCGCCGATCTGCACGATGCCCGCATCCTTCAGGAAAGCAATGCGGTCGCCGAGGCGCAGAGCCTCGTCGAGATCGTGGGTAATGAACACGATGGTTTTTCGCAGCCGCTGCTGCAGCGCCATCAGCTCGTCCTGCATCTGTGCGCGGGTGAGCGGATCGAGCGCCGAGAAGGCCTCGTCCATGAGCAGGATTTCGGGATCCGTGCAGAGCGCGCGGGCAAGACCGACGCGCTGTTTCATGCCGCCGGAAAGCTGCCAGGGATAGTGGCCGCCGTAGCCGGAAAGGCCCACGGTCTCGATCCACTGTTCGGCCCGGCGCCGGCGCTCGGCGCGCGGCCTCCCCTGAATCTCCAGTCCGTAGGCGACGTTCTCAAGAACGTTCCGATGCGGAAGCAGGCCGAAATTCTGGAACACCATGCCCATCTTCGGCCGGCGATAGAGTTCCAGCGCGGGGATCGACAGGTCGAGGATGTTCTGTCCGTCGATCAGTATCTCGCCCTCGGTCGGGTCGATGAGGCGGTTTATGTGCCGGATGAGCGTCGATTTTCCGGAGCCGGACAGCCCCATCACAACGAAGACCTCGCCTTCCTCGACCGACAGCGACACGTCGCAGAGCGCCAGATCGTGCCCCGTCCTGGCGAGCAGCTCTTCCTTGCCCATGCCGGCGCGGACGCGCGCGAGCGCTGCCTTCGGGTCGGGTCCGAATATTTTGGTGACGCCCCGAAGCTCGATCTTGGACACAGTCACGCTCCGCCCTGGCGGGGCGCCTGAAGGCGGCGGCCGAAGGCCTGTGTGACACGGTCGAGCACGACGGCGAGAATGACGATGGCGATGCCGCCGATCAGCCCGGTGCCGGGATCGTTGCGCTGAAGGCCGAGGAGCACCGTTTCACCAAGGCCCCGTGCGCCGATCATGGAGGCGATCACCACCATTGCGAGCGCCGTCATAGTCGTCTGGTTGATGCCCTGCATGATGGACGGAAGGGCCAGAGGCAGTTCGACGCCATAAAGCATCTGGCGATGCGTCGCGCCGAAAGAACGGCTCGCCTCGATGACCTCGTGCTCCACCTGCCTGAGGCCGAGATCGGTGAGCCGGATCAGGGGTGGGGTTGCATAGACGACCGTCGCGAGCACCGCGGGCACCTTGCCGAGGCCGAAAAGCATGGCGGCCGGAATGAGATAGACGAAGCTCGGAATCGTCTGCATGAAGTCGAGGAGCGGCAGGACGGCAGCGCGGGCGCGGTTGCTGCGCGCCATGAGCACGCCGAGCGGAATGCCGATGACTATCGCGATCGCGACGGAAACGAGCACGATCGCCGTCGTTTGCATGGCCTGTTCCCACAGGCCGAGACAACCGATCAACCAGGCGAGCACAACGAGCAGCGCGGTGAAGATCGGCTTGCGGCTTGCCGCGTAGGCGGCCACTGCAATCGCAATGAGGATCATCCAGGGCGGCGCGGCACGCAGGGCGCCTTCGATCGCGACAAGCACGACGAGGATTGCGTTCGCCACCGCCTCGAATCCGTCGCCATAGTTGACGATCAGCCACTCGACGAACGCGTTGGCGGACGACGCAACGGATGGACCGATATCGATGAACATCGCGCTCTCTCGACGATGGTGCCGGGCGTCCAGTCAGTCCGACGGCCGGCGCCGCGCGTCAAGGGGCGGGTCAGGGCGGCAGCGCCGCGCTCACGCGTCCGGCAACCTCCGCGGGGACCCATTTCTTCCAGAGATCGGGCCATGTCTTCAGGAAATGGATCGCCGCCTGGTCGGCATTGGCGTTGCGGTCGGCCATATAGGCGAGGACCGTGCTGACGATCTGACCGCTGGTCTCGTAGTTGCGGAGAAACTCCACCAGTGCGGGTGCAGCCTTTGCGAACGCCGCGTTGGCGCCGATGTGGACGGCGACGGTCGGGTAGGCGGTGGCGGCTGTCGGATGCTCCTCGACAGACAGGGCGTTCCAGACCTCGGCATCGAAAGGCGGCTCCTCGAGCTGCACGATCTCGCCGCCGAGCTTGCCGAGGAGCCAGGTCGGTCCCCAGTAATAGAAAACGATCGGCCTCTTGCGCAACACGGCCGACTGGATCGCCGCGTCGAGCGCGGCGCCGCTGCCGGGGCGGAAATTGGTGAAGTGCTCCGCGAGCCCGTAGGCGATGAGCTTCCTGGTGTTGACGATCTCGCATTGCCAGCCGGCGATGCAGTTGTAGAAGCGGCCCCTGGCCGGCTCCTCGGGGTCGGCGAAAAGCTGCTTGTACTTGGCAAGGTCGGCAACGCTCTTCAGGTCGGGCGCCGGGGCGTCGGGTCCTTCGACGAGATAGCGCGGCACGAACCAGCCCTGGATCGCATCCGGGAAATTGACGCCGAGATCGACAACGGTGCCGGCCGCTTCCGCCCTGGTCCAGGCCTCCGTCACCTGATCCTTCCAGACTTCCATGTCCACATCGACATCGCCGCGCGCGAGGCCGTTGAGAAGCGGAATGACCGAGCCCGGCAGTTCGTCCACTTCGCAGCCATAGCCGTGCCTGACGACGAACTTCGCGACCGCATTGTGAAAACGGGCGGAATCGTAGTCGAGCCCGGCAAAGACGACGGGCCGGGTCAATTCGCATCTGGCGAGGGCAGGTTTGGCGGCCAGCGCCGGCACGAGGAAAACGAGCGCGACGAGGGCGGCAATCGGACGCATGACACTCCTCCTGGTCCCGAAGAACACCGGCGACCCGCGAGGCCAGCGGCCTCCCCGCGCGGGATTCATACACCAAACGGCGCCTCTTGTGGGGACTCCGTCAGGGCGACGGGCGAGCGCCTGCGGGGGACTCGCGCGGCCCACTCCGCATTTTGCGCCAGATCAAAGGACCAGCGTTCCGCGACCGGTATTCTATCAATGGCATCGTGGCTCAGGTAGGGAAGGAGTCGGCCATGACGTACACGGACACAGGCTCGATGCTCCAGCGCTTCGCGCAATGGTTCCGGGTCCATCTTCCGCAGAGCAGCGAGCTGGCCGGCATCGATCCGTACGAGGCCGGGCGGATAGCGCGTGAGATCGGCATGACGACCCACGATCTCGCCGAGCTGGAAGCCCTCGGACCGCATGCGGCCGATCTCATGCCGCGTCGGCTTGCCACGATCGGGGTCGAGGCCGGGAACGCAGCCCATGTCGATCCCGCGACGCTTCGCGACCTCCAGCGCGTGTGCGCCTTCTGCATGAGCAAGGGGCAGTGCCGCGGGGAGCTCGATGCGGGCGAGGGCGGGCTGCCGGACTATTGCCCGAACGCGGAAACGCTTCGCGCCCTGTTCCGGCGGCATTGAGGCCGCCTGAGGCCGCCGTGCTTCGCGGCGAGGACTGGCGACCCCGGCGCGATTCGAACGCGCGACCCCCAGATTAGGAATCTGGTGCTCTATCCTGCTGAGCTACGGGGTCCTCGAAGAGGACGTAGCACGGACCAGCCGGGGAAAAAACCCGGCAATCCGACGGCCGCATCCCGATGGCGGCCTTTCCGGTGCGCGCGCTCTTGACGGGCGCTGTGAACCGGCGGACAAACCCGCCGCCTGCCGGACCGCATCTTCCTCCAGGAGCCCTCCATGTCCCTCCAGACCGCGGAGACGCCGGCGGTTGTGCTGAGCCCCGGCCGGCGCACCGTCGTGCTGCTGGTCATCCTGCTCGCCTTCTTCGTGGACCTTCTGGACACGACGATCGTCAATATCGCGATTCCATCGATCCGGCGCAGCATGGGTGCGAGCTACTCGCAAGTCCAGTGGATCGTGGCGGGCTATCAGCTCGCGTTCGCGCTTCTGCTCATCACCGGCGGGCGGCTCGGCGACATTTTCGGGTACCGCACGATCTTCCTCATCGGCATGGCGGGCTTCACGATTGCGTCGGCGCTCTGCGGCCTGTCGCAAACGACTTCGATGCTGGTGGCCTCGCGCCTTCTGCAGGGCGGCACGGCCGCGTTGATGGTGCCGCAAATCCTGTCGACGATCCAGGTGATGTACACGCGCGAGGAACGCGCGAACGTATCGGCTTTCTACGGTGCACTGGCGGGAATTGCCGCGGTATCGGGGCCGATAGTGGGGGCGCTGCTCATCACCGGCAATGTGTGGGGGCTCGGCTGGCGGGCGATCTTTCTCGTCAACATTCCGGTGGGCGTGTTCGCGACGGTCGCCGCGTTCTTCCTGATGCCGAAGGTGAAGTCGCCGCATCCGCTCCGGCTCGACCTGCCGGGTGTGGCGCTGGCGCTCGTGGCGATGCTGTTCCTCTTGTACCCACTCATCCAGGGCCGCGATCTCGACTGGCCGAACTGGACCTTCTGGACGATGGCGGCCTCGATTCCGGTGTTCCTGATCTTCGCGTTCGATCAGGCGCGGAAGGGCCGCAGGAACGCGTCGCCGCTGGTGGAGCCCAGCCTTTTCAGAACGCGTTCTTTCGTCGCCGGGCTGGTCGTCAATGCCAGCATGTACGGGATCATCGCCGGCTTCTTCTTGATGTTCACCGTCTTCCTCCAGATCGGCCTCGGCTATGGCGTGCTGAAGGCCGGTCTGTCGGGGATTCCCTTCTCGATCGGGGTCGCGCTCACGGCGGGGCTTGCGGGTCCCTATTTCGTGCCGCGGCTCGGACGCCGGGCGCTGACGGTCGGGGCTCTCGTCATGGCGGCGGGGATCGCGCTCCTTGCCGCGGCGGCATGGTATTACGGCGGCGATCTCACGCCCTGGCACATGATACCGAGCCTGTTCCTGTCGGGTGCCGGCCTGGGCATGATCGTGGCGCCGATCGTCGTCTTCATCCTCAGCGAAGTGCCGGTCGAGCATGCCGGCTCGGGATCGGGAATCGTCAACGCGGTAGGCCAGGTCGGCGGCGCGGTGGGCGTTGCGGTCATCGGCGTGATCTTCTTCGGGCTGCTCGCAAGCGGTGCCGACCGGGCGAGCGGCAGCGTGCGCGAGGCGCTCGCGGCCGACCTGCAGGCGGCCGATATCGGCGAGCCGATACTGGGCTTCGTCGTATCCGGCTTCCAGACATGTTTCCGCGACCGGTCCAAAGCCAAGGACCCGTCGGAAGTGCCAGCAAGCTGCCAGTCGCCGGCGGGTTTCACGATGCCACCGGCGGTCGCTGCCGCCATCGAAACGCACGGTCAGACCGCCAACCAGCGCAACTTCACGGCAGCGTTCGTGCGCACGCTCGGCTACGAGGTCGCGGCACTGCTGCTCATCTTCCTGCTCATCTTCCTGCTGCCGCGCCATCCGCGCCAGCAGGCGATGCCGCTGCATTGACCGTCCGGGACTATCCGATGTGGCCGAACCCGTCCGCCTCGAAGGCGGCGGCAGCCCGATAGACGGTGGCTTCCTCGAAATGCCGGCCGACGAGCATGAGGCCGATCGGCAGGCCGTCGCTCGCGCCGCAGGGCATCGTCATCGCCGGATGCCCTGTCACATCGAAGGGGCAGGTGTTGCCGATCATTTCCCACGAGCGGGCGACGACTTCCTCCACGCCGGCGTCCGGCGGCGGGATTTTGGTCGCCTTGATCGGCAAGGTCGGCATGAGAAGCAGATCGAAGCGGGCGAGCGCGGCGTCATAGGCGGCACGAAGGCCGCGCCGCAGGTTCATCGCCTTGCCGTAGTAGGCGCCGCCGTAGCGGTCGAGCGCGTCGCGGCCGAAGATCGCCATGAGCCTGATCGTATGCGCGAGCCGGTCGGGATTGTCGCGCCAGCCGGCTGCCTTCGCGCGCAGGCTTTCGATATAGAGACCGCGGGTGCCGGTGCCGGCTCCATTCGTCTCAAGCATCGTGTAGAGACCGCCTTCGTGCGCGATCGCGGCCCATATCGCAAAGCCGGAAAGATGCATCGGCACGGACACGTCCTCGACTGTGGCGCCGAGCCTCGCGAAGCGCTCCGCCCCGGCGCGCACGCGCGCGTCGACATCGGGCTCGGAGTTCGGCCGGCCGAAACCTTCCTTCACGACGCCGATTCTCAGCCCGGCCACGCCCTTGCCGATGCCGGCGCTGTAATCGCGGGGCTGCATGTCGGGCTGGCGGCTGTCGATGCCGTCCGGTCCGGCGATCACCTGGAGCAGGAGTGCGTTGTCCGCGACCGTCGCGGTCATCGGCCCGCAATGGTCGATGGTGGGCTCCAGCATGACAATGCCGGTGTAGGGCACCAGGCCGTAGGTCGGCTTCATTCCGTAAATGCCGCAAAAGCTCGACGGGATACGCACCGAGCCTGCCTGGTCGCACCCGATGGCGAGATCGACGTCGCCGGCAGCCACCACCGCCGCGCTCCCGGAGGAGGAGCCGCCCGCCGAGTAGCCGGGCTTTCGCGGATTGTGGACAGGGCCGGTCGATGCGGTGTGGCTGCCGCCGGACACGCAATAGTACTCGCATACGGTCTTTCCGGCGATCTCGCCGCCGGCATCGAGGATGCGCGTTGCCACGGTGGCGTCCGTGTCGGGCACATAGCCCTCGAACACATCGGCGCCGTTCATCATCGGTATGCCGGCCACGCAGATGTTGTCCTTCAGCGCCACGCGCCGCCCGGCGAGCGGTCCGTTCGCCGCGCCCTTGATTGACGTCTTCACGTACCAGGCGCCGTGGCGGTTTTCCTCAAGCGGCGGCCGAGTGCCGCCGCTGCGCGCGTGGCAGGGCTTCGGCGGTTCGTCGGAAAGCGTGTCGAGTTGCTCGTACGCCTTGCCGAGTTCGCGGAGGATTCGCCCGGCGGCATCGAGATAGGCGTCGTCAGGATTCATGCCGAGGCGCGTCGCGGCCTGGCGCAAATCCGCGCGGGTGGGGTGGCGGTACATGAAGTCCTCCGCTCCGGTCGTGTTCGGGCGCCAGACTATCGGCCGGTCCGCTCACAGGGCAAGAATGCGCGGCCGCCCCCGCCATTGACGCCGTGCGGCGCGCGTCGATAGTGGCCCGATGCGCGCGCTTGCGTCGGTCATCGGCGTCCCGGTCGTGCTGGCTGCGCTTGCCGCCGGGGCGGCCGCCGCCGGCGAGGGGTGCGATCCGGCGATGCCGGCGACGGCGGTCGTGGAGCGGGTCGTCGATGCCGGTACGATTGCGCTGAAGGAAGGCACTCTTGTGCGGTTGGCAGGCGTCGTCGCCCCCGAGGGCAGGACCGGGGACCTGGCCAGGCAGCGGCTCCTGACGCTGCTGAACGGCAAGCCGGTGCTCCTTGGCGATCGACAGGCCCGGCCCGACCGGTACGGTCGTACCGCCGCCCAGATCTACGTCGGCGCGGACCGGACCTGGGTTCAGGCCGTGCTCCTTCGTGCCGGATTGCTGCGGGTTTTCACACTTCGCGACGAACGGGCGTGTGCAGCGGCGCTGCTCGAGGCCGAAGCGGAGGGCCGGGCGGCCGGGGCCGGGCTGTGGGCCGACCCTCAATTTGCCATCAGGATGGCCGACGATCCGACGCTGCCGGGGGACGGAGGCCGGTTTCAGATCGTCGAGGGCGAAGTCTTGTCCACCGGGAGAACTGCGGCTGCGGTATACCTCAACTTCGGGCGCAACAGGTCGACGGATTTCACCGTAACGGTCAATATGGCAGACACGGAATTGTCCGAATCAGAGGGTCCGGCGCTGGATGCTCTCAAGGGTCGCCGGGTCCGTGTCAGGGGATGGCTTTTCATCGAGAACGGTCCGGCAATGAGAGTCGATCATCCTGAACAGATCGAACTGACCGACAGGTGAGGGGCTGACCGGCTTGGCACTCGCACTCCAACGTCGACGAGCGCTGACGATCGGCGCCATCTGCCTGAGCGCGGCGGTGCTCTCGGGCTGCAACGCGCTGCTCGGCGGCGGCAGCCGGGGCGCGGCCAGCGCCATCGTCAACCAGACGGCGACGCCCGCGCGAGCCGATTCCGTCTCCAGCCAGGAACACGCGCGGATCGTCGCCACCTATGGCGGCATCTATCACGACAAGCGCCTGGAGGAGATGCTGGCGAAGGTCGTCACGCGGCTCGTGGCGGCATCCGACGATCCGAAGCGAACCTACCGGGTGACGATCCTGAACGCGCCGGCGGTCAATGCCTTCGCGCTGCCAAGCGGCGACCTTTATGTGACGCGCGGACTCCTGGCGCTGGCGAGCGACGCTTCGGAGGTCGCCGCCGTGATGGCGCACGAGATGGCACATGTGACCGCCAACCATGCCGCGCAGCGCGAAGCGCGGGCGCGCACGGCGATCATCGTCAGCCGCGCGGTGACAGATGCGCTTGCCGACGGGAGTGCGGGGCAGCTTGCGCTCGCATCGGGCCAGCGCACGCTCGCCAGCTTCTCGCGTCAGCAGGAGCTGGAGGCCGACGCAATCGGCGTGCGCACAGCGGCCAGGGCGGTATACGATCCGATGGCCGCAAGCCGCTTCCTCATGACCATGAGCCGCTATGCCAATTATCGCGGTTCGCTTGCGGCGGTGCAGGACCGCCGGCCGGATTTCCTTTCCAACCATCCGAGCACGCCGGAGCGGGTCGAGTTCGCTCGGCAGGCCGCGCAGCAGGTCGAGAAGAGCAAGGGCGATACCGATCGGGGCGCGTATCTCGCGGCGATCGACGGTATCATCTACGGCGACGATACCGGGCAGGGTTATGTGCGGGGCCGCAATTTCTATCACGCGGGGCTGAAGCTCGGCTTCACCGTGCCGGAAGGCTTCGTGCTCGACAACACCACCGAAGCGGTGCTTGCCACCGGCCCGGACGGGACGGCCCTTCGCTTCGACGCGGTGACGCTCCCGGAGAGCATGCCGCTTGAGACCTATCTCGCTTCCGGCTGGATCAACGGTCTCGATCGCAGCAGCATCGCGGCCTTCGAAATCAACGGTCTTCCCGCCGCGTCGGCGCTGGCGCGCGCGAAGGGCTGGGTTTTCCGAATCACGGTCGTGCGGATCGGCGATACCGGCACCTACCGGTTCATTTTCGCGAACGAGAGCGATACGCCGGCGTTCGCGGATGCGGAGCGGCAAACGGTGTCGAGTTTCCGGGTTCTCACGCGCGAGGAGGTTGCCGATCTCAAACCGCTGCGGGTGAAGATCGTTACCGTCGGCTTCCGCGACGACGAGGACTCTCTCGTGCGGCGCATGCGCGGCGTCGACAAGCCGGCCCAGCTCTTCCGCGTGCTCAACAATTTCGATCCCGAGGAGCGTCTGCGGGCCGGTACGAAGGTGAAAATCGTCGCCGATTGACGGGCCTGCCTGCTAGACAAAAGCGGCCCGATCCGGGTGCGTACGCAGGAGTTCGTGCTTCAGCTTTTCCAGCGCCCGCCCTTCGATCTGACGAACCCGTTCCTTGGATATTCCGAGCTTCTCGCCGAGCGATTCGAGCGTGGCGGTCTCCTCGCGCAGCCGGCGTTCGTGCAGGATCCTGAGCTCCCGTTCGCTCAGCACCGACATGGCTTTCCTGAGCCATTGTGCGCGGCGCTCGGTGTCGATGACTGCTTCAGCGGTTTCGTCGGGAAGCGGCAGCGCGTCGACAAGGAAATCCTGACGATCGTCGGCACTGCGGTCCGACTCGCGCAACGGCGCGTTGAGCGACAGGTCGGGTCCGGAAAGGCGGGAGTCCATCATGGCGACGCTGTCGGTCTTGACACCCATGAGCGCAGCGATCCTGCGGTGGATGTCGTGCCGGTCGCGGTCGCCCGCCTTGCGGTCGAGGCGCGCGCGGAGCTTTCGCAGATTGAAGAAGAGCGCTTTCTGCGAAGAGCTGGTGCCGCCGCGCACGATCGACCAGTTGCGCAACACGTAGTCCTGGATCGCGGCACGGATCCACCAAGTGGCATAAGTGGAAAAGCGGACCTCGCGTTCCGGCTCGAAGCGGGCGGCGGCCTCAAGCAGGCCGACATGGCCCTCCTGGATGAGGTCGTTGAGAGGCAGGCCGTAACTGCGAAAACGCGCGGCGATCGCAATCACCAGCCGCATGTGTGCGGCGGTGAGGCGATGCAGCGCGGTCCGGTCCTTGCGGCTGCGCCAACGCTGCGCAAGACGGACTTCCTCGTCCCTTTCGAGATAGGGGGCGCGCATCGCGGCGTCGACGATCGACCTGTTTGCTCCGATTGCCCGCGCCATCCTTTGCCTCCGGCACGTGGTTCACGCCGGGTCTCCGGCAGTTCTCACCGGAATGCTACGCCCGGTGCCGGTTACAAGGCCAACAATTCACCGTGAGGCGGGTGAGAGCGTCCCGCCAGAAGCGAAATCGCCCGGGATTGCTCCCGGGCGATTCGATTTTCCTCGACCTCCCGAGAGGCTCAGGCGGCCTTCTCGCGCTCGTCTTCCTCGGCAGCGGCCTTGGCCGCCATACGGCGCGGATTCTTCGCGAGATTTGCCTCGATCTTGCGAATCGCCTCGGTTTCCGAAATCCGCTCCACTGCGGCGATCTCGCGCGACATGCGGTCAAGCGCCGCCTCGTAGAGCTGCCGCTCGCTGTAGGACTGCTCCGGCTGTGCATCCGACCGGTAGAGGTCGCGCACCACTTCGGCAATGGCGATCAGATCGCCCGAATTGATCTTGGCCTCGTATTCCTGGGCCCGGCGGCTCCACATCGTGCGCTTGATGCGGGGACGGCCGCGAATCGTCTCGAGGCCCTTTTCCACCGTCCGAGCATCGGCGAGCTTGCGCATGCCCACCGCGCGCGCCTTGGGCACCGGCACGCGGAGCGTCATCTTGTCCTTGATGAAGTTGATGACGAAAAGCTCAAGCTTTACGCCCGCTACCTCCTGGTCCTCCATGCCGACGATCTTCCCCACGCCATGCGCCGGGTAGACGATGTGCTCGCCGGTACGAAACTCGGACCTCTGGGCAGTCTTCTTGGTCGTTGCCATACGCTCGTTTACTCCTCATGCAACCGGCGCCACGTGGCCCGGTCCCGGCCGCTTGGCGCTGCGGCGTGCGTCGGCGCTGACCCAATGGGGTTCCGCTCCCGGCCGGGGAGCGCAATCCGGAAGCCGCTTTGGAGCCGAACCTGCGCTGACGCGTAAAACACCCTGTCGCCGGATTTGGCCCTTTCAGGCCCGCTTCCGGCTTTTGACCAAGGCGTTCTGGGACGTGTCTTTCAGCAGGTCGCAGCGATCCAATCGGGGCAGCGACTGTCCCTCATATAGCACAAAAGGCGGTATTTTCAAAGGCTTGCCGCAATGTCGCGGTGAATTGCCACAATTAAGGTGACCGGGACGTCAAGGCGGGCGACGATTTTTCGCCGCCGCGCAAGATTCAGTCGCCCTCTCCCGGTTCGGGGGAGAAATATTTCTCCATCTTGTTTTCAACCCCCTCGAACTCCTTTGCATCGGGCGGGGGCTCGCGCTTGATCGTGATGTTGGGCCATTTTGACGCATATTCCGCGTTCAGCGCGAGCCAGCGCTCCAGCCCGGGCTCGGTGTCCGGCTTGATCGCGTCCACCGGGCATTCCGGCTCGCACACGCCGCAGTCGATGCACTCGTCAGGATGAATGACGAGCATGTTCTCGCCCTCGTAGAAGCAATCCACGGGGCAGACTTCGACGCAGTCCATGTATTTGCAGCGGATGCAGCTTTCGGTGACGACGTAGGTCAAGGGTCGGAGTCTCCGGAGCGGAGGCCGTTGCGGGCGACGGTTCCCGTATTCCTTTTGGTCCCGGCAGGCAAGGATTGGCGGCCTAGCGGATTGTCGCGTGCGGGACGGATTTCGCGCCCGTCTGCCGCCGGACGGAATATTCCTTCGGCGGCGGGTTCAGGGCGCGGTCTGCGGCAGTCGCGGCTTGTCCGCCGGCGCCAGTTCCTCATAGAGCTCCAGCGCTTCGGCGGGCGAGACCCGGCGCTCGGCCATGGCGCGCACGCGCAACACGCGCACGCGGCCGTTGCCGACGATCGTCAGGACGTCGCCCTGCCGCACGGGGTGCGCGGCGGAGTCGTTCCTGATCCTGTTGATGCGCACCCGCCCGGAGACCGCGATGGCCTGCGCCGCGCTTCGGGTGCGCGCCAGCCGTGCATGCCAGAGCCATTTGTCGATGCGCTGGCGCCAGTCTCCGAATGGGTTGCCGGCTGTCGTCTTCACTTCCTGCCCTGGCTCTCGAGCTGCGATTTCAGCGCGGCGAGAGCGGCGAAAGGCGAGTCGGGGTCGACCGGGCGTTCCGGCCGCTTCGTGTTGTGCGCCGGCGCACCGCGGCCCCGGTCCTTCCTCTCGTCGCGGCTGCGATCCGGGCGGCGGACAGGCTTGCGCGCGGGCCGTTCCATTCTTTCGCCGGGCGACGGCACGCCCGGGGCGACGCCGGGCGCCATTGCCGCGACCGGCGTCGCACCGCCGTCTGTTCGCGCGGCCTGCGGCGCGTGTCTTGGGCGTCGATCTCTCCGGTCGCGGTGTGCCCTGCGGCCGGCACCGCTTGGGCGCCAGATCTCGATGAATCGCGGGTCTGGCGCGGGCGCCGCCGTTGCCTCGGCGGCGGCATCGATCGGCGCCCCGGAAACGGGTGGCGGGGCGTCGGCGTCTGCAGAGGTCTCAGGGCCGCCCGCCTGCGCTTCGGCGGCGGGAGCCTCCTTCGGCGGCAGCGGCCGGCGCTCGACACGATAGCCGAGCGCCTGAAGGATCGAACCGAACTCCGCGCCGGAGCAGCCGAGCAGCGATGTCATTGCGACGGTGACCGTGAAGCCGCCCCCGGGGACGGCGCCTTCCGGCGGCGCGGGACTTTCGGCGGTCGCCCGCCAGGCGAGCAACGGGCGGATCAGGTCGGCGAGCCGTTCGAGTATATCGATGCGCACCGCGCGGTGGCCCGCGACCTTGAAGCCGACGGTGCGGTAGAGCGCGCCGGGGAACGCCGGGTCGACCGGCATGGTCGTACGCCCGGATGCGGAAAGGCGTGGCAGCTCTGCAACCCCGGGCGTTTCGGGATCGCCGTTGGCGATCGCCCAAAGAAGCGCCAACAACTGGCTCGGCGCCGGCTTCAACAATGGCGGGATGTAGACGTGATAGGCCCCGAAGCGCACGCCGAGGCGGCGCAGCCCGGCGCGCATCGGCTGATCGAGCGCGCGCACCTCGTCGGCGACCTCGTTGCGCTCCAGCACGCCGAAATTCTCGACGATCCGGAATGCGAGCCCGCGTGCGGCGGGCGGGAGATCCTCGGCGGCGCGCAGGTCGAACAACGGCTTCAGCAAGGTTTTTGCGTGGTCCGCAAGCCACAGATCGAGGCGCGCCTGTACCCGATCGCGGAGCATCCCGGTCAACATCTCGTCGGCGAGCACGATGACGCGCGGCTTCAGCGGATCGTCGGAAGCCGCCAGTCGGGCAACCGTGTCGCCCTGCCAGCGAACCACGCCGTCGGTCGAAAGGATGAAATCGGCATTGGGCGCGGCGGCCAGGCGTTCCGCCCGGCGCTCTATTTCGCCGGCCAGCGACTTCTGGGCAGCAGCGCGGAGCGCCTTGCCGTCGGGGCCGACCGCGCCGGGATCGGGCGCGAAGCGGAAGCCCTGAAGCTGGCCGACATGTTGCCCTTCGACGAGAACGTCGCCAGTCGCGGTTACCTCGGCATCGAGCATCGCGCTTTCCCGCAACCGCCTCATCAGGACGCTGGTGCGCCGGTCGACGAATCGCTGCGTGAGGCGTTCATGCAGCGCGTCGGAGAGGCGATCCTCGATCGCCCGCGTCCGTTCCTGCCAATGCACGGGATCGGCGAGCCATCGCGGCCGGTTCGCGGCGAAGGTCCATGTGCGGATATGAGCAATGCGGTTGGCAAGCGTGTCAATATCGCCATCGGTGCGATCCGCATGGGCGACCTGGGCGGCGAACCAGTCTTCCAGAATCGTGCCGTGCCGTGCGAGCTGCCCGAACATGGTCAGGACAAGTTCGGCGTGGTTGGCGGGCGCGATCCGCCGGTAGTCGGGTACCTGGCACACCTCCCACAAAAGTGCGACGCGTTCGTGGCGATCGGCAAGCCCGCGCGTGGCGGGGTCGCGCAGCGCAATCTCGAGAACGCCGACGTCTTCCGCCGGGGGCGCCTTGACCAGCCCCTCGGCGGTCGGAGCACGGTCGAGGCTGTCGCGGAGCGCATCGAGCGAGGAATAGTCGAGGTCGCGGTTGCGCCACTGCACGGTCTTGACCGCGTCGAAACGGTGGTTCTCGAGCGCGTCGACCAGATCGTCGTCGAAGGGATCCACGCGACTCGTCTCGCCGAAAGTGCCGTCGCGCAAATGCCGTCCGGCGCGGCCTGCCACCTGACCGAATTCGGCCGGGGTCAGCCGCCGGAACTGGTAGCCATCGAATTTGCGGTCGGACGCAAAGGCGACGTGATCGAGATCGAGATTGAGTCCCATGCCGATTGCGTCGGTGGCGACGATGAAATCGACGTCGCCGGACTGGAACAGCTCCACCTGTGCGTTGCGCGTGCGGGGCGAAAGCGCACCGAGCACGACTGCGGCGCCGCCGCGCTGGCGGCGGATCAACTCGCCGATGGCGTAGACCTCATCGGCGGAAAACGCGACAACCGCCGACCGGCGGGGCAGGCGGGTGATCTTCTTCGATCCGGAATAGGACAGCACCGACATGCGCGGCCGCGTCACCACGTTCACGCCGCGGATCAGCTTCTCGACGATACCACGCATGGTTGCCGCCCCGAGCAGCAGCGTCTCGTGGCGCCCGCGCAGGTTGAGCATCCGGTCGGTGAAAACGTGGCCGCGCTCGAGGTCTGCGGCGAGTTGTATCTCGTCGATTGCAAGGAAATCGGCGTCCACCTCGGCGGGAAGCGCCTCGACGGTGCAGACACGATAGCGCGGATTGGCCGGGACGATCTTCTCCTCGCCGGTAATCAGCGCCACCGCTTCGGGCCCGACGCGGCCGGCGATGCGGTTGTAGACCTCCCGGGCGAGCAGGCGCAGCGGTAGGCCGATCACGCCCGAGGCATGCCCGAGCATGCGCTCGATGGCGAGATGGGTCTTGCCGGTGTTGGTCGGCCCCAGCACCGCGACGACGTTGCGCGCGGGCGCTGCGCGTTCGGTGAGGCTCATGTCTTAACCTGCCCCGCCACGTGCGCCGGCACGCGGCAAAGAGAATGTTTCCGACGTCCGGCGGCCGACGCAATCCGTCAGGCTTAACTCGCGGAACGAGTCTCGAACAAAACCGGCCCGAATCACCGACTCGCCCTGCTTCGCTTTCCGTTCACCACAAGATGGGCATGCCGCACCGGGAGGCCACCCCCGCGGCGGCTTCCAGAATGTGGATGGAATCGTTCGAATGCAGCGGTCGCCGTAAAGAGCGGGCGATGCCGGCGGTGCCGCAGCCGTGTGGGTCGGAGGACAAGACCGCTGCTCTTTCCTATTCGGCGGCGGCGCGTTCGGATGAGCCGAATGTCAGTCGGTTGGCGCGAACCACCAGCGTTCCGAGCGGGATGTTGAGCTGGATGCTGTAGGGCACCAACAGCGACATGTCCGCGATCGGCGCGAGCCAAATCTCGATGCTCTTGTTGTTGGCCAGAGCCTTGACGCGCCTGGGGACGTGGCCGGCGACGGGAATGAAGCGCGCGCTGCAAACATAGACCGGGCCCGAATACGAACCCTCCGGACCGTCGATCTGGCGCTGGCGCTTGTAGGAGAGGCGCACGTCGAAGCGCTGCCAGCCGTCGAAGACGCGGACCGTGCGGTCGCATGCCTGTTCGGCAGTCATGTTTGCCACGCCGGGGGCCGGCAGTATCAGCGCGCTCAGCGGATCGACGACATTCTGCTTGTCGCTTCCGTTCAGGGGCACACGGTCCGGCGCCTCCCTCGGTTCCGGCACGGCCTTCACAGCGGTGACCGTGCCGCCATTCATGCGCATCTCGATGGTGGAGACATTGCCCCCGTCGACGGTATTCAGGCGATAGGAGACAGGCAGCACGCGGCTGCCGTAGATCGAACCGTTGCTTGCAAGATTCGCCGAGGCGTCGGACACCAGTCGGCTGACGCCGCTGGTGAAGCCGTTGATCGTCAGCGTGTACTGCCGTCCGTTGAAACGCGACTCCGCGGCGGCCTTGCCGATGGGGATTCCGGCGATGGAGATGGAATAGGTTGCCGAGAACGTGCCGGTCTCGACCGCACCGGCGTCGGCCGAAAAGCCGCCGAGCACCAGACCGGCGAGGAGACCGGTCATGGTGCGAACCCTGCGGAGGTTTCGGAACGCGGAAGTCTCGCTCGTCACTCGTCGTCCCCTGCGGCGGGCAAAACCGCCGCTTCTCTCAACTCCAGCAACGGCGGACAAGTTCCACCGAAGACACAGATATTTAAGCTATTTTCAGGCCTTCGTCAGCCGCTGAAGGAACCCGGTTACCTCGGTTTTTGGGCAATTCCACGGCTTGACGGCGATATCCCCCATCCCTATAGAAACCGCGCGCTTCCCAAGAGAATGCGTCACCAATTCAGTCGGGCTCGCCGAGCCCAAAGGGCATTTCCATGGCTCGCCGTTGTGAATTGACGGGCAAAGCGGTGCATACTGGCAACAGTGTCAGCCATGCGAACAACAAGACGCGGCGGCGCTGGCTGCCCAATCTTTCCGCAGTGACGCTGATGAGCGAAGCGCTCGGGCGCTCCATCCGACTGAGGATCAGCTCACATGCCTTGCGAACGGTTGAGCATCGCGGCGGCCTCGACGCATTCCTGACGACAACCCCGGACCGCGCGCTTTCGCTCCGCGCCCGCCGCCTCAAGCGGCAGATCGAGAAGAAACAG
>Ga0209172_10003699_pt1 | contig 22544 bp, 24 predicted proteins | sample LarsenN4metaG_FD_184113 | JGI IMG/M metagenome (GOLD analysis project Ga0209172, IMG submission 184113) | Hot spring sediment bacterial and archeal communities from British Columbia, Canada, to study Microbial Dark Matter (Phase II) - Larsen... ... | reverse complement strand
GGTGCTGCTGAGCCACCAACAGGGGTATGTCATCGATCCGTTCAGTTTGGATGTCTACTTCTGCCATAGTGGCACAAGTTTAACTCAATTCGGTTTTTAAGGTCAAAAATTTGTCGAAAGACAAGTTTGGATTTTCGATTTTGGATTTACGATTTACGATTTTGGATTTACGATTTACGATTTCGCTCTGCGTACCTTTGATGGATTTTAGATTTTGAGTTGATTCTTTAGCCTGATTGGCCGCTTCATAATCTCCAATACCACAAGGGCACAATGTCTCCAATCTCTCGTAGATTAGGGCCAGGCCCAATTGGGTCAGCCAGCCGAGCAAGAGAATTTGCTGGGTGGCGGCGCTGGCGGTATAGGCCAATGGGTTAAAGCCCAGCCAGAGGTCGAACAGGGTCACCAGCTGGGCCAACAACCCCAGCAGCAGATAAACCAGAGCGGCGATAAAAAATTTGCGAGCAAAGGGGGTCATGGTGAATTTTTCTTTTGCCAACCGCCCACCATTTTGCCGATTTCGGCCAGCATTTGGCCGGCGTGGCGCTGCTGTTCCAGGCTAATATAGCCCAGGTCGGCGCTGAGGCGCAGGTAAAAGCGCAATTTGTCCAATTCCACATCGGCGGCCTGGAGACAGGCGGCGCTGTTGGGCAGGCGCACCGCCTCAATCAGCCGTTCTTGCAGGTTCAAAGCCGACTGCTGCATGGCCTGGGCCACGACAAAGCGCTGGTGGCGCGGAAATTTAATGGTGAGTGGGATGAGCCATTTGATAAAATCGTAAGTTTTGGCAAAAATGGGGGATTCTTTCATCAGCTAATTTCCAGACCCCCCAGTTCTTTCCGGCGAGGAATGATTTGCGCTCCCAGGAGGGCTTGACGCAAGCCATAGGTCTGGCCGTGAGCGGCATGGGCCAGCCAGCCCCGCACCGAGGCGGTGACATCGGCGTAGGTGAGTTGCCCGGCGGCCAGTTGGCGCAGTTGCGCCTTGAAGCGGCATCGAAAGGCCAGGCCGTTGCGCCGTTTTAGCAGCCGGTGGGTGGGGTAGGTGACAAAACCCAAAAAGGGGATGCCGTTAGCGACTGGATAAACGGTGCTGGAAGCCTGGTGTAAGGTCAGCCGCAGTTGGGGCAGAAAGGTGTTGATGGCTGTTTTCCAGACCCAGAGCTGCCGCTTGCTATCGCCAAACAGCAAAAAGTCGTCCACATAACGCAGGTAGGCCCCACACTTCAGCTCGCGCTTGATAAACTGATCCAGTTCATTCAGGTAACAGTTGGCCCAGAACTGGCTGGTCAGGTTGCCAATCGGCAGGCCGCGCGGACGGTTGGCCGCCAGCAGGTCATCGCCGGGAAAGTAGACCATGTCGTACTCCCCGGCCAGCACCCCGGCTCCGCTGGCGAGAATCCGGTCAATCAGCCGGCGGGTAGGCGCATCGGCCAGGCGGCGAAAGAGAATCTCGCTCAAAATGGCGTGGTCTATGGCCGGGAAGAATTGGACAATATCGCATTGAAGCACATAACGGTAACGCCGGGCCAATTCCTGGCAGCGGTTCAGGGCCGCGTGCGTGCCTTTACCCACCCGGCAGGCGTAGCTGTCAGCAATAAAGCGGGCCTCAAAAATAGGTTCGATTTGCTGCACCAGGGCATGATGCACTACTCGATCCCGAAAAGGGGCGGCGCTGATACGGCGCAGCTTGGGTTCGCGCAGATAAAAATGGCGGTAAGGGCCGGGCCGGTATGTTTCCCGGCGTAGCTCTTCTTCCAGTTGTAATAAGTTATCAATCAGGTGATATTCAAACCCGGCCACCTCCGGCGACTTACGTTTGCCGCGGGCTGCCTTGCGCCAGGCGGTATGCAGGTTTTCATAGGTATAAATACTTGGATAAATGTTTTTGTACGTTTTCATTATGGGCATGACTTACGCAGTTAGATATACCACCGAAACAGGTAGCAAGTAGCAGGGTAGCAGGTAACAAATTGCTACTTTGTTACCTTGCTACCTTGATTGTTAAGAAAGAATTTTTCTGGACACCTATAAGTAACTCAAGTTGCCACCTAACTGCGAAAAATCACCCTTCGATACGCCTTCGGCACTCAGGATGATTTTTCGCAGCATCCCGAGTAGTCCTGAGTCTGTCCTGAGCTTGTCGAAGGGCAAAGCGAAGGACGTATCGAGGGGTGCTGCGTCGAAGGTAGCAACTTGGGATAAGTAGCAGGATTTTCGGAATAAAAGGACAAAAATCCTTTAATTCTGGCGATCCTGCTCTATGATTCGGGCGGGCCGCCAACGCGGCCAGAGGGGGGCTTGCCCCCCTCTGGACTCCCCCCCAGAAAGCAGAACGCGAGAAACCAGTATCCAGCAGCCAGCAGCCAGCAACCTAAGACAAGATAGGGGCAACTACGACCCGAAAACCGATATTGAGGTCGAAGTTGACGGGGTGGACGCGGTTGCGGGAGGAGACGCGGGCGTACCCTCGATCGTCGTACCACGCCCCGCCCCGCAGCGTCCTCTGCCCCCCAGCCAGAGGGTCTTCCCGGCCATCGTCAAGCCGGTAAGGGTAGGGCCGGTACAGGCTGCGCGTCCACTCCCAGACGTTGCCGGCCATGTCCAGCGCCCCACAAGGCGCCGCCCCGGCCGGATAAGCCCCTACCGGCGAGGTTCCCAACACCCGCCCTTCCAGAGTGTTAGCCTGATCCGAGTCAAATTCAGAACCCCAGGGATAGGGCAGGTGAGCCGGCCCTCCGGCAGCCCATTCCCACTCGGCCTCGGTCGGCAGGCGGAGTTGCCAGGTCCCGGCAGCTAACTCGGCAATGACCTCATCAGGCAAACCGCCGACCGCTGACGGCCGACCGCCATTCACTTCTTCGCCTCCTCGCCTCCTCGCCTCTGCACTCACTTGTTCATTCAGCCATTCGCAGTAAGCCATCGCTTCGTACCAAGTCACCCCTACCACCGGCTGGTTGTCCCCATTGTAAGCCGGATCATCCCAGTAATAAGGTTGTTCATGGGTTTTCAGCGGATACCAGGCCGATACCTGCCGGCGCGCTTCTTCTTCCGACATATTAGCCAGGGCTTGCCAGGTATCCCGCGCCTGCGGGGTGAGACGGCCTTCCTGGAAAAGCTGCTCAAGCAGACCAGGGTTAGCTAAAATAGTTTGGCGCTGCTCCATAATGTCCTCGACCGGCCCACTTTCGGCCAGTTGGCCGCTGCGCCACTGCCAGCCGGTGGGCGTCCAGTAGCGCTCGGTAATGTAGCCGCCGGCCAGCATAAAACAGCGATATTCGGCGTTGGTCACGGGGCAGCGGGCCAGGTAAAAAGGCGCAATTTCAACGGTATGCACCGGCTGCTCGTCGCCAAAGGGCTCGGCCGCGGCGCTGCCCAGGGTAGCAGTTCCGCCGGGTACGGGCAGCAGGTCGGGCAGAATAAACTGCGCCCCATTGCTGTCAACCGGCTGCAAACGCGGGTCGCCCACCACCGCCAGGGTGCGGCCGGCCTGAAGTCGAGCGCGGCGGTGCAGGGTCGGGTTGGTCAGGTCGGCCAGCAGGGCAGCGGCTACGGCGGCGCGGGTTTCCGGGCCAACCTCGGCCCCACCTTCGACCAGGCAGCGGCCGGCCAGGGCCGGGTTAACGGCCAGCACGGCCTGCACCCAGGCGTCGGGGCGATCGGTCATACCCGCGGCCAGGATGGCGGCCTGTTCCCAGCGGGTGGGCGGGGGTAGTGGCAGCGGGTCCCATTCACCGCCGCCGGGAGCGGGCATCTCGGCGGGGGTACGGGGGGCGCGCCACAACTCGGCCAGGGCTGGGTCGCCGTCGTTCCAGCGGGTCAACAGGACGCGGGCGGCAAAATGCTCTTGCAAGAGTTGGTGGCTAAATTTGTAGGTATCGTCGCGCTCGCTTACCTGGCCCAACAAGCCGCTGCGCCAGGCCCGCTCAAAGACCAGCTCGGGCGGAGTTTCAGCGGGCCGGGGCTGTTTAGGCAGGCGCACCTGGGGCGGCAGCAGGGCGAGGATATCGGCGGCGGGCAAGATGGTGCTTTCACCCCGTTCTTGCATGGCATACCCCAATTCAGCCAGGGCAGTCAGGTGGGCTTCACGTTCAGAGTTAGGGGCTTTGGGGTATAACTGCTGCCACAACAGGGTAGCGTAAGCTTTGAACAGTTGGCCTTTGTTGGCGGGCAAGTCGCCGCTGGCCGGGCGGAACAGTTGGGTCAGGAAAAAGAGCGAAATGGGCACGCGGGCCAGCGGCCACAAATCCAGCCGCTCAACCGCTTTTAAAAAGGGGGCGGCCTGACTGCCCAGGCGAATGGCGGCAAAATGCTCAATTTGCTCCGGCTGCAACGGTTCAATCTCTACCCGGGGCAGGCCCAAGGGCTGCTCGTAGTCGCCCTGGTCGCGGCTGGCCAACATGGCCCGGCTGCTGCCGGGGGCGGCTTCGGCAAAAAATTGAGCCACAAAGCGCCGCCAATCGTCAGCCCGTTCACTGGCCGGTTGGGGAGGCAGATAAGGCATTTCGTTCAGGCCGTCGGCCAGCAGCAGCAAGCGGCCTTGGCGGGCCAGGCTCACAAAATCGGCGGCCACCTGGGCTGCCCATTCAGCCTGGGCAAAATCAAGGGGGGTATGACGTTCCCAATGGTAACTGCCCAGCTCCAAAAATAGGGGCAAACGAGGGCTGTGGCCGGCCAGGTAAGCCTGGGCCGCCGTGCGCACGAGCCGGCGCAAAACGGTGCTTTTGCCGCTGCCGGGCGCGCCCAACAGCACAAAGGCCGGGTGCTTGTGGATGGCTTCGGTCACATCGGCCAGCCGTTCGCGTTTAAGCTGGCGCTGCGCGCCGTCGCCCACCCAGGTCAATTCGCACAGGTGGCCTTGCAGCCCCTCGTCGTCCCAATCCCAACTAAGGTGGCCGGTGAGCGGGATGTACCAATCGCGGGCGGCGACAGCAGCAGGGGGATTAAGGGGCTGGTAAGCCAACAGCCAGGCGGCGTAGCAGCGGTAACGGTGATCAAGAGACAGGTCGGCAGCCTGGGGGAGTCGGCAGAAAGCTTGCACTAAATGAGAAGGTAAGGCTAACAGGGATTGGCCGTCGCCGCTCAGCAGTTCTAGCCCGCCATCCGGGTGGGGCTTAAATTTAACCTCGCCCTGGCCGGCCAGCCGGGCCAGATCGTCCAGGCTGGTCAGGACAATTTCAACTTTGTCAATTTTCAGGCCGGTAATGATGTCGCGGGCGGTAAGATTACCCTGGACGGGCACAGAGCCGGTGGAGGTCATGGGTGTTGCTCCTTACCATTGTTAACTATTTTTGCCCCGGCCTGAGCGTCAACGCTGGGTTTACCACAAAGGCCGGGGCGGGGTGAATATAGGGCCGGGCGGCTGGAGAAACGGCCAGTCCCTCATGTCATTTCGAGGCCGTAGGCCGAGAAATCCTTACCGCGCCGTATTGGCCTCGGAGATTTCTCCCTTCGGTCGAAATGACATGGCTGAGTAGTTACCTTTTCCCTTAACCGCGCGCGACCGGGATTGAGCCAGGCTATCTTTTTGGGCCTCGCTGCCCGCCGTAACGACCAGCTATACCGGCAATATAAAAGTTAGGGGCAACTACGACCCGAAAACCGATATTGTTGTTGAAGTTGTCGGGTTGGTTGCGGTTGCGGGAGGAGACGCGGGCGTTCCTTTGATTGTTGTTCCACGCCCCGCCCCGCAGCGTTTTCTGGCTCAACCCCGGGCTAATTGTCAATGGTTAATTGTCAATTGTCAACTGTCAATGGGTTGTTCATGAGACATTATCAGTAATAACAAACTTTTGACAGGATTAACAAAATTAACAGGATTATTTGCTGTTTTTCATCTTGTAAATCCTGTTAATCTTGTCTAATTTTTATTTCCGATAACCGCTATGGCAAAAACAAGGTTTGGGCAGCTTGATACAGGCCGGTGGCTATGGTCAGAGCTTGCAGGATGAGCGGCCCGGCTTTACCGGCGGCTTCCAAAGCTTTACCGGCGTCGGTGATAAACTCGATGGCTTCGCGCAAGCGGTTGATAATCTTTTTGGGTAAAGGCTGCGCTTTTTGGCTTTCGGCGGCGGCTTCATCCAGGGCTTCTACGGCAGCCTGCGCCTCGGCCGGGCTGTCCGCTTGGGCGGCCAGGCCGGCTAACTCTTGCCGCAAAGCCTGCAACTCGGCCAAAAAGCTGTCCCGGTCGGGGGCTTGCGGGTTAAGGTAGCGAAAGCCGGTGATGATGTCCTGGGCTTCGACGCCCTGGTAGCCGCTGACGCCGCCGGTGCGCCAGCGCTGCATGGTTTCCAGGGCAGTTTTAAGCACGGCGTCGCCGGCTGCGCCTTCGATGTCAACGCCGGTAACAATTTTGCCGGTTGCTACTACCTTACCTGCGGCGGATTTCACACCGCCGGTTTGAGATTCTTGGGTCATGGCTTGCTCCTTTGCTAAGGATCGTGGATTAAATAACTTTCCTAATTCACTGGGAAGTTGGAGATTGGAGATTAGAGATTCAGGCTATAATCTCCAATCTCTAATCTCCAAATCTACCAAATGGGCAAGTTAATTAATTCTCATTCCTAAGATTAAATGCGGCTTAAATTTGGAACCTACCCCCGTTGGTACTCTCTCAATTATACCACGAGCCAGGAAATGAAAAAACAGTTTGGAGGATATCTCCTTCAAAGCTGAATTCGGGATAAAAATTTAGCTCACGGATTCACACAGATTGACACGGATTTGACCGTCCGCTGACGCATGGGGATGCGTCAGCTACGGAAATTTTGAAATGCGTTGGGTATAAAAATATGCTTTTATCTGTGTTTATCTGTGTTCGTCCGTGAGCCATTTTCCCCGCTTGTCGCTTATCCCGAGCTGAGGTTTCCGGCTATGACAAAAATCAGCTAAAAAGATGACATGTCACCCTTGACGCCTCACTTTGAATATGCTATATTTTCATTAGCTATCCCCCCCCCAGGGGGGAGGGGGTAAGAGAAACAAAGGATAAAACGTCATGAACGAAGAAACAAGCAAAATTGTCAACCGGCTGAAAAGCATCGAAGGGCATGTACGCGGCGTTGAGAAGATGGTTGAGGAAGGGGCCTACTGTATTGATATCGTCAAACAGATCGAAGCTGTTCAGGCCGCGCTGCAAAAAGTCAGCGCCCTGGTGCTTGACCGCCACCTGCACACCTGCGTCACCACCGCCATTCGCGGGGATGACCCAGCGGAAAGGGAGCGGGTGATTGATGAAATTATGGGGTTGTTTAATGCCAAGGGGAAGATTTGATGCGTCTTACGTCTTGCGTCTTGCGTAACCGTAAGACGCAAGACGTAAGACGCAAGATAAAAATGTATCCCTATTTAATTTACTACCATCAAGGAGAGTTCCATGCAAACCAAAACCGTCAAAGTACCCAACATTTCCTGTGGCCACTGCGTCCACACCATTCAAAATGAAGTCGGCGAGTTGGCCGGGGTCAAAAAAGTGGTCGCTGCGCAGGATACCAAGCTGGTTACGGTCGAGTGGGAAGCGCCGCAGACCTGGGACAACATCAAGGCGCTGCTGACCGAGATCAATTATCCACCGGAAAATTAGGGTTGGAAGGTTGGAAGGTTGGTCAAATTTCAAGCCTTCCAATCTTCCATTTTGACAGTCAGTTATGGCGACTATTCATAAGCTACTCTTTTTGCTCTTAATTTTAAACCTGCTACTGTCCGCCTGCGGCAGCAGCGAGACCCCGGTCCTGGGCGTAGCGGGAACGCCAACAGTGGTCTTTGTTTACACCGACGGTTGACCTCCTTGAGCAGAGATGAAGCCCATCGTGGATGGGCTGGAGCAGAAGTACAGTGGGCAAATTGCGGTACAGCGGATTAATGCCACTGAAGGGGATGGCCCGGCGGTGATGAAAGCTTATCATATTTTAGGCCATCCCGTCGTTTTGATTTTTGACCGGCAAGGCCAAGAAGTCAAACGCTTTGTAGGGCCACAGCCGACTGAGGTGGTTGAGGAAGTTTTACAAGATACGTTAAAACGTTGAACATTCAACGTTGCAGAGGGTGTTATGACCGAACAGAGACAACTTACCATGCCTGTCTTGGGCATGACCTGCGCCAACTGTGTGGCCGCAGTAGAACGAAGCGCCAAAAAAATTGAGGGCGTCAGCGAGGCGGTGGTGAATTTTGGCAGCGAGAAGCTGACCGTCAACTACGACCCGGCAGTGGCCTCGCCCCAGGCCGTCATCGAGCGGGTGGAGAAAGTCGGCTATCATGTGCCGGTCGCTACGCTGGAACTGCCCATCACCGGCATGACCTGCGCCAACTGCGTCAGCACCGTCGAGCGGGCGCTGAACAAAAAAGTACCCGGCATCCTCGAAGCAACGGTCAATTTTGCCACCGAAAAAGCGACGGTCAAATATATCCCCGGCGCGGTCACGCGGGCGGATATGGTCGCCGCTATTGAGCGGGCCGGTTATGGGGTGGTCAATGTTGACTCCGGGGTGGAACTGGTAGACGCTGAAAAAGAGGCGCGTGAACGGGAGATTCAGGATCAGACCCGCAAATTGTGGGTGGGGGTGATTTTTACCCTGCCCTTGTTCCTGTTCAGCATGGCTCGTGATTTTGGGCTGGCCGGCCATTGGGCGCATGAGGCCTGGGTGAATTACGGGTTATGGTTATTAGCCACACCGGTGCAGTTTTACACCGGCTGGGATTACTATGTGGGCGGTTTCAAGGCCCTGCGTAACAAATCGGCCAATATGGATGTGCTGGTGGCGCTGGGGTCGTCGGTGGCTTATTTCTATTCTATTTTTATCACGGTGGGGTTGTTGGGCGGGCACGTTTACTTTGAAACATCGGCGGCCATCATTACCCTGATCAAAGTCGGCAAGCTGCTGGAGGTGCGGGCCAAAGGCAAAACCAGCGAAGCCATCAAGGCGTTGATGGGTCTGCAAGCCAAAACCGCCCGCGTTGAGCGCGACGGGGCGGAGGTAGACATCCCCACCGACCAGGTCGTGGCCGGGGATGTGGTCATCGTCCGGCCCGGCGAGAAAATTCCGGTGGACGGCACGGTTATCAGCGGACGCTCGGCGGTGGACGAGTCGTTGCTAACCGGCGAGAGTCTGCCGGTTGACAAAAAAGCGGGTGACGCCGTGATTGGAGCAACCCTTAACAAGCAGGGCTTGCTCAAAATCGAGGCGACCAAAGTGGGCCGCGAGACTGCCCTGGCCCAAATTATCCGGCTGGTGGAAGCAGCCCAGGGTTCCAAGGCACCGATCCAAGCCCTGGCTGATAAAGTGTCGGCAATTTTTGTGCCGGTGGTTATTGTGATTGCCCTGCTGACCTTTGCCGCCTGGTGGTTGGGGGGCGCCGGGTTTACCGCCGCCCTGGTGCGCATGGTGGCGGTGCTGGTCATCGCCTGCCCCTGCGCCCTAGGGTTGGCTACGCCGACGGCGATTGTCGTGGGCATGGGCAAAGGAGCCACCCAGGGGATTTTGTTCAAAAACAGCGCCGCCCTGGAAAAAGGCCACGCCCTCCAGGCGATTGTGTTGGATAAAACCGGAACGATTACCAAAGGTCAGCCGGCGGTGACGGACGTAATTGTGAATAGTGAATTGTCAATTGTAAATGGTGAACGGGAAAAGAGCGGAGATAATTCTTCTTTCATCCTTCATCCTTCATCTTTCATCCTTCAGTTGGCTGCTTCGGCGGAGCGCGGTTCAGAGCATCCGTTGGGGGAAGCTGTGGTGCGGGCGGCGCAGGAGCAGGGGTTGGCCCTGAGCGAACCGGTTGGTTTTGAGGCGATTGCCGGGCATGGCATTGCCGCCGAGGTAGAGGGTCACAAAATCCTGATTGGCAATGCCCGCTTGATGCAGACTCAAAATATTACGCTCAACGGCCTGGGCCAGAAGGCGCAGCAGTTGCAGAACGAGGCCAAAACAGCTATGTGGGTGGCGGTGGATGGCCAGGCGTCGGCGGTGATTGGTATTGCCGACACGATCAAAGAAGGCTCCAAAGAGGCGATTGCTGATCTCAAGCGGCAAGGCTTACAAGTAGTGATGATGACTGGTGACAACCAGGCGACTGCTGAAGCCATCGCCGCTGAAGTGGGGATTGATCGTGTTCTGGCCGAAGTTTTACCGGGCGACAAAGCGGCTAATGTGGCCAAACTGCAAGCGGAAGGGCTGGTTGTGGGGATGGTTGGGGATGGCATCAACGATGCCCCGGCTCTGGCTCAAGCCGATGTCGGCATTGCCATTGGCACCGGCGCGGATGTGGCCATGGAAGCGGCGGGGATCACGCTTATCAGCGGCGATTTAAGGGGAGTGCCCAAAGCTATCGGCCTCAGCCGGGCGACGATGCGGGTCATCAAAGAGAATTTGTTCTGGGCCTTTGCCTACAATGTTATTCTCATTCCGGTAGCCGCCGGAGTGCTGGCCTTTTTCCCCGGTTTGCCGGTCTACCTGCGCGAACTGCACCCTATCGCCGCCGCGTTTGCGATGGCTTTTAGCTCGGTGACGGTGGTGGGGAATAGTTTACGGCTGCGCGGGATGAAGATTGGATGAAGCCAGCTACGATCCTTATTGTTGACGACGAACAAAGCATTCTCAATATTGTCACCGCTTACCTGCGGGCCGAGGGGTACACCGTCCACACCGCCGGCGATGGGCCAGGTGGGCTGCGGGCAGCGCGGACGCTCAAGCCGGATTTGTTGATCCTCGATATTATGCTGCCGGGGATGGACGGCATCGAGCTGCTGACCCAACTGCGCCGCGAGTCGGATGTGTACGTGATAATGCTGACGGCCAAATCAGAGGAGACGGACAAGGTGGTGGGGCTGTCGGTGGGGGCAGATGATTACCTGACCAAGCCGTTCAGCGCCCGCGAATTGGTAGCGCGGGTCAAGGCAGCGCTGCGGCGCTATGGGCAGAGCGGTGGACCGGCTGAAAGCGGCATCCTGACCTTCCGCCGGCTGCGGATTGACGCCGGGGCGCGGCGGGTCTGGAAAGATGACCAGCCGGTTGAATTAACAACCATTGAATTTGACCTGCTGCACGCCCTGGCCGAGCATCGGGGCCGGGTGTTGAGCCGGGAGCAACTGCTGGAGCGGGTCTGGGGCCACGATTTTTACGGCGAGGATCGGGTGGTGGATGTTCATCTGGGCCATGTGCGCAAAAAAATTGAAACCGACCCGGCCAACCCCGAATTTATTATCACCGTGCGCGGGGTAGGATATCGGTTTGAGGGCGAGGCAGAATAGGAAATAAGAGATTAGAAATAAGAAGTTAGCAAACCAGCGGCTGCCCTTCTAATTTCTTATTTTTTATTTCTTAATTCTCACTTGGCCTGGAATTCACATGAACGAGGGACTCTTCTCAAAACTAAAAACCCGGCTGGGCTGGAAGCTGATGGCTTCTTATTTGATTGTGATTCTGGTTGGGGTGGTTACGCTGGTGGTAGCGGTCGAGGCGGCCATCCCGACAGCCTTCAACCGGCATTTGCTGGGCATGCAGCAAATGATCGGCAGTGTGCATGGCATGGAAGAGATGAGCAGCGACCTTTTCACCAATTTCCGGGCCGCCGTGACCGAGTCGCTGCTGGTTTCGACGACAACAGCACTGGTCAGCGCGCTGATTGTCAGTTTGTTTGTCTCGCGGCGGGTGGTTACGCCCATTCGCCAGATGATGGAAGCCAGCCAGCGCATCGCAGCCGGGCGCTACCAGGAACGGGTCGAGGTTAGCAGCACGGATGAGTTGGGGCAACTGGCTCACAGTTTCAATCAAATGGCCGCTACCCTGGAACAGACGGAAGCCATGCGGCGCGACCTGATTGCCAATGTTGCCCATGAATTACGCACGCCTCTGGCCAGCATCAAGGGTTATATGGAGGGCATGATTGACGGCGTTCTGCCCGCCGAACCCGACACCTACCAGCAAATCTACCACGAAGCCGACCGCTTGCAGCGGCTGGTCAATGATTTACAGGAGTTGAGCCGGGTTGAGGCCGGGGCCTTTGAACTGAAACGCCGCCCCCTGACTGTTACGGAATTGATCCCGCAGACCGCCGCCCGGTTGCGTCCTCAATTTGAGGAAAAAGGGGTCAACCTCACCTTAAACATCCCCTCTGATTTGCCCTTAGTGTCTGCCGACGAAGACCGGCTTAATCAGGTTTTGCTTAACCTGGCCGGCAATGCCCTGCAATATACTCCCCCCGGCGGCACTGTCACCATTACCGCCCAGGTTCAACCTCCCGCGGACCTGCTCATTTCCATCCACGATACAGGCGTGGGCATCTCCGCCGAACATCTGCCTCACCTGTTCAATCGCTTCTATCGCGTGGACAAGTCACGCAGCCGGGCCGGCGGCGGCAGCGGTATCGGCCTGACTATTGCCAAACACCTGGTCGAAGCGCACGGCGGCCATATTCGGGCTGAAAGCCCCGGCGATGGGCAAGGCAGCACCTTCAGTTTTTCACTTCCCCTGGCATAATCCCCTTCAATTCTTTACACAATCTTCATAAAACCTTTGTTCAATCTTTAAGCAACCTTTTTATACTACCCATATAAGGTTAAAGAGGGCGAGTCAGCAATGATAGGCACAGAGTTAGGGCCAGGGATAGGTGAATTGATTGCGATGCTGCTTTTTTGGGGCGGGTTAATTCTGCTGGCTATCTGGCTCATGAATCTGCTCTTTCCGGCAGCTCCGCATCACGATGACAGTAACAAAAACACTGGTGAGAAAAGGTAAGTTCCTATGATAAAAGGCAACTGCTCAGGCATGTCAGCCACTCGACAAGCTCAGGACAGGTTTCGGCCGAAGGGAGAAATCCCTAAAGCCTATGTATCACTCTGGGGATTTCTCGGCCTTTGGCCTCGAAATGACAGGGGAGTACATTTTAACCTCTGGTACAGCTTGGTTTTGCCACTGCTATTTTTGAGTCTGGTTGGCTGCAATGAGGGAGCGTTACAGCGGCTCCCGCCCACCTCCAAAGTAGCCCAGGTCAAACTGGCAATGGCCCCTACCTCAGATCTGCCCGGTTATGCCCAAGAAGCCGAGCCGCGAGTCCGGGACGCCTATCGCTTTGCTGTGGCCAATCCAGAGGTTATGACCAAAATCCCATGCTACTGCGGCTGCGGGGCGATGGGCCATGAACATGCCCTGCACTGTTTTGTCAAGGATATCGCCCCCAGCGGTTACATTGAGTTTGATAATCACGCCGCCGGCTGTGGTATCTGCGTGGACATTACCCAGGACGTGATGAAGATGATGCGCCAGGGCGAAGAACTGAAGGCGATTCGAGCCTATGTAGACGCGCAGTACAGTCAATTTGCCGCGCCCACCAACACCCCGCCAATTGAATGATTGGCCTACAAATTCAAAATTTGGAGAAACATTAATGAGCAGAAAATCAAGATCGACTCACAAACCAGAGCCAGCCCGCCAGCCAGCCTGGCTGCCAATCATCGCCGGAGCAGCTATTCTGCTGGTGGTTATGGGCCTGGCCCTCTGGTGGAGTTCCACCAACTCCGGCCCGGCGACAGCTCCCCAGGCAGGCAGCGGCGCTCCCAAACTGGTGGTTGATCGCACCAGTATTGATGACGGTTACGTTAAATTTGGAGTACCGGTCCAGGCTACCTTCAAGTTGAGCAACAACGGCAGCCAGCCGCTGCAAGTGTTGGGGGAACCAAAAGTAGAACTGATCGAGGGCTGCTGACCGCCCCGCGCGCTCGTCAGTTCGACGACAATTCAACCGGGGCAGGAAGCTGAATTAACCCTGGCTTACAGCATGTCTGAGGGGATGGGCGGTCCCCATGAATTTCACGTCCGGCTGCGCACCAACGATCCGCTGGAACCGGAAAAAGTACTGGTGGTGAAATCTAACTGGGGGCCGTAGTAAAGGAGAAAAAGTATTCGTGAAAAATTTATGGGGGATTGTTATTTTAATCGTAGTTAGTTTCTTGAGTGTGGCATGCCGTGATTCATCGGCTGCAGTGCGCCTCGCCCAGGCCGACGAGGCGCACAATCAAGACAGCCAGATGGAACACAACATGGCAAACGATAGCAGCCACGACGCGGAACATAATGATGGTCATGAACATTCGGGGAGCGCAACTCACATCCATGCCACCCCACCGGAAAGCTATGCTAAACTGACCAATCCTTTGACTGACAATGCTGAGGCGGCAGCCAGCGGCAAGACTATCTTTGAGACTCAATGTGCTGCCTGTCACGGAGCACAGGGGCGCGGGGATGGACCGGCCGCCGCTGCTTTGAACCCTCAACCGGCTAACCTGGCCGACCGCAAGATGCTTGAGAGTTTGTCAGATGGATACCTTTTCTGGCGGGTTAGCGAGGGCGGGGCCATGGCCCCGTTTAATTCGGCTATGCCGGCCTGGAAAGCAACGCTGTCGGAGGAACAGCGCTGGCAGGTTATCAGCTATATACGGCTGCTGGGCCGGTAAAACCCATCGAATTAGGTCGGGCCCCGGCTATCAATGTTCAATTACTGCGCCGAGTACAGCAGTAGCTTCTTTAATAAAAAAACGGGGTGATGAGAAATTTTCATCACCCCGTTGTCGTTGAAATCACTTCTCAGATAAATGTTAACTACTGGCTGGCCTCTGCTCGCACCGGTTCCTCGACCACAAAAGCACCAAGAGAGAGCAATTTGCCTTCGACATAAATTTCCAAAACCCAATCGCCGGGGGGCAGCGGGCGGCCGCTGTTGTCAATAAAGTAGTCAAACACGCCGCTTTCTGGGCCGGCCCACAGATCGGTCTTACGGGCGACTTCTCTATCATTCAAACGCCAAACTCGTTCCCAGGTATACCGCGGCGACATACCGCTGTAATCGAAGAGAGCATGGACCTCGGTAACATCCCCGGTAAAGAACAAACCTGGATTAATTGGTTCATACTGCTTGGTACTCTCCGGGGCAAAAGTGATTTGGCCAATATGGGCCGCCAGTGGAGGTGCGGGTAGGGTATCTCCGGCTGAATTGACTACAACGGGGTCAGCAACAGGGCTAACCTCGACAGGGGTGGGCGACGCCGTCGGAAGGGCGCTGGCAACTTCCGGCAGAGTTGCAGTAGGAACGGGCGGCTGCTCTGCTATCTGAGCAGGACCACAGCCTGATAGCAGGGCTATAAAAATAAGTAACAATCCAATCATCCCTTTGTTCAATTTTTTCCAGGTCTGCATAAAGCGCTGTGCTCCAAGAATTTAAAACCCTCTACCTGAACTTGCTGACCCTTGTTAAGCCAGTGTGAACTTGTAGAGGGTTCCGATGCTCTCAGGTTGTTTTTAGCTATTTATTGCCTTTACCACCACCATTGCCACCGCCATTACCATTGCCGCCGCCGTTGCCACCACCATGACCGTGACCATTGCCATTGCCGCCGCCGTTGCCATTGCCATGACCGTGACCATTGCCGCCGCCAGGACCTGTGAAATCTGGGCGACCACCGCCGTTGCCATTCTGAGGACCAGTTAGCTCAGAGGGGGTCTCGCTCTCTTCTTCAGGCTCCTCGGCCTCGCCCCATTTATCTTTCTTGCCGCCCACCGCACCTGGATGCAGGCCGTTTTGTTTAAGCACATTTCCCCAGCCCGAACCATGCGCCTGGGTCAGGAGGTCCTGCGGAGATAACCCCAGCTTTTCGCCAAAGAAGTAAGCTTTGGCAATATTGCCAAAGCCGTTCCCCGCTTCATGCAGAGTCATAATTTCTTCATATTCAACCTCAAAGTAGCCGGCCAAAGCGGTAGCTACAGGGTGCTGTTTGGCTTCCTCTTCAGTGGCGCCATCATCGGTGGTTTCGTCGCCAGTGGTGCCGTCATCATCGGTTATGTCGTCATCGTCAGTGATGCCATCATCATCAGCGATACTGTCATCATCGGTCATGCCATCGTCCGTAGTATCATCATCTTTATCAGACATCACCGTGCCCAGATTGTTGCCATCGCTCTCAACTTCATCAAGGGGAAGGCCGTCTTCATCCAAATTCAGGCTGTCTCCCAGAGAAGAATCACCGGTAGAGCCGCTTTGCAGCGGCGGCGCAGCCTGCACAATGGGAATTACCGTTAAGAATAAAATAAGACATAGCGTGAAGACAAAGTGGGTTTTATGATGTTGTAACATAGTAACCTCCTGGTTAATCAAGTACTTTTAGGGGCAATACATTTCAAATAAGGCCGTAGCATAGGGCCTTGTGCCCGCCCACAAGGGGCTAAACTACGTTATTTGAAAAGTATTGCTTTTAGGGGAGCTAGCCTTTTTGAAAGCTCTAAAGTGGCAAGGATTGGTAACTCGGCTCTACTCTAGGGGACTCTTGTTCCTGGTTCAGCGTTGTCGTTAAGATATGCCAACCGCTGCAAGCAGGACAATGCCACCAAGTTACCAATAATCCTGAAATTGAGAATTGTCTTACGGCATACTCCCAAATTTTTACCCCAGTAAGCGGACAGTAAGTTTGGATATTGAGGTTTTGGTTGGGTTCCTCTTTTACTTTTTCAAACACTTTTTCAACTCCTCGATGAGATTATTTATTATTGCCATTCCCCCCACCTTTACCGCCGCCCTGGCCGCCACCGTTATTGCCGCCATTACCACCGCCGCTCTGACCACCCCCACCGGCGTTACCCCCTTCTCCTCCACCGCCACCGGAAAGATCAGGAGATGTGTTGCTATTATTCTGGTTATTTCCGCCGGACACCCCATCACTTTGACCAGGATTGTCCTCATCAAAGCCATCGAGATCATTACCGTGCCCACGGTCCTGATCGCCCCCGGCGGTGGTATCACCGGAAGTATCACCCGCGTCATTCCTATCATCACCGCCGTCGCTGGTGGGGCTGCCAATTGGGGTGATAGTAATTTCTGGGGTATTCGAGGAAGACGTTGGCGTTGCGGTGGGGAGAGAAATGGTATCTCCCACCGAAGTGGTAGCCGCAGGCAGAATGTCCCCCAAGGTAGATGCGCCTCGTGGCCGCGTGGGGCTGGGGCTGGGGGTGGGCTGGGGAGGCATCTCCGGCGAGGCCAGGGCGGGTGCAGTGGAAACGGGCGCTGGAGGTTGGGGAACCTCCGGCGCCGTCTCAACAGAAGGATCAAAAAAAGCGCCGGTCCAAATAAAACTTATCAGGACAACAATGCCTAGACCGGCGCTCATCAAGGCGAGGACAGCCCCCACACTCAGCAGCACCATCTTTGGTCCACCCAAAAGAGAGCCTGCCAAGCCGGCGCCCGGTCCAAACCAACTTGCCAGTTGACTCTGGAAAGCAGCTTGCGCTACCGGGCTGGGCTGAAAATTAATTTCGATGAGTTGTTGTCCTAGCGATAAAAATGACGAGTTACCGTCAACCATCAGATCAACCGCTGACTCGCCACCTAATAACCGATCAATTTGAGCCGAGAAGAGGTCAGCCATTTCTTGTTCGTTCATCAGGCCGCTCCTCCTACCTGCTGCTGCAAGCGCCGCATGGCTCGAAATAAAACCACAGCTACATTCTTTTCAGGCAGGTTCATAATCTGACCAATTTCTTGATTGCTCAGGCGTCCGGCAAATTTGAGGGTGATAACTTCTTGATCGCGCTCACCTAAATGGTCCAAGCTCTTCAATAACTGCATCACGGTTTCCTGTTGGATCATTTGCGTTTCTGGAGAAGAGTCGGGTTTGACCAAATCTTCCGGTAGTTCTGCCTCTGTTTCCCAGGCTCCTCGCCGTTGCCGGGTGCGGTAATAATTGGCCAGGGAGTAGTGCGCAATCCCAAACAGCCAGGCCGAAAATGAGCCTTTGGCTGCATCAAACTGCTGGCGACGAGCATAAGCTTTTTCAAACACTTGACTAATCAAATCTTCTGTATCTTCACGTGAATTAACTCGATACCGCAAATAGTTGTAAACACGCGGGTAGTACTGCCGGAATAACTCGGCAAAATCTATACTTGGTTCAGCAGAGCGAGTCTGCTGAGCCGCCTGGTTAGGACTAATATTCACCACATTTCCACTCCAATTTGGGCCCGTAAGAAGTGGCTTCATATAGTTATACACCGGACATGCTATTTTATTACACCCTGCCCCAAAAACCCTCGGGTTTTAAGGTTGTATTTGTAGTCGTGCTCAATTTGTGCCACAATATGGAGTAAGGCATAAAGCGTCATAGGTAACTTCTCCTTGCGCATGCCTGTCAGGTAGACCAAGATGACAACCCAAACTCAAATCACCCTGCCCGTCATCGGCATGACCTGCGCCAACTGTGCCGCCACCATTGAACGCAACGCCAAAAAGGTAACAGGCGTGAGCGAAGCCGTGGTCAACTTTGGCACGGAAAAAGTGACGGTCACGTATGACCCCACCCTGGCCACGCCGCAAGCCATCATTGAGCGCATCGAGCGGGCCGGCTACAAAGTACCTGCGCTTCCGGCTGACTCCCCGGACACGCTGGCCGATGCCCGCGCCCAGGAAATCAGCCAGCAAACTCACCAGTTGTGGGTGGGACTCTTCTTCACCGGCCTGGTCTTTTTAATCAACCACAACTGGCTGATGTTGTTTATGACCGTTTACGGCTTAGGTTCGCTGGAACAGTGGGTTTACCCTTTCTGGGTCAATGTGGCTCTGCTGGTGCTGGCAACGCCGGTGCAGTTCTATACCGGCTGGGATTACTATGTGGGCGCGATCAAGAGTCTGCGTAATCGCACCGCCAATATGGATGTCTTGGTGGCCCTGGGGTCGTCGGTGGCCTATTTTTATTCGGTGGTGGTGACGGTCGGCTTGCTGAGCGCGCCGACTTTTTTTGAAACTTCAGCCCTGATTATCACCCTGATTAAAGTCGGCAAGCTGCTGGAGGCGCGGGCCAAAGGCAAAACCAGCCAGGCCATCCAGGCCCTGATTGGACTGCAAGCCAAAACCGCCCGCGTGGAGCGCGCCGGCGTCGAGCAAGAAGTGCCGGTGGAGCAAGTTCGGGTGGGCGATATCGTCATTGTCCGGCCCGGCGAGAAAATCCCAACCGATGGGCGGGTGCTCAGCGGCTGCTCGGCAGTGGATGAGTCTATGCTGACCGGCGAGAGTATGCCGGTAGACAAACAATCCGGCGACGCGGTTTTCGGCGCGACCTTCAACCAGCAAGGGCTGCTCAAAATCGAAGCGACCCAAGTGAGCAGTGACACAATGCTGGCCCAGATTGTCCGGCTGGTTGAAACCGCCCAGGGATCCAAAGCGCCCATCCAGGCGGTAGCCGACCGGGTAGCGGCTATCTTTGTGCCGGTAGTTATCACCATCGCTGTCGTGACCTTTTTTGTCTGGCTGGCCAGCGGGGCCGGATTTATCCACGCCCTGGTACGGCTGGTCGCCGTGCTGATTATCGCCTGCCCTTGCGCTTTGGGGCTGGCCACGCCTACGGCGATTGTCGTTGGCATGGGGCGAGGGGCCAACCAGGGCATTCTCTTCAAAAACAGCGCCGCTCTCGAATTGGCCCACAGACTGCAAACCATCGTCCTGGACAAGACCGGCACCATCACCAAAGGCGAGCCGGGGGTGACAGAGATAATTGTCAATTGTGAATTGTCAATTGTGAATTGTGAACGAGGAGAGACCGGGGACCGAGGACCGGAGACCGGCGATAATTCTTCTTTCATCCTTCATCCTTCCGCCTTCATCCTTCAGTTAGCTGCTTCCGCCGAGCGTGGCTCGGAACATCCGCTGGGGGCGGCGATGGTGCGGGCAGCGCAGGAACAGGGCTTGGTTCTGAGTGAAGTATCTCATTTTGAAGCATTTCCTGGGCAGGGGGTAGCGGCGGAGGTTGACGGTCATCAACTTCTTTTGGGCAATCAGCGTTTGATGCAGGCGCGACAGGTGGGCCTCAACGGCCTCGGTGAGCAAGCGCGCCGGTTGCAGCAAGAAGCCAAAACCGCCATGTGGGTTGCCGTTGATGGGCAAGTGTCGGCTGTTATCGGCCTGGCCGATACGGTGAAAGAAGGCTCAAGAGAAGCGGTGGCCGCGCTTAAGAAACTGGGCCTACAGGTCGTCATGATCACAGGCGATAATTCGGCTACGGCCCAGGCCATTGCCGCCGAGGTAGGCATTGACGACGTACTGGCCGAGGTTTTACCTGGCGACAAAGCGGCCTATATCGCCGCATTGCAACAAGGCGAGGATGCGAGGACGCGAAGAGGCGAAGAGGCGAGTGTCGAGTGTCAAGTGTCAAGTGTCACGCATCACGCATCACGTATCACGCCTCACGCCTCACGCTTCATCGGCATGGTCGGCGACGGGGTTAATGATGCGCCGGCTCTGGCTCAAGCCGATGTGGGCATTGCCATCGGCGCGGGGGCGGATGTAGCGATTGAGGCCGCCGGAGTCACCCTCATCAGCGGCGATTTGCGCGGTGTACCCAGGGCCATCCAGCTCAGCCGGGCGACGATGCGGATTATCAAGGAAAATCTGTTTTGGGCGTTTGCCTATAATGTCTTGCTCATTCCTATCGCCGCCGGAGCGCTGGCGGTCTTTCCGGGGCTGCCAGTATATTTGCGCGAACTGCACCCGGTCGCTGCAGCGTTTGCCATGGCCTTTAGTTCGGTGATGGTGGTGGGGAATAGTCTGCGGCTGCGCAGGATGAAGATTCTGTAACATAAGAAGGCAGACATTTCCTTCTTGGACGATACCGATAATGAAACTGTCATTGAAGCAATCCCGCTCTCGGGGCAGGGAACTGTTTCGCCTGCGGCTCGCAGTGACATGAACCAAGCTATTTTCGAGGGAGTCGTCACGATCCTGACGGCACACCACCGACGCGAAGCGTGAAAATGGAGCGCAAGGCTTGCCTTGCTGACAGCAAACCAAGGTTTGCACTCCTATTGACGAAGGAGAGATTAGTGAGCATTCTCGAGACAATCAAAAAAGTTTTTACCGGTGACGAAAAACCAGACCGACAAGAAGCTTCAACTCCTTCAAAACCAACTCCACTATCCGAAGAAACCTATATCGCCGCTATCGAAGCGCAGCGGGCCGAAAAAGATAGTTACTTCCGGCGCGATCCTTATGGACCCATTGAAGACCGCACAAACTTCACCGGCTTGAGTTATTACCCGCCCAATCCGGCCTTTCGGTTCAGCCTGCCCCTCCAGCGGTCCGAGCCGGAGCCACTCACCTTTCAGACCAGCACCGGCGATGAACGCGTCTACCAGCGCATCGGCACGGTTGAGTTTGAGGTTGAGGGGCAGCCGGCCAAACTGGCTATTTATAAATCCGAAGATTATGATGAACTGTTCCTCCCCTTCCGCGACGCGACCAGCGGCGTGGAAACCTACGGCGCAGGTCGCTACCTGGAGCCGGTGGAATTGGGCAGCGGTGAACTACTGCTAGATTTCAACCTGGCCTATAATCCCTATTGCGCCTACTCCGAGGCCTACTCTTGCCCGCTACCGCCCGTGGAGAACTGGCTCAAAGTGCCGATTCAAGCCGGCGAAAAAATCTATAAAAAGTAATCGGCAAAGGCGTGATGGATAAAAGCCTGGTGGTAGTACAGGAGTGTTCACGAACCTGGGGCACACCGCCGATAATGAAAATCTGGAGTGCAAGGCTTGCCTTGCGATTTGGCAAACCAAGGTTTGCACTCCTATTTACGAAGGAGAGCAAACGCCTGTCCGGGACCGGTTTGCAACTGCCGGTCGTAGCCACTTACTTATCCTCTGGTTGGGGCGCCTAAATACCGACTCCGCCAATTTGCGGATTGACAGGCCAGCTCAGGCATGTTAAGCTGGTTTAATCCTCTCCGCTGCTGTTCTTCAACCCCATCTGACTGCCTCAGCGAATCTTCAGCGCAGCATCAGCCCAACTTCAAGTATTTTGCTTGGTTCAAGGGTAATATCAACAATTGAATAGCAGCGTACCCTAACGGTAAGACCCTTAATCACAGCCTAAACTGCGTAACTCATAATTCCGTTAAAAATAATCGTTAAAGGAGAAGCTGAGTCATGCTAACCTCGCTAGATATCCAAACGACCAATGAGATTAAGCTAAAAATTTTGGATAATCTCCAGGCTAATATTTTAAAGTTTCATCAGCGTAGAGAAGCCTACCATCTTTTTGTGCGCTTTACGAAAGAGATAGACAGGATCAAAACGTGGATTCAAGGTTACGCTCAAGAGCGTGTTACCTCGGCTGCAAGGCAAGTAGGGATAAATTCAAAAAACGGGGGTGTAAACAATACTGGGGAACTGTTGAGTTGTTTCTTCTTATCCGCCGATGGATACCGGGCGCTCGGCTATTTGAACAACCAGTTGAGTGAACAACCGTTTCAGGATAGTTCCTTCCTAAATGGCATGAAGGCGCGTCAAAACTGTTATTTCAAGCAACAAGACCAGTGGTGGACGATTGACAACAAGGATCCCCTTTCTAAGGATTGGCAAAATTTTTATCAGGGAAAAATCCATACCATGTTGCTCCTAAGTGATTTTCAACTTTAAGTTGTGACATTTTTAGCAATGCCAAGAATATCAATAAAACGGTCAAAAGCTAAAACACGAAGGAAGTTCATGAGGACCGTGCATTTTTGATGCAGGGAGGCATAAGCTT
>Ga0209172_10003696_pt1 | contig 22554 bp, 20 predicted proteins | sample LarsenN4metaG_FD_184113 | JGI IMG/M metagenome (GOLD analysis project Ga0209172, IMG submission 184113) | Hot spring sediment bacterial and archeal communities from British Columbia, Canada, to study Microbial Dark Matter (Phase II) - Larsen... ... | reverse complement strand
GAGGGCTTGAGCTTCTTGAGCCCTTCGACGGCCTTGGTGACGATGCCGTTCCTGGGCCCTTCCTTGGCGGGCAGGTCGAACAGGATCACGCCGACCTTGCAGTTGACCAGATGGGCCGCGATCTGCGCGCCCATCACTCCGGCGCCGAGCACGGCGACCTTGCGGACTGGGAATCGATTCACTGTTTCTCCTGGTGCGTCGTCACTCGACGCGGATCCATGTCTGCGTGCGCCCGAGCAGCGGCGCGCCCACGTAGCCGCGCACCTCGAGCTTCTTGCCGCCGTCCACCGGCTTCAGGCGCACCTTGTAGACCTTGCCGTTCTCGGGGTCGAGGATGTCACCGCCGTCCCACAGGCCCTGGTCGTCGGCGTTCTGCTTGACGCCGCGGATGATGGTCAGGCCCTGGATCGGCTTGTCCTTGCGCTCGTCGGTGCACTTGTCGCACTTGTCGTCGGGCTTGACGTCGGGGTCCAGGCGCTTCTCGATCACGCCGGCGTGCACGCCGCCGCTCTCGGTGATGCGGATCATCGAGCGCTCCTTGCCGGTCTTGTCGTCGATCGTCTTCCACAGGCCCACCGGGCCGGCCTGCGCGAGGGCGAGCGGCGCGGCCAGCGCCGACGAGAGGGCGAACGAAGCGGCGATCAGCAGTTTCCTCATGGCCACGTCTCCTGGTTTGGGGGCGGCGAGCTTAGAACAGCGCCTCGTCCATGGCCAGCAGCGGCGCCACGCCCGCACGCGCGCTGCGGATGAGGCCGGCCGTCTCGGGCAGCAGCTTGGCGAAGTAGAAGCGCGCGGTGTGCAGCTTGGCGGTGTAGAAGGCGTCGGCCTTGTCGCCCTGTTCCTGCTTCTTGGCCAGCGCGATCTTGGCCATGCGGGCGAAGAAGTACGCGTACACCAGGTGGCCGCACACGCGCAGGTAGTCCACCGCGGCGCCGCCCACCTCGTCGGTGTTGGCGAAGGCCTTCATGCCGAGCTCGGTGGTCAGCTTGGTGACCTTGTCGCCGAGGTCGGCCAGCGGGTTCACGAACTCCTGCATCGCCTCGTCGGTGCCGTTGTCCTCGATGAACTCGGAGACCAGCTTGCCGAACTTCTTGAGCTTCTTGCCGTTGTCGCCCAGCACCTTGCGGCCCAGCAGGTCCAGGCTCTGGATCGTGTTGGTGCCCTCGTAGATCATGTTGATGCGGGCATCGCGCACGTACTGCTCCATGCCCCATTCCTTGATGTAGCCGTGGCCGCCGTAGACCTGCAGGCAGTGGCTGGTGGCGAGCCACGCGTTGTCGGTGATGAAGGCCTTGACGATGGGCGTGAGCAGGGCGACGAGGTCGCCGGCCTCCTTGCGCTCGTCCTCGTCGTCGGACGACAGCTCCTTGTCGATGAGCAGCGAGCAGTACAGCATCAGCGCGCGCCCGCCCTCGGCGTAGGCGCGCGCGGTGAGCAGCATCTTGCGCACGTCGGGGTGCACGATGATCGGGTCGGCCGGCTTGTCCGGCGCCTTGGGGCCCGACAGGCTGCGCATCTGCAGGCGGTCCTTGGCGTAGGCCACCGCGTTCTGGTAGGCCACCTCGGTCAGGCCGAGGCCCTGGTTGCCGACGCCCAGGCGCGCCGCGTTCATCATCACGAACATCGCCGGCAGGCCCTTGTTCGGCTCGCCGACCAGCGTGGCCTCGGCACCGTCGAGCACGATCTGCGCGGTGGCGTTGCCGTGGATGCCCATCTTGTGCTCGATGGCGTTGCAGAAGATCGCGTTGCGCTCGCCGAGCGAGCCGTCGGCCTTCAGCTTGTACTTGCTCACCACGAACAGGCTGATGCCCTTGCTGCCCTGCGGCGCGTCGGGCAGGCGGGCGAGCACCAGGTGGATGATGTTGCCGGCCAGGTCGTGCTCGCCGGCGCTGATGAAGATCTTCTGGCCGGTGAGCTTGTAGGTGCCGTCGGGCTGCGGCTCGGCCTTGGTGCGCAGCAATCCGAGGTCGGTGCCGCAGTGCGGCTCGGTCAGGCACATCGTGCCGGTCCACTCGCCGCTCGTCAGCTTGGGCAGGATGAGCTTCTTCTGCTCTTCGGTGCCGTGGTGCTCCAGGCAGGCGTAGGCGCCGTGCGTCAGGCCCGGGTACATCGTCCAGGCCTGGTTGGCCGAGTTCAGCATCTCGTAGAAGGCCTGGTTCACGACCACCGGCAGGCCCTGCCCGCCGTAGGCCGGGTTGCACGACAGCGCCGGCCAGCCGCCTTCGACGTACTTCGCGTAGGCCTCCTTGAAGCCCTGCGGCGCGCGCACCTCGTGCGTGGTCTTGTCGTGCGTGCAGCCTTGCTGGTCGCCGCTGATGTTGAGCGGGAACAGCACCTCGGCGGCGAACTTGCCGCCTTCCTCGAGCACCTGGTCGATCGTCGCGGCGTCGATCTCGGCGTGCGGCGGCAGCATCTTCAGCTCGTCGACGACACCGAGCAGTTCGTGCATCACGAACCGGATGTCGCGCAGCGGCGGGGTGTAGGTGGCCATGGCGTGAACAAGCTCCCTGAGGACGGACGGTAGGACGGACGATGGGACGGTCGGTGGACTCAGCGCCGCGCGGCGCGTTCCGCGCGCGCCGGCGACGATCGGTAATGCGAGATCAGCCGCTCGAAGCCGGCCCGGGCGCGGTCGAGCACCCCGGCCTGGCGCAGGAAGCGCGCGTCGTGATGCAGCGCCAGGATCAGACCATGCATCTCGTAGAGCATCTGTGCGGCGTCGGTGTCGGCGCGCAGGTGGCCCTCGTCGACGGCGATGCGGATGGCGCGCTCGAGCGCGGCGTGCCAGGCCCGCACCATCTCGGCGAGCGCGTCGCGCACCGGGCCCGGGCGGTCGTCGAACTCGACCGCGCCGCTGATGTAGATGCAGCCCGAGTCGAGCTCGACCGAGACGCGGCGGATCCAGCGCTCGAAGAGCGCGTGCAGCCGCGGCAGGCCGCGCGGCTCGCGCACCGCCGGGAAGAACACCTCTTCCTCGAAGCGCGCGTGGTACTCGCGGATGACCGAGATCTGCAGTTCCTCGCGCGAGCCGAAGTGCGCGAACACGCCCGACTTGCTCATCTGCGTGACCTCGGCCAGCGCGCCGATCGACAGGCCCTCGAGCCCCATGTGCGAGGCCAGGCCGAGCGCGGCGTCGAGGATGGTGGCGCGCGTCTGCTGGCCCTTGGCCTGGCTGGCACGGCCGGCGGCCCGGGAAGGCGCGGCCGGCGGGCGTGCCGAGGCGTCGTTGTCGCGCGTGGAGGCGGGTGCGGTGTCGGCCATGGTCATCGAACGAACGATCGTTCTATTCTGGAGGCCTCACCGCGGCTTGCGTGCGCGCGCGATGCACGTTTCTTAGGGGCGGGTTCCTAATTCACGCCGCCGAGGTGGCGCCGGCCGGCCTGCACGCTTCTTCGAACCCGGGTTAACCCGGGGTCAATCCGCGGCTCAGTCCTCTTCCGACCCGCGGCCGGCCTTCTCCTCGGCCTCCGACTGGCGCACGCTGGCCTCGAGCGGGCCGCGCAGCCGCGCAGCCGCCTCGGCCACGAAGTCGGGCGCCTTCACAGGCTCGGCCCACAGCAGGGCCGGCGGGGGCAGGGCGGTGAGGTAGAGCTGGTCGAACCAGCGGTCCTGGCGCTGCTGGCTGAGCCCGAGCAGGATGCCCGCGCCGGCCACGAAGGCGAGCGCCGCGGCGTACGCCAGCGGCCGCTGCAGGTGCGGCAGCACGATGCGCGCGTGGTTCCACACCAGCGCCGCGGCCAGCGCACCCGTGACGAGCGGCGCCATGCGCGAAGGCCAGGCCCAGCCGAAGGGCGCCGCGGCCCAGGCGAGCGCGAAGCCCACCACCTCGGCCAGCAGCATCCAGCGCACCGCCACGCCCAGGTGGGCCCAGAACTCGAGCCGGTGCTGGAACAGCTTGGTCGCCAGCGCCCACACGCCGCACCACAGCGCCAGCACCGCGGGCAGCCCGAGCAGCGGGCCGAGCCAGTCCGAGGCCTTGCTGCCCGGGTCGAGCTCGATGCCGTGTTCGGCCAGCAGGAAGGCCCACAGCGCGAGCGCCAGTGCGATCGTCAGGCCGTGGCGCGCGCCCGGCTCGAGCGCACGTTCGGGAGCCAGCGCGTCGCCGGCCAGGCGCAGCTTGAGGCGCGTGGCGCCGAGGGTGAAGGCGCGTTCGGCGTGGGCGCCACCTGCCGCTGCAGCCGGCGGCGCGCCGAGCGCCGCGCGTGCACCGCCGGCGATGCGGCTCTTGCCGATCCAGGCGCCGTTCACGCTCGGCAGCACCTCGAGCTCGGCGCCGCCGGCCACGCCCAGCTCGATCCGTGCGTGGTGCGGCGCGAGGTGCGGATCGTCGAGCACGAGGTCGTTGTCCAGCGCGCGGCCGATCGTCAGCGGCCAGTGCTGCACCTCGAACACGCGGCGCACGCGGCCGTCGCGCTCCAGCACCTCGACGAGCGCCAGCGCGGCCATCAGGGCTGCGCCTTGGGTGCCGGCGCCGGCGTGACGCCGAAGCCGGCCAGGTAATGCGCCGCCAGCTTCTGCGCGTTGGCCAGCGTGAGGCCGTAGGCGTCGAAGCGGCCCTGCACGCCGGTGTCGTTGCCGTCCAGCGTGGCCACGAGCAGCGACACGTCGTACAGCCCCTGGAGCTTCTTGTACGCGCGCAGGCACAGCACGGCGCGCAGCGGCACGCCTTCGCCCTGCACGAAGTCCTCGTGGCACTGCGGCGGTGTCTGCTGCCGGCTGCCGCCGCCGAAGCTCTCGTTGCGGAAGCTCTTGGCGTAGCGGTCGGCGAAGCGCAGCGCACCGAGCCTGCGGCCGTCGTAGGCCTCGTGGCGCACCACGATGTGGCCGGTGAGCAGCGCGCCGCTGACGAAGACGCGGCTGTCCATCGCGCAGTCGCTGCGCTCGAAGAGCAGCCCGCGCGAGTCGGGCGGCGTGCTGCGCCCCCAGCAGCGCATGAAGCGCTCCTGAGGCACCGGGATGCGGTAGCGCGCGTGGCCCGAGGCGCGCCAGGGCAGCGCGAGGAAGGCGCTGGCGAGCGCCTCCTGGTGATCGACGAGCTGGCGCGTGATCAGCGGGTACAGCGGCTCGCTGACCGGCTTGGCCGCGCGGCTCTTGGCGAGCAACCGCTCGGCGAACACGGCCGGCACGAGGAAGCTGACCTGCTCGCCGTCGCGGCGCGCCGCGACGTTGACGCCGATGACGCGTCCGCGGTCGTCGAGCGCCGGCCCGCCGCTCATGCCGGCCGACAGCGAGCCGCCGAAGAAGAGGGTCGGCAGGAAGCTGCGCTCGACCAGCCCGTTGTACGCGCCGCCCATCACCGCGAAGCCCACGTCGAGCGGGTTGCCCAACGCGTGGATGCGCTCGCCGCGCTGCAGCGGCTCGCTCTCGGGGCGGAAGGCGAGCACGCCGCGGCCGGCCAGCGGTGCGGGGTCGGCGGGCTTGAGCAGCGCCAGGTCGTGCACGGCGTCCACGTCGAGCAGCTCGAGCGCGCCCTGCTTGCCGTCGGCGGTGGCGTAGACCAGCCGGTACTGCCCCGGGCGCAGCGCGTACTGGCTGACCACGTGGTAGTTGGTGATCAGGTGGCCCTCGGGCGTGACGAGGAAACCCGAGCCGACCGAGGCCTGGCTGTCCTGGCCCTTGAGCAGCGTGCGCACCTGCAGCAGCCGGTCGCGCGCGCGGGCGAAGGCGCGCTGGCTGGCGTCGCTGGCCACGCCATCGGGGCTCTCGGCCGCGGCCGGGGCGCGTGTCGCCGCTTCGGGCTGGGCCTGCAGCGCGCCGGCCGCGAGCAGCAGCAGCGACCCCCACCACGACGCGGCCGACGGCTTCCAAACAGGCATGAGGCATTGTGGCCGATGCACGCCGGCGCACCGCCGGACGCCGCGCGAGCCGCCTTGGTATGCTCCGTGCGGGGCAACCACCTCAGGCACATGGACGTTCTGCAACTCGATGTGTCCGGCCGCCCGCAGGCCTGGATCACGCCGAAGGAAGCCGCGGTGCTCTACGCGAGCGATGGCATCGCGTGGACGCTGGGCGAGACTTTCCACGTCCTGCGCGGCGGCATCCAGCGCGCCACGGGGCGGCAGTCGCGCATCGAGGTGCACCCCATCGTCGCCGTGCGCGGCGCGGTGCCGAGCCGGGCCTGGCGCATCGAGCCCGCGCTCACCAACCCCAAGCTGTTCGCGCGCGATCGCCATGTCTGCGCCTACTGCGGCGGGCGCTTCCACTTCGACGAGCTGACGCGCGAGCACATCCGCCCGGTCTCGCGCGGCGGCGACGACGGCTGGATGAACTGCATCACCGCCTGCCGCGCCTGCAACGGCCGCAAGGGCAACCGCATGCCCGAAGAAGCGCACATGAGCCTGCTGTTCCTGCCCTATGTGCCCAACCTGCACGAGGACATGATCCTGCGCGGGCGGCGCATCCTGGCCGACCAGATGGACTTCCTGCTCGCCTCGGTGCCGCGCAGCAGCCGGCTGCACGGCTAGGCGCGGCCAGGCGTCTGCGCGGTTTGACGGCTCTCAGGCGCCGACGCCGGCGGCGCGGAACTCGAAAGCCCGCGCGCGGCTCCACGCAGACATGAACGCACGCTCTCCGCTCCCCCTCACGCTCGCCGCCCTGGCCCTGCTGGCGGCCTGCAGCACCACCAACCCCGACGTCGTCAGCCGCAGCGAAGCGCAGCGCCTGGCCACCGTGAGCGACGCCGTCGTGCTCTCCACGCGCCCGGTGGTGGTGGAGGGCACCCAGTCGGGCCTCGGCGGCGCCACCGGCGCGGTGGTGGGCGGCGTGGCCGGCTCCAGCGTGGGCGGCAGCCGCGAGGCGGTGGCCGTGGGCGTGATCGGCGCCGTGGTCGGCGGCGTGATCGGCAACGCGGCCGAGCGCATGGGCACCCGCGAAGAAGCGCTCGAGATCCTGGTGCAGCTCAAGAACGGCGAGCGGCGCGCCATCGTGCAGGCCAAGGGCAAGGAAGACTTCGCTGCCGGCGACGCAGTGATCCTGGTCAGCAGCGGCGGCAAGGTGCGCGTCACCAAGGCGCCGACGGCTATGTCCCCCATGGCGCCGGCGGGCACGCCGGCCACGGCGCCGCGATCGTGAGGGTGGGTCCGGAAGCCCTTTGAGATCGGCGCCGGGGCCAGAGGGCTGCCCAGCGCCCGGATGGCGGTCACGCGACTCGCGATCCGGCATCGCCGAGGGAAGCAGCGAACCCCGCCCCGCGGCCACCAGCTCCTCGATCCGTCCGGCGGCGCGGGCCGTTCCCTCGCCTCCCGAGCGCTTCGTGCCCCGCGACTCGGCGAGCCGCCGATGGTCGCGGTACGGGACGTGGCTCGGGGCCAGTCTATCGCCCACGGGCGATGTATTGCGATCATCGCTTCAAGGCGATACATTGCAGGAATCGCCTTCAGGCGATAAGTACGGAGTCACGATGGACTACCCGCTGCGCCTCGTCAGCCAGTTGCGCGCCCACCTGCAGGCGCTGCGCAGGCAACGCAGCCTCACCCAAGCCCAATTGGGGGCGCGCCTCGGGCTGAGCCAGGTTCGCATCGCCGAGATCGAGGCCAACCCCGGGGTGGTGAGCGTCGACCAGCTCGCCCGCATCCTGTCGGCGCTGGGCGCCATGCTGGTCCTCAGGGACTTGGCCGCCGACCCGCCTCAGCCACTGGCGACCCCGCCGCAGGCCGCCGCGCAGCTCGCTCGCACAGCACGCGGGGCAACCGCCCAGGGCGCCCGGACTGCGAGCTCCTCGGCCAAGAAGCCTTCGGCCCGAACCCGGCTCGCGCCCACGACCGGGGTGCCGACCCTCAAGCCAACCCTCAAGCCGAAGAAGGGATCCTGGTGAGCCCGACGCTCGGCATCTGGATGAACGGCGAGCTCGTCGGCCACTGGACCGTCGAGCGTGGCTCGAGCACCCTGACCTACGAGCGCTCGTGGATCGAGTCGGACAAGGTCCGTTCGCTGTCTTTGTCGCTGCCGATCACCGCGTCCCGCACGATCCGCGGCCAGGTCGTCAGCCACTGGTTCGACAACCTGCTGCCCGACAACCACCGCATCCGCGAGCGGCTGGCACGGCGCTTCAAGACCCGGGATGCCGAGGCCTTCTCGCTGCTCGAGGCGATCGGTCGTGATTGCGTGGGCGCCGTGCAACTCCTGCCGGAAGGCATGGAGCCGACCGGATGGAACCGGATCGACGCCGAACCGTTGACCGACGACGACATCGGCAAGCTCCTGGCCGCCGTGCCGTCCGAGCGCACGCTCGGGCTCGGCGCCGACGATGACGACCTGTTCCGCATCTCGCTGGCGGGCGCCCAGGAGAAGACGGCGCTCACGCGGGTCGGCGACCGATGGTGTCGCCCGCACGGTGCGACGCCGACCACCCACATCTTCAAGCTGCCGCTCGGGCTGGTCGGCGGATCGAGGCGCGTCGACCTGTCCGACTCGGTGGAGAACGAGTGGCTCTGCAGCCAGATCCTGCGCGAACTCGGACTGCCGGTGGCCCACGCCGAGATGGCCGAGTTCGCAGGCCGCAAGGTGCTGATCGTCGAACGATTCGACCGCGAGTGGATGCAGGGCGGCCGGTGGATCGCGCGCCTGCCTCAGGAGGACTTCTGCCAGGCGCTGGGTTGCCCTCCCTCGAAGAAACACGAGAAGGACGGCGGACCCGGCATGGCCGACTGTCTGAAGCTGCTCGCCGCAAGCACCGATGCCGAGGCCGACAGGCTCACGTTCGTCCTGACGCAGTTCGCGTTCTGGCTGCTGGCCGCCACCAACGGCCGCGCCAAGAACTACTCGCTGTTCCTGGGGCGCGGCGATGCGTACACCATGACGCCCTTGTACGACGTGCTCTCGGTGTGGCCCTACATCGGCGATGCGCCGAACCAGATCAGGTGGAAGAGCGTGGGGCTGGCGATGGCGGTGCGATCGAAGAACGTGCACCACGCGCTGCACTCCATCCAGGCCCGCCATTGGGCCACGCTGGCGATGAAAAACGGCGGGGCGCCCGTGTGGCAAGCCTTGTGCGATCTGGCCGGCAGGGTCGAGGCGACGCTCGATGTCCTGCGCAGGCGCTTACCCCCCGACTTCCCGATCGCGACGTTCGAAGCCATCGCGTCAGGCATCCATGCTCAGGTGCACCGGCATCGCCTGGCCGAAGCCGGGCTGGGTGGGGTGGTAGGCCGTGTTGGGATCGAACCAACGACCAAAGGATTATGAGTCCTCTGCTCTGACCACTGAGCTAACGGCCCGGGGAGCGCCGCATTGTAGGAAGCGCCCCCGCGCGGCGCCTACTTGGCCGACAGCGCGTGGCTGACCAGCCGCGCCGTGATGTCCACGAGTTGGATCATGCGCTCGTAGGGCATGCGCGTCGGGCCGATCACGCCCAGCGTGCCGACGACCTGGCCGCCGACCTCGTACGGCGCCGTCACCACCGAGAGCTGCTCGAAGGGCACGACCTGGCTCTCGCCGCCGATGTAGATGCGCACGCCCTCGGCGCGGCTGCTCGTCTCGAGCAGCCGCATCAGCTCGGTCTTCTGCTCGAACAGGTCGAACAGCCGGCGCAGGCTGCGCATGTCGTTGCCGAAGTCCTGCACGCCCAGCAGGTTGCGCTCGCCGGAGACGACGACGTTGTCGCTGCTCTCGGCCAGCACGTCGCTGCCGGCGTCCACCGCGGCCTGCATGAGCGCGGCGATCTCGCCGCGCAGCGCCTCGATCTCGCGGCGCAGGCGCTCGCGCACCTCCTCGATGGTCAGGCCGGCGTAGTGCGCGTTGAGGTAGTTGGTGGCCTCGAGCAGCTCGGTCTGCGCGTAGTCGCGCGCGGTGAAGATGACGCGGTTCTGCACGTCGCCGTCGGGCGCCACCAGGATCACCAGCACGCGCTTGTCGCCCAGGCGCAGGAACTCGATGTGGTGGAACACCCCCGGCTTGCGCGGCGCGCTGACCACGCCCACGTAGCTCGAGAGGTTGGACAGCAGCGAGGCAGCCTGCGCGATCACGCGCTGCGGCTGGTCGGGGTGCAGTTGCTCGCGCGCCGCCGCGAGTTCGGCGCCGGCGGTGTCCAGGTCGAGCGAGCGCACCGTCAGCATGGTGTCGACGAACAGCCGGTAGCCGCGCGCCGTGGGCACGCGGCCGGCGCTGGTGTGCGGGCTGGCGATCAGGCCGAGCTCCTCCAGGTCGGCCATCACGTTGCGGATGGTCGCCGGCGACAGGTCGAGCCCCGAGGCCTTGGACAGCGTGCGCGAGCCCACCGGCTGGCCTTCGGCGATATAGCGTTCGACCAGCGTCTTGAGCAGCGTGCGCGCGCGGTCGTCGAGCATGCTTTTCATTGTACGGAGCGGGGGCTGGTCGAGGGGGCGCGCCGCAGCACGCCGAAGCATGCCGACAGGGGCCCCTATGGTGTAATGCTCCGCATGCCGTCCGGCTTCAAGCATGCTGCCATCGTGGGCAAGTTCCAGGCCCGCGGCATCCGGGCGGTGCTCGAGGAGATCGCCCACTTCCTCGTCGACCAGGGCCTCGAGGTGAGCTTCGAGCGCGAGACCGCGCTCGCCACCGGGGTGACCGACTTCGACACGCTGGCCACCGACGAGCTCGGCCGGTGCGCCGACCTCGCGGTGGTGGTGGGCGGCGACGGCACCATGCTCGGCATCGCGCGCGAGCTGGCGCGCCACCAGGTGCCGCTGGTCGGCATCAACCAGGGCCGCCTCGGCTTCATCACCGACATCCCGGTCGACCGCGTCAAGGAGGCGCTCGGCCCGATCGTCGCCGGCGACTACGAGATCGAGCGCCGCACCATGCTCGAGGGCGACGTGTGGCGCGACGCCGAGCGCATCTTCGCCGGCCTGTCGCTCAACGACGTGGTGGTCAGCCGCGGCGCCACCGCCAGCATGGTCGAGCTGCGCGTCGACATCGACGAGGACTTCGTCGCCAACCTGCGCGCCGACGGCCTGATCGTGGCCACGCCCACCGGCTCGACGGCCTACGCGCTGTCGGCCGGCGGGCCGATCCTGCACCCGGCCATCGGCGGGCTGGTGATGGTGCCGATCGCGTCGCACACGCTGTCCAACCGGCCCATCGTGCTGCCCGACCAGGGCGAGGTGAAGATCGGCATCGTCTCGGGCAAGGACGTGTCGGCCAACTTCGACATGCACAACATCGCCAGCCTGATCCCGGGCGACCGGGTGCACGTGCGGCGCTCGGCGCACCAGGTGCGCTTCCTGCACCCGCGCGGCTGGAGCTACTACGCCACGCTGAGGCGCAAGCTGCGCTGGTACGAAGGCGTGGTCTGAGAGGCTGAGAGTCCTGCCGATGCTGCGAAGGCTGGTGCTGCGCGACGTGGTCATCGTGGCCGAGCTCGAGATCGAGCTGGGCGCCGGCTTCACCGTGCTCACCGGCGAGACGGGGGCCGGCAAGTCGATCCTGATCGACGCGCTGCAGCTCGCGCTCGGCGGCCGCGCCGACGCCAGCCTGGTGCGCGAGGGCGCCGCACGCGCCGAGGTGAGCGCCGAGTTCGACACGCCGGCCGCGCTCGGCCCCTGGCTCGACGAGGCCGGCTTCGCGCGCGAGGACACCCTGCTGCTGCGCCGCACGGTCGACGCGCAGGGCGAGCAGGGCCGCAGCCGCGCCTGGATCAACGGCAGCCCGGCCACCGTGGCCCAGCTGCGCGAGGTGGCCGAGTGGCTGGTCGACATCCACGGCCAGCAGGCCTGGCAGAGCCTCACGCGGCCGGCCGCGGTGCGTGCGCTCGTCGATGCACAGGCCGGCGTCGACGTCGGCGCGCTCTCCGCCGCCTGGCAGGCCTGGCGCGCGGCCGAACAAGCGCTGGCCGACGCGCGCGCGCGGCGCGACACGCTCGAGCGCGAGCGCGAACGCCTGGCCTGGCAGATCGGCGAGCTCGACAAGCTCGCGCCGGCCGAGGGCGAGTGGGACACGCTGAACGCCGAGCACCAGCGCCTCGCGCATGGCCAGGCGCTGCTCGATGCGGCACGCGCCGCGCTCGGTGCGCTGGCCGACGACGAGCCGAGCGCCGAGGCGCTGGTGGCACGCGCCGCCGACGCGGTCAACGAGGTGCTCGCCTACGACGCCGGGCTGCGCAACGTGGCCGAGGCGCTGGCCGCGGCGCAGGCGCAGATCGAGGACGCCGCGCACACGCTCAACGCCTACCTGGCGCGCAGCGAGCCCGACCCCGACCGCCTGGCGGAGCTGGACGGCCGCATCGCCGCCTGGATGTCGCTGGCGCGGCGCTACCGGCGCGCGCCCGGCGAGCTGCCGGCGCTGCTGATGGGCTGGAAGGAAGAGCTGCAGGCGCTCGACGCGGCGGCCGACCTCGACGGCCTGGAGCGCGCCGCCGCCGCCGCGCGTGCCGGCTTCGACCGCGCGGCCGAGCAAGCCGGCCGGCTGCGCCGGCGCGCCGCGCCGAAGCTGGCCGAGCAGGTCAGCGCGGCCATGCAGCAGCTGGGCATGGCCGGCGGGCGCTTCGAGGTGGCGCTGCTGCCGCTGGAGGAGCCGCAGTCCTTCGGCCGCGAGGCGGTCGAGCTGCGCGTGGCCGGCCACGCCGGCAGCACGCCGCGCGCGCTGGCCAAGGTGGCCTCGGGCGGCGAGCTGTCGCGCCTGGCGCTGGCCATCGCCGTGACCACCTCCGCCGCGCCGGCGCAGCAGGGCGCCGCCGGCGTGGGCACGCTGATCTTCGACGAGATCGACGCCGGCATCGGCGGCGCGGTGGCCGACAGCGTGGGCCGGCTGATGAAGCAGCTCGGCGCGCGCGTGCAGGTGCTCGCGGTCACGCACCTGGCGCAGGTGGCGGCCTGCGCCGACCGCCACTTCGTCGTCGCCAAGGCGCTGCGCGGCCGGCAGACCGTGTCGAGCGTGGTGCCGGTGGAAGGCGAGGCGCGCGTCGCCGAGGTGGCGCGCATGCTCGGCGGCGAGACGCTGTCGGGCACCGCCCACGCGCAGGCGCTGCTGGCGCGGCGCGGCCACGCCAGCGACGAGGCGGTGAAGTGAGCCCGCCGTGAGCGCGACATGACCCTGCCGGTCGACCCGCAAGACCCGAACGACCCGTTCGCGAGCGGCTTCGCCCCGCTCGCCGACGCGAGCCGCAACGAGGTCATCCTGATCACCGGCATCTCCGGCTCGGGCAAGTCGGTGGCGCTGCACGCGCTGGAGGACGCCGGCTTCTTCTGCGTCGACAACCTGCCGCCCGAGCTGCTGCGCGAGTTCATCCGCGTCGAACACGAGCGCTTCACGCACCGCGTGGCCGCGGCGGTGGACGTGCGCACCGCCTCGTCGCTGCCCGCCCTGGTGCCGCTGATCCACGCGCTGCGCGGCGAGGGCGTCAACATCCGCTCGATCTTCCTCGACGCCAGCAACGAGGCGCTGCTGCGCCGCTACTCCGAGTCGCGCCGCCCGCACCCGCTGGGCGCGGTGCACGAGGGCAGCGACGCGCGGCGCGCGCTGATCGAGGCCATCGAGCTGGAGCGCCACCTGCTGGCCGACCTGCGCGACGTCAGCACCGTCATCGACACCAGCCAGCTGCGCGCCGCGATGCTGCGGCGCTGGATCCGCTCGCTGGTCGGCGCGCGCGAGTCGGCGCTCACGGTGGTGTTCGAGTCCTTCGCCTACAAGCAGGGCGTGCCGCTGGACGCCGACTTCGTGTTCGACGTGCGCGTGCTGCCCAACCCGTTCTACATGCGCGAGCTGCGCGCGCTCACCGGGCGCGACGCCGCGGTGGCCGCCTTCCTCGAGCAGCATCCCGAGGTGGCCGAGATGCTGCAGCAGATCGAGGCCTTCCTGCAGCGCTGGCTGCCGGCCTTCGAGGAAGACCAGCGCAGCTACCTCACGGTGGCCATCGGCTGCACCGGCGGCCAGCACCGCTCGGTGTACGCGGTGGAGTGGCTGGCGCGCCGCTTCGGCCAGCGCCACGCCACGCTGGTGCGGCACCGCGAACTGGACGCCCGCGAATGAACCCCGGCCCGGCCCGCGGCTCGCCGCCGGCGCTGCTGCCGCTGTTCCCGCTGCAGGCGGTGCTGTTCCCGGGCGCGCTGCTCGGCCTGAAGGTCTTCGAGGCGCGCTACCTCGACCTGGTGTCGGAGTGCATGCGCACGCGCTCGCCCTTCGGCGTGATCTGCCTCAAGCAGGGCGCCGAGGCCGGCGCGCGCGACCGCGTGGAGCTCGAGCAGGTGGGCGTGCTGGCCCGCGTCGACGAGGTGGACGCCGAGCAGGCCGGCATCCTGCGCGTGCGCTGCACCGGCCTCACGCGATTCAGGCTCGTCGGCGAGCCCGAGCGGCGCGACAACGGCCTGTGGGTCTGCCGCACCGAAGCGCTGGCCGACGACCCGCCGCGCGTGCCCGCCGCCGCGATGATGCAGACCGTGAGCGCGCTGGCCGAGGCGATCCGAAAGCTGAAGCAGCAGGACCGCGTGCCCTTCGCCGCGCCCTTCAGGCTCGACGACGCCGGCTGGGTGGCCAACCGCTGGTGCGAGCTGCTGCCGGTGCCGCTGGCGGCCAAGCAGAAGCTGATGGAGCTCGACGACCCGGCGATCCGGCTGTCGATCGTCGACGGTTACCTGCGCGACAAGAAGGTCGTCATCGGGTAGCGTGGCTCGTCCGGCGTGCGGCCAGCAGCTTCTTCACCGGCGCCGGCAGCCCGAGCGCGAGCGCTTCCTCGGGCGTGAACCAGCGCCCCGGCCCGGCGCCGGCGGCGGCCGGGTCGAAGGCCGCGCGCGCCGGCAGCCGCCAGTGCAGCGGCGCGAGCGTCCAGTCGAAGTGCGTGAGCGCGTGCTCGATCGGCGGCAGCGCCTCGCCGCGGCCCGGCCAGGTGGTCGCGGCCTGGCGCAGGGCGGCCAGGGTCGGCCACTCGGGCAGGCTCCACAGCCCGCCCCAGACGCCACGCGACGGCCGCTGCACCAGCCACCAGCGGCCGCGCTGCTCGAGCCACAGCAGGGCGTGGCTGCGCCGGCCGCGCGCGAGCCGCCGCGTCTTCACCGGGTAGGCCTCGGGCCGGCCCTCGGCGCGTGCCACGCAGCGCGCGGCCAGCGGGCAGGCGGCGCAGCGCGGCGCGCGCGCCAGGCACACCGTGGCGCCGAGGTCCATCAGGCCCTGCGTGTAGATCTCGATGCCCTGGCGCGGCAGAAGCGCCTCGGCCTCGGTCCAGAGCGCGTTCTCGCCGGCCTTGTTCGCCAGGTCGGCGGCAAAGCCGAGCAGGCGCGTCAGCACGCGCTTGACGTTGCCGTCGAGGATGGCCGCACGCTCGCCGAAGGCGAACGCCGCGATCGCCGCCGCGGTGCTGCGGCCGATGCCCGGCAGCGCGGCCAGCGCCGCGCTGTTCGCTGGGAAGCGCCCGCCGTGTTCGGCCACCACCAGCTGTGCACAGCGGTGCAGGTTGCGCGCGCGGCTGTAGTAGCCCAGGCCGCTCCACAGCGCGAGCACCTCGTCCACGCCGGCGGCGGCCAGGCTCGCCACGTCGGGGAAGCGGGCCAGGAAACGCGGGTAGTAGTCGAGCACCGTCGCCACCTGCGTCTGCTGCAGCATGATCTCCGACAGCCACACGCGGTAGGCGTCGCGCGTGCCCTGCCAGGGCAGGCCGTGGCGGCCGTGCGTGCGCTGCCAGCGCATCACGGCGGCGGCCAGGCCCCGCCGCCGAAGGGCGGCCTCGGAGTGCGGTGGGTCGGCCGCCGGTGCGCGCGGCTTCAGGCGACGTTCTGCCGCGAGGGCAGGTCCAGCGTCAACGGCGCCGGCGCCTCGCTCACCAGCCGCCGGGCCGCGGCCACCGCCTCGTCGGCCAGCGACTCGATGCGCCGCTGCACGCCGGCGAGCTGCTCGTCCTGCTGCTGCACCTCGGCGATGCGCGCCTCGAGCTCGCCGGCCGCGCTCTGCACGCGCTGCAGCGCCTCGCGGCGGCGCGCGAAGGCGCGGCGCCGCTCGCGCAGCTGCAGCTCCACCTGGCCCGAGGCGGCCTTGCTCCACAGCTCGATCTCGCCGGCGGCGTTCTCGAACACCACGCGCAGCTTGGACACCAGCATGCGCCGGAACTGCTCGGCAAAGCCCGGCGAGGCCATGCGCCAGCTCTGGCCGAAGCTGAAGTAGCGCCCGTAGTTCTCCTCGATCAGCGCGATCTCCTTCAGGTACGCCGCGAGCGTGGGCGTGGCGCTGAGCGAGAAGGCGAAACCGAACTCGGTGTTGAGCTGCGCGAAGCTGGCGTCGAGCATCTGGCGCATCTCGTGCGCCTGGCCCTCGGCCGCGCCGAGCCGCTGGTGCAGGCGCTGCACCAGGGCCTTCAAGGCGGCGCGCCCGCCCACGTTGAAGGGCTTGCTGCCGGCCGCCGCCTGCATGGCGTTGACCTCCAGGCGCAGCGCGTCGGCGCCGAGCGAGCTCATCACCGAGCGCAGGATGCGCATCTGCACGGCGCGCAGCGCCGCCAGGCGCGAGGTGCAGCGCTCGAAGTCGGCGGCCTCGGCCTCGACGCGCTCGAGCATCATGCGCAGCTTGGTGCCGCTCTTGCCGCGCAGGCCGCGCAGCTCGAGCAGCTGCTCGGCCACCTGGCGGCGGCGGTCGGCCAGCCGGCGCAGCGCCGAGGCGCGCAGCTGCTGCAGCACCGACACCGAGGTCTGCACGAGCAGCTCGCGCCGGCGCGGCAGCAGCTCGGCGGCGAGCGCGCGCTCCAGCGGCGGCAGCCGGCTGGCGGCCAGCGCGTCGGCGTCGCCGCGGTCGGCGCGCGCGGAGAGCGCGTCGCGCGCCGACAGCGCGTACACGCGCTGCAGCGGCACCTCGAGCGTGGAGGCGGCGAGCAGGCGCTGCTGCTCGATCTGCTGCGCCACCTCGGCCGGCGTGGCGAAGGGATCGGCGAGCGTGTCGATCTTGTTGAGCACCACGAAGCGCTCGAGGCTGGCGCCGCCCAGGTGCTCGCGCCAGATCGAGAGGTCCGAGCGCGTCACGCCGGTGTCGGCGGCGAGCACGAAGACCACCGCGTGCGCGGTGGGCAGCAGGCCGAGCGTGAGCTCGGGCTCGGCGCCGATCGCGTTGAGGCCCGGCGTGTCGATGATGACCAGCCCGCGCTCGAGCAGCGCATGCGGGTAGTTGATGAGCGCGTGGCGCCAGGCCGGCACCTCGACCATGCCGTCGGCGGCCTGCGGCGGGTTGTCCTCGGGCTGCGACTCGTCCCAGAAGCCGAGCAGCGCCGCCTGCTCGACGGTGACGCGCTGCGTGCGCGTGACCGCGGCCAGCGCCTGCGACAGCGAACGCGCGTCGCCCGGATCGAGCGGCACGTGCTGCCAGGGCTCCTCGCGGTCGCGCAGTTCGGCCAGCGCCAGGCCGCGCAGCCGCGTCTCGATGGGCAGCAGCGACAGGCGCGGCGGCTTGTCGCGGTCGTAGCGCAGCTCCACCGGGCACATCGTGGTGCGGCCGGGCGTGGCCGGCAGCACGCGGCGGCCGGCGTCGGCGAAGAAGATCGCGTTGATCAGCTCGCTCTTGCCGCGCGAGAACTCGGCCACGAAGGCCACCGTGAGCTTGTCGGTGACCAGCCGCTCGCGCAGCGCGGCGATGGTGGTGGTGTCGGAGTCGTCGAGCAGGTCGGCGTCGACGAGCGCGCGGCCCAGGCCGGCGACTTGGTCGACGAGCGCGCCGCGCCAGCTGGCCAGCGAGTCGAGGCTCTGGGCGATGGCGCTGGAACCGGACGGGGTGGGCGCGGGCATGCAGCGGGCGTTGAAGCCGGGCGATGCTAGCGCCGTTCGAGGGCCGGGTCTCCTGCCCGCCGGGACGGATGTCACACGCCCGAGAGACCACTCGTGCAGATTGGTATCGCGGCGTTTCCGCGCGGGCGGGGTCCGACGCCCTTTCGCTTCAACGCTTCTGGCAGGCCGCGCAGAAGTAGGTCGAGCGCTGCGCCATCACGCGGCGCCGCACCGGCGCGCCGCAGCGCGGGCAGGGCAGGCCTTCGCGGCCGTAGACCGCGGCCTCGGCCTGGTAGGCGCCGGCCACGCCGTGGGCGTCGCTGAAGTCGCGCAGCGTCGAGCCGCCCACCTCGAGCGCACGCGCGAGCGTCTGGCGAACGGCGTCGAGCAGCCGCGCGGCGCGTGGCGCGCTCAGCCTGTCGGCGCGGGCTGCCGGGTGGATACCCGCGGCGAACAGCGCCTCGCAGGCGTAGATGTTGCCGGCGCCGACCACCACGTCGCCGGCCAGCAGCAGCGCCTTGATCGGCGCGCGGCGCTTCTTCAGCGCGGCGTGGAAGGCCGCCGGCGTGAGCTGCGGGTCGAAGGGCTCGGCGCCCAGCCGGGCCAGCAGCGTGGCAGCCGGCGCGTCGGCGAGCGAGCGCGAGAACAGCACGGCGCCGAAGCGGCGCGGGTCGTTCAGGCGCAGCGTGCCGCGGTCGGTGACGAGGTCGAAGTGGTCGTGCGGGCCGGGCGGGGGCGTGCCGGTCTGTGGCGCGCCGGCGCCCCCCGCGCCCAGAAGCGCCAGCGATCCCGACATGCCCAGGTGCCAGAGCAGGCCGCCGCCGGCCGTGCCGTCGGGCTGCACGAGCGGCATCCACAGGTACTTGCCGCGCCGCGCCAGTGGCCCGACGTGCCGGCCGACCAGGCGCGCCGGCGCCACGCCGAGCGGCCAGCGCAGCGGCTTGCCCAGGCGCACCTGCTCGATGCGTGCACCCCGCAACGGCGCGTCGATGCCGCGCCGCGTGACTTCAACCTCGGGTAACTCGGGCATGACGGCGACGTGCCAGAATGGTTCGCAAGCTTTCAGGATACGTCGATGCCCGCTCCCTTCCGCTGGCGCGGCCTGGCCGCCATGGCGTTGCTGGCCTGCCTGCCGGCGGCGGCGCAGCAGAACAACGCCACGCCGCCCCCCGACGGCCTGCGCGAGGCCGCCCGCGGCGCCGAGGAGCCCGCGCAGCGCTCGGCGCTCGACGCGCCGCTGTTCTACCAGCTGCTCATCGGCGAGATGGAGCTGCGCGGCGGCCAGCCGGGAACGGCCTTCGAGGTCATCCTCGACGCGGCGCGCCGTACGCGCGACGAGTCGCTGTTCCGCCGTGCCGCCGACATCGCCATCGCCGCGCGCGCCGGCGAGCAGGCGCTGGCCGCCACGCGCGCCTGGCGCCAGGCGCGGCCCGATTCGCTCGACGCGCTGCGGCTGCAGCTGCAGGTGCTGGTGCTGCTCAACCGGGCCGGCGACACGGCCGAGCCGCTGGCCCGCCTGCTCGAGCTGACGCCGGCCGAAGATCGCGGCGGCGTGCTGGCCTCGCTGCCGCGCTTCATGCAGCGCGCCGGCGAGCCGCGCGTGGTGGCCCGCCTCGTCGAGCAGGCCGCCACGCCCTACCTGCTGCGCGAAGACACGCGCGTCGCGGCGCGCGTGGCCATCGGCCGCGCCTGGCTCGCCGCCAAGGACGGCGAGCGTGCGCTCACACTGGCGAAGGAGGCGGCCTCGCTGGACCCCGCCGCGCCCGGCCCGGCGTTGCTGGCGCTCGAGATGCTGCGCGAGAAGCCCGAGGCCGAGCGCCTCGTCACCGCCCACCTGGCGCAGCCGAAGGCCGAGCCGGCGATCCGCCTGGCCTACGCGCGCGTGCTCACCGGCGCGCAGCGCTACGCCGACGCCATCGCCCAGCTGGAGACCGCCACGCGCCAGCAGCCCGAGCTGGCCGGCCCCTGGCTCACGCTGGGCGCGCTGCACCTGGAGCTGCGCCAGGCCAAGGAAGGCGAGGCCGCGCTGCTGCGCTACGTGGAACTCGTGCAGGGCAAGGCGGAGGGGCCGACCGCCGGGCCCGTTGCGCCGATCGCCCCGGCAGCGCCCGACGCCGCCGCGGACGACGATGACGACGAGGCCCCGGGCCGCCCCGACCAGGGCCTGATCCAGGCCTGGCTGATGCTCGCCCAGTCGGCCCAGCAGCGCAACGACTTCGCCGCCGCCGAGCGCTGGCTGGCGCGCATCGACGACCCGCAGCGCGCGCTCGACGTGCAGACCCGCCGCGCGTCGATCCTGGCGCGCCAGGGCAAGGTGGACCAGGCGCGCGAGCTGATCCGCCGCACGCCCGAGCGCCGCCCCGAGGACGCGCGCGCCAAGGTGGTGGCCGAGGCCGGCGTGCTGCGCGAGGCCAAGCGCTGGCGCGACGCGCACGAGCTGCTCGCCCAGGCCAACCAGAAGTTCGCCGACGACGGCGACCTGCTCTACGAGCAGGCCATGATGGCCGAGAAGCTCAACAAGGTGGACGAGATGGAGCGGCTGCTGCGCCGCGCCATCGAGCTCAAGCCCGACAACGCGCACGCCCACAACGCGCTCGGCTACACGCTCGCCGATCGCGGCGTGCGGCTGGCCGAGGCGCGCTCGCTGATCGCGCGTGCGCTCGAGCTCTCGCCCGGCGACCCGTTCATCACCGACAGCCTGGGCTGGGTGGAGTTCCGCCTCGGCCGCAAGGAGGAGGCGCTGCGCCTGCTGCGCCAGGCCTGGCAGGCGCGGCCCGACACCGAGATCGGCGCCCACCTCGGCGAGGTGCTGTGGTCGCTCGGCCAGAAGGACGAGGCGCGCCGCGTCTGGCGCGACGCCAGGAGCCGCGACGCCGCCAACGAGGTGCTGCGCGAGACGCTGGCGCGGCTCAAAGTCGACCTCTGATGGGCCGCCGGCTGGTGCCCGCGGTGCCCGTGTTGGCCGCGCTGCTGGCGGCCTGCGCGAGCCTGCCGCCGCCGGGCGGCGATTGGATCAGCGGCCGGCTCGCCCTGCGCATGGACGCCGCCCCCGACCGCGCCGCGCAGAGCGTGGCCGCGGCCTTCGAACTGCGCGGCAGCGGCGAGGCGGGCGACCTGCGCCTGCTCTCGCCGCTGGGCACGCAACTGGCGCACGCGAGCTGGAGCAGCGGGCGCGCCACGCTCGCCACGCCGGAGGGCGAGCGGCGCTTCGCCAACCTCGACGACCTGGCCGAGCAGTCGCTCGGCGAGCGCGTGCCGCTGGCGGCGCTGCCGGACTGGATCGCCGGCCGGCCCTGGCCGGGCGCGCCAAGCCGTGCCGCGGTGCCCGGGCCGGGCTTCGAGCAGCTCGGCTGGGCGGTCGACCTGGGCGCCTTCGCCGAGGGCCGCCTCACCGCGCGCCGCAGCGCGCCGCCGGCGGTGACGCTGCGCATCGTTCTCGACAAGGCATGAGCCTGCAGGCCCTGTACGACCTGCCGGCTCCGGCCAAGCTCAACCTGTTCCTGCACATCGTGGGCCGGCGCGCCGACGGCTACCACCTGCTGCAGTCGCTGTTCGTGCTGATCGACTGGGCCGACACGCTGCACGTGGAGCGCCGCTCCGACGGCGAGCTCGTGCGCGAGGACCTCGGCCCCGCGCTGCCGGCCGACGACCTGTGCCTGCGCGCCGCGCGCGCGCTGCGCGAGGCCAGCGGCTGCACGCTCGGCGCCACCATCCGCATCGACAAGCGCGTGCCCTGGGGCGCCGGGCTGGGCGGCGGCAGCTCCGACGCGGCGACCGTGCTGCTCGCGCTCAACCGGCTGTGGGGCCTCGACCTGCCGCGCGTGCGCCTGGCGCAGATCGGGCTTTCGATCGGTGCCGACGTGCCGTTCTTCATCGGCGGCACGCCGGCCTTCGTGGAGGGCATCGGCGAGCGGCTCACCCCGGTGAGCCTGCCGCCGGCGGCCTTTGTCGTGGTGAAGCCACAGGCGGCGATCGCCACGCGCGACATCTTCACCCACCCGGCGCTGAGGCGCGACACCGAACCGCTTATACTCGCGGGCTCTCCTGAGCACGGTGCTGGCAGCCTGCTCGAGCCGGGGTTCGGCAGGAACGACCTGCAGGGCCCCGCCGAAGCCGTCTGCCCCGAGGTGGCCGAAGCCGCCCGCTGGCTCGAGGCCCGCCACGGCAACAGCCGCATGTCGGGTTCGGGCAGCGCGGTGTTCGCGAGAGTGGATCCAGATTCGGGCAGCACGGCGTCATCCGTGGCGATGACCGGGCAGGAGGGGCACGGCCCCCGGCCCGGGTGGGTGACGAGGTTCTGCCGCAGCCTGCCCCGCCACCCCCTGGTGGACTGGGCGCGCTGAAGGTTGGAGGGCGTCGCGCGTGGCGCGGCGTCCTGTGTAGGGGAGTCGCCAAGTTGGTTAAGGCATCGGATTTTGATTCCGACATGCGAGGGTTCGAGTCCTTCCTCCCCTGCCATCACTTCTAGCGGCCCTCAGGCTGCCTCGTACGGCGACCATGCTATTCAACACCGTCCTCTTCACCGGCAACGCCAACCCGCTGCTGGCCCGGGAGATCGCGTCGAGCCTCGGCGTCGAGCTCGGCGCGGCGGCCGTGGGGCGCTTCTCCGACGGCGAGGTCACGGTCGAGATCAAGCAGAACGTGCGCGCGCGCGACGTCTTCGTCGTGCAGAGCACCTGCACGCCGACCAGCGAGAACCTGATGGAGCTGCTGATCATGGTCGATGCGCTCAAGCGCGCCAGCGCGCGCCGCATCACCGCCGTGATCCCGTACTTCGGCTACGCGCGCCAGGACCGCCGGCCGCGCAGCACGCGCGTGCCGATCAGCGCCAAGGTGGTGGCCAACCTGCTCGAGACGGTGGGCGTCGAGCGCGTGCTGACGATGGACCTGCACGCCGACCAGATCCAGGGCTTCTTCGACATCCCGG
>Ga0209172_10003695_pt1 | contig 22566 bp, 17 predicted proteins | sample LarsenN4metaG_FD_184113 | JGI IMG/M metagenome (GOLD analysis project Ga0209172, IMG submission 184113) | Hot spring sediment bacterial and archeal communities from British Columbia, Canada, to study Microbial Dark Matter (Phase II) - Larsen... ... | reverse complement strand
GCCGCGCCGGCAGGTCGACCGGCGCGAAGAGGTCGGCATGCCCGTCCAGCGCCTCCGAGCGGCCGAGGAAGAGCTGCCCGCCCGGCCGCAGCGCGTAGTGGAACAGCTCGAGCACGCGACGCTGCGCCGGCGGGTTCAGGTAGATCAGCAGGTTGCGGCAGCTGATCAGGTCCATGCGCGAGAACGGCGGGTCGTCGATGACGTTCTGGCGCGCGAACACCACGCGGGCGCGCAGGTCCTTGCGCATGCGGCCGACATCGCCTTCCATCTCGACATGGCGCTCGCGCAGTGGCTCGGGCAGCGCCTCCAGCGCGTGCGAGGCGTAGGTGGCGCGGCGCGCCACGTCGAGCGCGTCGTCGTCGAGATCGGAGGCGAAGACCATGTACTGCACGTCGCTGCGCTGCTCGACGCGCAACGCCTCCTCGAACAGCATGGCGATGCCGTAGGCCTCCTCCCCGGTGGCGCAGCCCGGCACCCAGCAGCGCAGCACGCCGCTGCCGGCCCCGCGCACCAGCGCGCCCACGGCACCCTCCAAGGCGAGCCAGACATCGCCGTCGCGGAAGAACGAGGTCACGCTGATGAACGTGTCGCGCACCAGCTGCTGCGCCTCGTCGGGGGTGGCGCGCAGGTGCTCCGCGTAGGCCGCCAGCGAAGGCAGGTTCAGGAGGCCCACCCGGCGCGCGATGCGCCGGCGCACCGTGCCGGCCTTGTACTCGTCGAGCCTGAAGGCCGTGCGCACGCGCACGAGATGGGCGATCTGCGCGTGGAGATCGTCGTCGTCGCCGTCGCGCGCGGCGATCTCGGCCGCGTCGCCGGCGTCGCTCACCAGGCGCCGCAGCGCCGGCCCGATCTCGCCGGGGCGGAGCACGAGGTCGATGTTGCCGGCGTGGATGGCCGACCGGGGCATGCCGTCGTGCTGGGCGGTCGCCGGGTCCTGCGCGATCGTCAGCCCCCCGGCGGCCTTGATCTCGCGCAGGCCGGCGGCACCGTCGCTGCCGGTGCCGGAGAGCACGACGCCCACCGCGGCCTCGCCCAACCCCTCGGCCATCGACCGGAACAAGACGTTGGCCGAAGGCTTGGGGCCGATCGGGTTCTGCGGCCGGACGAGGCGGAAGCGGCCGTCGGCGAACTCGGAGTGGTGATCGGGCGGGACGATGAAGATCGTGCCGGGCTGCGGCACGTCGCTGTCCTCGAGCTTCGCGACACGCAGCCGGGTGCTGGGCGCCAGCAGCTCGACCAGCGTGCTCTCATGGGTGGGCGACACGTGCTGCGCCACCACGTAGCTCAGCCGATCGGACTCGGGCAGCCCCTCGAACAGCTCGCGCAGCGCCACCAGGCCGCCGGCGGAGGAGGCGATGCCGACGACGCGCAGGCCCGGCGAACCGGCTCCCGGCACGGGCCCGTTGGCCGCCCCTCCAGTTGCCGGCCCGAACGCCCCCGGCGACATCCGCTGGTCTCCCTGCTCCACACTGACACCTTCTGGTTATGTAGCCAGAAGATATCACTCGCACGAGGTAGGGGCCGCCCCTTGAAATGGGTATGTCAGTAGCGTTTTGGAGGTAGCTCCGAGCAAGCGTTTGACACTGGTCAGACGGGTCGCGCGCCGATGCCGTTCTCGATCGCGTAGCGGATCAGTTCGGCCTTGTTGCGCAGCCCGAGCTTGCGCATCAGGTTGCGGCGGTGGGTGTTGGCCGTTTCCTTGGAGATGCCCAGGCGCTGCGCGATCTCGGCCGCGGTCAGGCCGCCGGCCAGCAGCCCCAGCACCTCGCGGTTGCGCCCGCTCAGCCGCACCTTGAAGCCCGCCGGCGCGCCTTCGTCGCCGCCCGGCCGGGCCTCGGCGGCGCCGCGCGGCGCCAGGCCGGCGATCAGCGCCTCGATCTTCTTCAGCAGCGCCGCGCCTTCGGTGGCGATGCGCTTGCGGTCGGTGACGTCCTGGTGCGTGCCCACCGCACGCACGGGGCGCCCCTGCAGGTCGCGCACCACCTTGCCGCGCGCCAGCACCCACACCCAATGGCCATCCCGGTGGCGCAGCCGATGCTCGCTCTCGTACAGCCGCGTCTCGCCGCGGTCGTGCGCGCGCACGGCCTCGTCCACCGCGGCACGGTCGTCGGGGTGGAGGCGCTCGAGCCAGGCCTGCATCGTCGGCGCCAGCTCGCCGCGGCCGAGGCCGAGCATCGCGCCGTAGCGCTCGTCGTAGCGGGCGGCGCCGGTAGTCAGGTCGATGTCCCAGGTGCCGAGCTCGGCGTTGGCCAGCGTCAGTTCGAGCAGGTCGCGGCTGTCCTGCAGCGCCTGGCGCTGCGCCTCCTCCTTGCGCAGCAGCTCGGTCACGTCGCGGGCGATGCCGAACAGGCCCACGACGGTGCCGTCGGGGTCGCGCAGCGGCCCCTTGGTGGTCAGAAAGGTGCGCGGCTGGCCCTTGACCAGCTCGAGGGTCTCCTCGATCGTGACGACCTTGCCCTCGGTCATCACCTGCCGGTCCAGCGCCATGGTCGCCCGCGCCGTGTCGGCCGGCAGGATGTCGCGGTCGTCGCGGCCCAGCGTGTCCTCGAGCGTGTGGCCGCCGCCGAGCGCAGGCGCGTTCACCAGCAGGTACCGCCCCTGCAGGTCCTTGATGAAGATCGCGTCGGTGGTGCCCTCGACGAGGGCGCGCAGCTGCGCCTCGCTGCGGCGCAGCGCCTCTTCGAGCCGCACGCGCTCGGTGACGTCGAGGTGCGTGCCGACGGCACGTTGCGGCTGCCCCTGGGCGTCGCGCCGGACCGTCTTGCCGCGGCTCTCGATCAGCCGGTAGTCGCCAGCCGCGGTGCGCATGCGGAACCGCAGCACGAAGTGGCCGGGGTCGCGCAGCAGCTCCAGCGAACGGCTCTCGACCGCCCGGTCGTCGGGGTGCAGCAACTCCAGCGCGACGTCCAGGCGGCGCGCCAGGGTCTCGGGCGGGTAGCCCAGCATCGTGTGGAACGCCGGGTTGTAGTAGCACTCGCCGGTCACGAGGTCCAGGTCCCACAGCCCTTCCTCGGCGGCCTCGAGCGCGAAGCGCAGGCGCTGCTCGCTCTCGCGCAACGCATGCTCCGCCCGCTTGCGCTCGGTCACGTCGCTGGCCATGCCGACCCACTCGGCGATGCCGCCGCGATCGTCCAGCATCGGGACGGCCTTCGAACGCATCCACCCGACGCTGCCATCGGCGCGGCGCACGCGATGCTCCAGATCCACCGGCTTGCGTTCGCGAATGGCCTCGTCGATGGCCTGCCGCACCGGTGCCCGATCCTCCTCGGGGATGTACTTCTCGAGCCAGGCCAGGTTCGGCGCCGGACTGTCGCTGCCGAAGCTGCGGCCGTCGACCTGACGCACCGCCGACCAGTCGGGCGCCATCCGGAACGCCACGTCCGAGCTGGCGGCCACCAGGGCACGGAAGAGTGCTTCGCTCACCCGCAGGTCCGTCTCGGCGCGCCGGCGCGCGGTGATGTCGTCGCTGAGCAGCAGCAGGCGGGCCGCGCCCTCGCGCGCGCCCGGACCCAGCGGCAGCACGTGCGTGAGGTACCAGGCCTGCGAGTCGTCGGGGCCGCGCGCGATCGTCTCGTAGCGGGCGGGCTCGCCGGTGCGCAGCACCTGGGCCGCCGCCTGCCGCACCGTCGCGTGGAACGCGGGCGGGACGTAGTCGAGGCACGACGTGCCGAGCACGTCCGCGGCCTCCAGGCCGGCCGGAACGCGGTTGATCGACAGGATGCGGAAGTCCTCGTCGATGGCGAAGACGGTGCTCGGGCCGTGCTCGAGGATGGCGCGCAGCAGGGTGTCGCTGTCGGCGGCGACGGGGGGTGTCTTGGGCGGCTGGGACACAGGCTTCTCGCTGCACGCCGCGGGGACGAAGGCCGGGGATCGGGCGGCGTCGGCAGGAAGGGATTCTGCAACCGGGTGTGCGCCTGCCTCCGGGCCCGGTCTTCATGCTCGCCTAACGGTCGCCTCACGCCCCGCTCACGGTCCCTTCCTAGAGTGGCCCTCGTCCGCTGCCCGCGTGCAGCGCCCGATCAACGAGGAGCCGCTCATGTCCCGCAAGCTCACCGCCACGACCACCGCCGCCGCATCGGCGCTGCTGGTCCTCTCCCTGGCCGCGACGGCGGCCGGTGCCTGGACGCTGCCCGCATGGCTGCACCGCGGCGAGCCAGCCGCCGCCGCGCCCGCCACGCTGGCGGCCGCCGCGCCCGTGCCGCCGCCGCGGGCAGGCACCGCGCCGTCGGCGGCGCTGCTGCCCAACTACCGCGCCATCGTGCAGTCGCAGGGGCCGGCGGTGGTGGGCGTGACGGTGGCGGGGCTGCGCCAGGTCGGCGACAACGCCGACGGCGGCGACCAGGGCGACGGGCCCGACGCCGACGCCGACGCCGAGCGCTTCTTCCGCTTCTTCCGCGGCATTCCGGGCCTGCGCCTGCCGCCGCAGGCGGCGCAACCGTTCCGTGGCCAGGGCTCGGGCTTCATCGTCAGCGCCGATGGCCTGATCCTGACCAACGCGCACGTCGTGCGCAACGCCAGGCAGGTGACGGTGAAGCTGTCGGACCGTCGCGAGTTCGCGGCCAGGGTGCTGGGCAGCGACGCCAGCACCGACATCGCCGTGTTGAAGGTGGACGCGAAGGACCTGCCGACGGTGACGCTGGGCGACCCGCGCGCCGTGCAGGTGGGCGACTGGGTGCTCGCGATCGGCGCGCCGTTCGGCTTCGAGCAGACGGCCACGCAGGGCATCGTCAGCGCCAAGGGGCGCTCGCTGCCCGGCGAGAGCGTGGTGCCCTTCATCCAGACCGACGCGGCCGTGAACCCCGGCAACTCGGGCGGCCCGCTGTTCGACGCGCAGGGCCGCGTCATCGGCATCAACGCGCAGATCTACTCGCAGAGCGGCGGCTTCCAGGGGCTGGCCTTCGCGATCCCCGTGGACGTGGCACTGCACGTGAAGGAGCAGATCGTCGCGCACGGCCGCGTCGAGCACGCGCGGCTGGGCGTCGTGCTGCAGGACCTCTCGGCGCCGCTGGCGCGGAGCTTCGGCCTGAACTCGCCCGACGGCGCGCTCGTCTCCAGCGTCGTGCCCGGCAGCGCCGCGGCCGCCGCCGGCCTGAAGCCGGGCGACGTGATCACCGCGATCGACGGCACGCCGGTGCACGTGGCCGGCGACGTGACGCTGCGCGTCGGCCTGGCCCGCCCGGGCGAGAAGGTGGCGCTGAAGGTGTGGCGCGAGAAGGCGGCGCAGGACTTCAGCGTGGCGCTCGGCAAGGCCGAGCCCGAGCGCCGCGCCGCCGCGCGTCCGGCCGAGAGCGGCGCGCTCGGCCTCGTGGTGCGGCCGCTCGCGCGCGACGAGCTGCGCGCCGCCGGGCTGGACCACGGCCTCGTGATCGAACGAGTGTCGGGTCCGGCCGAGCTGGCCGGCGTGGAGGCCGGCGACGTGCTGCTGGCCCTGAACGGGCGCGCGGTGCAAAGCGTCGAGCAGCTGCGCGAGTTGCTGATGAGCCGGCCGAAGCAGGTGGCGCTGCTCGTGTCGCGCGACGGCCAGCAGATCTTCGTGCCGGTGGCGCTCGGATGACCGGCCCGGACGGGCCCGCGAGCCGGGCCGGGTCGCGGCGCGGATCCATCCCCGGCAACCGGTCCCGGGGTCGGCGGTCCGCGGCGCCCGCAGCGACCGCGGCGCCCGCGGCGGATCGCGCGGCGGATCTCGCGGTCAATCGCGCGACCAATCGCGCGGTCAATGAGCGTGCTCATCGAACCCGGCGATGGCCGGCGCAGCATCTCGCGCCATGAAGCGCCGCGATTCGATGTGGGGGGCCCTGGGCCTTTTCGGGTGGGCCCTGGCGGGCTGTGCTGCCGAGACGGCGCCGCCGGTCGCCGGGGCCGAGGCCGGGCGGGTCGAGCCGGTGGAGATCCAGGACTACGTCACGTTGGCCAAGCCCCTTCCCGTGACGCTGGCGCCGGGCAAGGCGGTCGAGGTGGTGGAGTTCTTCTGGTACGAGTGCCCGCACTGCTACGCCTTCGAGCCGTTGCTCGTGCAATGGCTGGGCCGCCAGGCTCCCGACGTGCAGTTCCGCCGCGTGCCCGTGGGCTTCACGCCGCGGCACGTGATGACGCAGAGGCTCTTCTACGCGCTCGCCGAGATCGGCGAGGGCGAACGGCTGCATGCGAAGGTCTTCGACGCGATCCATCGCCGTTCGCGCTCGCTGTCGGGCGAGCGGGAGCAGATCGAGTTCGTCGCTTCCGAGGGCGTGGACCGCGACAAGTTCGCGCAGGCGTTGCGTTCACCGCGCGTCGCCGCGCAGATGCAGGCCGCCACCGAGCTGACCGATGCCTACGACGTCGACGGCGTGCCGACGCTGGGCATCCACGGCCGCTTCTTCACCAACTCCGGCATGGCCGGCACGCGGCAGCGCACGCTCGCGGTGGCCGATGCGCTGATCCAGCGTTGCCGCGAGGGGCGCTGAGCCGTTCGGGATCCCGCGCCGCGACGGCGCGGCCTCAGCTGCCGCTGCCGATCTGCGACTGCAGGTAGTTGGACTCGCCCACCTTGCCCACCAGCGCGAGCTGCGTCTCGAGGTGGTCGATGTGCTCCTCGGTGTCTTCGAGGATGTCCTCGAGCAGCTCGCGGCTGACGTAGTCGCGCACGGTCTCGCAGTGCGCGATGGCCTGCTTCAGGTGCGCCTGCGAGTTGCGCTCGATGGTGAGGTCGCAGCTCATCGTCTCGATGGCGTTCTCGCCGATCAGCAGCTTGCCCAGGTCCTGCAGGTTCGGCAGCCCCTCGAGCATCAGCACGCGCTGCACCAGCCGGTCGGCGTGCTTCATCTCCTCGATCGACTCGTCGTACTCGTGCTTGGCCATGCGCGCGAAGCCCCAGTTGGCGAGCATGCGCGCATGCAGGAAGTACTGGTTGATGGCGGTGAGCTCGAGCTTGAGCTGCGCATTGAGGAACGCGATGACCTGCGGGTCGCCCTGCATGCTGCCTCCGGGGGTGATCCAGGCCGCGGATTGTGCGGCGGCCGGCCACCGGCGCGGGGCTTGCCCATGAAGGTGGCTCGTGAACGCGAATCCGATGCGTTGCGATCCTCGGCGGGCGCACGAGGCCGCACGAGGCCGCACGCGGGCGCAGGGCGGTCCGCGAAGGCCGCACGAAGGCCGCGCGAACGCATAACGGCCGTACGGTGCGCCACCCTGCGGACTCTGAAGCACCGGGGGACGGGCGGTAGCATGCTGCGATGACCGAGGTGGCACGAGCAGTCCCGGCGCGCGTGCGGCGCGCGTTCGATGCCCCTCGTGCGCGGGCCCGGCCCGGGCGGTCCGGGCCGACGGCGGCACGGGTGGCCGCGCTCGTGCTCTTCACGCTTTTCACGCTCGGCGGGCTGGCGCCGGTTGCCGCCGCGCCGGGTACCGTGCCCGCGGCCGCAGCCGAGAAGGCCGCCGAGCCGCGCCGGCCGGTCGCCGCGGCCCCCACCACGGTGGCCACGGCCGAACCCGGCATGGCGCGCCGCATGCAGGCCTGCACGCCCTGCCACGGCAAGGAGGGCCGCGCGACGAGCGCCGGCTACTTCCCGCGCATCGCCGGCAAGCCCGCCGGCTACCTCTTCAACCAGCTCGTCGCCTTCCGCGAGGGCCGGCGGCCCGGGGCGGCGATGGCCGACCTCGTGGAACACATGGACGACGCCTACCTGGGCGACATCGCGGCGTACTTCGCGGCGCTCGATCTGTCCTACCCGCCGCCGGCGGCGCCGTCCGCCACGGCCGAGGCGCTCGCCCGCGGCGAACGGCTGGCGCGCGAGGGCGACGCCCGGCGCAACCTGCCCGCCTGCACGGCCTGCCACGGCACGCGCCTGACCGGCGTGCTGCCGGCCATTCCCGGCCTGCTCGGGCTGCCGCGCGACTACCTGCTCGGCCAGCTCGGTGCGTGGCGTCAAGGCGAGCGCCGTGCGGCCGCGCCCGACTGCATGGCGACCGTGGCGCGCCGCCTGGCCGACGCCGACGTCGAGGCCGTGACGGCGTGGCTGGCCGCGCAGCCCGCGGCCGCCGACATGAAGCCCGCAGCGGCCGGCACGCTGGCGCAGCCGATGCCGCTGGAGTGCGGGAGCGGCACGCGGTGAGCACGGCCGCGCGCCCTGCCGCGCCAGGCGGCGGGCCCCCCGACGACGGCCCGGCGGGCGCCGCGCGCAGACCGCGGCCGGCCCGTCGCGCCGCGCTCGTGCTTGCGACGCTGCTCGTGCTGCTGGCGTTGGCCGCCGGCTGGGTGGCCTGGCGCAACGTTGCCGGCGAGCCGGCGGTCGAGCCCCGCGGCGCCGCGCCGCCGCCGCCCGCCGACGCCGCCACGGTGGCGCGGGGCGCCTACCTCGCGCGCGCCGGCAACTGCCTGGGCTGCCACACGCGGCGCGGCGGCGCGCCCGGGGCCGGCGGACGCGCCGTCGCCACGCCCTTCGGCACCGTGTACTCGTCGAACCTCACGCCCGACGACGAGACGGGGCTCGGCCGCTGGTCGGCCCCGGAGTTCCGGCGCGCGCTGCAGCACGGCCGCTCGCGCGACGGGAGGCTGCTCACGCCCGCGTTCCCCTACCCGAACTTCACGCGCCTCACGCGCGAGGATGCCGACGCCCTCTACGCCTGGCTGATGACCCGGCCGGCGGTGCGGGAGCCGAATCGACCGCACGAGCTGCGTTTCCCGTACGGCACGCAGGCCGCGCTGGCGGTGTGGCGGGCGCTGTACTTCCGTGCCGGCCCGCACGAGCCCGACCCGGCACGCAGCGCGGCCTGGAACCGCGGCAGCTACCTCGTCAACGGGCCGGCGCACTGCTTCGCGTGCCACGCCGCGCGCAACTTCCTCGGCGCGGCCGCCGGCGCCGGCGAGACCGGCGGCAACGTCGTCTCGGTGCAGCGGTGGTACGCGCCTTCGCTGACCGACCCGCGCGAGGCGGGCGTCGCCGACTGGCCGGCCGAGGACGTGGTGGCGCTGCTGAAGACCGGCACCTCGCCGCGCGGCTCGGCCCTCGGCCCGATGGCCGAGGTCGTGGCCCGAGGCACGCAGCACCTGAGCCTCGAGGACCTGCACGCGATGGCGGAGTACCTGCGTTCGTTGTCCCCGACGGCCAGCGACCAAGGGCGCGCGCGCGGGGCCGATGCCGCGGCAGTGGCCCCGGCGACGGATGCAACGGCGGCCGGCGCGAGTGAAGCGGGTGGATCGGTCGCGGGCATGCCCGGCGCGCCCGGCCCCGCGGACGTCGCGGCGCGCGGCGCCCGGCTCTACGAGACGCACTGCGCCGGCTGCCACGGTGAACGCGGCGAGGGCACGCCGGGCATCGCGCCGTTGGCGGGCAACCGCGCCGTGCGCCTGGCCGACCCGCGCAACGTGATCCAGGCCATCCGCCACGGCGGCTTCCTGCCGACCACGGCGGGCAACCCGCGCCCGTTCGGCATGCCGCCCTTCGGGCACGTGCTCGGCGACGACGACATCGCCGCGGTGGCGACCCACGTGCGGCAGGCGTGGGGCAACGCCGCGCCGGCGGTCAGCCCGCTGGACGTCCTGCGCGCGCGCTGATCCGGGCCCTGCTGCCCGCGCAGGCGGGGCCCGCGCGGGACGCGGGCCGGGCGCCGGCTACAACGCCCCCGGCGGAAAGAGCCGCGGCAGGAACAGCGCCACGCCCGGCCACAGGATCAGCGCCGCCAGCACCGCGAGCATCGGCATGAGCATGATCAGCGTGTCCTTGAGCACGTCGACGATGCGCACGCCGGCCACCGCGCACGAGATCATCAGGCACAGGCCGTACGGCGGCGTCACGAGGCCGAAGGCGAGCGAGACGATGCCGATGATCGCGAAGTGCACCGGGTCGAGGCCCGCGCTCTGCGCCAGCGGCTGCAGGATCGTGCCGACGATGATGATGGCCGGGATCGCGTCGAGGAAGCAGCCGACGACGAGGAACACGGCGGCGATGAAGAAGCCGGTCATCGTCGGGCCCATGCCCCACGCGGTGACGCCGGCCAGCAGCGCCTTGGGGATCTGGTAATACGCGAGCAGCCAGCCGAACGCGCTGGCCGTGCCGACGCAGAACAGCGCCACCGCCGAGAGCTTGCCGGTGTCCAGCAGCGCGGCATAGAGGCCCTTCAGGTCCATCTCGCGGTAGACGATGATGGACAGCGCACCCGCGTACAGCACGGCGATGCAGGCCGACTCGGTGGCCGTGAACCAGCCGAACACCTTGCCGCCGATGATGATGAATGGCGTCAGCAGCGCCGGCACCGACACCGCCGCCGAGGCGAACACCTCGCGCAGCGTCGCGCGCGGGTAGGTCGGGTAGCCGCGCCGCTTGGCGTAGGCGTGCACGGTGGCCATCTGCGCCAGGCCGATCAGCAGGCCGGGGATGATGCCGGCCAGCATCAGCGCGCCGATGGAGACGGTGAGCACGCCGCCCCAGACGATCATCAGGATCGACGGCGGGATGATCACCGCGAGCACCGCCGACACGGCCGTGATGGCCACCGAGAAGCTGACGTCGTAGCCCTCCTTCACCTGGGCCTCGATGAAGATCTTCCCCTGGCTGGCGGCATCCGCCGTCGACGAGCCCGAGACGCCGGCGAAGAAGATCGACAGCACCACGTTCACCTGCGCCAGCCCGCCGGGGAAATGGCCCACGAGCGCGCGCGAGAAGCGCACCAGCCGGTCGGTGATGCCGCCCACGTTCATCAGGTTGGCGGTGAGCAGGAAGAACGGCACCGCCAGCAGGATGAACGAGTTGTAGGCGTTGAAGGTCTCCTGGATCAGGTTCTGCAGGTCGAAGCGGTCCTCGAGGAGGAAGATCGGCACGCAGGCGAGGCCGAGCGCGAAGGCCACCGGCACGCGCAGGAACATCAGCGTGAAGAAGATGCCGAAGAGCACCAGCGCGGCGGTGCCCGGCGTGAGCGCCGCGGCGGTCATGCGGCGCTCCGGCCCGGCACCGCCGGTCCTTCAGGCGGCGGCGTGCGGCCGGCGATGACCTTCAGCGCATCGACCAGGTGCTCGCCCTGGAACACGAGCCAGGTCAGCCCGGCGAGCGGGAACGCGGCGTGGATCATCCACAGCGGCAGCTCGGCCAGCTCGGAGACGCGGTTCCACGCGAAGCGCGTGAAGAGCCAGCCGCCCCACAGGAACACGAGCGCGAAGGCGAGCACGAAGACGCTCGTCACGACCTTCAGCCACGCCGAGCCGCGCGGCGAGAGCTTCGGCCACATGTCGACCTCGAAGTGCGTGCCCTCGCGGATGCCGACCATCGCGCCGATCATGATCATCCAGACGAAGAGGAAGCGCGCCATCTCCTCGGTCCAGATGTAGCTCGGGATGAGCGACGTGTAGCGCGAGAAGATCTGCAGGCTGACCGGCACGATCAGCACTGCCACCGACAACACGAGCAGCGCCGAGAGCGCGCGGCTGTACAGGGCCGTGAAGGCTTTGAACATGGGGGCGAGGCGTCGGGCGCTGCTTGCCGACCGGCCCGCCGCCGCCGCGCGCGGGGCGGGGTCGGCGGTCAGGCGGGCCGGTGCGTTTCGAGGGACGGGGCGGCGGGCGCGGAACCGCGGCGGGCCGCGCCGGCGCCTGGGGCTGCGTGGGGCTTGGGCAAGCCCCGGCTCACATGGCGTTGATCTTCGCGAAGATGCCCTCGGCGCCCACCTCCTTCGCGTAGGCGACCATCACCGGGTCGGCGAGCTTCTTCATCGCGTCGCGGTCGGTGAAGACCACGCGCTTGAGCTTGCCCTCCTTCTCGAGCTTCTCGAGCTTGGCACCGTCCTCGCCCGACTCGATGGCCCGCCCGTGCGCGCCCGCCTCCTTGCCGGCGCGCATCACCGCCGCCTGCAGGTCGGGCGGCAGCTTCGCGAACGTCTTGCCCGAGAAGCAGATGGGCCGGATCGTGATCGCGTGCTGCGTCATCGACAGGTGCGGCGCCACCTCGTAGAACTTCATCGCCTCGACGCCGGCGGCCTCGTTCTCGCCGGCGGCGATGACGTTGTTCTGGATCGCGTTGTAGACCTCGTTGTAGGCGATCACCGTCGGGCTCATGCCGATGGCGCTGAAGGTGCGGCTCCAGATCGGCGCGCCCTGCACGCGCACCTTCAGGCCCTTCATCTCGGCCAGGTTGCGCACCGGCTTGTTGACGAAGATGTTGCGCGTGCCACCGCCGGCGTAGCCGACGAGCATGACCTCGGCGCCCTTGGCGACCTCGTCGGCGATCGGCTTGAGCAGGTCGGCATCGAGCACCTTGTTCCAGTGCGCGAGGTCGCGGAACAGGAACGGCGCGTCGATGAACGGCGCCGCCTTCGAGAACGTGCTCATGTGCGCCGGCGAGACGATGCCGTAGTCGACCGCCTTGCCCTGCGCCATGTACTCGAAGTACTGCTTCTCGAGGCCGAGCTCGCTGTTGCGATGCAGCACGAAGTTGATCGGCTTGCCGTAGTACTTCTTGACCAGCTCCTCGAACTTGAGCAGCGCCTTGTTGAAGGCATGGTCGTCGTTGAACTGCACGGCCCCGTGCAGCGTGAGCGTCGCTTGCGCGCGCACGGCCAGCGGGGCGGCGACGGCCGCCGTGGCGGCCGCGGTGACGAACGTCCTGCGGTACATGGCTTGTCTCCTGTGGGATGGGACGGCCGCCTAGGCTAGTGGCCGCCCCCGGGCGCGGCATCGGGGTCTGCCCGCGGTCGCGGCGCGGCCGGACCGGCCCGCCATGCGGTCGCGGCCCGCGGGATGGAACGGGGCTCGCCGGAGAGGGCGCGATGCGCCGCGGCCCATTGCGCGATCGCGGACCGATCGAAGCGTGGCTGCGGCGTGGCTGCGGCCTGGTCGCGGCCGGGGTCGCGGCGGAGCGCGCGCGGCGCGTCGCGGCGCAGGCCGGCGCGACGGCGGCGCGGCGAGGCGCCTTCAGAGCGGCGGCGTCTTCGGCAACGCGGCCGGGCGCGCGAGGTCCTCGAGCGTGCCGAGCCCGCGCTCGCGCAGCAGCGCCTGCAGCGCCGGCACGAGCGGCCCGAGTCGCTCGTCGATGGCTTCGCGCACGGTGTCGACGAAGACCTGCGTCTGCCGCTCGATCTCGACGTTGAGGCGGTCGCCCTCGCGCTTCGCGGCGAAGGTCGTCATGCGCAGCGTCTCGGGGATCAGCCAGACCTCGAACCAGCCGGCCTGCCGGTCCACCTCGGCCGCGGTGAGGCTGCAGCCGTTGACGGCGATGTAGCCCTTGGCGAAGACGTAGCGCATGAAGCGCGGCGGCAGCGCGATGCGCAGCACGTGGTTGTTCTCGGGCCTGCGCAGCTGCACGAGCGTGCCCATGCAGTCGACGTGGCCCGACAGCGGGTGGCCGCCGATCTCGGCGCCGTCCTTCGCCGCGCGCTCGACGTTGACCTCGCTGCCTTCGACGAGGCTGCCGAGCGTGGTGAGGGCCAGGCTCTGCTGCATGACGTCGAAGTCGGCGGCGAAGATCTCGCCGCCGATCACGCCGGCGCCGGCCCCGGCCGACCCGTCGGCGCCGCGGTGCAGCGCGGTCACCGTCAGGCAGACGCCGTCGACGGCGACGCTGGCGCCCACCTCGAGCCCGGCGCCGAAGCCCGGCACGCCGAAGCGCAGCGTGAAGCTGCGCAGCCCGGCGCGGTCGGCCAGCCGCTCGACCTGGGCCGTGCCCGCGACGATGCCGGTGAACATGGCCGGCGAGCTTAACAGCCGCGCTGCCGGGCCCGGGGCGGGCACCCCGGGCACCCGAGGCACCGCGCGCCGCGGGCCGGCCGCCGCGTGCACACCCCGATGCCTGCCGGTGCCCGCGGCCCCCCGCAGGCGCCCGCAGGGACCCCGGGAGCCCGCAGGAGCCCGGCCGCTAACATGCCGGCATGCACCCCGACCTTCCCGCGCGGCTCGTCACCGCCCATGCCACCGGCGCCGCCCCCGGCGTGAACCCGCGCGTCCCCGGCATCCGCTCGCTGCACAGCCCCGGCCCCACGCGCGTGCCCGATGCGGTGATGCACGCGATGCAGCGGCCGATGATGGACCTGATGGATCCGCGCGTCGGCGCGCTCATCGCAGCCTGCGAGGACGGCATGCGTGCGCTGCTGGGCACGCGCGACGCGCACGTGCTCTTCTATGCCGCCAACGGCCACGGCATGTGGGAGTGCGTCACCGCCAACCTCGGTGCGCCGGGGCGCACGCTGCTGATCGCCGGCGGCGGGCACTTCAGCGACTCGTGGGCGATGCAGAGCGAGATCCTCGGCCGCGCCACCGGCACGGCGGTGCTGCGCACGCCGTACACGGAGGGCCATCCCACCGACCCCGGCGCGATCGAGCAGGCGCTGCGCGAGGACACGACGCACCGCATCGCCGCCGTGCTGGTGGTGCACACCGACACCGCCAGCGGCATCACGAGCGACCTCGCCGCGATCCGCCGCGCGATCGACGCGGCCGGGCATCCGGCGCTGTTCGTCGTCGACCTCGTCGCTTCGCTCGGCGCGGCACCGTTCGACATGGACGCGCTGCGCGTCGACGTCGCGATGGGCGCGTCGCAGAAGGGGCTGATGTGCCCGCCGGGCCTCGGCTACGTCGCGGTGAACGCCCGCGCACTCGCGTTTGCCGAGGCGCACGCCGGGCCGCGCTTCTACTGGGACTGGGTGCGCCGCGCCTGCGACGTGCAGTACAAGAAGTTCTGCGGCACGCCGCCGCTGGCGCACCTCGCGGGGCTGGAGGCGGCGCTGCAGCTCATCGCCGAGGAAGGACTGGCCAACGTGCATGCACGCCATGCGCGCCTGGGCGGCGCGGTGCACGCGGCGCTGGCGCGCTGGGCCGAGGCCGGCGCGGTGCGCCCGTTCTGCCGCGTGCGCGAGGCCCGCTCGTCGTCGGTCACGGCGATCGAGGTGATGGGCGGCGAGCCGGGACACGACCCCGAGGCCCTGCGCACCGTGGCGCGCGAGCGCTTCCAGGTCGCCATCGCCGGCGGCCTCGGGCCGCTGGCCGGGCGCGTGTTCCGCATCGGGCACCTGGGCGACATGAACGAGGCCACCATCCTGGGCGCGCTCGCCGGTGTCGAGGCCGCGATGACGGTGCAGGGCATCCGCTACGGCGCCGGCGGGGTGGCCGCGGCCGCGCAGTTCCTCGTCGATGCGACGTCCGCGGCCCCCGCGGCCGCGCCCGCCCCGGCACGCCGAGGGCCGACGTGAGCGCCCCGTCCGCCGAGCTCGCCCGCGGCTTCTCGCTGGCATCGCCGCCGCCGGCCTTCATCGACGACCCGCATCCGTTCTTCGATGCGCTGCGCGTGCACGACCCGGTGCACGCGCTGGCGCCGGACTCGGTGCTGCTGACACGCTACGAGGACCTGCTGGCCGTCTACCGCAGCAAGGACGCGAGCAGCGACAAGCAGAAGGAGTTCGGCGCCAAGTTCGGCCCCGGCACGCCGATCTTCGAGCACCACACGACGAGCCTTGTCTTCAGCGACCCGCCGCTGCACACGCGCGTGCGCCGCATCCTGATGGGGGCGCTGAACCAGCGCGCCATCGCGCGCATGGAGGCGGGCGTGGTCACGCTCGTCGACGAGCTGCTCGACCGCCTCGCGGCGAGCCCCGCGCCCGACCTCATCGAGGACTTCGCGGCGCAGATCCCGGTGGAGGTGATCGGCAACCTGCTCGCCATCCCGCGCGACGAGCGCGGGCCGCTGCGCGAATGGTCGCTCGCCATCCTCTCGGCGCTGGAGCCGGCGCCGGGGGAGGCGCGCCTGGCGCGGGCCAACGCGGCGGTGACGGAGTTCATCGACTTCCTGCGCCGCCTGCTCGCCGACCGCGCCCGCCACCCCGGCGACCCCGAGGTGGACATGCTGACGCGCCTGATGCGCGGCGACGCGGAGGGCACGCTCACCGAGCAGGAGCTGATGCACAACTGCATCTTCCTGCTCAACGCGGGCCACGAGACGACGACCAACCTCATCGGCAACGGCGCGCACGCGCTGATGACGCACCGCGACCAGCTCGAGCGGCTGGTCGCCGAGCCGGCGCTGATCGGCACGGCGGTGGAAGAGCTGCTGCGCTACGAGAGCCCCATCCAGCTCAACAACCGCCTCACGACGGCGCCGGTGCCGGTGAGCGACCGCGCGATCCCCGCCGGCACCTTCGTCACACTGGCCATCGGCGCGGCGAACCGCGACCCGGCCGAGTTCGCGGACCCGCACCGGCTGGACATCGCGCGCAAGCCGAACAACCACCTCGCCTTCGGCCAGGGCGCACACGCCTGCTCGGGCATGAACGTGGCGCGCATGGAAGGACGCATCGCGATCGGCGCGCTGGTCAAGCGCTTCCCGCGCATCGCCGTGGCCGGCGAGCCGGTGCGCGACCGGCGCGTGCGCTTCCGCGGCTTCCGCAGCCTGCCGGTGCGGCTGCAGGGCTGAGCGCGCGAGGCGGGAAGAGGCAGCGCGCCACGTGGAGCCGTTCAAGAACCTGCTCAACGCGGGCCTCGTGCGCGGCGCGGCCACGCACCTGCGGCGGGCCGAACCGCGTTTCGATGCCGACGGCTTCGTGCGCCACGCCACGCGCGGCCTCGACGCGCTCGAGATGAAGGCGCGCGCGATGCAGATCGCCGACGCGCTGGAGCGCACGCTGCCCGAGCCGTTCGACGCCGCCGCCGCGGTGCTGGAAGCGGCGTTGGCGCCGGTGGAAGCGCCGATGGAGGCGCCCGGCGATGCCGACGCCGAGGCGGCGGACACCGCCGCGGGGCTGACCCTCTCGGAAGGCGCGACCGACCGGGACAAGACCGTCACGACCGCCACCTCGGTGCTCGATGCAGGGCTCAAGGGCTGGATCCTCTGGCCGGTCGGCGAGTTCATCGCACGCCGCGGGCTGCACGAACCCGGGCGGGCGCTTCAGGCGCTGCACGCGCTGACGCAGCGCTTCACGGCGGAGTTCGCCATCCGCCCGTTCATCGCCGCGCACCCGAACTTCGTCTTCGCCACGCTCGAGCGCTGGACCGCCGACCCGAGCGCGCACGTGCGGCGCCTCGTCAGCGAAGGCAGCCGCCCCCGCCTGCCGTGGGGCCTGCAGCTGAAGGCGTTGGTGGCCGACCCGTCGCCGACGCTGCCGCTGCTGCGGGCGCTGCAGGACGATGCGAGCGAATACGTGCGGCGCAGCGTCGCCAACCACCTGAACGACATCGCCAAGGACCACCCGCATCTCGTCGCCGAGTGGGTGGAGCGGCATCTGGCCGACGCGCCGCCCGCGCGCCGCGCGCTGCTGCGGCACGCCAGCCGCACGCTCATCAAGCAGGGCGACGCGCGCATCCTGGCCGCCTGGGGCCAAGGGGCGCGCCTGCGCGGCGAGGCCACGCTCGTGGTGAAGCCGGCGCGCATCGCGCTGGGCGGCGCAGTGACGCTCACGCTCACGCTGCGCAGCACCTCGACCAAGCCGCAGGCGCTGGCCATCGACTACGTGGTGCACCACGTGAAGGCGGACGGGCGCACCTCGCCCAAGGTGTTCAAGGGCTGGCAGCTCACGCTGGCGCCGCGCGAGACGCGCACGCTCGTCAAGCGGCACGCGGTGCGGCCGATCACCACGCGCACCTACTACGCCGGGAAGCACCGCGTCGTCGTGCAGGTGAACGGGCAGGCCGCGGCCGAGGGCGTCTTCCAGCTGCGGGTGTAGCCGGGCGGGGCGGCCCTGCGCGCAGGGATCTGCCCGGCACAATCGTCCGCACGTGCCCACCGATCTGCCCCTGCCGCTGATCGATGCCGCGCTGCGCGGCGCGGTGTTCGTGCTCCTGCTGCTGCTCGGCGCGCAGGCCGCGCGCGAGGCGGTGCCGCGGCACGATGCCGGCGGAGATGCCGCCGGCCATGCCGGCACAGCCGGGCCTGCCGCCGACACCTCGCGCCGCCCGCGCCTGGCCGTGGCCGCGCTGCTGATGTGCACGGGCCTCGCGGTGCAGGTGCCGGGCAGCTCGCCGTGGGCCGAGAACCACCTCGGCTGCGCCTGGCAGACGCCGCTCATCGCCGTCTCGGTGGGCAACGCGGTGCTCTTCTGGCTCTTCAGCGCCGCGCTCTTCGACGACACGTTCCGCTGGCGGCCCTGGCACTTCGCCGTGTGGCTGGGGGCGGCGTTGATCGGCGGCGCGCAATGCGTGGCCTTCGTGCACCTCGAACCCGGGCCGGTGCGGCTGGCGCTGCGCGTGGCGTTGCGCGCCGTGACGCTGCTGTGCCTGCTGGCCGCCCTGTGGGAGGTGGTGCGCCATTGGCGGACCGATCTCGTCGAAGCCCGCCGCCGGCTGCGCCTGTGGCTGGTGGGCGCCGGTATCGTCTACACGGCCGTGCAACTGGCCGCGCGCCTGAGCACGCCGGCCGGGCTGCTGACGCCCGGGCTGGCCCTGCTGGACATCGCCGTGCTGGGCGCGGTCGTCGGTGCCTGGGCCTTCACGGCGCTGCGCCTCCAGGGCGGTGGGCTGCTGGACGGGGATGTGGCGGAGAGGCCGACGCCGCCCTTGGCGGGGACTGCGGCACCCTTGCCCGGGGCGGCCGTGCCGCCGCCCGCGGAGCTCGCCCTGCCCGCCGCACCTGTCGCGTCCGCCGCGTCCGCCGTGTTGGCCACCGCCGATGCGGCCCGACCGACGAACCTGCCATCGCCCCCGAGGCCGCGGCGGCCGCCGAATCCACGGCCACCGTGGCCGCGGTCGCCGGAGCTGCGACCAACCCCGACACCGCCCTCGCTGCCGCGCTGCAACAGGCGATGGAGACCGACCGCGCCTACCGCGACGACCAGCTGAGCGTCGCCTCGCTCGCCGCCCGGCTCGGCGTGCCCGAGTACCGGCTGCGGCGGCACATCAACCGGCACCTGGGGTTTCGCAACTTCAACGTCTACGTCAACAGCTACCGGCTGGCCGATGCCCGCCGCTGGCTGGCCGACCCCGCGCATGGCGACGCGCCGATCCTGACCATCGCGCTGGACGCCGGCTTCGGTTCGATCGGCCCCTTCAACCGCGCCTTCAAGGCCGACACCGGGCTCACGCCCACCGAGTTCCGCGCGCAAGTGCTGGCCGGCGGCGCGGGCCAGCCCCGCGAGGCACGCCAGGCACCGCGATCGAAGTAGGCACCGCGAGCGACCTGGGCGCCGCAAGCATCGCGCGGCACCTTGAGCCACCGGGGCTGCCCCACGGCCGGGCGCTATAGCTGGCCGATTCCTTGAACCTTGGGCGGTGCCGCCTCCCTTGAAGCTTTCGGCCAGCCGAAGCCCGAACGCTTCGACGAATCGGTCAACACGGCGCATGGGCGCGACGCATCGTCCGCACCGCGCCGCCGGCACCCGCTGGCGGGCACGATCGGAAGACGCCTCGCCATGAAGCACCCGCTCACTTCGACACCCTCGCCGCGCCCAATGACGGCATCGGCCGCCCGTCGGGCATCGCGGGCTCCGGCCTGCGCGCCTGCGGCCGCGCCCGCCCCTGCACCCGCTTCAGACCCTGCACTCGCGCCCGCGCCTGCCCCTGCTTTCGCCCTCGCCCGGCCCCTGTGGCGGGCGGCCCTCACCGTCGCCGCCGCGTTTGGGCTGGCCTGGGCCGCGCCGCCCGCCCGCGCCGGCCTGGGCCTCACCGAACTGCCAGCCCGCGGGGACGACGGCCCGGTCACCCTCTTCTATCCCACCGACGCCCCCGACCAGCCCTGGGACCTGAAGCGCCTGCGGCTCGGCGTGGCCCGCGATGCCGCGCCCGCGCCGGGCAACGGCCGGCTCGTGGTGGTGTCGCACGGCTCCGGCGGCTCGCCCTGGGTGCACGGCGACCTCGCCCGCGCGCTCGTCGGGGCCGGCTACACCGTGGCCGTGCCACGCCATGCCGGCGACAACTTCGTCGACGACCGCACGCCCGGCCCCGAGAGCTGGGACCGCCGGCCGGCGGAGGCCAGCCGCGCCATCGACGCCGTGGCCGCCGACGCGCGCTTCGGCGCGCGCCTGCAGACCGGCCGCGTCGGCGTCTTCGGCATGTCCGCCGGTGGCCACACGGCACTGACGCTGGCCGGAGGTGAGTGGTCACCCGCGCTCTTCGCGCAGCACTGCGAGCGGCACCTGCCCGACGACTTCAACGCCTGCGTCGGCCTGGCGACGGGCCTGACCGGTGGCGCATTCGACGGCACGAAGCTCTGGCTGGCGCGCACGATCCTCGGCGCGACCTTCGGCAGCGACACGCGCCTGCGCCGCCATGCCGACCCGCGAGTGGCCGCCGTGGTGGCCGCCGTGCCGCACGCGGCCAGCTTCCGCATGGAGAGCCTCGCGGCGCCGAAGGCGCCGCTGGCCGTGGCGACGGCGAGCGGCGACGAGTGGCTGCACCCGCGCTTCCACAGCGACGCGGTGCTCGCCGCCTGCCTGCCCTGCGAGCGCATCGCCGCCCCGGCATCGGCCGGGCATGGCGCCTACCTTTCGCCATTGCCCACGGGCTTCAGCGGTCTCGAAGGTCGCCTGCTGAACGACCCGGCCGGCTTCGACCGCAGCGCGATGGCGGCAGTGAACGCGGGGATCGTTCGCTTCTTCGACCGACACCTGCGCGGCGGTGCGGCGGCCTCACCGGGTACGCCGGCCGCAGTCACCGAGGTGGCGACGAGCCGCTGAGGCCCGGTGACACGAAGGCCTTCAGCCCATCACCCGCGCCCGCACCGCCTCCAGGTCCGCCGCCCAGCGCGCCTTGTCGGCCGCCGGCGCGAAGCTCGCCTCGAAGCTGTTGCGGGCGAGTGTCAGCGCCTGCTCGGCGCCCAACTGGGGCAGCGCCGCGAAGGTCTCGACGAAGTTCTGGTTCACATAGCCGCCGAAGTAGGCCGGGTCGTCGCTGTTGATGGTGGCAACGAGCCCGGCCTCCAGCAACGCCGGCAGGTTGTGCTCGGCCATCGTCCTGAAGACGCACAGCTTCACGTTCGACAGCGGACACACCGTCAGCGGCACGCGCTCGCGCGCCAGGCGCGCCACCAGCTCCGGATCCTCGACGCAGCGCACGCCGTGGTCGATGCGCTCGGCCTTCAGCACGTCGAGCGCGCTCTCGATGTAGGCCGGCGGCCCCTCCTCGCCGGCGTGCGCCACGATGTGCAGGCCCTGCTCCCGCGCCCGCGCGAAGACACGCGCGAACTTCTCCGGCGGGTGGCCACGCTCGGAGCTGTCCAGGCCCACGCCGATGAAGTGCTTGCGGTGCGGCAGCGCTTCCTCGAGCGTGGCCATCGCCTCGTCTTCGCTGAGGTGGCGCAGGAAGCACAGGATCAGCTTCGCCGAGAGGCCGAACTCGGCGTGCGCGCGCCGGCAGGCGTGCTCGAGCCCCTCGACGACGGCGGCCATCGGCACGCCGCGCGCCGTGTGCGTCTGCGGGTCGAAGAAGATCTCGGCGTGCACGACGTTGTCGGCGGCGGCGCGCTCGAAGTAGGCCCAGGCCATGTCGAAGAAGTCCTCGGCCTTCAGCAGCACGCTCGCGCCGGCGTAGTAGATGTCGAGGAAGCTCTGCAGGTCGGTGAAGGCGTAGGCGCGGCGCAGCGCCTCCACGCTGCCGTAGGCGAGCTTCACGTGGTTGCGCTCGGCCAGGCGGAAGATCATCTCCGGCTCGAGCGAGCCCTCGATGTGCATGTGCAGCTCGGCCTTGGGCATCTGCCGCAGCAGCGATTCGAGCTTCGGGTCCATCGGTGCGTTCCTTGGCGACGGTGGCGGCGGGCCGGTTGGGCGGAAAGTGGCGGCGGCGGGCGCGATCGGGCGGCAGCGCCGGCCTACTGCGGTGCCTTCGCGGCGAAGTCGCCGCCCCAGGCGACGGCCACGCGCGCGAGGTCGAAATGGCGCCGCCATGCCGCGTTCACGTCGGCCAGCGTCGCCGCGGCGATGCGCTCGTCGATCTGCTGCGCGAAGGCGAAGCGGCGCCCGAGGTTCAGGTTGCCCACCGACTGCGAGGCGACCACGTCGTCCTGCGCCCGCGCGAGGCGGCGGAAGTTCAGCAGCGCCGACTTGGCCTCGTCGAGCTCGGCCTGCGTGAAGCCCTCGCGCGTGGCGCGCTGCAGTTCCTCGCGCCACGCCGTCTCCACCTTGCCGCGGTTCTGCGGCGCGAAGATGGCGCTCGAGACCCAGCGCGAGTGCGGCTCGAACGGGTTCCACGACACGCCGCTGCGCACGTCGTACGACAGCCCTTCCTTCTCGCGGATGCGCGTCCACAGGCGCGAGGTGCCGCCCTGGCCGACGATCCAGTTGGCCAGCATGAACGGCACGTGGTCGGCATGCGTGTCGTTCAGCGGCAGCGGCAGGTGCGCCAGCAGCGTGGCGTTCTGCTTGTCGGGCGTCTCGAGCACCAGGCGCTCGGGCTTCACCGGCACGAGCGGCCGGGGCACGCGCTTGTACGGCTGCGCGCCGGCGGCGGGCTGGCGCCAGTCGCCGAAGGCGGCCTCGAGCGCGCGCGAGACGGCCGGCACGTCCAGGTCGCCGACGGCGGCGAACTCGGCGCGCTGCGCGCTGTAGAAGCGGCGGTGGAAATCGGCCACCTGCGCCAGCGTCACGCCCTTCACGCGTGCCTCGAGCTCGTCGAACGTCGGCGCGTAGCGCCAGTCCGCGGCCGGGTACGGGTTGGCCAGGCGCGCGAGCGCGTTGGCGACCACGCTTCCCGGC
>Ga0209172_10003692_pt1 | contig 22582 bp, 18 predicted proteins | sample LarsenN4metaG_FD_184113 | JGI IMG/M metagenome (GOLD analysis project Ga0209172, IMG submission 184113) | Hot spring sediment bacterial and archeal communities from British Columbia, Canada, to study Microbial Dark Matter (Phase II) - Larsen... ... | reverse complement strand
GCGTGAAGCCGAAATTCTTGCCGAGCGAGAAGCGCAGGCGCGACGCGAAGCCGAGATGGCGCGGCGTGAAGCCGAAATTCTTGCCGAACGAGAAGCGCAAGCGCGGCGCGAAGCTGAGATAATTGCTGAACGCGAGGCGCAGGCGCGGCGCGAAGCGGAAGCCGAGCTTGCGCGACTGCGCGCGAAGTTGGGACGTTTGAAAAAGAAACCAGAACCTTAAAAATCGTAGTGATTCGCAAAAGAGAGTCTATATGAGTATAACTATCAACATACAATCCGGATCTCGATCTGGACAGAGTCTCAAGTTTCAAGAAGGAAAGATACTTATCGGCCGGTCTCCTACTAACACTGTTTGCCTGGCAGAGCCAATGGTTTCGGGCATGCATGCGGAGATCTCTTATCAGGATGGACGGTGGTTGCTGCGCGATCTCGGCAGCACAAATGGGACCTGGTTGGGTGTGCAGCGAATTCAGCAACACGCGCTCCAGAATGGGGACACAATTGATTTAGGTCCAGGGGGGCCGCGCTTGCAGTTCTGGATAGAGGCTGCTGCTTATCAGGAACCTACAACTGAAGTGCCGCATTATCAAGCACCGCCGCCAATTCAACCTATGTCGCCACCGCCGCCAATTCAACCTACGTCGCCACCGCCACCACCCTCTTATGCCTCTTCATCTCCTGCTGCTCCTCAATCACCTTATGCGCCTGCCTCCCAGCCGCAAGCTCCATATACGGCTGCTCCTCAACCGCAAGCGCCTTATGGGGCTGCCCCTCAATCCCAACCGGCCTACGCGGCTCCGCCGGGTTATTATCCGCCGACAGCAGCTCAACCTAAGAAGTCTAGCCGGATGGTATTGTTCGTCGTTCTCGCTCTGGTCGGCGTGTTTGTGGTTGGAGGCGGCATAGGCGCGTGGTTCCTCTTCTCGCGCGGCTCGGCTGCGATTGGAGAGGTGGATAAGTCCGCCGAAAGATTCTTCAGCCAGCTCAAGCAACATAACTATAGTGCGATTTATGACGAATCATCGCAGCCTTTCCGCAGCAAGTACCCGCGTGAAAGCATTGTTGATCTGCTCAAGCGGACTGAGGAGATGGGCGAGTTGAAGACTTACAATCGCAGCGGCATCAAGATGGAATATGAGAACTCCATTCTCACTGCCAGACTGTCATACCAGACAGAGTTCGATCGTGGAAGTGGTCCTTTCAGTCTCAAGTTTGTTGATGAAAAAGGGGAGTGGAAGCTGATCGAATTTGAGTTCAATATAGTCCCGAATCGAACAGAAGATGCGCGGGTGACGCCTCCCTCGAATCTTCCTCAACAAAGCAGCCAGGACGATGCGGCCACTGCAGTAGATATGGTCGCGGAAGAGTTCTTTAACAGATTGAGGTCCGGCAATTATGATGAGATATATGACAATCTGGCCGGACCATTTAAACGGCAATATAGTAGAGAACAGATCTTAGCCGAGCTGAGGGAATCGGAAAAGGCAGGAAAATTGAGGAACTATCAGCGCATCAATCTCAAACACGAATCCGAAGGCGGCTATCCTATTATCAGAGTAACCTATCAGACGCAGTTTGAAGGAGGTTCAGGCCCATTCGAGCTTAAACTGATTAAGATGGCCAACAGCTGGGAGATCCTGGGATTTGACTACAAAGTGAGGTGACTTAGAGCCTAAGCTTGACAATGATTTTGCTCAACACATAATATGGTCTGAGTAAGATTGATGCTTGCTTGATTTGGCAGCGCAATCGAACCATCTTCGAGGAATATGTTTATGGCAAACCTTGCTCTCCTGCTGCAAGTTGAAAACGCGGACTCAATCACCGGCTATATACCGATACTCCTATTTTTGATCATCGCCTTGGCATTTCCTGTTGTGGCGCTTGGAGCAGCTAAATTCCTGCGCCGCAAAGTCGCAACAAAACCGAAGTTGATGCCTTATGAGTGCGGCATAGATCCGATTGGCGACGCTCGCGAGCGGTTCTCTGTGCGTTATTATGTTATCGCCATGCTGTTTTTGATCTTCGATGTGGAGACGATCTTTCTCTTCCCATGGGCGGTGATTTATGATCAGCTTGCTCTGTTCGGGCTGGTAGAGATGCTGATCTTTATTGGCATTCTGGTCGTAGGTTACTACTACGCCTGGCGCAAAGGGGCGCTGGAATGGGTTTGAAGAACGCCTTCAATGAATGATGACTCTCAGTTTAAGTGACGGGGGATTATGGCAGAACAATCGACATCAAACATTCTCACAACAACCGTTGACTTCGTTTTTAATTGGGCGCGCAAATCTGCGCTCTGGCCGATGACGTTCGGGCTGGCCTGCTGCGCAATCGAGATGATGGCGACGGGCGCCTCGCGCTTCGATCTGGATCGCTTCGGCGCAGGCGTGTTTCGTCCCAGCCCGCGCCAGTCGGATCTGATGATCGTAGCTGGAACAGTCACACTGAAGATGGCGCCGGTAGTTCGCCGAGTCTATGATCAGATGCCTGAGCCCAAGTGGGTCATCTCGATGGGCTCCTGCTCCAACGTCGGGGGGCCATTCAATAGCTATTCAACTCTTCAAGGAGTTGATCGAGTTGTGCCGGTTGATGTCTATATACCCGGCTGCCCACCGCGCCCTGAAGCGCTGATGTATGGATTGATGAGGCTTCAGGACAAGATCATGCGGGATCATCCAACGCGGTTCCTCTTCATGAGAGGCAATATCGATGAAGATCAGCTCTTGGTGCCTCCTGGCAGTTCTGCTACTGAAGAGAAAGGAGAAGAAGCAGCGGCATAAGCTGCTTCGGTAGTTAACGATGGCTGATGATCACACGACAGAACCTACTATGCTAACTGTGCTTGAGCGCATCAACGCTTTAGGCAAAGAACTCTACGAGCTTATCAACGCCTCAAACGAAAAGGCAAGCAAGCAGCTTGATGGATTCGGCAAGCAGCTTGGTGAATTCAACAACCGACTTGATGAGTCTAATAAGCAACTTGGTGAATTCAACAACCGGCTTGATGGATTCGGCAAGCAACTTGGTGAATTCAAAGAACGGCTTGATGAATCTAGCAATCTGCTCGGCGAGTTTGGCAGGCGACTTGATGGCATCGAGACAACTCTGGAATCTATGAAGGCAAATTTGAGTCTGATTGATAGTTTGACAACTATAACACGCCACGAGTTTGTAGAGATGCGCCGCGAATTCCGACAGTGGCAGAAGCAGATCAAAGAACATATTCCAGCGATTCAATAACTATAGGTCTTAAGAAAGATCTTTCTTCAGTTCGGGCGCCAAGCGCCCTCAAAACAAGTTTATTTTTAGAATTGTTTTGAGGGCGCAAGAACTTCGGGCGGTTTTGAGGGCGTTGCACGCCCGAAGTATTTGGCCCTCAAAACTGCCCGAGCCTGCTGCAATCTTTTTCTTAAGGTCTATATAAACAGACTTAAAAGCCCGCAGCGGTTGAAGCTCAATCGCTATGGGCTTTTTCCATGATATGAACCTGCTGGAACAGAAACTGGTAAAAGTTATATCTGAGCAAGGGCCGATCCGCTTCCGCGACTTTATGCAAGTCGCGCTCTATGACCCTCAATACGGCTACTACAACACTCCACGCCAGAAGATAGGGAAAGATGGCGACTACTACACCAGCAGCAGCGTTCATCCTCTATTCGGGGCCACTCTGGCCGATGCATTCGTGCGCCTGTGGCAAGAGCTTGGACCGCCGGGCGAGTTTAACATTATCGAGATAGGTGCCGGGCCGGGCCACCTGGCATTCGATATACTATCAACTCTGAGCAGTGAATACCCGCAACTCTTCGAGCAGACAAAGTATTTAATCGCGGAGATCAGCCCAATCTACAGATCCAGGCAAGCAGAGAGCACACGCGAGTTTTCCGATCGAGTCGCCTGGGTAACACTGGAACACCTACAGAAGAACCCGCTCACGGGCATCTTCTTTTCTAATGAGCTTGTCGATGCGCTGCCGGTTCATCAAGTCCGTTTGCGAGGGGGCCAATTGCAAGAGCGATTGGTAGATTTTGATGGATCTCGACTGGTGACCCTCTGGCGCGAACCATCTTCGCCGGATCTCAAACGTTACCTCGATGAATTCGGAATCGAACTGGCCGAAGGGCAAACGGCAGAGATCAATCTGGACGCGCTCGGCTGGCTTGAGCGGGTATCGCAGGCTATCGAGCAAGGGGTCCTCATCACGATTGATTACGGAGACACTGCCGATCACCTCTACAGCTTGACCAGATATGACGGCACCCTGCGCTGCTTCTACCGGCACGCTCTCAACGATGATCCTCTTTCGCGCATTGGCGAGCAGGATATAACGGCAAGCGTCAATTTCTCGGCGCTCATAAAACGCGGCCAGGAATTGGGGCTTGAGACGGTTGAGCTGGCGGGACAATCAGACTGGCTGATTCGCGCTGGCCTGGTCGAGCGCGTGATGAGACTTGAACAAAAGGGGGCCACTCCGTCTGAAGTTTTAAAGGCGAGACAGGCGCTTAAGACATTACTCCTTCCCGGATGCTTGAGTGATAATTTCAGAGTTTTAGTTCAAAAGAAGGAGCGACACGGAACAGGTAAGGAGGATGGCTAGTGCCACAAGGCTAATGCACAGCGCTCGTATGTGTTTAGCGTCGGTAGAAGCAGCGGCGTAGCCGCTAAAGGATATAAGTAACAGGCCCCGGAGAGTCGGAGACTCTCCGCACATCCGTAGCGGCAGAGCCGCACTTCTTACAACCACGCTAAATACGTACCTCGCGTCGTGCGTTAGTCCGGTAATTCAATCACATTAAATTGATAGGATCTACTTCTACCGTAAGGTGGCGCAGGTCGTAGCCTGCCTGGACGATATTCTCCAGCGCAACATCAAGCGCCTGCCTTGCAGACGTTCGATTGCGCGCTTTGATCAAGATTTGCAAGCGGTGTTCGCCTCTGAGTCGTGACAGAGGGGCGGGCGCCGGACCGAGAATTCGCATACTGCGATCTGCGCTTGCAGCCGTCAGCTGGCGCGCGGTCTCGGCAGCAATGGCGTTTGCCTGAGCAAGGTCTTTGTGATGAATGAGCAAGTTGATCAATGCAGTGAATGGGGGGTAATGCATCACCTGGCGAAAGCGGATCTCCTGTTGATAAAACGCCTGGTAATCCTGCGCCCGCGCGTGAGTCAGCGAATAGTGTTCGGGATGATAGGTTTGAATCATCACTCTGCCCGGCCTATCTCCACGGCCCGCGCGTCCCGCTACTTGAGTGAGCAATTGAAATGTCCGCTCGGCGGCGCGAAAATCGGGCAGCCCCAGCCCTGCATCTACTGACACCACGCCAACCAGAGTCACATTAGGAAAATCGTGCCCCTTAGCAATCATCTGTGTGCCTACGAGCAGATCGATAGAGCCGGAAGCAAATTCGGTGATTATCTTCTCATAACTTCCGCGCCGGCGGGTGGTATCGCGGTCTAGCCGGGCAATGGTTTTAGTCGGGAATAACTCGCGCAACAGAGCTTCTAACTGTTCTGTGCCTTCGCCGACATAATAGATGTATTTGCCTTCGCAAACCGGGCAGCGGTTGGGCACCCCCGTCTGATGATTGCAATAATGGCAGACCAGGCGCTGAATTCCTCGATGATATGTGAGCGTCACATCGCAATTAGGGCAGTGAATGGCAAGCCCGCAACTGCGGCAGAGCACAAAAGCAGAGAAACCTCGGCGATTGAGCAGAACCATCGTCTGCTGGCCGCGCTCAAAGTTCTCGGCGATAGCCGATTTTAGCTCATCTGAAAGCGCCTGCTGCTTGCCGTGGCGGGCAAAGACCTGTCGCATATCGATAACTTCCACATCGGCCAGCGACCGGCCCCCTATGCGATCCGGCATGCGAAAGTAGATATACTTGCCTTGCTGGGCATTGTGATAGGACTCCAGCGAAGGAGTGGCGCTGCCCAGCACAACAACTGCTTTTGCTTTAAGCGCGCGCATAATGGCTGTATCTCGCCCATGATAGCGCGGCGTCTCCTCTTGTTTGTATGAGGTCTCATGCTCTTCATCAACGACGACCAGGCCAAGATTTTCAAGCGGGGCAAAGACAGCCGAGCGAGTCCCTATACAGATGCGCGCTTCTCCCTGGCGTATACGATTCCATTCATCAAGCCTTTCACCATCCGACAGTGACGAATGAAGTATCGCCACCAGATCGGCGAAATGATTGCGCAATCGGCGGCTGAACATGGGAGTGAGACTGATCTCAGGCACAAGCATAAGCGCGGTCTTGCCGCGCTCAATTGCCGCGCGCATTGCGCGTATATAGACTTCCGTCTTGCCGCTCCCAGTGACCCCGTGGAGCAGAAAAGTTGTGTACTCGCCTTGATCGATCCTGTCAACGATCTTTCTCCAGATCTCCGTCTGTTTATCCGTCAGAATGAATTCCTCTATCGGCTGAACCGGGATATGCGCCAGCGGGTCGCGCCTGACTTCCTGAGCGAATATCTCGACTGCGCCGCGCTTTTCCAGCGTGCGCACAACCGAAGCAGATACGCCTGCGCGCGCCGTCAGCTCCGATAGCGAAAGGGGCTCGTCCAGACCTGACAGGACTTCAATTACGCGTTGCTGTTGCTCTTTAAACGGTTTGCCGTCTTCCGTCTCGGATCGCTTAACTAGTCTAACAACATTCTGTAATTTCGGTTTCGATGTGATCTGGCCCAACTGCTGGGTGACGCGGATGAAGCCCGCCTCTTCCAGCTCGCGTGCGATAGCCGAGACACGGGCCTTGCTGAATGTCTTTTGCAGCTCGCGTGAGCTGAGCATGCCAGCTTCAGCGATTGCTTGAAGCGCCTGCCACTTAGAGGAGTTTTGCAGGCGATTGGGGGGCACACTTTCCAGGATCTCGCGCCCTATGTCGGTGATCGAGAGAATAGTCTCTGAAGCAACATTGATGCCCGATGGCAGAGCCGCTTTAATTACTTCTCCCCACGGAGCAATGTAATAATCCGCAATCCACCGCGTCAGATCGAGAATCTCCGGGGTGACTACGGGGGTCTCATCGACAAGCTCTTCGATCTCTTTAACCTCCACATCGGCCAGGCTCGGGTCGAGGCTTTCATGAAGGGCAACAATGTAAGCAGTATAGAGCTTCTTGCCCAATGGGACGATGACCCGACACCCCGGCTGCGCCTTTTCGCGCAGCCATTCCGACAAGCTGTAGGTGAACGTCTGCTTGACGTGGAGCGGAATAGCGACTTCGGCAAACATAGAGATAATGCGTAACGTCCGACAGCCTCTATACGTTCGACGTTCTACGTTCGACGTTTTACGTTGAACGTAGAACATCGAACGTAGAACGGACGTTCTACATTCTACCTTGAAAATTAAACGTCGAACGTTTTGCGTTGAACGTCGGACGTTTCACAACTTTTCCGAAATAGACTTAGCCTGAAGGAAGAGCGCAAGATAGTCAGGGCCCCCGGCTTTAGAGTCTGTGCCCGACATATTGAATCCGCCGAACGGGTGCACCCCTACCATTGCGCCTGTAATCTTGCGATTAAAATAGAGATTGCCGACGTGGAACCGGCGCCGCGCTTTTTCCAGGTGCTGCCGATTGTTTGAATAGACTCCTCCGGTCAATCCATAGACAGTGTTATTGGCAATCTCTAGCGCCTGATCGAAATCTTTTGCCTTTAAGCAGGCGAGCACCGGGCCGAATATCTCTTCCTGAGAGATGCGCGCGTTTGCGTCAACATCTGCGATTACTGTTGGCTGAATGAAATAACCGGGCCCCGCTTCTCTGTCTCTGTCGCCGCCGGCGACCACGCGCCCCTCGGTCTTGCCGATCTCGATGTAATTGAGGATCGATTCATAGGCGCTCTTGCTTGAGACGGGCCCCATGTAGATGGCTTGCTGTCTGGTATCGCCAACTCGAATCTTCTTTGCTCGTTCAGCCACTCGATTTACAACTTCATCATAAACGTCTTCGACAATAACTGCGCGAGAGCAAGCGGAGCATTTCTGGCCGGAATAGCCGAACGCGGAAGCGATGATTCCATCGACTGCTGCATCCAGATCGGCTTGGCTATCGACGATAATGGTATCTTTGCCCCCCATCTCAGCAATCACCCGCTTGATCCAGATCTGGCCTTCAGCCGTCCTGGCGGCAAGCTCGTTAATATGCAGTCCAACTTCCTTCGAGCCGGTGAAGGCAATGAAGCGGGTCCTGGGATGAGCGACAAGATAATCGCCTATCTTCCCGCCGCTGCCGGGTAGGTAATTGACAACGCCGGCAGGCAGCGAGACCTCCTCGAGAAGCTCGACGAATTTTGCTGCGACAACAGGGCTCTCACTCGACGGTTTGAGCACAACAGTATTGCCCGTCACAACTGCGGCCAGGGTCATACCAGCCAAAATAGCCAGCGGGAAGTTCCACGGCGGGATGATCACTCCCACGCCAAGCGGGATGTAGATCATCTCGTTCTGCTCGCCGGGAATAGATGAGAGTGCGGGCGGACGCGCATAGCGTATGGCCTCGCGCCCGTAGTATTCGCAGAAATCTATCGCTTCGGCTACATCGGCATCGGCTTCTGCCCAGGATTTGCCTACTTCGAGGGCGATCCAGGCGCAGAACTCGAACTTTCTCTTTCTCAGCAATGCTGCCAGCTTAAATAGATAACGCGCCCGCTCTTCGGCAGCCGTCTCTTTCCAATTATCAAACGCTTTCCAGGCCGCGCTGATTGCTCTGTCTGCCAGACCTTGATCGGCGCGATGGACTATGCCGATGATCTCCTCCGGATTCGATGGATTGGTTGACGGCTGTAAATCGCCGGTGGTTACTCGCTCTCCGCCGACGATGCAGGGGTACTCTTTGCCGAATTGTGATTCGACGCAGGCAATAGCTTCGCGCATCTTGACCGCATTGGCTTCAATTGAGAAGTCTAGGAAGGGCTCATTTTTGAATTCAGGTAACATACTATCTCTTGTCTCTCCTTGTACAGCAAGGCGGTCAGGTTGCTGATTAAGTTGCTAATAGTGCGCGCCCGCCAGCAACCTGACAGATTGCTGTAGATTTTCTGAGGATGAGTTCTTATCATTTGGCGCATAATAGCCGCTTCGAGCGCGCACGTAAACTTTGGGGATGCCGGGACGCTCAACTACTGCTACTTTAATCCGCCGCCACTTTCCATCTCTGGCATTGTTAGTTGGGTAATAGCCGAGGCTGTACTGGCTGTGCAGCTCATTGGTGATTATGTAGCTGCTGTCCCATATCTCTTTGACCGTTTGTGGGAAGTGCGCTTCGCCTCCTGTCACTTGCGAAAGGTTTCTCATCAACGAGATGGGATCTGTCACTTTGATTTGATCTACTGTGTCTTTGCCTACATTATGGACTGACTGAGCGATGCTATGTTGTCTCCGCTTATCGGAAAAGTACATGATATAGAGCAGCACCCCTCTCTGGCGCGCTACCTCAAGCACGTCTGCGTATTTGGCCACACTGCGATTGTCGGCTCCGTCTGTCACGACAATTAAAGCCTTCTTTTCATGCTTGCCCTGTTGAATGTAATCGAGCGCCGAGATAATGGCATCGTAGAGCGCCGTCATGCCGCGCGTCTCTATATCACCAATAGATTTTTTCAGTGATCTTATATTTGTGGTGAATCCTTTTCTGGTCTTGATCTTGTCACTGAACGTCATTAAGAAAGCTTCATCTTCTGATGTGCCTGAATCGAGGATTGAGAGGGCGGAGAAGTATATTTGCTGACGCTCATCGGTCATGCTGCCCGATACATCGAGCAGAAGGCCGAAACTAATGGGTCGGTTCTGAGTTGAGAAGAAGGCTATATCTTGCCTGGCGTCATCTTCGGTTACTATGAAATCCTCTTTTCTGAGGTTGTGAATAGGGCGAGACTTTTGATCGGTCACAGTTACATCTAAAGAGACCAGCCTGGTTTCCAACTTGATCGGCGGGCGATCCTTTTGCTCTTGCTCTACTTCTTTCTTCTGTTCCTGAGTCTGTTTCTGCTCTTGCGAGAAGACCTGGAACGTAATTCCTAGCCAAGCCAAAATGAAGATAAATAGCAACCGAAGTGAAGTTAACTTTTTCATCATCATTATCATTAACCCTGTACCAGGCGGCCTTTCTCTCCAGGCAAAACGCACATAAATTAGACCAGAAAATCTGATAACCGATTGCCGACTATAACCCTATCTGCGGCTTTCCATCCGCTTGCTCAAAATCTGCTATTGCATTCAAAAACTCAGTCGCCTGTTCCCCATCCCAGGTTCCAGCTAAGAAGTCTAAATCATGATAGGTCTGAAGTTGCAAACTTTTGTGCTCAACGCTGATTCCCTTATGGATAAGTTGAAGAGTGAGTGCCTCTACACTTATCCCCCGCCGCTCTGCTTCTTCGTCTATCCATTTTGCAGTTGCTTCATCTACGTTTTCAATGGTGATAGATATACCCATAGAAAAGCCCTATCTCGATTTACTATACGCTTAAAGCTCACCCAAGCCCTAATTCTAGCAAAAGAAATTTTCGGTTTGAACAGCAGCCCGTCCTACATCCAACGTCGTCTATACGTCCGACGTCGCCACGTCCGACGTCGGTTTTGCTTACGGAGGTCGGACATCGGGCGGCGAGACGTTTAGACATCGGACGTTTGTGGAAGCTTATTGTCCGCTGGCCTACCTGAGAGTAGGGGCAAAGATCACGCTATTTAAAAACAGCCGCGAAGTTGACCTCCATACCAATCGCCAGTTGACGTCATTGGCATAGAGAATTACGTGTCCGCGGCCAACCGGTTCATCAATAACATAAGAGGCGCCGCTGAGCAACGGCTCGGTATTATCAGGCCACTCGAATCCACTGATGAGCAGCTTCGCGCCCTCGAAGCGAACCACATTCGATCCTTCTTTGCTCGGCTTGAAGAAATTGCCTGAGTTGACCAGCACAGGCAGAGTGGGCTCCTCGTAGCCGTAGCTCAAGAAGTGAGTAGTATCGACGGTAGCGCGGAAGATTGAGCCGGGCACATCCAGCGGTTGCGTCTGCTTTGGTTTTTCCGCAGCCGTTGGATGGGGCGGTTCGACTCGCTGAGCTTGCTGTCGCGCTCCTCGCTGAGGCGGTTGTGATTCTTGCGCAGGCTTCGCCTCTGTTGCCGGTTGGCCCTCCTTTTCTGAGGCCCTCTGGGCAGACGCCGGCTGCTCCGATTCTTCGCCTACGAGCCGCGAGGTTGTCAAATCGACATCTTTAAGCGTAGCAAAGACGGCTCCGCCGCCGATGCCGACCAGCACGCCGCCTTGTTGCACCCAGGATTTGAGCTTCTCAATTCCGTCTTTGCCTAATCGACTTGCCAGCGTCTGCGGGATCACATCGGGCAAGATGATCACATTGTATTTCCTCAGATCGATGGATTTCAGTCCATCGACTGACAGGGGCGTGAAGTCGTAGCCATATATCTGCTCAAACATAAACCACATTGCTCCGTAGCTCTCCGGCCTGCCAACATCGTCTGTCAGGATGATCACGTTGGGGCGCGTCAGAGTCACAACCGCGCCCGATCCGACGCCGGTATCTCCTGTATCTGTATAGGCGCTGTTGATAGCAAATACGTCTATGCCCGCATCCTTAGCCAGGTGTTCAATGCGCTCGTGGAGGTTCTCCTTGTTGTAGACAACGCGCACAACCAGGGAGCCGCGCGGAAAATCGCGTCCGCCCGCGCGCAGAGGCCGAGTGGCTACAGCAACCTTGAAATCTTCTTTCATCAGTTGCAGAGCCAATCGCGCAGCGCCGTTGCTCTCATAGCTGAAGACGTAAGCGGTGTTTGCTCGCCCGCCGATTATGCGCCCTTCAGGCTTGATGCCGGGAGCGGGGGCAAGGTGAATATGCCGGGCCGAGCCGGAGGCCCCCTTGCGATAATCTATCTCCAAAGCCACAACTGCGGCGGCGCTGACTTCAGTTGCATCTTCCGTCCAGTAAGCTTCGACGCCGAACGTGAGAGGCAGCGACCAGGCGGTCACATCGTAGAATGCTTCTCGCTCTTTGGCCGCCTTCTTTGCCCGTTTCAAATTGCGCTCCATTTTGGCAAGCTCCTGTTTGACGAACTCAGGATCAAGCTCTGCCGTTGGTTCAAGGAGCGTCTTGGCCAGTCTCATCTGCGGCTGCGCCAGATCGATTATGTACGATCCGGCGGGAAACTCGCGATCGGTAGCCTTATTGCCAAAATAGTCATGAGCAGCGGTAGATTTAAAGGGGGCATTGGCAGTCTTCACTTCAATGCCTGCGCGGAGTAGCGTAGTAACAAGTTCCGCCGCCCGCACGCGATCTTTGCCGGGCAGCAGCACGAATCGCTTCATCTTTCCCGTCCGCCCTTCTTCCATCGCGGTTTTGAAGAATTGGTGATAATCGCGCAATCTGGCTTCACGATTGGCGCCGGCTGTTTCAATTGTAGCCATTGACGCTACGAAGTGCTTGGCAATTCCATCGCGCAGGGTCACCAGCGCATCATCATCGCGCCGCCAGGCATAGCCTTTGTCTCCGCCTCCGTCGGTCTCATAAGTCATGCCGATGGCCCCATTGAGCGCGGGCCACGAGTCGAAGTAGCCGGGGTAGTAAAGATCAAAGACATCGCGCACGAAATAGTTCCATCCATAGCGATCGAACGCGGCGGCATTGCCGCGGCCGAATATATCAAGCCACTTCTTCGTGTTCTCCACCGGAAGATTGGCGTTGATAGGCGAGGCAGCGGGCGGGAAGAAGAACTGTGGGGTCTGGCCGTGATGATCGACGAAGACTTGCGGGCGCCATTCCAGAATTGCCCGCGTGATTGCCACCGTCTCTTGCTGAGTTATACCGAGGGCGTCGCGGTTCATGTCTATCTGATAATGGTTGTTGTTTGTAGATAGCCACATCGGCGCGCGATGCTCCCGCGCCAGTGGCTCAGGGTTCCCCACTCCGAAGGCGTTATACCAGGTGACGAACCGCTCGTGGCTCTCAGGATTGTGCGCCGGATTGATGATCGTCACCACATTGCGCAGCACTTCCGCCGTCTTAGACTCCTCGCTGGCAGCCAGTTGATAGGCCACTTGCATTGCCGCTTCAAAAGCAGCCGATTCATTGCCGTCGTTGGCATAGTTGAGCCAGGCGATGATGGGGGTCTCTTTGATAATCTGCTCCGCTTCTGCATTGGACGAGAGCTTTCTGGGATCGGCCAGCTTGGCCGCATTTGCCTTGATCTGCTCCAGCTGCGACAGATTCTCAGGAGAAGAGATGACTACCAGATGAAGCGTGCGATACTCGTAAGATTTGCCGTACTGGAAGAGGCGCACGCGATCCGGCGCCGCTGCGGCAATCTTTTCTATCACTCGCTCCATATTGCCGTAGCTAGTGTGGAACTGCCCCGGCTCATAACCCAGGATAGATGAGGGTTTGGGGACATTGGCCCGGTAGGGGCCCCTCTCGTAGAAGTTGAAGTTGTCGGCAGCGTAGACAATCGAGATCAGCGCCAAAATAGAAAACAACCCGTTGAACAAAAGCCTTGTCATCATCTCACTCAATCCCCTTTAACCGATGAAATTTGGAAGATAAGTAGCAGGGCTAATATTAACCGTCTTACCACGCTTTGTAAAATCCGCCAAGATAAGAATTGACAGGCCGCCGCTCAGGGTCTACAATTTCGTACAACTAAAGTCAAAGGAGATTTCATACAGGTATGTTTGGTAGCTTGGGATGGTTTGAAATAGTAGTAATACTCTTTATCGTTGTCCTGCTCTTCGGCACGCGCAAATTGCCGGAGCTTGGCAAAGGGCTCGGCGAAGGCATTAAGAACTTCAAGAGAGCGATGAGCGGCAAAGAGACCGAGAAGATCGAAGACGGCACAAAGTCCTAGCCTCTCGTTATAACGCTCTTATGAATCGATCTTAAGCCGATCCGGTCTACCTTTATTTTCAACCCTGGACTTAAGGCTGTTGTACTGCCCGGTTGTTTGATTAGATTGCTTCGCGGCAATCGTTCTATTCCTCGCGGCGCGAAACTATCAGGAGTCTATCATGATGATCCCCCGACGTTTGACTCTGTTGGCTGCAATCTCCCTGGTTTTTACGCTCTCTCAAGAAGCTAAGTCACAATGGCAAAATGGCAATCTGGCCCTCCGGACTAACGGCAATATGTTCCGGTCGGGCGATCAGCTTAAGGTCGAGATCCTCGCTCTGGAAAAAATTGATGAGCCGTTCTTTACTCAGGTGAGCTACACGTTTTCTGAGACGGTTAGAGAGATAGACAAAGACGGCGGCGAAAGTACCAGACAAGAGCAGCGCACTCGCACAAGACAACCGGGGCCCGTGATTGAGAGCATGGAACGGTTCCGGTCGATAATTCTTGATGATACTTTCTATTTCGGCGAAGGGAACTCCAGCGGATGTTACGGCATTGAAGTAGCTGTGTTTCAAGGCTATACCAAAGAGTGCGTCGCCAGGCTCCGCTCCTGTGTCTTTTATCAAAGCAGCGACCGATCCGGCCGGGAATGTTCATTATATCTGCGCAGCCTCAAACGCGCCGGTTCAGATCAGTGGCTCATCTTCGAGGGGGCCTTTTCTGAGCGAGGCCGATATAGTGCGTTATTGCTGAGAGGCAATCGAGTGTTCAAATACATCGAAAATGGCGTGTATACAGGCGGGCCGCGCGAGCTGAACATCTTCTCTGATCTGCTGACCGGCGCGACGGGCCAGACGTATGATATTCTGATTCACGATCATTTGAACAACTATTCATCCACTCTGGCGCGAGTTACTATTCCTTCTTCAAATTAAAAGGCAACTTATGAATGACAACTCTCAAGCGGCATCGGTGGTTGCAATAATGCTCTGCACCGGCCACAGGAGACCCATGCAGCAGGTAGAAGAGGCGAGGGCCATTGAGGGATTTGGCCTCGAAGGCGACCGGCACGCAAGGGCCGAGAGCAGCCGACAGGTGCTGTTGATGGCCGATGAGACTATTGAGGAGCTTGGACTGCGGCGCGGAGATGTAAAAGAGAACATCACCACGCGCGGCCTGGAGCACTCTTCGCTGGTTCGCGGCCAGCGGCTTGAAGTAGGACATGAGGTAGTTCTTGAAATCACCAAGCCGTGTGAACCTTGCAGCCGAATGGAAGAGATTAGAGAAGGACTTCAAAATGAGTTGCTGGGCCGTCGCGGAATCCTCGCCAGAGTGGTACAGGGAGGGGTTATTAGAGTAGGCGATCAGATCCTAACATCCGGGTGACGGATCTCGATCAAAACTTGCGACTGTGGGACAGTGGAATAGAACGCGGACGGACGCGGATTGAGCGGGTATTCGCGGATCAAACGCTTTTGCCTGGTATACCTGGCAAATGGCGCGCTTTAACTATCCGCTGCTCACCATTGCGAAAACAGAGTCCATGATATATCCTTCTACGTCTGTACGTTTTACGTCCGACGTCGCCTCATCCTTTATACGTTCTATGTTCTGCGTTCTACGTTGAAGATTAAACGTTGAACGTTTTGGACGTCGGACGTACAGGCGTAGGACGTTGCGGACGTCGGACATTGAACGTTTAGACATCGGACGTTCTCGTAGCCCAACGCTTTATCTTCTAACAGAATTTGGCCTTTCAAAAATTCAGGGACACCACAGGAGGCTTCCGTATGCGAAAGAGAATGTTCGCGTTTGCCGCCGCGCTCATCATCGCTGCGTCGGCAATAGAGTATGGACAGACGCGCCAACAGCCCACCACGGCTTCGGGCTATTTAATGCCGCCGAAAGTTATTGTCGATATTCTGGACGCGCCGCCGACGCCCAGCGTAACCGTTGCGCCTGACCGACGCACGATCGCGCTGCTCTATCGGCGCAGCATGCCCACAATCGCCGAGCTGGCCGAGCCGATACATCGAATTGCAGGCGCGCGCATCAATCCGAAAACGAACGGTCGCCAGCAACGAGGCGGCGGCATCATCGGCATCACACTCAAATCTATCTTCGACGGGACGGAAAAGAAGATCACAGTGCCCCCCAATGCCAACATAGGCGGGGTGAGCTTTTCCCCTGACGGCAAACGGCTCTGCTTTACTAACACCAAAGAGAACGGCATCGAGCTGTGGGTCGCCGACACGGCGACTGGGCAATCTCGAATGGTGAGCGGAAGCGATCGACTGAATGGGGCCATCGGCGATCCGGTGGACTGGCTCAAGGACGGCATCACCCTGCTGGTTCAGCTCGTGCCTTCGGGGAGGGGCCCTGCACCTGCTGCGCCGACTGTGCCGACCGGCCCCAATATCCAGGAGAACCATGGCAAGGCAGCGCCTGCCCCGACTGTGCAGGACCTGATCAAAACCGCTCATGATGAAGAGCTGTTCGAGTACTATTTCACAAGCCAACTGGCAACGATTGACAGCGTTACCGGTCGCAAGACGCTGATAGGCCGGCCGGGGATTCTGGAGAATGTCTCCGCATCGCCCGATGGCCAGTATATCCTCGTGTCACGAATCAAGCGGCCATTCTCGCGGCTGGTGCCGATGGGTGGGTTCCCTAAAGATGTCGAGATATGGAACCGCCGAGGCGAAGTCGTCCGTGTGCTTGCCGACGTGCCTTCAAGCGAAGGCATTCCCATCAACGGCGTGCAGGCGGGCCCGCGCGGCCATCGCTGGCGCGGCGACGGCGGCGCGACGGTCACCTGGGTAGAGGCGCTCGATGGAGGCAATCCGAGGAACAATGTGCCATTCCGCGACCGCATTGTCGCGCTCGCTTCTCCATTCTCAGGGGCAGCGGTCGAGATCGCCAAAACCGAATGGCGGTTCGGCGGCCTCTCGTACACCGAGAAGGGGATCATGTTGCTGAGTGAATCTGATCGCGCGACGCGCCGAACCCGCGCCTGGATTCTCGAAGCGGGCGCTCAGCCGCGCAAGCTCTGGGAGCGCAGACAGCAAGACGCATATAACAATCCCGGCTCGCCTGTCTTCAGGAGAGATAGCGGCGATGGTGGCGGCGGTGGACGCTTTGGCGGCGGATTCGGCGGTGGGGGCCTGATCTTGCAGCATGGGGACTACATCTATCTGACCGGGCAGGGGGCCTCCCCGGATGGCGATAGGCCATTCCTTGATCGGCTCGATTTGAAGACGCTTCGGACCGAGCGGCTCTTCCGCTGCGCCGAGAAGACTTACGAATCGGTTGTTGCGCTGCTCGATCTGGAGGCGAAGATGCTGCTCACACAATACGAGACGCCGACCGAGCCGCAGAACTACTACCTGCGCGACTTACTTGCCGGGACCAAGTGGGCAATCACGCAGTTCAAGGACCCGGCGCCGCAACTGACCGGCATCGAAAAGCAGTTTGTCACCTACGAGCGAAAGGATGGGGTAAAGCTATCGGGCACGCTCTACCTGCCGCCCGGCTATAAGAAGGGCGAGCGGCTGCCGGTGCTGATGTGGGCCTACCCGCGCGAGTTCACCGACACGGACACTGCCAGCCAGATTACCAGCTCGCCTTATCGCTTCACCCGAATAAGCGGCGCATCGCATCTGTTCCTCTTGACTCAGGGCTATGCGATCTTCGACAACCCGACTATGCCAATAGTGGGGCCCGGCGAGACGGCGAATGATACTTATGTCGAGCAACTGGTGGCGAGCGCCGAAGCTGCGGTCAACAAGGTTGTGGAGATGGGCATTGCCGACCGCGATCGTATCGGCATAGGCGGCCATAGCTACGGCGCCTTTATGACGGCCAATCTCCTGGCGCATTCGGATCTGTTCCGCGCCGGCATTGCCCGCAGCGGCGCGTACAACCGCACGCTTACGCCCTTCGGGTTCCAGAACGAGCGTCGCACCTTCTGGGAGGTGCCGCAGGTATACGCGAGGATGTCGCCGTTCTGGTATGCCAATAAGATCAACGAGCCGATCTTGCTCATTCACGGCGAGATGGACGACAACTCAGGCACATTCCCGATTCAGTCCGAGCGGCTCTACCTGGCGCTCAAAGGCCACGGCGCCACGGTGCGGTATGTGACCCTTCCCTACGAGGCGCACGGCTATGCAGCGCGCGAATCGGTGCTGCACACGCTGGCCGAGATGATCAACTGGATGGATAGATACGTGAAGAACGCCGGGCCAAGGCATGACGTGAGAGCAGAAGGAAAATAAGTGGGAGATGCGGGGACGCCTTCGATGACGCGGGGGCCCCCGCAGACGCGGAGACAAAGAAGTTTTTCAATCCGCAACCTGAATGCGCAAAAAGCCGGTTAATTCAGTCGGCTTACACATCACGCATTACTCTCCCTGAGATAACTCGTCGCGGCGCGTTCGAGCAGGCGGAAGCTGCGTTGCGCTTGATCGAGCTGGCCGCGGCGCGTGTGCAGCAGTATCCGATCAGCCTCTTCGATGCTTATTGTGCGGAATCTCAAAGCGATGGCCTCGACCAGTTCATACATGGATCTCCTTGACAATTCTCCTACGAGCTTGTTCAGATTAGCGCGGACGATATACTGGGCGTTCCAGACCTCAATCATCGCTTCGTAGCCAAGAGAGCTTTGCCGCGGAGATATATAAATGTCATCAGCAGATAGGAAATCAGTCTCTATCGAGATAGGAACGATGGGGATGTAGATATCTCTGCTTGAGTAAGGGGCCCCATCAGGTAGCGGCAAGATAACAACCAGGCGAGGCAGGAACCTTATCGGGCTCCTGGCAGGCGTCTTCGGTTTATATCTGCGTGTAGACCATATCTGTCCCGGCTCTAGCTCGACATCTTCAAGCGATGGCCGGCGGCGAGACCGCTCCAGGTACTTCAAAGCAATTTCGCGCAGTCGATCGGGCAACGGCGGGATCTTCAAAGTGAGATGTGATAGTTCGGTCGATTGAGCGATAGTTGACTCAATGAGTGAGGGGGCCCAGGCAGAGAGATAATAATCAGCCGGTAGCCACTCGCTTGTCGATGGTTGTACCCACCTATAGCCCAGCGCTGAGGACGGAGGGGAATCTCCCATGAACACCACCCGAGGTGGGACTATCTCAGTAAAAGACTTTTATACCACAATTCTCTATAATTGCGAATGGCCTATTTTTTCCTCAAGAATCTTGCGAACAGCTTCGTTGAAGGCCGCTCCTTGCTCAATAGCAAGCCCAACTTTGCGCGCTTCGCATTCAAACATCTTGCGGTAATCGCTCACCACTGTATCTGAAATTCCTAGCATCTCGGCTATCTGCAATTGCGATGGAGCTTCGGGATCGAAATAGCAATGCCAGGCTATCTGCAACATTCGCAGGAGCCGCTTCGGTTTATCTCGCACTGTCTTTCTCAGGTCGCAGATAAATGCGTTTGCCCGCTCACGCGCTTGTTGATCCAGCTCGTGGTTGATGGCTATCTCTTCCGGGCTCTTGCGCGCATCGGCTATTTCTCGCGCCTGCCCCCTATTCTCTTGATCATAGCTGAACTCTGCTTCTACTGACGTCAAAGCAAAATCCTGCACCGGGATCTTGTAGAGCGCCAGTGACCTCATTGTGCGCACATCTGCCGGCGAATCGATGGCCTGAAATATCTCTATCAGGAGCTTCTCAAGCTCATCGTTTGAGATGATTATCTGTGAATCGCGCGCGCAGCCTACGCAGCGAGTGTCGCGATTGCGAAACGGGACACTCGCTATCAGCTCGCGGAACATGCCGCTATCGCCCACCGGCTTTGTCGGGGGCCATTCCCTGAGCCCATATAGCCGAAATAGTTTGGCCTGTCTGCTTGTTGCGCTGTTTTTGCTCGTTCGAGCAGATCGCCTGCCCTGGCCAGCGCCGATGTTATCGAATGTGCGAAATCGCTTGCTCTCTTGCAACAACGTGCTGATGCGGCGGGCCAGGCGATATGATTCAGGGTAATGTTTGCGCAGGTGATTTACCAGCAGGTTGAGGATCTCTATATGAACGATCTCATGCTCTATCTCATCATTAGAGAGATCGACATCGATATAATACTGAAACCTTCCTTTCTCGAAGAGTCTGAGAAACAGCTCCTGAGTCAGATCATAATTAGTCTCGCTCTGGCAGATCGAGCTGCTATCATTGCGAGCGAATCTTGAAGCGCGCACGATTGAGACAAGTCGATAGAGTTCTGACCACAGCTTCTGTACATCTTGATTGAGCAGTATCTGGCGCCAATCAGCGTGACCCATCTATATAAACCTCCTCTTACCCAGCGAACGGTCAGGTCGAGCAAAGGTAAACTATCTTTGCGCAGCACTACCGCGCGCTGTGGCTGAAGTTAATAACAGAAGCGTAGTGATGGAATTGTGAGGAAGCTTATAGTGACAAAGTAGCGAGGCTCCCAACTCGACTATTGATTCCCCTCTGCTCCCTGTTCTGCCATCTCACTTCTGCGTCAATAGCAATATTGACAATGAACTATTTATTCTATTACCGGCAAAACCAGATCCTGGGCAAACTACATTCCTTTCTCGATTCTCAATACTTCTCCTTTTGAGCGGCGATCCGGTGTAGGAAGAGAATGTCTATCGGATAAAGCCAACAAGTTATTTTGGATAAAACCTCTATTTGCGAGGCTCCCCGTTCGCCTGTTGACGATCTTTTCCCACTCAATGCACTGTCGCTTGCCTTCAGAAGTCAAGAGGAGCAAGAGACAGTTTTGTAATCTCGCCTGCCAAATCAACCCACAATTAATCCTTTGCGCCAATCTCAAATTCCAGCTCTTATCTTCAATAAAAATGTAGTAGTGGTTAAGCTGGTTACCTGAATAGATGAGAGAAACGGTAAATAGGATTGCGGGCTTGATAACTACCAACTTTTAACACCTAATGTGAATGCAGTAGATTCACTCACCTTACCAAACAACAATTTGTTTAGTATCAATCCAGCCGGGGACCAAATAAGCAGGATTGACCACCGGTTCGGTGCAATACGGTGTCTATGCTGTGATCAAGCTTTACTTGTGGTGAAGCTTGATCAACGGTAAGTTTGGCAACACTTATGCCATAGGAATTTTCAACCAATGACATTGCCCCCCGCCTTTTGCTGCTCAGCTTGAGAAGTCAAATGAGGTATTAATTTAGCTGATAAGGTTTGAGATGTTATATATTTTCTCGATACAGAAATTCCTGTAACCGTGTGTGCTAATTTTTGTCTTGATATTGTTCACAAGTTGATATGAATCGGTACATAGTGTACGGCAAATGAGCATTCACCTCTTTACAAAAATTCTATTTCGCGGTTGATAAGTTTGTGCGATTTTCAGTATAATCAGCCCGTTGCTTCAAATTAAGGAGTGCTCAATCAAGCTCGTGTATCTGCCGACCGAACCTAGCGTAAGGAAAAGGCATTGATTTCTGCGAGCAGAGTTAGGATGTTTTTAGTTAATATGGGACTGGCGCTTAAGGTAGAGGGTTCAATATGCGAGGCTCCCAACTCGACCGATTGATCCCGGCCTCTGCTCCCAGTCCCGCCAGCCTCTATCGCTCGCCTCTATACTCGAAGAAGCTGCGAGGTGTCTCGCGCAGCACAACTCTTTCAAGCCTGGCAAAAGTAATATGAGGCGCAAGCAGCCCCCATATCACCTTCACTACATTTTCAGAAGTGGGATTGAGTCGGTCAAAAGGCGGGACTTCCATATTGAGGTGACGATGATCAAACTTCTGGATGACGTGAGTATCGACAACTTGCTCAAGCTGTCCGAGGTCAGCAATCATTCCTGTGCGCTGATCTATCTCGCCTGAGATGGTAACTTCAAGCTGGTAATTATGACCGTGGCCATGAGGATTGTTGCATTTGCCGAAGATGGCACGATTCTCTTTGTCGCTCAGGTGCTGGCTGTGCAGGCGATGAGCAGCGCTGAAAGAAAAGACTTTAGTCAGTTCAACCACATCTCCTCCGCGATAATCTGAAAAGAGGGATTCTTCTTCAAAGAGCCTCACGCGATCAACGGCTACAGCTCCTGTCGGCTCGAGCTCTTCCTTTGCGCGATGGAAGATATAGCAAGCGATATTCTCGGTCGTAGGCACGACGTGCGCAAAATAAGCATGATCGTTATTGAGGAATTTATGATCCAGCTCGACAATCAGCTTGTCCAGAATCTCATCAAGAGTTTTGATATTGATGACCATCCCTGATCGCTCATCCACGCGCCCATTGACGGTCACCTCGCAGCGGTAGTTGTGCCCGTGACCGTAGGGGCTGTAGCATTTGCCGAAGATCCTCAGATTCTCTTCTTCAGAAAGCTCTCGGTTGAAGTATCTGTGAGACGCTTCGAACTCTTTAACCCTTGTGAGATAAATCATCGCTCCCTGATCCCTTGCTACATGTCAGCGATCTGCTGAACTTATCGGATTCTATATTTGCGCAGTTACGCCTGTCAAACGTGCTGGCACTTACTGCTTGTTGCATTCAAAACAGGATCGCACACACGAAAAGAAGGTTACCACTTATGCGCATTCCTCAGCTTACTGCTTGTTGCATTCAAAACAGGGTCGCACACGGCGCTAGTATATGTTTAGCGCCGCAGTAGCTTTTGCGGCTTGGCATCGCTGGTGCTGCACACGGCCGGCACTCGCCTAGTATATGTTTAGCGCCGCAGTAGCTTTTGCGGCTTGGCATCGCTGGTGCTGCACAC
>Ga0209172_10003690_pt1 | contig 22590 bp, 20 predicted proteins | sample LarsenN4metaG_FD_184113 | JGI IMG/M metagenome (GOLD analysis project Ga0209172, IMG submission 184113) | Hot spring sediment bacterial and archeal communities from British Columbia, Canada, to study Microbial Dark Matter (Phase II) - Larsen... ... | reverse complement strand
ACGACACCGGCTTTCACCTGATCGCCGTCATGCACTTGCAGATACGAACGCGTCGGCAGAATGTAGCTGCTCAGCTTCTTGCCGTGATCGTCGACGATTTGAATCTGCGGGCTGAGATTGCGCAACCGCGTATCGATAATCACGCGCTGCTTCAAGCCGGTGGTTTCGTCCAACTCTTCGCGCATCGTGACGTTCTCTTTGACGTCGATGAACTTGACGTAACCGTCGTGATTCGAGAGAATGCTCGCGGTATACGGGTCCCAGCGGAACACCAACTGACCCGCTTGCACGCGATCACCTTCCTTCACCAAGACATTCGCCCCGTAGGGAATGATGTATTGGGCGGTGACGCGGTTGTTCTCATCGATGACTTTCAGCTTGCCATTGCGGCCGACGGCAATGGTCGTGCCGTCGTCCTGCATGATAAACTTGAAGTTTTCAAAATTCACCCGGCCTTCGGTTTTGGCTTGCACTTGTGATTGCGCCGCAATGCGCGAAGCCGTGCCGCCGATATGGAACGTGCGCAACGTGAGCTGCGTGCCAGGCTCGCCGATGGATTGTGCCGCCATGACACCGATCGCTTCGCCGTTGTCGACCATCTTGCCGGAAGCCAAATTGCGTCCGTAACATTTGGCGCAAATGCCGCGCTCGGCTTCGCAGGTCAACACCGAGCGAATATAAACCGTCTCGATGCCGGCCGCCGCGATTTTGTCCGCCACCTCTTCTTCGATCAACTGGCCGGTTTCGATCATCACATCGCCGGTATCGGGATTATATACATCTTCCGCCGCGACACGACCGAGAATGCGATCGCGCAACGGCTCGATGATTTCCTCGCCTTCCTTCAAGTCGCCGATGCGCAAGCCGAGAATCGTGCCGCAGTCTTCCAGCGACACGATCATGTCCTGCGCCACATCGACGAGGCGGCGCGTGAGATAGCCGGCATCGGCCGTCTTCAACGCGGTGTCAGCCAAGCCTTTGCGCGCGCCGTGCGTGGAGATAAAGTATTCCAGCACCGACAGGCCCTCGCGAAAATTCGCGGTAATCGGGTTCTCGATGATTTCGCCCATCTGGCCGGTCATTTTCTTCTGCGGCTTCGCCATCAGACCGCGCATGCCGGCGAGCTGGCGAATTTGTTCCTTTGAACCGCGCGCGCCGGAATCGGCCATCATGAAGATGGGATTGAAACCCTGCCGGTCATTCTTCAAGCGATTGAACATTTTGTCCGCCACGTCACTCGTGGTATGCGTCCAAATGTCGATGATCTTATTGTAGCGCTCGCCGTCGGTGATGACGCCTTTTTCGTATTGCGATTGAATCGTTTGCGTTTTCTTAAAGGCGCTGTCGAGATACGATTGCTTTTCTTCCGGAATCATGACGTCGCCGACGCCGACGGTGATACCGGCGCGCATCGCGAAATTGAAACCGATCGTTTTCAGCTCGTCCAAAAACATCGACGTGCGATAATTGCCGAGCTGCTTGTAAATATTCGCCACCAACTCCTCCATCCGCTTCTTGGTAAGCAGCTCGTTGACGTAACCGATTTCTTTCGGAAGGATACGGTTGAAGATCACGCGGCCGACCGTTGTTTCAACGAGCTTGCCGTCGATGCGAACCTTGATTCGCGCATGCAGACCGACCTTGCCGTCATCCCAGGCGATATTCACCTCGTCGGGATTCGCGAAAATTTTGCCTTCGCCGAGATCGCCGTTTTTCACTTTCGTGAGATAATAAATGCCCAGCACCACGTCCTGGCTCGGAATCGCGAGCGGGCGGCCGCTGGCCGGCGAAAGAATGTTGTGGCTCGACAGCATCAGCAAACGCGCTTCCACTTGCGCGTAATACGAAAGCGGCACGTGCACCGCCATCTGGTCGCCGTCAAAGTCCGCGTTGAACGCCGCGCAAACCAGCGGATGAATTTGAATGGCCTTGCCTTCGATCAACAGCGGCTGAAACGCCTGAATGCCGAGACGATGCAGCGTCGGCGCGCGGTTCAACAAAACCGGATGATCTTCGATGATCTCCTCGAGAATATCCCACACCGCGGTGTCGCGGCGATCCACCAGCTTCTTCGCGCTCTTCACCGTTTTAGCAATGCCGCGCTCCACCAGCTTGCGAATCACAAACGGTTTGAACAATTCCAGCGCCATATCTTTCGGCAGACCGCATTGATGCAGCTTCAGCTCCGGACCGACGACGATCACCGAACGGCCGGAGTAATCAATGCGCTTTCCGAGCAGATTTTGGCGGAAACGGCCCTGCTTGCCGCGCAGCATGTCGGAGAGCGATTTCAGCGGGCGATTGCCGTCGCCGCGCACCGCCGCGGTTTTGCGGCCATTATCAAACAACGCATCGACCGCCTCTTGCAGCATGCGCTTCTCGTTGCGCAAAATCACTTCCGGCGCTTTAATCTCTTTGAGTTTCTTGAGGCGGTTGTTGCGAATGATCACGCGCCGGTATAAATCATTCAAATCCGAAGTCGCAAAGCGGCCGCCTTCCAACGGCACCAACGGGCGCAGCTCCGGCGGAATCACCGGAATCACCGACATCACCATCCACTCCGGCTTGTTGCCGCTCTTCTTGAACGCTTCGATGACTTTCAGGCGCTTGAGCGCATCGGCTTTGCGTTGGAACGAGGTTTCGACTTTCACCCGCGCGCGCAATTCCGCGGAAAGCTGGTCAACGTCAGTTTGCTTCAACAGATTCAAAACCGCTTCGCCGCCGATTTTCGCCACAAAACGATTCGGGTCATCTTCCGCGTCCTCGGGCACTTCCGGCATCTCGCTGGTGATTTTAAAATACTCTTCCTCGCTCAGCAGATCCTTTTCCCGGTAACCGCTGTTGCCGGGTTGAATCACCACGTACGATTCGTAGTAAATGATTCGCTCCAAATCCTTGACGCCAATGCCCAACAGATAACCGATCTTCGTCGGCAATGATTTCCAATACCAGATATGGATCACCGGCACCGCCAGACCGATGTGTCCCATGCGCTCGCGACGCACCGACTTCGTCGTCACTTCGACGCCGCAGCGATCGCAGACGATGCCTTTGTAGCGAATGCGTTTATATTTGCCGCAATGACATTCCCAATCACGCACCGGGCCGAATATTTTCTCACAGAACAAGCCGTCCTTTTCCGGCTTAAAAGAGCGATAGTTGATGGTCTCGGGCTTGGTCACCTCGCCCTTCGAACGCTCTAAAATTTTATCCGGAGAAGCCAGCTTGATGGCAATCGAGCCGAAATTTCGGCGCGCCGCCGTTTCTTGTTTGGCAAATATGTTCATAGGTATGAATGAAAATTTTGATTCGCAGCTATCGGCTTATTCAGCCTTTGACCTCATAGCTCCCTACGACCAGGTAAAACGTCGTTCGTAAAACGTAATACGTAATGATGCTTTTACGAATTACGTTTTACGAATTACTCATCACGTTTTGCCGTTTTCGTCCAGCAACTCCACATCCAGACCGAGGCCTTGCAGTTCACGAATCAACACGTTGAACGATTCCGGCAAGCCCGGTTCCGGCAAATTGTCGCCTTTGACGATGGCTTCGTAAACTTTCGAGCGGCCGCGCACATCGTCGGACTTCACGGTCAAAATTTCTTGCAGGGCGTGCGCCGCGCCGTAGGCTTCCAGCGCCCACACTTCCATTTCTCCGAAGCGCTGGCCGCCGAATTGCGCCTTGCCGCCCAAAGGCTGTTGCGTAATCAGCGAGTACGGGCCGATCGAACGCGCGTGAATCTTGTCTTCGACCAAGTGCGACAGTTTCATGATATAAATCTGTCCGACCGTCACTTCCTCGGCAAAAGGCTCGCCAGTGCGGCCGTCGTAAAGCTGAATCTTGCCGCTTTCCGGCAATCCGGCTTTGCGCAATTCGGCGAGAACTTCGTCGTGCGTGGCGCCGTCGAATACCGGCGTTGAATACGTGACGCCCAGTTTCGCCGCCGCCCAGCCGAGGTTGGTTTCAAAAATTTGGCCGAGATTCATGCGCGACGGCACGCCGAGCGGATTGAGCACGATGTCAACCGGCGTTCCGTCGGGCAAGTGCGGCATATCTTCGATCGGCACGATCTTCGCCACGACGCCTTTGTTGCCGTGGCGTCCGGCCATCTTGTCGCCGACCATCAGCTTGCGGCGCTTGGCGACATACACTTTCGCAAGCTGCACGATGCCCGGCGGCAATTCATCGCCGACCGTGATTTTCATTTTGCGTCGCTCGTACTCCTCGTTGAGATCTCTGGCTGTCTTTTCGTACGAATCAAAAATCAGTTCGACGCTTTCATTCACTTTTTTCTTCTCGGTCCAGCCTTCTGCGCGGTCGAGCTTGTCAAAATCCAATTCCTCGACACGCTCGGGCGTCAGCTCGGCGCCGGCGCGCAACACCACTTTTCCATCTTTGATCTGGCGAATGGTGGCGGAAATTTCGCCGGTCAAGGCTTGCGTGAGCTTTTCGTCGCGCAGCTTGAATATGCGCTTGCGCTCGCTCTCAAACCACTCTTCGATTTCGTCGAGCTTTTTCTTGTCCTGGCGTTTCGATTTCGTATCTTTCTTTTTGCGCGAAAAGAGTTTCGTATCGATCACGATGCCCTTCAATCCCGGCGGCGCTTTCAATGAAGCGTCTTTGACATCGCCGGCCTTCTCGCCAAAGATGGCTTTGAGCAGCTTTTCTTCCGGGGTCGGATCGGATTCGCCTTTCGGCGTGACTTTGCCGACGAGAATGTCGCCGGCTTGCACTTCCGCGCCGGTGCGAACAATGCCGTTTTCATCCAAATCCTTGGTGGACTCTTCCGAGACGTTCGGAATTTCGCGCGTCAATTCTTCTTCGCCGCGCTTGGTGTCGCGGACTTGCAGATCGAACTCTTCAATGTGAATCGAGGTGTAAATATCTTTTTGCACGACGCGCTCGGAAATCACGATGGCGTCTTCAAAATTATAGCCGCGCCACGGCATGAACGCAACGAGAACATTACGACCTAACGCCAGCGCACCGCCGCGGGTGGAGCATCCATCCGCAAGCACTTGCCCTTTCTTGATACGATCCCCCACTTTGACGATGGGACGCTGATTGATGCATGTGCCCTGATTGGTGCGCATGAATTTGATGCAGCGATAAGAGATCAGATCGTTTTCCTCAAAATTCAGCAAGTTCTCCAAATCCAACTTCTTGCCACGTCCGGGCGGCGGATCCTTGCGAATAAGAATGTGCTCCGCATCAACATGCTCGACCACCCCATCGTAATCGGAAATAATCATCGCGCGGGAGTCTCTGGCGACTTTCTCCTCCATTCCCGTTCCGACGAGTGGCGCTTCCGGAGTCAATAGCGGAACCGCTTGGCGCTGCATGTTCGATCCCATCAAGGCGCGGTTGGCATCGTCGTGCTCTAAGAAAGGAATCAGCGCCGCCGCTGCCGATACGATCTGGTTGGGCGAAACATCCATGTAGTGTACTTCGCTCGGATGCACAACCGGGAATTCACCCTTGATTCTGGCTTTCACCCGGTCACCGAGGAAATGGCCTTTCTCGTCAATGGACGCATTGGCTTGGGCGATAATATATTGATCCTCATCATCCGCGGTGAGAAACTCAATTTCGTTCAGCACGCGGCCATTGGCAACTTTCCGATACGGGGTTTCGATGAAACCGAAGTCATTGATGCGCGCAAACGTCGTCAATGACGAAATCAAACCGATGTTTGGGCCTTCCGGCGTTTCGATCGGGCAGAGACGACCATAATGCGTGTAATGGACGTCACGCACCTCAAAGCCAGCACGCTCGCGCGTCAACCCGCCTGGGCCGAGGGCGGAAAGACGGCGTTTGTGCGTCAACTCGGCGAGCGGATTGGTTTGATCCATGAACTGTGATAGCTGGCTGGTGCCGAAAAACGTATTGATGACGGAGATGATGGTGCGGGCATTGACGAGATCTTGTGGAGTGAGCTTCTCGCTGTCGCGTAGGTTCATGCGCTCCTTGATCGTGCGCGCCATGCGCGATAGGCCCAGACTCATCTGCTGCGACAATTGCTCGCCGACCGTCCGAATGCGGCGGTTGCCGAGATGATCGATGTCATCGGCAGAACGCTGGCCGTTGCGCATCTCGAGCAGATGCTTGATGATCGAAATGATGTCTTCTTTCGTGAGCACCAACGTTTCCAGCGGAATGTTCAATCCCAGCTTCTTGTTCAGGCGATAGCGCCCGACGTCGCCAAGATCATAACGCTTGGGATTGAAAAAGAGGCGTTCCAGCAATTGCTTGGCGGTATCCATATCCGGCGCATCACCGGCGCGCAGTTGGCGATAAATCGTCTCCAACGCATCTTCCTGGGATTTCGCATTGTCGCGCCGCAGCGTGTTGGAAATCACTTCGGGGTCGGCGGCGTTCGATGACCGCAACAATCGCATCGACTCGACCTTGGCCTTCTTAAGGCGCTCAACGATTTCTTCGGTGATTTCGACGTCTTTTTCCAACAGAATTTCACCGGTGTCGTGATCCACCACATCGGCGATCGATTGGCGGCCGAGAATTTTCTTGGCCTGCGAACCAGTAAGCTCGACTTCTTCCACGAGATCGAAAAGCTGGAGCAGATCGCGGTCGGTGGAATAACCCAACGCCCGCAGCAACGTCGTCACCGGAAATTTTTTGCGGCGGTCGATGTAAACATACATCACGTCGTTGATGTCGGTGGTGAACTCGACCCACGAGCCGCGCAACGGAATGATGCGCGCCGCAAACATTTTCGTGCCGTTCGGATGCTTCAACTCATCAAAGAAGACGCCAGGCGAGCGATGCAACTGGCTCACCACGATGCGCTCGGCGCCATTGATAATGAACGTGCCGCGATTGGTCATGAACGGAATGTTGCCGAGATACACCACCTGCTCGGTGGTCTCGCCGTACGCCCCGCTTTCTTCATCCTTCACCGACAAGCGCAACTTGGCTTTCAATGGCACCGAATACGTGACACCGCGCTCCTGGCATTCGTCCACATCGTACTTGGGTTTTTCGAGATAATACTCGACGAACTCCAGGCAAAAATTCTCCCGGCTGTCATAAATCGGGAAAATGCTGGTGAACACCGCTTGCATGCCCTTGTTGGCGCGCTTGGCCGCATCAACCTCCGCCTGCATGAATTCGTTGAACGACTTAAGCTGAATATCCAACAAATCCGGCAGGTCAATGACCGCATTCAACCTGGAAAATGAACGGCGCTCTAAATTTTGAAACATCGTAGGCTCGCGTTAAATGAACTCATCCTTATTTGATTTCGACGGTGGCGCCGGCTTCTTCGAGTTTCGCCTTCATCTGCTGCGCCTCTTCCTTGGTCGCGCCTTCCTTGATCGCCTTGGGCGCCCCGTCAACGAGATCTTTCGCTTCTTTCAGGCCGAGACTGGTCAACGCCCGAACGACTTTGATGACGTTGATCTTGTTCGCGCCGGCACTGGCGAGAACAACGTTGAACTCGGTTTGCTCTTCGACGGCCGGAGCCTGCGCGGCACCACCGGCGGCGGGTGCCATGGCCTGCATCGCCATCATCGGCGCCGCGGCCTTGACGCCCCAGCGCTCTTCCATCGTTTTGACGAGATTGACGAGATCAAGAACCGACATCGTCTCAATTGCTTGCAGGAGTTCTTCCTGCTTTGGGGACACTGCGGTAGACACTGTGAATCCTCCTTTAACAAAAAGTTGCGCTTTAATAAATGCTACGTTATTATCTTGCCTTATTGGTAGACAAAATGATTTGAGGGCAAAATAAATTTGTCATCAAGTCATTTTGTCTTTATGCCTCTTGTTGTTTTGCGCCGGCGCCTTCTTTCTCTCTCTTCTCAGAATACGCCTGCATCACATAAACAAAGTTGCTCACCACCGCTTGCAGGCCGCCGGCCAAATTCGTCAGCGGCGCATTCAACCCGGCGGCCAACTGCGCCAGGACTTCCTCGCGGCTCGGCAATTTGGAAATCGTTTCAGCCTGCTGCGCCTCGAAAAATTGGCCTTCAAAAATAATCGCCTTGATCGCCGGTTTTTGATTGGTCTTGAAGAAATCCAAAATCACCTTCGCGGGCGCGCCGGCGTCTTTCATGCCGAACGCCAACGCCGTCGGGCCCTCGAGATATGGCACGAGCTTGTCGTAGCCGGATTTTTCGGCGGCGAGGCGCACTAAAGTATTCTTGCTCACCACATAGTCCACATCCGACTTGCGGAAATTACGCCGCAAATTCGTCACGGCCTCAACCGTCAAGCCGGTAAAATCGGCGAGAAAAACGCTTTTGGCGCTCGCGAATTTTTCGCTCAGCAGGGCAACCGCCTCGGCTTTTTCGGGGCGGATGACTCGTGTTTGTTCCATGATAAATATTTCTCTAAAACTTTTGTAGTAGCCCCTTCAGGGGCCGGCTGTTCAATAGATTAGTATTGATTTAGCTTGGTACAACGGTGCCTGAAGGCACTACGACGAAACTAGGCCTTCGTCTCAACCGTCATCACACTGCGATCAATCGCAATCCCCGGGCCCATCGTGCTCGAAATCGTCACGCTGCGAACGTATTGGCCCTTCGCCGACGCCGGTTTCAGGCGCACGACCGTATCCATGAACGTGCGGATATTGTCAACCAACTGCGGCTCAGAGAACGAGGCCTTGCCGACGTTGACGTGCAGAATGCCGGTTTTATCCACGCGAAATTCGATCTTGCCGGCCTTGACTTCTTTCACCGCTTTGGCGACATCGAGCGTGACCGTGCCGCTTTTCGGATTCGGCATCAGGCCGCGCGGACCGAGAATCTTGCCCAGCTTGCCGACTTCGCCCATCACGTCCGGCGTCGCGATCATCACGTCAAAATCAAACCAGCCCTCGTTGACTTTCTTGATATACTCGTCAAAGCCGACATGATCGGCGCCGGCATCCTTCGCCTCTTTCTCTTTGGCGCTTTTGCACAACACCAACACGCGCACGCTCTTGCCGGTGCCATGCGGCAACGCCACGGTGCCGCGCACGGCCTGGTCGGCGTGGCGCGGATCAACGCCGAGACGCACCGCGACTTCAACGGTTTCATCAAATTTCGCCGTCGCGGTTTTCTTCAACAGCTTCACCGCATCTTCCAGCGAATATTCCTTGTCCGGCTCGACCTGCTTCTGCAATGCTTTAAAACGACGACTCTCTTGTTTCATATCAACCTTTCATTGAAAATTGGAAATTGTCAATTTTCAATTTAACATTTTCAATGCGCGTTGCCGCCCTACGCAGCGATTTCAATGCCCATGCTGCGTGCCGTTCCTTCAACCATGCGCATCGCCGCTTCAATATCATTGGCGTTCAAATCCACCATTTTTGTTTCGGCGATTTTCCGCACATCTTCCTTGCTGACTTTGCCGACTTTGTTGCGGTTCGGCTCACCCGAGCCTTTTTCAAGGCCCGCGGCTTTCACCAGCAGAATCGAAGCCGGCGGCGTTTTCAGAATAAACGTAAACGACCGATCGGAGTAAATCGTGATAATCACCGGAATGACGAGGCCGGACTTGTCGGCAGTTTTGGCGTTGAACTGCTTGCAAAACTCCATGATGTTCACGCCGTGCTGGCCCAGCGCCGGCCCAACCGGCGGCGAGGGGTTCGCCTGTCCCGCTGAAATTTGCAATTTGACTTGAGTAACGACTTTCTTTGCCATTTTTATCTCGCTTTAGTATCGTAGTCTTGCCCCCTTGTGGGGCACTATTGCAACACAAAGATTTCGAGCATCGAGAGCGACCCGCAAGGGGTCGGGACTACTTTTCTAATTCCACTTGCAAAAAATCCAACTCCACCGGCGTTGAGCGTCCGAAGATGCTGACCATCACCTTCACCTTCTTCTTCTCTTCATTCATCTCTTCGATGAAACCGGTGAAATCCGAAAACGGCCCATCGATGACGCGAATCGGGTCGCCGACGCGGAACGGTATCGAAATCACCTCGCGTTCGCGGCTCTCTTGCACGCGGCCGATGATGCGATCCACTTCCTCCTGCCGCAGCGGCGCCGGCGTATTTTTCGGACCGACGAAATTGGTGACGCCCGGCGTGTTGGTGATGAGATATTGCGTTTCCTTGTCCAACACCATCTCGACCAGCATGTAACCCGGAAAGAACGTTTTGCTGCGCGTGCGCTTTTTGCCCTCACGCATTTCGGTCACTTCTTCCGCCGGAATCAAAACATTCGTTATGCGCTCCGTCAAGCCCAGGGCTTTCGCTTCATTTTCAATATAGGTCTTGACTTTGCGCTCATGGCCGGACAGCACGTGAATGGCGTACCACTTCGTCACTGGCGGCTCTTTTTTTTCAGTCGCTTCTTCCACAGTTTCAACATTCACGATTTTAATTGGCCGACAAAAGCAGTTTGACCAGCATTTGCAATATTTGGTCGGCCCCGAAGGTGTAAACGGCGAATAAGAGTGAAAATACAATGACCACACCGGTTGACCCCCTCAACTCGTCGCGGGTAGGCCAACTCACCTTGGACAACTCCAGCCGAACATCCAGCACAAACTTTTTAACTTTGTCTACGAGAGCCATTCTTGGTCCTCAGATACACCTGTAAAATTCCCAGCGCCCACAGCATTTAAAATTACTATCGTTACTTATCAGCAGGCCTGGAGGGATTCGAACCCCCAACATCCGGTTTTGGAGACCGGCGCTCTAGCCAGTTCGAGCTACAGGCCTGTGCAAATGGCAAATCGCAAAAGGCTTTTTGAGGCTTGCAACTTGCCATTTGCCCCTTGCTACCTACCTCGTCTCTTTATGCACCGTGTGCTTCTTGCAGAAAGGACAATGTTTCTTGAACTCCACACGCGCCGTGTGCGTCTTCTTATTTTTGGTCATCGAATAATTCCGGCGCTTGCAATCGCCGCATTCGAGGGTGATAATTTCTCTCATTTTCTCTCATTTATATATATATATATATCGCCTATTCTAAAAAGATAAAACGCCGTCAATTTTCTTTCTGAGCGGGAGACGGGACTCGAACCCGCGACCAACAGCTTGGAAGGCTGTGACTCTACCACCTGAGTTACTCCCGCCTGCCATTCGATGAGCTCACGACCGGGATCGAACCGGTGACCTCTTCCTTACCAAGGAAGTGCTCTACCGACTGAGCTACGTGAGCGGGCAAGGGGCAAATTGCAAAAAGCAAAAAAACAACCGGCATTCTTTTTTGCCCCTTGCAACTTGCCCCTTGCATCTTGCCCGTGGAGAGGGAAGGATTCGAACCTCCGAAGGCATAGCCAGCAGATTTACAGTCTGCCCCATTTGGCCACTCTGGAACCTCTCCGTGCAAATGGCAAATTGCAAGTGGCAATTTGCAAGCTGCAAAAAAACCGTTTAATTTCCTTAATCCTAAAAAGCTTATTGCCCTTGCCATTTGCAACTTGCCCCGAGAGCCACCAGCAGGACTCGAACCCGCGACCCCCTCATTACAAGTGAGGTGCTCTACCAACTGAGCTATGGTGGCGGATTATCAAGGCGAAAAGCTATTAAATTTCTGTAATTTACAACAGCGTTTTTAAAAGGCACAGCTTTATAATATACAAACTTTTAGTTTTTTGTCAAGTTTTTTTTAAATCTTTGCGGAAAATTATTTCAGGGTATTGCAATTTGGCAAAAAGTTTGTACAGCGCCCGACGGCGAGCCGCAAGGCAGGAAAGAAAACGCCACGCTTCGGTGGGGAGGGAAAACGACGATTTTCAACCCGACAATTCCTCATCCTGAGGCGATGCAATCCTGAATCCGAATTTAGCACTTTTTTCTAAAAAGGCAAATTAAATTTTTGTCTTACCTGGAAGAGAAGTTTACGAGCCTCTATTTCAAGATGAATCTTTTCATCGCCATCGCACTCATTGCGCTCACCTTCGCCAATCCGACTTTTGTGCAATTGCTCCAAAAGCTCTTTTAAAAGCGCATGCTCTCTGCGCCATGCGCTAAACCCTCCGCGCCCTTCCGGCGGGCAACGCTGGTGGATTTTGGGATGAAGCAAAAAAATCGTGCGCCAGTGCATTCCGGGTTGTGAAAAAGTGGGGCTTTTATCGTGACGATCAAAAACCAAACGCCGCTTGCTCTTAACAGCCAAACAAGCGGCGTTTCCGTATGTAAAACGTAAAAGCGTAAAACGTAAACTTACGGATTACGTTTTACTACTTTAAAATTGTCAGCTTCCTCGTCATCACCATCGGCGCTTCGCCGTTTCTTTCAATCGTCAAACGGTACAGATAAACCCCGCCGGCAACGACTTCCCCGGCACGGTTGCGGCCGTTCCAGATCACTTCGTGGCGACCGGCGCTGCGAGGCTCATTGGCCAGCGTTTTCACCACATTGCCGAGCAGATCGTAAACTTGCAGCTTCACTGTGCTCGCTTCCAACAACGTGAAACTGATCTCGGTGCTCGGATTGTTGAAAATTCCGCTTGCGGAAAATGGGTTCGGATAATTCTGTTCTAAAACGTAATTCGTAATGACGGCATCCGTAGCGACTTCGGACTCCTCAACCTCGGACTCTTCAGACTCTTTCGGAAACTTCGCCGTCGAGCTGTGATGCACGAACCGCGCGCCCTTCAGCACTTTGATGTGTTCCGCAATCACCGCGCCCTTCAATCGCGCTTTCATGCCGATTTCAACGGTGCCGTCCGGCGCGATAAAGCTGCCGAAAACTCATGACCCTTCGCCGATCAGCACGACATTGTCGCCGTCATCATCATCTTCGTCAACGTTGAACCTAATCAGGTTCGTCGAGGCCGTGGACGGGATGAGTTTCATCGTCATTTTCTTGAAAAAGTTCACCCGCTCTTCCACATTGATGATAATCGGCAGGCCGGACGTGAGGTCAATGGACAGCGTCGATTTCTCGCCCATTTCGAGGCACTCTAAATTGTAAGTGCCGGAGCTTAATTTTAACTTGCCGCCTTTTTCGACTTTGACTTCGTCGTAGTCGCCGGGGGCCAACGTGCGGGTTTTATCCTCATCCACTTCGATGTCATCATCGCCGTGAGCAAAGTCGGGCAGGGTGGGTAGCGGGATCACGGCCAGCAACGGGAACACGACTGTCGGTACATTTTTCTTGGCGGTTCCGGTGATGGTCGCACCAATTTGAACATCCAGATCATCGCCGGCGGTTGCACTGCCGGTGATTTTATTTTTCTTCTTGATGATGATGTCGTCCATCGCCGTCAGATTGCCGGCATGCTGGCTCTTGTTGCCTTCGTTGAAGATGATATCGTTGTTGGCGTGAATATCACCGTCGGAGTTCACCTGGCCGTTAATTTCCACATTTTCGTTGGCGAGCAAAACAAAAGGCGGCACACCATCCAAAAACAACACCCGCACCGCGCCGCGACCAGTACCCCCATCATCATCGCCTTGTGCGCCCACCGCCAGATCGGTTACGCCATCGCCATCCAGATCGCCCAGGCTGGAAAGGGAAGGGCCGAAAAAATCACCATCATCCAAAACACCGGTAAACCCACCTTCGGTGTCACTGATCCTTTTGATGCGACTTGACCGTGCCGTCGTCATTCAGAAACAACACCCACACGGCACCTCGAGCAGAACCCCCGTCATCGTCGAATTGTGCACCCGCCGCCAAGTCGGATACACCATCCCCGTCTAAATCACCCAGCGCGGCCACCGAACTGCCGAAGATATCCGAATCATCTAAAACGCCAATAAAGTTCCCTTCGGTGTCACTGATCTTCTGGTGGGAGTTAACGGTGCCGTTTTGGGCAGCGGTCAAGGTTACCATGGTCAACAAAAGCCATAGCGTTCCATCCCAACGCAGAGCTTTCAGTCTGTTGCCGACGAGGCTACGCCCGGCAGGGTTCAACCCCGACGCGTCGGGGTCGAACCTGACGGCTGATAATACTTGTGTGACAAGGTTTTTCATGGTGGTTCTCCAAATTTTACTGTTACAGCCCAAAAACATCCGTGGAGGGAATCCGAGTTGCTCCGTCATCTCAGATTTTAGCGCGGGCTATGCCTGTAAGGTGGAAAACGGCGTTCGTGTGAGGTGAGCTCGGTCAATGAGGGGAAAATCCGCCAGCCTTACAGATCAGGCTTACAGCCGGGGCTTCCCCTCTGCCTGTTCGTTCAACAGCCTGTTATGATATTTCTATTCTCCCAACAAGCAGCGGCCGGCGCGGAAAGTTTTTGGGCGGAAAAAGCAGGAAAGAGCTTGCAAGAAAGCGCTCGTTGTCGTATTTTATGAACAGCCAATTTAACGAATAAAGGTTTGAATTATGCAGACAAAAATGGCCACGACTGCTCAAATGCGTCGAAAAAAATTTCATTCTGATTCAAAAAAAAGGGCGGCGCTGTTGATTCGTGAATTATCCGAGGAGAAAATTAAAGCAGCGTTGCCTTTTTTGGAATTTCTCAAATTTCTCGATCAAAACGGCAACGGCAAAGAGTTTGACGCCACAGCTTCCATCAAACAAGGAATAAAAGAACTTGCACAACTCAAAGCCGGGAAGCTTCGAGCCAAATCATTTGAGGCTTTGCTGAATGAGTTATGAGCTTATTCCATCGAAAGCCACCGCATGACCGGATTCTTCCATCACCCCACTTGTCTTTTGCACAACACCGGCCCCGGCCATCCCGAGCGCCCGGAACGGCTCCAGGCGATTCACGAGCAGCTTGAGAAATCCGGCCTGCTCAGCCGGGTTAAAGTCTTTCAGCCCAACCCGGCTGATCTCGAAACACTTGCTTTCATTCATCCCCGCGATTATATTGAGAAGGTTGCCCATCTTTGCGCGCTTGCCGGTAACGGCCACGTCAAACTGGATGAGGACACCATCGTGTCGCGGGACTCGTTCGCCGCCGCCCAGCTTGCCGCCGGCGCGGCGGTCGAAGCCGCTGCCAAAGTGAGCCGCGGCGAATTGTCCAACGCCTTTTGCGCGGTGCGGCCGCCGGGCCATCACGCCGAGCGTGATGTTGCAATGGGCTTTTGCCTGTTCAACAATGTCGCGATTGCCGCCGAATGGCTGCGGCGCGAAAATCAGGCCGAAAAAGTTTTGATTTTGGATTGGGATGTGCATCACGGCAACGGCACGCAGCATATTTTTTACGAGCGCGGTGAGATTTTTTATCTGAGCCTGCATCAATGGCCGCTGTATCCCGGCACCGGCCGCGGAGACGAAACCGGCGAGGGCAAGGGCAAAGGCGCGACGCTGAATGTGCCGCTGCCGCCGGGGACATCCGAGCAAAAATATCTCGACATCTTTTGCAAAACCACCGAAGCGGTTTTCAAAAAATTCAAGCCGGATTTTCTTCTCCTCTCCGCCGGTTTCGACGCCCATCGCGACGATCCGCTGGCCAGCTTGCAACTGACCGAGGCCGGTTTCGGCAACATGACGAAATTTGCGGCGGAGCTGGCTGAAAGTTTTTGCAGCGGCAAACTGCTTTCGCTTCTCGAAGGCGGTTATAACCTGATGGCGTTGGCGAATGCAGTGGCGACGCATGTGGAGAAACTGCTGCAATAAGTTTTTTCGTTGCGGTCTGCGACCGTAGGTTCTCTTTTTGTTGCGAATTTTAGTTTTCAATAGTCAAATTTTGTGCAAAAAATTTTAACCACCAAGGCACAAAGACACCCTACGGGCGCAGCCCGACGGGCGCAGCCAAGAAAGCCTTTGTTAACTTCGTGTCTTTGTGACTTCGCGGTTAAATATGGTTCCGGCCTACGGCCGTAGGCTCGTCCTTGTTGTGGAGTATGTTGCATGAAATGGCACTGGTGGGAAGAAACGCCGCAGAGCGAGGCCGAATACGCGGCGCGGCGCGGCCGCATGGTCGAGACCCAACTGCAGCGGCGCAGCATCCATGATGAACGCGTGCTCGCGGCGATGCGTGACGTGCCGCGGCATCTGTTCGTGCCCGAGCTTTTTCGTGGCATGGCCTACGATGATTCGCCGGTTCCAATCGGCTACGACCAGACGATTTCGCAGCCGTTCATCGTGGCTTACATGCTGCAATGTCTCAAGCTCACCGGCAGCGAGAAAGTGCTCGAAATCGGCGCCGGCTCGGGTTATCAGGCCGTCCTGCTCTCCCGCCTGTGCCGAAAAGTCTATACGATCGAGATCATTCAAGAGCTGGCGGCACAGGCCGGGAAGATGATGGGCGCGCTTGAGATTCGCAATGTCAGGATTCGCTGCAACGACGGCTATCTCGGTTGGCCGCAGGCCGCGCCCTTTGATCGGATCATCGTTTCAGCGGCGCCTGGGCATGTGCCGCAAAATCTTCTTGGCCAACTGCGCCGCGGCGGCCGCATGATTTTGCCGCTCGGCGATCTCGATCAACGGCTGCTGGTCCTGCACAAATCGAAAACCGGCAAAGTTTACCGGCGCAAACTGGTGCCGGTCAAATTCGTGCCCATGACCGGCTTGGCGGAAAAGGTGAATTGACTATGGCCGCGAGCAAAACCCCGTCTTCCGGCAAAAATCGCCGCAAACAAGTTCTCACCGAGCGCGATATTCTGCAAGCTTGGCGCGAGAAAAAATCGCAGCTCGCCGTGCCGGCTGGCGTCTTGATTACGCCGGCCGCGCGCGACGCCGCGAAAGTTCGCCGAATCGACTTGCGCCGCGAAGGCGAAGCGGAGAAATCAGCCCCGGCCTCTGCGCCTCCCGCTCCGGTCCCGCCGCCGGCCGGCGGCATCATCGCCATCGGCGCAGATCACGGCGGTTACGCATTGAAAGAACAAATCAAAATTTATTTACGCGAGCTGGGTTATCGTTTTCAGGATTTCGGCACGTTCAGCGAGTCGCCGGTGGATTATCCCGACATCGCCGAGGCCGTGGCAACCGAAGTGGCGAGCGGCAAAGCCTGGCGCGGCATCATCATCGACGGCGCCGGCATCGGCTCGGCGATAGCCGCCAACAAAATCCCCGGCGCGCGCGCGGCGAATTGTCACGATCTTTATACCGCCCGCAACAGCCGCGAGCATAACAACGCCAACGTGTTGACGCTGGGCAGCCGCAACCTCGGCATCGACATCGTCAAAGAAGTCGTGCACGTGTGGCTGGCGACCGGCTTCGGCGGCGGCCGCCACCTCCGCCGCGTCGAAAAAATCGGCGCGCTGGAGAAAAAATTTCTCGCCGCCAAATGAAACCTCTGAGAAAGGCCTTCGTTTATAGTATTGACTTTTAAATTGTTGAACGAACAAAGTGACAATTGACGGTGAACGAAGAGATTAAAACAACTCCGCCACCCGAAACCGGCCAGCGTCGCCCGGACGGACGTCGCCTGTACCGCTCGTTGGTCAATCGTTATATCGCCGGTGTTTGCGGCGGCGTGGCGGAATACTTCGATGTCGATCCGGTGTTGGTGCGGGTCATTTGGTTTTTTAGCATTTTTGTTCATGGGATTGGAATTTTTGCTTACATCGCGGCCTGGATCATCGTGCCGGAGAATCGCCAAGCTGTCGTGACGCCTCCGCCGCCGCGCGCGCAGAAGAATGCGCAACCTATTCTCGGCGCGGTTTTGATCCTCCTCGGCCTCTTTTTTCTGGCCGACAAACTTAATTGGGATTTTCTGGTGCCTTGGCATTGGGATCGTTATGTCCCGTATTGGTTTAATTGGGGCCTCTTGTTTTCGATTTTCATTATCGTGTTGGGCATGATGTTGATTTTCCGTCCGGCTCAGGATGCCGCCAAGCCCGCGTCGTTTGTTGCGCCGTCAACCGGCGCGCCGGAAACCACAGGTTCTTTTTCCCCGGGAGAAACACGAATCAACGAAAAACGGCTGCTGCGCGCCATCGATGAGCGCATGATCGGCGGTGTTTGCGCCGGGCTGGCCAAGTATTTCAATATCGATCCTTCTTTCGTTCGGATCGGATTTGTGGTGATGACCATTTCGAGCGGCATGATCATCGGCATTGTAACCTACATCGTGATGATGATCGTCGTGCCCGAAGAGAATCCGGCGGCGAAAAACCCTTTAACCCCGGCAAGCCAGGTTTGATCGTAAGCGTGAGAGGTGGAAGCCTATGAGAAATCGTCGCGGTTCGCTGGTTGGCGGATTGATTCTGATTTTAATCGGCGCCGCCATGTTGGCCGAGCGTCTGAGCGTGCGCCTGCCTTCCTGGTATGATCTCTATCCGCTCATTTTTATCCTGCTGGGTTTGGCCTCGGCCTATCGCATTCGCGGCCGCGGCCATCGTGACGGCGTCTTCGGCGCGGTTTTTTTTCTCGGCCTCGGCGCGTTTTTCCTGCTGCGCAATTTCGACGTCATTCCTTATTTTCATTCGATGCCGGTCTTTCCAATCGCCGTCGGGCTTGGCTTGTTGGCGCAATATATTTTTGTCCCCAAGCACTGGGGCGTGCTCATTCCCGGGGTCGCCCTCGTTTTGTTCGGCGGCGCGCTGATTTTTGAAGATTTCGACTACTGGTATCTTTATGACGTGGCGAAATACTGGCCGCTGATTTTGATTGCGTTCGGCATTGGGATTTTGCTCAATGCCCGGCGGCAGCGCGCATAGTTTTAGACGCTTGTCATTTAACGAGCCTCCGCAGCGGAGGCTTTTTTATTTTCAAGCCGCTGGCGCCGCGTTTCGCGTTCGCAAGATGCCGGAATGTCGCTATAGTTATTTTTACACTTGCTTAAAAACTTAATTGGCATCATCTTGACAACGTCTTCCCGTTATCTCGAAGTCAAATGTTTTTCACAGTTGCAACGAGCCTGGTCGCCGCGCTTTTTCTTGCTTTGCTGGTGGTCGGCGTCAGGCAGCAGTGGTGGACTTTTGCGGCCATGAATTTTCTCGGCATGGGCTTGAATGCGGCCATGTTGCTTTTGGATTTGTGGGGCCATCTGAATATGACGACGCTGCTGGCCGCGACGCCGGCGCTCGCCTTTGTGCTCGCCGCCGACGTCGCCATTATTTTTCGCGAACCGCATGAGATAAAAAAACCGGCCGCCGCGTGTGGCGAGCCGGCCGCCACCGGTCCTGAAGCGCATCCCCCTCATCACTTGGTCACGAATGAAAAACGTTTTGGGCGTGAATTGGATCGTCTCGACAGGCTCCCGGCCAGGAATCGCGAGGCAGCGCGCGATTTTTGGCGGCAGGGCAACGAAGCGTTTCGCCACCATCACGATCACGAAGCTCAAATCAACTACGAAAAGTCGATCCAGCTTGCGCCGACGCCGAGCGGCTTGAGCAATCTCGCCGCTGTTTTGCTCGCCGTGAATCGGGCTCAGGCCGCGCTGCAATGCTGCAAAGAATCATGCGCCCTTGATCCCGAGCATTTGGAAACGTGGCTCAATCGCGGCAGCGCCCTGCTCCGGCTCAAACGCTGGCCGGAAGCGCTGGCGTGCTTCGATCACGCCGTGGCTTTGCAGCCGAACGTGCTCGAGCCCTGGCTCCATCGCGGCAACGTTTTGATGCAAATGGGGCAATGCGAACCCTCGCTTGAATGCTACGACACCGCGCTGCGCCTGAATCCCCGCCGGCCCGACTGCTGGAACAATCGCGGCGTGGCGTTGAAAAAAATGAACCGGTTGCAAGAGGCGATCACCAGCTTCGAGCGGGCGCTGAAAATCCAACCGGAATATTTTCCGGCCTCGCTCAATCGCGTCTTGGTGATCGACAAGCTCGGCCGCAGCGATCAGGCGAAACTTTATTATCGAAATTTTATCAAACAAGCGCCGCCGGCCATGAACGGGCGCCTGGTTTTCGTTCGCTCGCGTTTGCACCAGCTTGAAAGCGGCGCCGTCTCGCGCCTCGATTTAAACCAGTTGGAACTCGAGTTGGCTTTATAGACAAAATTATTAGTGGCAAAATAATTAAAAGCTTTTAAATTGTTTTGTCACTAAATTATTTTGTCTTTTGATTCGTTTATGGAAACTTTAAAAGTCGATCTCGGCAGCCGCAGTTATCCGATTTTCATCGGAACGGATTCACTCGCGCAACTCGGCGAGCTGCTCAAGCTTTACAAAGTTGGCGAACGTTTCGTCGTCATCACCAACGCCGCCGTCGATCGGCACTACGGCGAAAAAATTCTTGCAAGCCTCGAGGCGGCCAGATTGCGCGCCGACAAAATCGTCGTCGCCGACGGCGAGCGCCACAAAAACCTTAAAACGTATGAGCGCATTTTAAGCGAAATGCTGCGGCTGCATTGCGACCGGCAAACCGCGGTCATCGCGCTGGGCGGCGGCGTGATCGGCGATCTCGCCGGTTTCGTGGCCGCAACGTTCATGCGCGGAATCGAATTGGTGCAAGCCCCGACGACCTTGCTGGCGCAGGTGGACGCCAGCATCGGCGGCAAAACCGGCGTGAATCATCCGCTCGGGAAAAACATGATCGGCGCTTTTCATCAGCCCCGCCTGGTTTGGATCGACACCGCCACCTTAACCACCTTGCCGCCGCGTGAAATCGTTTGTGGGTTGGCTGAAATCGCCAAGCACGCCCTGATTCGCGACCGCCGGTATTTTGAATTTCTCGAAACCCGCCTGCCCGATTTGTTGCGGCTCGATCATGAGGCGCTGATCAAGGCCATTCATCGCAGTTGTGAAATCAAAGCCGAGATTGTAGCGCAGGACGAACGTGAATCCGCGCAACGCGCCTTGTTAAATTTTGGCCACACCATCGGCCATGCGCTCGAAGCCGCCGGCGGCTTTCGCCGCTTGCGCCATGGTGAAGCCGTCCTGCTCGGGATGCTGGCCGAAGCTTATCTGTCCTGCGAGGCTGATTTGCTGGCTGGCGATGCCTTCACTCGCATTGAAAATTTTTTAAAACGTATCCCGCAAAAACGGCGTTTGGAGGGTATTCCTATCTCATTAGTGGAGCAGTGCATGGCTTTCGATAAGAAAGTCAAGCACGGCCAACTTCGCCTGGTTTTGCTGCGCGACATCGGCGAAGCCATGGTAACGTCCGATTGGCCGCGCGAAAAATTGCCGCGGGCTATCGAGTATGCGTTGTCGTAAGGTTGTTTTGTTCTTTGAAAAAGATTGGGTGTCTCATCGCTGCAACTGCCGTTCAAATGGCGACAGTTGCGGCAAGTCGTAAACGTAGCAAGCATTTGTCGCGGCCTGGTTGCATCGGCGCTAAGTCTTGCGAAAGCTGATGGTTGTCCGGAGCGATAAAAACTCCGCCCAAACTGGCATAAGGTTTGTTAAAACTGAGTTTGATAAAGTTTCCCGAACCAATCTAAAAAAATCCACGCCGGGCAAAAGAGCACCTATGAAGGAATTATTATATTTTTCTTTCGCGGATTTGATGGCGCGCGTCGAGTATCATCAGGAGGCCAATTCACTCCGCTATGTCACCCATCGCAAAATGACCTACGGCGAGCGCGTCGTCGTCGAGCAATACATTTTGACCAATTTTGCCTTGAAGACGGATTATTACAAACGACACCCGGCGTTATTCATCTACGTCGGCCTCGATGCCCAGCTTGTCAAAGAACTCAATCTATTTCATTTAAAAAATACTCTGAAGACGCTGGTCGAAAAAGAAAAAGACGTCAAAGATTCGGTCAACGGCCTGATCAGCCAGTCCATGCAAAATTATTATTTCGAGCAAATCGGCGACATGATTTTGGCGGCGCGCCGTGAAGTTAAAGAAGGCGAAACCGGCTGTTCGAGCGTCCGGCTCGACCAGCTTAAAATAAAAATGGAAGAATTAGTCAGGGCTTATAACAATTATACCGATCAAAAAATCACCATCAACGAGGTTATCCCCTCCGAGCTGAAATCTTATTTTGGTATTTCGGCGGAAACAGTATAGGCTACGCCCCGCAGGGCAAGGACGCTCTTTTAAAGGAGTTCAGCAATGAAGCAACGGCAATATTTTTTTTGCATTATTTTGGCTGTGTCGGCAGGGATGAGCGCAGGACTTTTCAGCACGAACGTGATGGCGCAAGCGCGTTGGGGCTTCGGCGTCGGTCCGAGCATTAATTCGTTGTACAGCGACCTGAAGAAGACTGAAGCCGGCATCGGCGCCGGCGGCTATCTCACGCGGCGTTTCAACTCACATTTCGGCTTGACCGGCCTGGTCAGCTATAGCGAGCTTCCTTTTACCAAATCCATTGTCACGAATCCCGCCACCAATCAAATCTCCGCGGTCAAATTTACGACGAACGCGCTGCGCGGCGATTTGCTGTTTGATTACGAGCTTTCTTCCGGCGGTTTTCGGCCTTATATCGGCCTCGGCCTCGGCGGCGTGAATTACAAGGTCGCCGGCAAGCTGAAGGGCAAGACGTTTAAAAGCAAAAAGAGCTACACGAATTTTGATTTTGGGCCCAGCCTCGGCTTTCGAGTGATGTTCGGCTCGCGTTTTGCGCTCGATCTCGGCGGCGGTTTTCGCCTGACCACCGGCGACAGCCTGGACGCCACAACCACCAACAAGGCAAAAGACGGCATCATGACCGGCATGATCGGCTTGACTTTCTTTGGCGGCAGCCGCGGCACGGATCTTCTCGCCGAGCAAGCGCCGGCTGAAGAATCCGACTTGTCCGCGTTTCAGCAGCGCATCGATCAAATGGAGTCCAGCTCGCAGCAACCGCCGCAGGACATGCAGGAATACGTCCGCTTGAAATCCAAAATGGACGAGATGAATCAGCAGATCGTCCAAAAAGAAGATGAAATCAACACCCTGCGCTCGGAATT
>Ga0209172_10003689_pt1 | contig 22599 bp, 14 predicted proteins | sample LarsenN4metaG_FD_184113 | JGI IMG/M metagenome (GOLD analysis project Ga0209172, IMG submission 184113) | Hot spring sediment bacterial and archeal communities from British Columbia, Canada, to study Microbial Dark Matter (Phase II) - Larsen... ... | reverse complement strand
CGTGATGTCCCAAGGAATCTCGGCGGGACGGCCGGCCACTTGCGTGGAACCGGGCAGCAGTGACCAATCCCATCTTACGGGCATGTCCTCGAACTCTTGGCCGTGAACGCGAAGTAGACAAAGTCCGTGTGAGAGTGCTGCGGCCTGCAGATTCTCGTCATTTCCGGTCTCCGTTGGTAGCACTCTGGCCGACGACAGCTTTATCATTGCGGTCCAACCTGGACGTCTATGAGCGAGGAAGTCGCTACGTGGAAAGTATCTTCCACCATGCGGCAGCGAGGGATCCGCAGGAATTGATAGCCCCATCGGCGCCGGGTGCCAATAGCTTCTCCGCCCGGTCAGAGCGGTCCGGGCTATTGAGGAGAATCAGTGTTTCCCCAACAAGCATCGGAGTTCCGATGTCATTGTGCCACCAATTGGGATTTCGGTAGTCCGCTTCGATCCAGTGATCTAGTGCCACAAGCGCGGCATGATGGGCCTCTGCGCTTCCGTAGTGTGCCGCAACAGCAAGCCCTCGCGTTCTTAACAAGTGCTCGCGGGTAAGCCATCTGGAGCGCATCTGGTCCTTGTAATCGATATCGCCCCAACGCCCGTCGGTATCCGGTTCGCTTTGGGACGGCTCGTAACGTCTCGCGATTCCATCGGCAAGCGAACGGCGAACCGTTTTGCAAGCCTCGGCGAGAGATGGTGGGATCGGGTTGTGTTGTGTCATGGGTTACCCGAGGTCGAGAAGAGGCGAAGGGCGAAGCAGCCTGCAGCGACTTGAACGGCGAAGCTACCAGACGATGTTGTCCACCGCGCATCGCTTGCATTGCGCCTATTTGAAGACCTGATCTTTCGACGGTGAGTCAAAGGCATTCTCCGAACTGCTGGGCCAGCAATAGAAACGTCGCCGCGGTCCAGGTGTAAGCCGGATCTCGCAGAGGAGAACCCGTTTGTGCGTCGAAGTTTTCAGCGAAGCCGGAGACGCTGCAAGTTTTGACATAAGCGGTGGCGATCGCACGAGCCAAGGTGGTTTCGCCAGTAGCGGCAAGCCCTTCAACGATCAGGAGCGTGGAAGGGCCCCAGACCGGTCCGCGCCAGTATCCATCCGCAACGTAACATGGGCTGTCAGTTCGTTCTGTTGCCACACCGTAAGCTGTTGCGAAGCCTTTGATAGTTTCGGTGAGCGTCTGGAGCTGTTTGGACTTCAGGCGTCGTGCCAAGATGATCGGGATTGCTGGAATAAGGCTGCGACATGACACCGGGAAAGCATGGTCGCCATTCAACCGTAGAGGAACGTAACCTGTCCGTCTCCACAGACTGCGATCCATCGCCTTGTACAGTTTCTGAGACTCCCGTTGCCAACTTCTGGATTCGGACGAATTTCCTGTTGCGGCGGCAAGCTGGGCGAGTTGCTCACACTGCAGTACAAGCAACGCCGAAAGATCGGGCGCAACCAGGGGTACGCCTTCGTCAAACATACTGCTGTTGTCCCAGCCGGAATCATTGCCATGGAGGTAAAACGGAAGGCCTAACGCAGAAGAGCACCGGTGTTCAAGAAACCATCTGGTCTGCTTGGCGAGTCGGTCATAAATCAGTGCGAATCGGTCTGGCTCGGGTTGCCGACGAACAACTTGGAGTATGTGGCCAAGAGCCCAACCGTGGACTGGTGGTTTGCAGAAGTTGAAATGCTGGAAGACGTCATTGAATCCGTCGGGTAACGCACCGAAGCTGTCCTGAAGATCGAAGGGCAGCAACCACTGATCCCATGCAAGTTCATCGTGACGGCCCGCCAGAGCCATGGCCACAAAACAATGGTCCCAACTCCAAACTTGGTCCATGCCGTGTTTGCTCATGAGTATTGCGGGACGTTTCAGGAGCCCACACGGCGAAACACCGGCCGACCAAAGGACATAGATGGCACGTTCCCAGGTATCGCGAACGGTAGTATCTGGCCCTGCATGGTGCAGCACAAAGGGCTCTAAGAATCGCTCCCACGCCAGGCGGGCATCCGCGCTGGTTTGCGCCTGTGTCTTGCTCGGTGTTGAAATCCAGGTGCTCCAGAACTCCTCGATGAGAACCTCGAATACGCCGTCGACAGGGAGGCATTCCACCTCGTGCCCTTTATTGCTCGTCCAGGCGGTTACAAGCTTGAGCGAACCAGCGAACCTTTTGAACTGATAGCGGCGAGTCGCATATCGAGCGTTTACCGTGATACGATCGTGACCATCGGCCCATGCGGCCACAACACCTTGTGGCGGAATGCGGAATCGCAATCCCATGCCTTCGCCGCGAACAGCGATCCTGCCAACTTCATCGAAACTTATGCGTATAGCTGATCGACCTAAACGTGCAGAAAGCTCCCAGGGCGTGCAGACAAACTCAGGTTGTATAACGGCGCCGTTAGGTCCAAGGAATTCCAGTTTTGCCAATTCTCGCCGAATGACGCCGCGTGCATGGTGACTACGCAGATAAAGTCCCGGGCCAAGGGGAGACGAAGGAACGGGCGCAGATTCTTCAATCCTTCGTGGTGAGTCTTGTTTTTGTACGAAGAAGGAGTGCCATGAGCCGAACCGACTAAACGGCTCGCGGTTCAGGTTTACGAGCATGGGTTCTCCCAAGCGAGATTCCACGGCACCATTGGCGTTCGTGCCGCAAGGTGGATGTGAATCCGACATATCGTCCTATGGACTATGGTTGTGCCCCAAGTGATCGAAGTTGCTGGATGCTTGCTCTTCGATGCTCAATATCGCTGTCGTTAGTTTTGTCTGCCCATGGACTGTTCGCCTTTAGAATAGCGCTCGACCAAACGTCTCAGATCTGAACAGATATGCCGCACTGTTGCGGCCAGCTACTTAGCCGCGTTGAAAGTCGTGAGGCTAATGGTCTTTCCATCAGTTGAATAATTCTGTTTGCCGATGGTGATTTTGTCACCGTTCACCTTGGCTTCAGGTGGTGCGCCATTGGCGAGTATGAGTACGCTGATTGTGTGGCCACCCAAGGTTAGGGTCTGAGCAGACGCCTTGGCGGTGCCCTGTTGAACGGGCTTGCCAGCCTCGCCACCGACGTTGATGATCACGGCAGGCGCACCCGATGCCCCGCTGTAATCAATCGCCCACGGCACGCCTCCCACAGTGAACACGGCTGAGCCATCTGCTCCAGGCTGCCAGTGTGACGTATCGCCCTCGAGCGAGCCCATCGTTGTGCGGAGTCCCAAGCCCCACACCATCACCTGCTGGGGCGCACGAACTTTGTGGTATCCAACTGGCCCGCGCCGCGCCAACCCGGTGAATAGGCAGTCGTTATCATCCTGGATTCGGTTGCGGCAGAGCACGTAGCCGTGAAGTTTGTCATGCACCGCCAGCGGGAAAACACGATCCGGATTGGCGGAAGGTCTATCGATAGGCCAGTTGACGAAGGCGTAGACAGCATGAAGCGGGTCGATGCGTGCCTCGTAAATGCGTGCTTCTGGTTTTACATCCGTCTCGACGAAGTTCTCATACATCCATGCCAGGCCGGGGCGGTAGCGCTCGGGGATCGCGCCTATGCCGATACAGAAAAGGCCGTCTGCTGACCAGCCGCCCTGGTCGGGGAAGTTTGCTCGCTTGGTATTCGGCCAGAAGGTGGTGCCATAGGCGTAATGGCCACGCGCGGGTCGATGCACGGCGTCGGGGCCGGGAACCAACTCCAACGCGCGTGTGAGAATGACCATTCGCCCGTTGGGCGCACCTTCGCACCAGTCTTTGCCGTCGGCGAGTCGGAGGGCCTGCATCAATCCATTGACCCCCGGCAACGTGGCGGTTTTGTCTGAACCGCTGCCTTCGCCGAACCAGCCGCCGTCGCCGAAGCCCTCGGTGAGGAGCGTTTTCATGGACTTGTCGACGGTCTGGAGAATCTTGTCCAATCTGGCATCGTCGGCACCCGTGTCATGGCGAATGGCCAGCGCTGCAAAACCCGGTCCCGCGAGATAGGCACCGTAGTGGTTGGAACTCGGCGGGTATCGTCCGCCGCTGGCGAGGAACTCGAGCGTCAACTTCTTGCCGCCGTCGCCGGGCGCGTTTGTTTGGATCTCCTTCACTACTTTGAGTCGGTAATCGTCAGGCCAGGCGTCGTAGCAAAGGTCATAGGCGATCGCCACGCCCTGCAGCACACCGGAGAGGCGAAAGCCCGTTCCCGGCGCTTTCCAGGAGTACCGCTCGTCGCGATCCACTTGCCCGGCAAAGACTTTGTCGAGGCATTGGCTTGCCAGATTCGCGTACTTCTTTTCGCCCGTGAGTTGGTAAAGAAGTCCGAATCCTGCGGCATGATTAACCGTGAATGCGCCAGGCTTGAGTTGGCCTGGACCCTTGGGCCCGATATTGAGCGGCGGGTTGGGATTGAACTCCGCCGGCATCGCCTCGCCGCCTCCCAGAAGATACTTCAGACGCTGGACCATCGCCTTTCCTACGGGTGTCGTCGCCTTCTTTCGCAGCGCCTGCAGGTCGTCTTTGCGGAACAGCAAACGCGGGTGTTCACCCTTTTCAGGAGGCCGGAAGTTGGGCACGGTCGCCGGCCATGCTTCCTGCTTTTGCGCGAACGCCAGCGGCGTGGTTAACAGCAGGAGGGCAAGCACGCTAAAGAGTGGTACGAAAACATTTCGGTTCACAGCAGGTCTCCTTTGGGAATATGCTGCCTTCGCGGCGCAAGTTCGGCCAACTCGCTGTCGAGCATGGTGGCGACGCCTTTGGCGAGTAAACGTGTGCCCTCTGGGCCAAAGTGCACACCATCGCGATGAAGCAACCGACCCAGGTCGGTATGTTGAGGAATGGCGTGCAGGTCGTTGATCCTGACTCCAAATGAGCGCGCTACCTCACAACCTATCGTGTTGTATGCGTCAACGTCGGCTTTCTTCCGCAAGAAGGTTTTCCACGCCTGATGCCGCACCTCATCAACCGGGGTGATCGTCGCCCAGATGATCTTTGCCGAAGTGTGACGCTGCAAAATGGTGAAGATGCTCTCCAAGTTGTGCCTGTATTCATTCAGTGGAACGAGGCAATCGGCAGCGTTGGGCAGGCGCTTCAGATCGTGCAGTCCGCAATTGATGTGGACGATGTCGGGCTGGTGACGCACGACCCATTCATCGAGATTCGCAAGAATCTTCGCCGAGGTTTCGCAGTTGTCAGCCGGGCCTACGACCGAGGCGCAATGGTTGAGCAAGTCGGCGACGAGGGGTTGGTACGCCAGGCGGATGGAATCTCCGATCAGCACAACATGGGGTAGCACGTGATCAACCTTCCTTTTGTTTTCATGCAAATCATGGATATGGGATAGTGCCGATGTCTTGGAACTGGTGAGCGTCAATCATTCCATGCGATCTTGAGCGCGGCGTTTTGCGTGATATACGCCTTTACCGTGGCCGTGGCCTTTGCCTTGTCGTCTCGATGCACAAGGAGCTTGTATTGCTTGTCACCTGTTTCACTGGGGCTCACGTTGCGAAGGCGCTCCGCCTTCATGGCTTCCAGCAACTCATTGATATTTTTGGCGGGCCAGTTGTGAAGCACCGCGAGGTCAACGTTGTTGTCATTCACCTCACCCGCCGGCTTGGCCACATCACCCAGATCGGTGCCGGTGACAACCCAGCGGTAATTGCGGTAGCCCGCCACCGTGCCCGGAGCCTCGTTGACCCACACCTGCACCCAATATCTGCCCGGCTTCGTCGGCGTCCCGCTCCAAGTTCCTTTCTCGGCGTCCATCTTCATTCCGTTGGGGTACACCAGGTCTTTCGCCCGCCACGGGACATACGGCGTCACATCGCCCAATACCTGCCAGCGGGCCTTGGATTTGTCAGACTTAAACGTGACCGAGTAGGGCTGACCGGTTACGGCATCGGGTAGTTTGTCTGGGCCGGTGATCGCGGGCGCAGGAGTTCCCTGCACGAAATGGGCACGGGTGGCACCGGAGGGCGTCATACCTGGCGCAGCCGATATGGCCCGCACAATTGCGCCGGGATTGACGGTGAATGCCGCCTTGAAGACTGGGCTCGAAGTCGTGGGTTCCGAGCCATCAGTTGTGTAGTGGATGGTGGCACCGCGGGGGGCGAGCATGGTGACGTCCGTTGGGCCAGTGACGACGCGGGGGACGGGGTAAATCTCCGGCGAGGGCGGGCGTGCGGAGGGGCTCTTTAACTCGCGCTCGAAGAAATCAAGAATCACTTCGCCGAGAAGTTTGCCCGGTTTCCCGTCGAGGTCGATGGCGTGTGACGCTTCTTTGGTCTCCCTCTTGAAGAATGCCGGCAGATGAAGGAGTTGACCGGCGTATTTTTCTGCGGTCATTTCGGTGAGGGTCAGGCGGACACCGGCTTTGACGATTTCGTCGTAGTCTTTGGGCTTCGCACCTTTGCCAATCCATTGCTGCACCGAGGGCGAAGCGGCATCACCGCGAGCAACGTGATAGGCGAAGTCCCATGACAATGCGGAGAAACCGCCGGCTTCGCCAGGCCACGCGGGAGCGGGATCGCGCATGGGTTTGAGCCAGGCGTAGTCGTCATCACTGCTGCGGGCTTTGACCTTGCCACCTTGGGCAACCAAATCTGCCGCAGTGATGGCACCGTTTCCGCCGCGCTGCGTTGCGAGCATGTCACCGCCGGGCACGGCGCCGGAACTGATGACCCAGCCTCCGGCAGAAAGGCCATAGGCACCGAAGCGAAGGGGATCGATGTTGTATTTGTCCGCGTTCTTTCGGAGGAACCGTACCGCGTTGTGAAAATCCCACCAGACTTGAGGAAAGATACCTTTGGGAATGAGGATGTAGTTGAGCGAGCAGAAAGCAAACCCGCGCTTTGCCAATTCCTGGGCAAACTGCTGTTGGCCCTCCTTGGTGCCGCCTGACCAGGAACCGCCGTGAACATAGATGACAACCGGGAATGGCCCTTTCCCTTCCTTTGGAATATGCAGGTCGAGCATCAACTCGTAGTCGCCGCGCAGCGAAGACTCATCGCCGGAGTAACGGTCGGGTGGCAGGTATTTGAGGTCATAGTGGCTGGTCATGCCTTGAATCACAGTCGGCTTGGCCGGTCTGCGTGTGTCCTCCTCTGCGACTGCAGTGGAGGAAATAAGCACGATGGAAAGCAGCACGGTTACGAGGCGGGCGGATCGCATGGACTATCCCTTGAAAAGTGGTTCTGGAAGAGATGCAACGGTGCTTAGCTGAATTCATCGCGCGGTAAAGCAGTGAACGGAGCCATCTTCGCAGGCAACAAAGACACGGCCCTGGGCGAGGCTGATCCCGCCGGTGGCCGGAGGCGCGGGGAGCGGCAATTCCTGTCGCTGGCGTCCGTCAGCATAGTCAAGAACGTGAAGAATATGGCGGTTCTTGCCACGGAAGTCTTTGGTTTTGTCGTGGGTGAGTCCGACCAGCACGGTGTCGGCACTCGCGACAGTTACCCGAAGGCCGTAGATCTCGCCGAGCTCGCGGGCGAACTCCGCCTTCCAAATAAGTTCCGCGCCGACCTGAGATTTGCCGTCGGACTTGATTTGGTCGAGTTTCCTGAGTCTGGCTACGTTGGCTTCAGATCCACCACCGCGTCCGCCGTAGGAAAGTCCGCCACCGCCACCCATGTCGATGAAATCCGGCGAACCGGGCTGGTACACAAACTGACGCGAAAGCGTGCCATTGTAGGAATCCTTGTTGTAGCCGGTCTTGGGCAGGCCAACAGCGAGGGTGCTGAGATTTGGTTGAACAAGGGGAATTTCACGGGTGTTGATCCAGGCGGGAACGCGGTCGCCAAATTGCGCGGACGATTTGGGCCGATAGTCGGTCATGTCCTTCCCGTCAAACGTCTGCAAAAAGTCCATGAGGAAAACGTGTGTGCCATCGGTGATCGGGGGCATATTGCGGGTGACACGGATTTTGCGGGCGTAGGAGCCTCCGCCCTTGCGCGGCGTATCGATTTGTTGCGCGGCCCAATTGCCGGAGGCGCGAATATCACCCGTGAGTGGATCAAGCAGCGTCCAGTAGAGTCCGCCGTCAAGTTCGGTGTGGCGGCCGGCGATAACCAAGGCGCCTTTGTCGGTTAGAGCGACGGATCCGCTGACGGGCCAGACCGATTCGAGTTGGCCGTTAGCGACGACCATTTCAGATGAGGGTGCAGCGCGGAACTTCCAGACGAATTGGCCGGAGTCGCGGTTGAGGGCATGAACCCAGCCTGAGCGTGACCCAATAATGACGAGTCCGCCGGCAATGGTCGGTTGGCTGTCGATGCGGCCATCGATGAGCGTGCGCCATTTCTCAGTGCCGGTGGCGGGGTCGAGGGCAATGACCTCGCCCTGTTGCACGCGTGCGAAAACGGCAACGCCCTCGGCGACGGAGACTCCCGTTACGGTGGTGCTCTGCGCCATGAACAGTTCGTCCCACTCACGGCGCAGGCTGGCATGAACGCTCGAGGGTTGTGTCTTGATTCGCCAACTTTCTTTGAGATTTGCAGTGCCGAGCGGAGCGGGATTCAAGTTTCCTCGCCACGGTGATTGCATGTATTGCGGCCAGGCATCTTGGGTTGTCGCTACGGCTGCAGCAGGTGTGGCGCGGCCCTTGGTGAGTCGATCGGGCTTAGGTTGCACGGGCCAGTGCGTGCCGTTCATGGCATTGAGGCCAAACAGGTACGGGCCGCACCAGCAGTGATTCTCGCCTTGGAATAGCAGCCCAGAGGCGGGGAATGCGCCGATATCGCAGGCGGTTCGCGAGGCGGTATTCATGTGGATTTTGCTGCCGTCGAGTTCGGCGAGAGTTGCAGCTCCGATCAGGTATTCGGTGGTGGCCCGGAAGACGGTACAGCCCACGGGGCGAAGGTCCGGAACGATGGCCTTCCATTGTGATTTATCGGAGGGGTTGGCGATGGGAACGGTGGTTTGAGTGGAGATGCCGTTGAGCCACCACCGATCGCCGATGCCCATCACGCGCCAGTGGCTGTGGCCTTTCCCGAGGCCGTCGCCTCCGCCGATGGCGGTGAAATGGAGTTGGCGGCCGGTTTTCTGATCGAGCGTGAGGAGGTAGCCGCGATCTGTTTTGACTGTGGCGTTGTCCCATCGCACGGCCAAGGCGAGTTGACCTTTGTAGGCAGTAAGGTTGTATGCGGCAATCGCTTTTCCATCTGTTTCCGGTGTGGTTCGCCAGCGTTCCTGGCCGGTTGCGGCGTCGAAGGCGACTACGGAATTGACAAGCCCCATGGGCCAATGGGTATAGGCGGCCGCGTTAGCTCGTCGGCCTTCAATGAGGTAGGCGGTGCCATTTGTGAGTATCGGCGTCCACCACTCGCCGATCTTGGATTGGGTGGACCAGAGTTTTTTTCCTGTTGCGGCCTCGACCATCACGAGCTCTTCTTTTGTGACCATGAGGAGTCGCCCCTGATCCAGACGCACTTGAGCGTCATTGGCGCGGCTCTGTTCGCCATGTTTGAGCTTGTAGCCGTCGGGCATCGCGAAGTTGATGCCCTGATTGAACTCGGAGAGGGTTTTTCCGGTGTGCAGGTCGAGCATGTGGAGGTAGCGGGGACCGGGCGCACGGCTTTTTTCAGCGTCGATATAGGTTGGAAGCAGCCAGATGCGTCCAAGTGCGGCGTCAGCAAGAAATGCATAACGCTGGGCTTGATCTACCTGGATATCTGTACGCTCCCAGATTGGAACGCCGCTGCGGGTATCGCGCGCGATCAGGCGGTTTCCGGTTGTGTGCAGGACGATTCCGTCAGCGATACGGAGCCCGGTGGAAGGCTCAACTTGGGTGAGTTTGCCGGCGTTCTGGGTGCCGGCCATCCATTGGAAGCCAGTAACAGGGCGGAGTGCGGTATCGCCGGAGACATCCGTGGCGGCACCGTTATAGAAGTATTGGCCCCAATCGTCGTGTTCCTTTGGAACGGGTTTGATCCACACCGGTTTGCCGGGCTCGATGAGCGCACCCCTTGGGCCCAGGACACGTTCGGCCTCGGCCCTGAGAACGTTGGCGTCGTTGAGAATCACCATCGAAGCCAAGCCATCAATCAGGGGAATGGACCTCGCCAGTGGTCGCACCGTGATTTGTCCCGCCATGCCGGCATCTGACACGTCACGGCGCAGTGTTTCGACACTGGCTTCAGACGTCAGTAAAAGGATAAGTGCGGGCGATTCCTTGGCGGCTGCGAGGGCCTGGCTGACATCTTTTGCGCCCGCCACTACGACCACGCCGCGCCACGAGAGCTTCGCCACTTTATCTGGATCAGGTTTCTGCTCCGCGGCAGGCAGGTCACTTGACCAACCAGCGAGGGCGGCAACAGCCACGGCAGTAGAGAGGCAAATAAAGCGGATATGTCTAAAGGCAGATTTCATCTTCACTCCTCAAACGGCATTGGCGGGTTCTCTTGCGGAACAGAAATTATTGCTTCTGCCCCTGTGAAACCTTTACGGCGTGAGTGATGACCTTGCGGAGGCCCTCTCGCATCTTGGCGATACCGACAGGATCCCAAAGCCTCATCCCACCGTGGCGGGGACTTTCGTTCGACTTCGCGAGGGCACCCTTGCCGAAGTTGTACATAAGCAGGCTGGGGCGATTCGTCCCATTGTCGGGCAAACCGTAAACGTCAGTGCTGGAGTCGCCCCATACGAGGTACTGGTGGCCATCGAAATCGGGGTGACGCCACTCGGCCACGGGTTCGCCGAAATCGGCGCTCAGGGCCTTTCGACGGTCGTTGGACTCGCCATCCGGTGCCCAGCGAGTCCAAACCATCATGGCCCGGCCTTCGGCGCTAAAGATGATGTTGGCAAAGGTCTTGCCTTCGAGGTAAACGGTCATCCGGTCTGCATAGTGATGCCCGAGCAGGTCCAACGGCTTATTGAACCAGCGACCGTCTCGCGCGAGTTTCTTCACTTCATCTACAGTCATCCCGAGTTTGATGCCGTAGATGTTCCAACGCGGGTCAATGGGATTGCCCTGAGCGCTGAAATCGGCCGGCGTGGTCGTGAAGCCTGCCATCGGATCAGAGTAAGTGCCGACCTCCCATGTGTGCTGCCCAGCAGAAAACTTTTTCTCGCGTGTCAGCGAGCCGAGTTCTGCGCGCAGGGTGAACGGGGCATCGGTGTTCACCTCGATCACGACGGGATCGGCAAGAGATTTTCGCTCGCGGGCGATTAATCCGATGGTGGCGGCGCCGAGGTTGATGTTGGTCAGGCCATGGCGCGGCAGTTCGTTGACCCGCCAGGTGATCGTCTGCTTCGAAGCGTCCGGCAGGATGCCGATTAGCTCCTCAACAATACCGCATACAACCGGAGTTCCGCCCCAGCCCACGAAATCGCCCTGAAACTGGTGAAGCCTGTAGCGAGCTTTCCCGTCACGCCCCACCTCCCGGATGAACTCGGGCATGGTGTATTCGGCGTAGGAGCCGATCTTACTGAAGTCAGTCTTCTCCAGCGGCACTTGCGACGCTGGATTGAGCAGAGGCTGTTCGATTCCCCAGCGCAGCATGTCCAGCGAAACTTCTCTGGCCAGCATGGGCATGCCCTTGTTTCGCAGTCCACGGATGACCACCTGGTTGGTCGGCGCCCATATCGACCCGAGCCAGAACCCGGAGTACATCGAGAAGGAATTCGTATGTCTGCCATCTTTTGGGGCATGCCAGCGGACATTCTCGAAACTCGCCGTGGGCACTAGGCTGCCCTGACGGAAGCGAGTGGGATCAAACAGGGCGATCAGCATTTCGATGTCTTGCTCGGTCGTCGTGGCTTCGGCCAGCCATGGCCAGAAATTGGATGCGTGGTAAAAAGGATAGAAGTCGCCGTTCTGGGCCTTACCAAGGAATGTGCCGCGCTTGGCGTCCCAGTGTCGTTCGTGAAGTGTCTTGACGTGTAGGTCGTAGTCCTTGCGCATTGCGGCGGCGGTTTCGGTATCGCCTAGGACGTCGGCCATACGCGCCAGGCAGAGGGCGCTGTGCGCCATCTGGGCGAGGGTGTCCACCGCGATTCTCACATCGCCCCCCAGTGGTGACGCGACATTGTTCACGGTGCTTCGGCCCGGCATGTATAACTCGATGCCCTTGCCGATTCGCCTGTATTCCAGTTTCGGCCCGGCCTTTTCGCGCATGGTCTGGTAGTTTTTGAGCAGAAACGGCACCGCATACTTCAGGCGCTCGCGGTCTCCGGTCATCAGGTAATGCTCCCACTCGGCCCACGCCATGATCTGCGGCGGGGTGCCGGCCGGGGTTTTCAAACCGAGTATCTCATGAGGAATTGACCATTCCTTCGCGTCCTTCCCGATGTTTGGGTTGCGATAGAAGTTGTTCATCGACACGATCGTCGGGCGAGTCTTCCAGGCATAGCGGGCGAAGAGCAGCATCGTTGAGGTGTCCCAGGCGAATGCATTTCCGTTGTATGCCGCCGAGATGAAGGCTGGTTCGATGTTATCGCGTCCGGGGCGATGTTCGGTGTTGACATCCATCCACCACCAAGCGCCCCAATAGGCGCGGACGAGTTCAGGTCGATGGTTCAGGATCGGATTGGGCAGTGTTCTCTGCAACTGCTCAAGCGTCGGCCCGGCCGGTGTCTTCTCGGCAGCGATTGGCAGCAAACCATCGCCAGCCCAGGCGTGGACGGTCAGGCCGGGGCGGGGGCGAACGCTCTTTGGGGGATTGACAAAAATTGGTTCGTCGGCGCAAGCGGGCTGAGTAGTCTTGCCAAGCGCAGCGCAAAGACAGATCGCGGTGAAAATCGTTACGCGCGATACCTGGGCCATTTTCCTCATGTGGTCCTCGAACAGTTCATGAGTGGGGTGCTACTGGAGCGACTGCGGGGCTGTGCAACGGGGGCCGCTCATGATGACGCGTGATGCGCGAAGCGATGGCGAAGGCAGGGCGTTACCAGCAGTCGCAAATCATGCAGCAGAATAGCTGGCCGATGAGTAGGTCGATACCACGGATTGCGACGATGACAGGTCATATTGCGTCGCGATGGCCCCCGTTCAATTCTGATCAGCGGAACCGGTCGCCCTGGAAACCTAGGCCTAGTGAGAACCGATTGTCGGTCGGGGCCAGATGGAATCTTCCTGAAAGACACCTCAAGCATGTGGTAACCCTGGCTGTGACATCCAATCGGGTGGAAGTGTTAGCAGCCAGGGGCGTCCCCCGGCTTCGGTGTCGGTTGTGAAGAGAATACTCCGGCCATCAGGCGAAAAGCGGGGATGGACATGCAGGCTTTGGGTGGGCCATGTGCCACGATGGTAACAAACAGGTACGGCTTTGATTACTTCGCCGGATTTGCCCAAGCGATAAAGCAAGAGGTACGGGTATTCTTTCTTTCCGTCGCCGACAAACCATATCCCGTCATTTGAGAACACATGCATGCTGCCTTTGTCCACAACGCACTCATGGGTAGAAGTGGGGGACGAATCATCGGTAACGCGGACGACGCCGATGATGGGTTCGGCCTTGGAATTGAACCCATGGAAACCGATACGGATGCCGTCCTGAAGCCAGAACTCGTGGCCGATACATGCCGGTGCGCCACCGGACGGACGTACTTTCCAGCGCTTGCCGGAGGACAGATCCATGGCCCACACCCGGCTCTCTACCTGGGTCCAGGGACCTTCCTGGCAATACGTGAGCAGGTGCGCGACCGTCGGCGACGGGTTGACATGGCCGAGCCATCCCTTTTCCTCGTAAACTGTTTCTGCCTGCAGGGAGTTGAGATTCAAGCGCCAGATTCGACAGTGAAGCTTTGCGGCAAACTGTTCCACGAATGATCGGTCGGGGCCGACGGGCTGGGACTGGAAAAGCAGATGCTGCCCATCGGCGGAGACATTGAGAGAACCGGGTTGCAGGGATTCAGGCATCTGCCAGAGGCGGCGATGGCCGCCGCGCTTTAGATCGACAGCAACGAGATGGTTGCCATTCCACAAAAAGGCTTCGCCCCGCTGATCATGCAGCGTGATGTGGAAACTATGATCGCTTGGTTGCGGGTCGAACTCCGCCAGTAGTCGTGGCTCTTCTGTTGTATCTTCGGCGCTCACCGACCAAATGTGGCACCGGTCGGAGATACCTACCACCAAAACTCTCTTGCCCGCTTCAAACCACGCCGGATTTGTGAAATAGGGGTGATGCCCGGGCTCGTTCAGAAGTCGGCGAAGCGAAGAGCCCGCGATATTGAGGACCGCTGGTTCGGCGGTTGAATGTTTCTGGAGTTCCATACTTAAGCTGCCTTCGGGAAAGCGGTCAATGACGGATGGAGTCGCAAAATGGTGATGCTAAGGAGTGTTTCTTGGAGAGATTTGGCCCCGTGGAAGTATTGCTTGGTGATTGTAAAGCAAGAATATTCATTTCTTGGCGGCATTTTCCAATGTGAACCCCGGCGCATATTTCTGCTCCTTGCCGAGTTCCTTGTGGTGGTCAAAGATCCGCTGCAAGTCTGCGAGGCTTCCTTTGTTCGGCAGCGATCGGTAGGCCTGCTCGGACATCTCGGCGGATACACGTGAGGCGATGACGGCATCCCGCGCAGTCGGGTAGCCGACGTTCCTGCCTGCGTCCAAGGAGTCTGCAAAAACCTTGACCATCACGTCGAGCTTCTTTCCTCCGTACGGTCCCTCCTTATGCACGGTCCGCGTGATGCCGTGACACTGCAGGTTGACGGTCTTGAAATCGTGTGAATATCGAACAAACCCCAACGTACCGATGGCTTCAAGTCCGCAGTTCGACGCCTTGTCCTTCGCCAGGTGGCCTAGGTTGTGACCTTGCGTAACGCTGAAAACCACGCCGTTGGAAAACGCGCCGTGCGCCTCGATCCACCATGGATGTGGCACACCCCAAAAGCCTTGGCCCTGGGCATGCCACTTGCCTGCAACGTACTCACCCTTGGCGTACCACCGTGCAACATCGACATAGTGCATACCGCAGTCATGAAAGGGCACGCCGTCAGCGCATACCGCTTCGGATGGATTTCGCGCATAGGGCAGCAGGCCGGGTGATTCATGTCGAACACGCACGATCGCCAAATCGCCGATCTCGCCCGACTCAATAAAACCCCGCGCCTCGTGGTGGTACCAGGCATTGCGATTGAACAAGTCCACGGCCACCTGTCGGTCGCTGGACTCAATCAACGCCAATATGCGATCTTCAGTGGCCAAGTCAGCCGCAACCGGTTTTTCGAGCAGGAGGTGCTTGCCTGTCTGCAGCGCGCGCTCAATCAAAGGCGGCCGTTGGTCGGCGAGCGTGAAGATGCCCACGACATCGAGCGAGCTATCCTGCAACAGCAACTCAGGATTGTCGGTCACTTGTGCCATCAGGTACTTCTGCTTGGCCAGATCGCGCGCCTTGGCGCTGATGTCACAAATGCTGACCAGTTCCCAGCGCGCTGAGTCGGTCAATGCACGCGACCAGCCTCGCCCCATGCTGCCGAATCCGATGACTCCGACGCGATACTTTCCGCGGGTCTTGCTCATTGACGATGGCCTTCTGTCGGGCTCTTGAGCCACAATGTGCGGGGCTCCTATTTCGCGGCAAAAGTACTCAACACGAGTCTTCCGCTGGTGAGAGAGAGCGTTTGCTTTCCAACAACAATCTTTCTGTCAGCAACATTCACGATCGGGTGCTCACCCTTGCTCAATGTCAGCACCGTGACTTTCACGCTTCCCACGGCGACTGTTGTCTGCTTGGCGACGGCTGCACCCGCAATTGCATCCTTCTGTTCGCTGATGACTGCGATGAGGGCTGCAGCGCCACTCGCCTGGCTGAAATCCACCGCGAGGGCGTTGCCATTGCCGTCGGCCAGCAGGATCGAGCCGTCGTCGGCCTTCTCAAAGAACGTCGTCTTGCCATTGAGCGCCCCGAGCGACAATTTTGCACCCAAGCCCCAGATTCGGGTGCCGGCCTTGACTTCGTTGGCCTTGTAACCGCCGGGACCGCGCTTGAGTAGCGTTGTCACGACAATATCATCGCCATCCTGCCAGCGGTTGCGCGCGACATAGTAGCCGTGGACATTGTCCGCGATCACGCGCGGAAGCACTTCGTCAGGATCTGTCGCCTTCTCCGGCCAGTTGACGAGCGCGTACACAGCCAAGTGCGGATAGATCACAGCATCGTACAGTTTCGGATCGCCGGTGGGCTCGATCGTCGTGCGGTAGATCCAATTCATCGCCTCGGCTTCTTTCGGCAGCACAGCGCCCATGCCTTGGGCGAAGTCGCCCATCGAAGAGAGCAGTGTGGGTTTGAAGCTGTCATCGCCGTAGCCGCCCCGGTGGGGGAGTTGCGGACCCGCGCCAGTGCGGATGAGTTCATGCATGATCCGAAGCACCGTGTAGCGGCCGTGCGGGCGGGGAGAGATGTAGTCTTTACCCGCGGCAATTCTCAGCGATTGCATCAGTGGCAGAATTCCACCATTCGAGGAGATGCGTCCGCAACTTGTGCCCTCGGCGAACCAACCGCCATCGCCGAAGCCGTTGCCCAATTGCTTCTGGAGCGAGTATTCCACGCGGGCTAGGACTTTGTCGAGCCGCTCGTTGTCTGCGCCCGAGTCGCCACGGAAAGCCAGGGCCGCCATACCCGGTGCGTTGAGATAAGCACCGTAATGGTTGCTTCCAGGCGGGTAGCCGCCAGCGCCGGCAAGTTCCTCCAGCGTCGCCATTTTCTTCGAACCCACGCCGATGGGTACAGAAATATCCTGAACGGCTGTGAGCACCTTCTTACGATAGTCTTCCGGCCAGGCGTCGTAGCAGAGGTCATACGCCAGCGCGATGCCGTGAAGGACAAAGCCCAGGCGGAAACCTGTGCCCGGGTTGAGGTAGCTGTAACGCGGGTCGCGATCGACCTGTCCTTCCAGCATCTTGTCCACACATTGCCGCGCGAGATCCGCATACTTTTTGTCACCGGTAAGCTGGTACAACATGCCAAAGCCCGCGCCGTGACTCATCGTAAAGGTGCCGATGGGCCATTTCTTGTTGGACGTATTGATGTTGACCGGTGCTTCATTGCTGTACGAAGTCGGCATGGCATCACCGCCACCAAGAAGCAGCTTAAGCTGGGCTACGATGCGTTTCCCGTCCGGGGTCTCGGCTTTGGCTCGCAGGGCCGGTATGTCCGTCTTGCGGAATAACAGCCGCGGGTGTTCGCCCGGCTTTACGGGTACCCAGTCTTTCACGGGCACGCTGGCGGGTCGCTCGTCCTTCGCGACAGGTTCAGGAACGTAGGCAGACTTTTTGACGTCGCCACGAAAGTAGCCGCTCATCTCAGAGGCTTTGCCTTCCTCCGCCGTGACGGTCGCCTTCCACGATCCGACCACCCAGTTAACGACGCGGACGCCCTCGATTGTGAGATCATATTGGAGTGGCTCTCCTTCGAGCGTTGTGGTCATGACTTTTGTGCGGGCAGAGAAGCCATCCGTGCGGACTTCCATTTTTACAGGAACGGGCTGATCGTCGTATCCGGAGATCGAGTTGTCGGCGCCCATGTCGCCGATTCGCGATGACACAGGCTTGCCGTCTTTCCAGCCAAGCGAAATGACTCGCCGGCGCTGAATGCCGGCATCGTTCGGGCCCGGCACAAAATCAGGTAGCCAAAGATCAAAGGAATTGTCCGGCGACTCATTCGGCCCTACGCCGCCGACGCCGCCGGTCAAAGTGCCTTCCGCGCTGGTGGCAAGGGAGACCTTCGTGGCGGTCTCTGCATCCGCATCAAACTTCATTCTCCACGTGCCGGCGATGGATGCTTTCTCCTGTGCGTTCTTCGGCGCACCCAAGGTGGCATCCAGTTGGCCCGTGCAGACCCGCGCTTTGCGGTCAAACGGAAGCCAGGGATCGAGCGTGAGCGTGACGCTGAACGGGCCTGTCAGTTTGCCGTCCTTCACGGTGATATTGCTGAAATCCACAAGATAGAGTCCGCCGTTCCACGTCGGCTTGCCGTTGACGTTGGAGTTACCGACGGCCGCCGTGAACTTGCCGTCGCGGCGTACGGCGTAGATCGTGAGTTGCTTGGGCTTGCCGCGATGCACCCCCGGAAAGAACCCGGGAAGATTTAGCGCCACGAAGCAGTTGTCTGTATCGCTTGCTGGGGTCTTTGCTTCTTGGGCAAGTAGAGTTGTGCTCGTCCACATAACAGCAAGTAAGACGGCGATGGCGCGGATGAACATAGTTACCTCCAGGAAGGTTGTGGCGGCCAAATCTCTTTGTCTCGGTGTAACGCAGCCGTTTTAGATGGCGTTATGTTTGAACGGCTATGTTAGTCGTTTCTTGCCCCCAATTTAGACCAATTTGCGACTTTCTCCCGGGCATTTTGCGTACATTTTGAAGTGGCGCGTCCGCACAAAAGACTCCATAGCTTTTGGCCGGTATCAAACTGCCCCCGGAATCGCAATGTGTCCCGTGATAGACGTAATTTGGTTCCCATGACGCGAAATAGACGTCTCGCTGGGTCGTTCGTGCTTTGTGGATTCTCTGCACTCATGCTTTGCAGGGACGCAGTAACCTGCGATGGGAGCCCGATGAGCCAGAGAAGTCGCACGCCTGAGACCTGCCATTTGCCCTGGGACGGCCTTCGATGGTGGCACCGGCCGGGCCTGCTCCCATGCCCGCTATTAGTGGTGTTGGTATTGGCAGTATTTGTGTTGGCACTCAGTCTGAAGGAAGCGGTTTCCTGGTGCGGCGTTCTTGGCGCGGCAGTGATTCGGCCGATTTTCGAACCGCCTTCCGCGATAACTACGAGCCGGATTTTCGCGGCGATGATTACGGCTTTCGATGTGCGCACGATGAATGACCCAATTACCTTAGCCAAACGGAGATAGCCCAGTGAAACTGAGAAAACACGGAATAGAGTCGGTCGTAGCGGCACTCGTATTCAGCAATGCTCTGCTCTTCGCAGCCGGCGCGGAGCCAAGGAAGGCGGATATGGGGTCTCTCTTCAGGCCGGCCAACTTCCAGTCGCTCGGAAAGTTGGTGGTTGCATCGGGTGAGACGGTCATCTTCGATACCGGTTCGGCCGAAACGCCGCCCTCACTTTCCGGCGTGCTCAAAGGCACAGGGGGCGTGGGGGTAAGTCAGTCGGGCAAAGTACAACTGGCCGTGTTCAGCTTTGATGCCATCACCATCGCAACAGGTGCCAAGGTCGAAGTGAAGGGCGACCGCGGATTGATGCTGCTCTCGAAAGAGGCCGTCAGCATCGATGCGAAGTTCGATCTCAGCGGCGGAAATGGAACTGCAGGTCGTGGGAATCCGGTGGGCGCGGGCGGACCAGGGGGTGAGGGTGGCGAGTATCGAAAAACCTTCGCGAGCAACCCTCCGGCCGCCGATGGCGGTGATGGCGGGCCCGCGATGAAGGACAATGGCAAACCGGGACGCGGGTATGGCGCTGGCTTTAATCGACGTGCCAAGGGCGGCGTTGCCGGTGGCGGTGGCGGTTATGGCGGTGCGGGCGGCGACACGAGTGAAGGCTCACCGGTTTTGGGTGGAAAGATCGCCCCCATGCCCGGCGGCGTCACCTACGGGTCTGAAAAGCTAGACGATCTTTTCGGTGGCAGTGGTGGTGCCGGCGCTTCCAATGACCGCGGGGGGGACAATGGCAGCGGTGGCGGCGGTGGCGGTGCGATCGGAATCATTTCGCTGAAAGCCATCGTGCTTGGACCAAAGGGCCAGATCTCCGTGAACGGCGGCAATGGCGGTAAGGACAAAATCGGCGGCGGCGGCGGCAGTGGGGGCGCAATACTACTCGCCGCTCCAACGGTCACGCTCAACAAAGACTCCAGCCTCGATGCCAGTGGTGGTGCCGGCGCTTCAGGTGATGAGAACGTGGAACTTGAGATCAGGGAAGGCAGAGGCCGGCGAAATTCCGGAAGCGGAGGCGGCGGTGGGGGCGGGCGCATCGCCATCTACGCTATGGCCGACATTGGCGCCCCAGGAAAAGATCAGGTCGAAAAGAAGTTGCCGGCTGGTGTTCTAATCAATGGCGGCAAAGGCGGACACATGGCTAAAGATGGACAAGCCGGAACGTTGTACGATGGTAAATGGCCGGGGCTCGGGCAACCATGATTGCCCTCGGCCTATTCACTGCAAATATGTGTCAATTGGCGTTGCCGCCTGGGACCATCGAGATTGATACGTTGCGACAATATTGGCCATCGTGCGCGAGCATCGCTTCTGTAGTTACTCGCGAGTCCGTGGGGGTCGCCGCAGTCACAATAGAGGCGGCTACCGATGGGGCCGACTGACGCAGGCAGTTTGGCTGTGTGAGGATTCTCATTGGCCCCACAAATGAGCCGCATCTGACGCATATCTGGTCAGATCAGTCATTGGAAACCGGCTAGCCGATGGCTCCAATCACTTGCTGCTACATAATTTGTGAGTTGTATCCCCAGTAGTGTTCCTGCAGGTCGATTCGCGTCATGCTGGTATCCCCAAGCAGGCACCGAAAAGTCACTAAAGTGAAGTCGTCCATCGCATACTTGCCACGATGGACGACCGCCTCCGCGACTGTGATCACCTACACGAACGGTTGCGGCGTCGGCACCCCGCGTAGGTGTTGGTTGCGCATTTTGCGTAGTGTTCGCCCATCGATCACTGGCCTGTTGCGGGCTTTGCACCAAACCTTGATGGCCTCGGTGATCACCTTGCGCGTCGCTTTCAGCTCCCGAACGAGGGTTCCGAACGGCTGCCACTGATTGAGCCGCTCGATCACGACCGGCGCCAATCGCGCCGCCTGCGTGTCACGTTTCAGCCGACCCATGGCATGTCGGAAGTCAGGCACTGGCTCACCGTTCTTCAGATGCCAGTTTGCCAATGCCTTTTTGACGATGTTCCGATTGTACCCGACGTGCGCCGCGATCTCCGCGATCTTCTTGCCTTCATCAAAGAGTTGCTTCGCACGCTCTTCAATGACTTCTGCTGGCGGGCGTGGCTTGAAGTCGAGTTCCACGCGAGTGCACGGTTCAGTCACTTCCGCTGACACACCTTGTTCATCCCGCAGAAGCGTCCCGACGGACAGGTTCATGGTTCCACGAATCCAGCCCCGGCCCGGGCGTGGTTCGCCAGCCTGTGAAACCGTGATCACGCCGCCCGTGACGAGGTGGACCAGATCCCGCGCACGTGAAACAATGGCGTCATCCTGGCTGGCCACTGAATCCTCGAGCAGCCGGGCCGCATCCGAAAGGTGTTGCCGGATCACGTCGGCCGACGGCACGGCCTTGGGCCGATCGATGGCGGCTTTCATACGGGCGACTTGTTCGGCGAGTCCTGAACGTTGCGCACGCAAATCACGAAGCGCGCTATTGCTCTGTGCGCGATCTTCGTCGGTGTCGCCCGGGTTGCGAAGTACAAAGGCGATTCGCCCATCCAGCTTACTTATCTCGTTTTCGACCCGAGCAAGTTCACTGGGCGATGGCGCGTTGGAAGCCGCAATGATCTCCTGAGTCCGCTGGATGATCTCTGGAACCAGATGGTCCTGGCTTACAAGAAACTTTGCGACCGCGGCGATGACGTACCGCGTGGCAAGTTCGCGGTTCAGAAGCGAGTAGAGTTCTCCGCGCTGATCTATGCACACGGGGCAGACGTAGTAGCGACCTCGTGACCCGCCAGTAACCAGTGGCCGGTTGTGGTAGGCGCACTTGAGAAGACCATTCAGAACACATGGTTTGCGCGGCCGATCTGGCCGGCGTTTGCGGCAAACAGCACTTTTGAGATTCGCAAGGACACGCTGCACAGCGAAGAATGTTTCATCATCGATGATCCGCAGTTGCGGGCGTTCAACAGTGCGGAGAGGCGTGTCTCGAAGGTTCTGGCGCTTGTAGTCCTTCCCGCTCAACAGCACCGTCTCGCGGGTTCCGTAAGACCACTGCCCGATATAGCGCCGGTTTTCCAGAAGCGTCTTGGCGGCGAGCCGCGTCCAACGGCCGCTCACACACTTGGGGGGAAGTGGCGTGCCCAACTCGTTCAGCTTCCGGGCGAGCATCTGCGGTCCCATGCGATGTTGCAGCGCAAGTCCAAAAGCGCGCTGAACCCAAGGGGCCGTCTTCGGATCAATGGCGGGCTCGCGTTCGACTTTCCCGTTGCCTGGTTGCCGGCCCGGGATATCCCTCCCGTAGTAGCCGAACGGCAGTGTGCCGTGCACTAAGCCCTGGAGAAGTTTGCCAATGTGCGCCGCGCGGATGTGGTCGTTCATGGCTTTCGCTTGAGCTTCATCGACAATGCCTTTCATCTTGAGCATCATCTCCCAGCCGGGCTTGGCAGTGTCGATGTGGGAATGCACAAAGATCGCGCGCTTTCTGCGCTCGACGATTTCTTCACGCACGAACTGCTGGATTCGATAGTCATTCCGGTCGAGGCGATTTGTGGCAAAGACGATGAGCGTGCTGAACTTGTCTGCAGCTAGCGCCGCCTACATATCGCGACGTCCTGGCCGCCGGCGAAGTTGTCCGCTCTGCGCACGGTCTACGAAGATGTTCTCTAAGGGCACGAGAATGCCCTCACGGGCTGCGCACTCCAAGCAGTCCCGAATTTGGTCTTCAACCGACGCCTGATGACGGGTCGAATACCGCTACAACGGCTATATCAACTCGTCGCCGCCGGATTCTTACACGCTCACAACGGCGCAGCAGGCGAACCTGCTGAGCCAGCAGTCCCTGCTGCGGAACGCGGGCAACCGCGTGAATGGCCAGT
>Ga0209172_10003688_pt1 | contig 22607 bp, 28 predicted proteins | sample LarsenN4metaG_FD_184113 | JGI IMG/M metagenome (GOLD analysis project Ga0209172, IMG submission 184113) | Hot spring sediment bacterial and archeal communities from British Columbia, Canada, to study Microbial Dark Matter (Phase II) - Larsen... ... | reverse complement strand
GGGCACGCAGTTATCCAGAACTTGCCAAAGCCATTGATGAAGCGTTCTCCCAAGTGTCACTAAGTGACCTAAGAAATTGGTTCTCTCATTGTTGTTACTGTGCCTCACTAGAGTGAAAAACGCTATAACGCTAGAAAAAAGGAGGAAACCGTTCACGTAGCGTGTGCATAGCACATACCATTCAAAGTCCTTTTTTTACGCCTTGGCGCATCCCTGTAGGGACTTAGGGGAATTTAGGGGGATCCTCCAAAACTAAACCGCTTTTCCAGTATTGCTATTAACGTTAGCTAGAACGGTATATTTTCGTTGCTACAGTCCACCAAATTATTATTCCTTGCCAAGTATATGAATAACATACCTTCATGTTCTTCTAAGAACTAGGAATATATCTCAAGTTTTTGAGCAACCCCTTCTACAATCTTCGGCACCGCTTTTGAAGATACTTTTGTGTAGCGATGGTTACCCGGTATCATCACAACATTCGGGGCAGAAGAACAATGTTTTAGACATCCAGTTGATTGAACCTTAACATGCGAGTCTAAATTGCGATCGCGCAGTATTTGTTCTAGCTGCTGAAGTAATCCCTTGCCACCTTTCTTTAAGCACCCAGATTTTTGACACACGAGGACTTTGACTTTTGGCTTGACCTTAGTTTTACCCGAAACAGAGGGCGTATTAGAAATCGGTACTGGCACCATCGAACTTGTAGCTGAATTCGACAAAAGAGTAACTTGCGTTGCTTTCAGTTTTAGCTTATGAGTACGACGGTTGAATTTGCTTACTCCCATCACCCCGATCATCTCACCTGGTTGCAGTGAGTGGCTAACAGAGTCTCGCAAAACCTTCGGAATCTTGATCTGTAACTCTTCAGATAAAACCATTAAACGCAAGTGTTTTAGTTTTCCTGCACGAACGACAAACCCCAGGAACTGACCTTCAAAGTTAAACTGCAAAGAGTGATGACAATCAGAATGGCTCATTTTTGTTTCCAAGAAAATCTTTTTCATTTACCCCTCCCTACAAAGAGAGGGGTAACAGAGAGCTGAGTTGTAAGATTGTGCAGTAGGAGACTAGGCTAACCGTCTTGCTTCGACCGTTTTTGGCAATTTTACAGGCTCCTCTAGACCCGCGATCGCCAGTTCCCAACCGTTGGCCAAAGTCAGGATTTTTTCACTATCATTTTCCACTTCTTTGACTACTTCTTCCTCTAGATCTTTCTTGGCAACATACACAACCAGATGTCCTGCTGAATTCTGACGAAGCATCACTTTCATTTATTTTCCTCAACAACTTCTAATTCTTTTTTCCGACAACCCACCACATAACCAGTGGTCATAAAATGCACAGCATAGATGTAGGAACTTTGTAAGAAAGTACCGATGCTAATGACATAGCCGACATCACCTTTCTTAGCCAATGTATCGCCGATATCCTTGCCGGGGAACGTGCCATCATTGCGAATTAATTTTCGCGATCGCACCTTTTGCCCAATCTCAAAAACGGGAGGCGAATCAATTTCAATTTCACTGACCTGCATGCGCGTATATCCTCGCTTGGGGAACTAAACTTAACAACTCATCAACCGTCAGACTGCGTTTTACTTTGATCGCCTCATGCCGTACAGCATCCAGCACGATTTGCACCTCTTCTGCCGTGAGCATCACGCCATGCTCTTGCAACACACTCATGACAAGATGACGGCCTGAATGTTTGCCAACAACTAACCGACGCTCCCAACCGACATCTTCGGGAGCAAACGGTTCGTAAGTAATCGGGTTTTGGAGAATGCCATGCGCATGGATCCCTGACTCGTGTGCGAAGACATTTTCACCGACGATCGCCTTCCAGGGTGGTACAGGGCTGTTAGAGGCTTTGGCAACCAGGCGAGACAGTTCTAGCAGCCGTTTGGTGTCAATCCCCGTTTGAATGCCGTAAATGCGCTTGAGCGCCATTACAACCTCTTCTAGGGCTGCATTACCTGCTCGCTCACCGAGTCCGTTAACGGTAGTATTGACCGATAACGCACCCGCCTGAATTCCCGCTAATGCATTCGCAGTCGCCAACCCCAGATCGTTGTGGGTATGCATCTCAACCGGAATCGATAAGTGAGACACAAGTTGGCGCACTCTATTAAAGGTCATGAGCGGGTCAAGCACGCCAACCGTGTCACAAAACCGAAACCGAAAGGCTCCCCATTCTTGAGCAAGCATTGCAACATCTAGCAAGAATGAGGGGTCGGCTCTCGAAGAGTCTTCACCGCCAACAGCAACCTTTAAACCACGATCGCGGGCGAAATAAATCACCTCTCTCAGGCGATCGAGCATGACTTGCCATTGTCCATGAAATTTAGCAGCAATCTGAATTTCTGAAACGGGGACAGAGATATGCACTCGCTGCAAGCCACAATCAATTGAGGCCTGAATATCAGCCGTGTTTGCCCGATTCCAGCCGAGCAGTTGAGCATTCAGACCTAACTGGGAGATCGCGCGAATAGCTTCGGCTTCCTCTTGCCCCATTACTGGAATCCCAACTTCCAGTTCTTGTACCCCAATCGAGTCAAGATAGGTCGCGATCGCCACTTTCTCTTCGAGGTTAAAAGCGATGCCAGCAGCCTGTTCACCATCCCGCAGAGTTGTATCGTTGATTTGGATGCGATAGTTTTCCATACGATTTAATTCGCAGCTTTATTTTGTGGTTTTGACTCATCCAAGGCATTTTTGTGGATTGCCTTTAGCATGTACTCGTGGGTGAATAAGACGATGGAGTACACTGCTGCGATCGTGATTAGGGTTGATAACATAATAGATACCTCATTGGTTGGTTTCTACAGTTAAGTCAGAATTATTCACAGATATTCATTACCAACCATTTATTAAACTTGCGCCTCTAGCCAGTCAAAAATTTGCGCGAGTTGTTGAAGAGTAATTAGACCATACTGCCAAAGAATGATTGGGAGAGGAGCATGAGCATGCTCAGGGTGACGTAACAAAACATCAATCTCTGCGGACGAAATTGCTAACTCATGTTGCAAAAACTGGATGAGTTTCCCGTTGCTGCTCATTGCTGCCTCCTAGAGAGAATAGGTCGATGAAACAGTTACCGCCTTTTAGCCTCGATTTACAAATGCAAGGGTGAGGCTATCTTCAGCCAGAAAATGGGCCAGGTGAAATGCTCGGTCTTCGGTCTCTAATAAAAACTGTTCATAGAGGTAACGTGTCGCGCGATCGCCAACACTTTCTGCCTGCGATGCTTGTCGGCGGAGTAAATCGATGACTGCTTGCTCTGCTTGCAAATCATTTTCGAGCATTTGGCGAGACGTACAAATTCCATCTGATTCAGGCGAGAAACAACACAGTTCTGCCAGTTTGCTGAAGCTGGCAGCAGGCACGCCCCCTAAACCATTGAGTCGCTCACCAATTTGATGCACGTAATTCTGCACTTGTCCGTAACTTTCAGCAAAGAATTCGTGCAATGAGTAAAACTCTGAACCTTCGACAACAAAGTGATGCTTTTGATACTGCAAATAAAGAGCTTGAAAACTGGCAAGGGCAATATTTAACCCTTCACAAACTGGAATGGTGATTTCTTGTCCCAACGCAACGGGATTTGCTTGAAGCTGACCAAATTCTTGAACGAATGTCTGTGTCATTTGAAGATCTCCTTAGAAAGTAGTAGAAGGGTTAAGGGAAACAGAGAGAGCAGGAAGATAGGAAAAGCGACACGTTTATTACTAAGTGAGTGTGGCGTGCCAGCAGCGCTCTAACCAAAGCACCATTTCATGCCGAGAGGCGACGAACTGTTGCACAACACTTCTAAGTAAAAGGATGCCAACGCTATCGTGAACCTCAACCCGCAGTGACCCATCAGGTAAGCACCAGCAGGGAATTTTTAGCTCTTGCAAGCGGTAGTAAATCCGCCAGCGATCGCTCTGCGGCACAGTCACCACGTGGGTAGAGACAGGTGGATTGGGTTGGTCGTTGCTAGGGCAAGCGTCAGCTTTTTCACGGGAACGGGAAAGCATTATAGTTACCTCGAAGATTGGTTAGAGAGTTCGTTGAGTTTAGTGAATCGTTGAATTTGCTGTTCTAGACTTTCGATCCGATCAAGCAATGATTGCAGGGCGATCGCCTCAACATCCGGCACCTGGCCATGCTCTAGCGGACAGCGTTGCAGATTGTTCGTGCGGCAAATGTTGCGACCAGGAACACCAACGGCGGTGCAATGAGCGGGCACTTCTCGCAAGACAATCGAGCCAGCCCCAATGCGAGCGTAATCACCAACCTGAATATTGCCTAAGACTTTAGCTCCTGCACCTACAACTACATGCGAGCCTAAGGTGGGATGCCGCTTACCCGTTTCTTTACCTGTGCCTCCCAACGTGACACCTTGATAAATCAAACAGTAGTCACCCACGATCGAGGTTTCACCAATCACAACACCCATGCCGTGATCGATAAACACCCCTTTCCCAATCGTGGCCCCTGGGTGAATTTCAATCCCAGTTAGAAATCGAGCCAGATGAGAAAGTAGGCGTGGCAGTAATGCAACCTGACGGAGGTGCAGTCCGTGTGCCAGACGATAAAAGAGTATGGCATGGAAGCCAGGGTAACAAAGCAAGACCTCTAACCAATGATGCGCAGCCGGGTCGCGCTCAAAGATAATGCGAAAATCTGCTTGCAATGTTTGCCAGCTTCTTCTTAAAAGGGCAGAGATGGTCTGCGATCGCTGACTGCCAAGCTCAGAACTTTGGCCATTGGCTTGAGGTTGCTGCCGTTTCTTTGTGAATCGATCAGGAAAGGCAGGTAGAAGCGGGGTGAAAGGGTGCTGCATAGCTCAGATTCAGGGAAACCGTGTGCTTGTCTCCTGCTTATATCAGGCACTTCGCAGCCCGACCCAATCAGCAGCCCAAATCAGAGTTATTGAACTAATTGAAATTGTACTCATCCACCAAACCTTGACCCGACAGGCAATTCTTTTTCTGATTGGGTTGAGGGACGAGTATTTTTAATGGAAGGAACGAGTATTTATCGCATCAGGCACAAGTATTTAGGTACTCAATATCAAACCTAATTGCTGTGGGCTTAGATGAAGATTAATGCCCCCCAAAAAAGGTAAGATAACTGAGTACTCAAATAAATGATTCTGTATCAAACGATTCTATTTATAGAGTAAATCTGTTCACAGCGAACAAATATTAAAAAATCGTAAATAGCATTTTCACATCTAAAAAAGTGCTACTTTAGATACAGAATTGAATTTCGGCTCGCACTGGGGAAAGTATTAAAACAATTTTCCCCAGTCTTTAATTCCAACCTTCACCTGTCCACGGTTTTAAGCTGTTTTAGAAATCGGTCTGAGTACAATTTCAACCATCCTTAAAAAAACACCAAAATACCTTCAAATAGTTACAGAATCGACATTTAAGTTGAGTACATAAAATACTGTCACCCTCATCTTTAAATACCCGAACCCTATTTGAAAAATACTGACTCCCATACCCAGGCATTTTTTTGAGTAGTGATGCTGACTGGGTTTAAGGTCATGAGTACAAACTAATGATTTCAATAACTCTGATTCCGCCTTTCTGAATCGGAGCGTTTTGGGCGGCTGATATAACTTCCGTAACGCTAATCACTCCGCCCTCCAAAGTAGAAAGGCTAGGTTGAATTTCTCAGCTGGAAGGCAAGTGAGGCGGTGTCCACTCAGCCCTGCCGAAATTCAATGACACCACCATCTTCTGACGTTCTCTCTCCTCCCAAGTCTGCCCCCGTCACCGATATTGTGATCACTAAAAACACAGTGACACAGAAAAAGAGTGACCAAAGTTGTGGATGTAGTACCAATCCAAACGCAACTAGCAACCTCGATCAGCGCATGCTTGACCGGATTGCCAAGCACCCCTGCTACAGCGAAGAAGCGCACCACCACTATGCCCGTATGCACGTTGCTGTTGCACCTGCCTGCAACATTCAATGCAACTACTGCAACCGTAAATATGATTGTGCCAATGAAAGCCGCCCTGGTGTTGTCAGTGAGTTACTCACACCAGAGGAAGCAGCTCACAAGGTCTTGGTGATTGCCGGAAAAATTCCTCAGATGACGGTATTAGGCATTGCTGGGCCAGGTGACCCGCTCGCAAACCCTGAGAAAACTTTTCGCACCTTTGAGTTAATTGCAGACAAAGCACCGGATATCAAACTCTGCCTGTCCACCAACGGGCTGATGCTGCCAGATTATGTCGATCGCATCAAAGCATTGAATGTCGATCACGTTACCATCACAATTAACATGGTAGACCCCGAAATCGGCACAATGATTTATCCCTGGGTTCACTATCGGCGCAAGCGCTACAAAGGTTTGGAGGCTGCTCGCATTCTGCACGAACGCCAGATGGAAGGCTTACAAGCACTCCGCGAAGCAGACATTCTTTGCAAAGTTAACTCAGTCATGATCCCTGGCATTAATGACGAGCATCTAGTCGAAGTGGATCGAGTCATTCGTGAACATGGGGCTTTTCTACACAACATCATGCCGTTGATTTCGGCACCTGAGCATGGCACTCACTTTGGCTTGACCGGTCAACGAGGCCCCACTCCCAAGGAATTAAAACATCTACAAGACCAGTGTGCTGACAGCAACATGAAAATGATGCGTCATTGCCGCCAGTGTCGTGCTGATGCAGTCGGACTTTTAGGTGAAGACCGGAGTCAGGAATTTACCAAAGAGAAGTTCATGGAGATGACTCCGCAGTATGATGTCGAACTGCGGCAAGAAGTTCATTCCGGCATCGAGAAATTCAAAGAAGAAATCAAACTGGCAAAAGCGAAAGTCAAGCCCAGTGAGCGTGTGAAGGACAGTCCTAAGATCCTCGTCGCTGTTGCCACCAAAGGTGGCGGCATTGTCAACCAGCACTTTGGTCACGCCAAAGAATTTCAAATCTTTGAAGTCGATGCCAATGAAGCGAAGTTTGTCGGACATCGCAAAGTTGACCAATATTGCCAGGGTGGTTATGGCGAAGACGCCACGCTGGAATATGTAATCAAGGCGATCGCTGATTGTAAAGCCATTCTAGTTTCTAAAGTCGGTGAATGTCCGAAAGCAGAACTGAGAGAAGCAGGACTACATGTTGTTGAAGCCTACGATGTGATTGAGAAAGTAGCACGGGAGTTTTACGACCAACATTCTCAAGAGTTTTAAAGGGCTGAAGCATTTGGCAAACCATAAACCTCAATTCCCTCTCTCCCCCAAATGCTTCGCCTTTCCTTAATTTCAAGAGAGGTTGCTATGACTTACATGATTACGAGTCAGTGCATTCGATGCGATCGCTGAGCCTCTAGTTGCCCAACTTAGGCAATCACTCAGAATGATCATTTCTATCAAATCAATTCTGTCTCTTGTAACGACTGTATCGGTTACTACGCTACACCTCAATGCTGGGCTATATGCCCGACGAACGAAGGTCAAACAACTACACCCCCTACATCCGTGGGAGCCAACGCATGAGTGAAGTCATTTATCTTGATAACAACGCCACTACAAAAGTCGATCCAGCCGTACTAGAAGCAATGTTGCCTTACCTGACAGAGCAGTATGGTAATCCTTCTTCGATGCACAGCTTTGGCGGGCGAGTTGGAAAAGTACTCAAAAATGCTCGTCTTCAAGTTGCCAGTCTACTCGGTGCAGAGGAATCCGAAGTCATCTTCACCAGTTGTGGAACGGAAGGAAACAACACCGCAATTCGAGCCGCACTTGCAGCCCAACCCGATCGCAAACATCTGATCACCACGCAAGTCGAACACGCCTGTGTTTTGAACCTCTTCAAACAACTCGAAAAACAGGGCTACACCGTCACTTACTTGTCAGTTGACAGCAAAGGACAGGTAGATCTGATGGAGCTAGAAGCGGCGATTACTGGCAATACAGCCCTAGTTTCAATGATGTACGCCAATAACGAAACAGGCACTGTGTTTCCAGTTGAGCAAGCGGGGGCGATCGCCCAAGAGTACGGCGCGACCTTTCATGTAGACGCTGTGCAAGTCGCTGGTAAACTTCCACTCAATCTGAAAGCCAGCACTATTGATCTAATGACGATCTCAGGTCATAAATTCCACGCACCTAAAGGGGTTGGCTCATTGTTTGTCAGACGGGGATTCCGCTTCCGTCCCCTACTGATTGGTGGGCACCAAGAGCGTGGCCGTCGAGCCGGAACCGAAAATGTGGCTGGCATTATTGGCTTAGGCAAAGCCGCCGAATTAGCCCAGCAACACTTAGCCGATGTTGCACAGGAGAAAAAACTCCGCGATCGCCTGGAAAAAGGTCTACTCACAATTCCTGACACGGAAGTGAATGGCGATCGCAAAAATCGTCTCCCTAATACCACCAACATTGGCTTCAAGTACATCGAAGGAGAAGCCATTCTACTATCTCTTGATCAGTATGGTATTTGTGCTTCTTCCGGTTCTGCTTGCACTTCTGGCTCACTCGAACCGTCTCACGTCTTGCGGGCAATGGGGCTGCCTTATACAACCCTGCATGGTTCCATCCGGTTTAGTCTCTCCCGCTATACAACTGATGCCGAGATAGATCGTGTTCTGGAAGTAATGCCCGGTATTGTCGAACGGTTACGTGCCCTCTCTCCCTTCAATAATGACCAGGCCGAATGGTTACAAGACCGCGAAGAAGCCGTCGTTGGAGCCAGATAACAGGGATAGGCCACTCAATCCCTTCATCCTCACACCCTCGCCTTTACTGTCTTCCTGTTACGCCTATCTTGCCCTCCTCTTATCTTCAAAAAACACTATGTGGGACTACACTGAGAAAGTACTAGACTTGTTCTATAACCCCAAAAACCAAGGGGCGATCGACGATCCTAACGAAGCTGGAGTTGCAGTCGTATTTGGAGAAGTTGGTAGCATCGCTTGTGGAGATGCTCTTAGACTCCATTTAAAGATAGAAGTTGATACAGACAAAATTCTAGATTCGCGCTTTCAAACGTTTGGTTGCACAAGTGCGATCGCCTCTTCTTCGGCTCTTACCGAAATCATCAAAGGACTCACTTTAGATGAGGCACTGAATATCAGCAATCGTGATATTGCCGACTATTTAGGTGGTTTGCCTGAAGAAAAAATGCACTGCTCTGTAATGGGTCAGGAAGCTTTAGAGGCAGCAATCTACAAGTACCGTGGAATTGAAATCGAACACCACGAAGAGGATGATGGCAGACTCGTTTGCAGTTGCTTTGGCATCAGCGAAAATCGAATTCGACGTGTCGTCATTGAGAACAATCTCACCTCTGTCGATCAAGTCACTAGCTATGTCAAGGCCGGAGGCGGGTGTAGCTCCTGCGCTGCCGCAATTGAAGATCTGATTGCAACCGTCAAACAAGAAGAAGAATTAACGACTGCTAGAGTTACAGCCGAGATTGCCAGCGCGCAAGCTCAAAACCGACCTTTAACAATGGTTCAAAAAGTGAACCTGATTCAAGCCGTTCTGCAAGAAGTTCGCCCAGTTTTACTAGCCGATGGAGGCGATGTGGAACTTTATGACGTTGAAGGTGATGTGGTCAAAGTCATTCTTAAAGGGGCTTGTGGTTCTTGTGAAAGCAGCACTGCAACGCTCAAAAACGCAATTGAAGTTCGGTTACGAGAACGTGTTTTACCTACCCTAGTGGTTGAACCAGCTTAATGAAACTCCAAATATTACAACTTTCTCCGGTTGGGCGATCGCCCCCTTCCGCGATCGGTTCCGACACCCTGGCCCCAGTCATCAACATTGTTCTGTTACTGGCTGGTTGATTGTTAACCATGACCCCTGATAACTCCCAAGGAGATAATTCCATGACTGATGAGAGCATTAGACAGATAGCATTCTACGGCAAAGGCGGGATTGGCAAATCCACCACTTCCCAAAACACGATCGCCGGTATGGCAGAACTCGGTCAGCGCGTCATGATCGTTGGTTGTGACCCTAAAGCTGACTCAACTCGCTTGATGCTTCACAGCAAAGCCCAAACTACAATTCTGCACCTGGCCGCCGAGCGTGGCGCAGTTGAAGATCTAGAACTCGAAGAAGTACTGTTAACAGGTTATCGTGACGTTCGTTGTGTTGAATCTGGTGGTCCCGAACCTGGCGTTGGTTGCGCTGGCCGAGGCATTATCACAGCCATCAACTTCCTGGAAGAAAATGGCGCTTACGAAGACCTCGACTTCGTTTCTTACGACGTATTAGGTGACGTTGTTTGCGGTGGTTTTGCAATGCCCATTCGGGAAGGCAAAGCACAGGAAATCTACATCGTTACTTCGGGTGAAATGATGGCAATGTATGCCGCCAACAACATCGCTCGTGGTGTTCTGAAGTATGCCCACTCTGGTGGTGTACGTCTGGGTGGTTTGATCTGTAACAGCCGTAAGGTCGATCGTGAACTGGAACTGATCGAAACACTGGCGAAGCGCTTAAATACCCAAATGCTGCACTTTGTGCCTCGCGACAACATCGTTCAACATGCTGAGTTACGTCGCATGACCGTGATTGAATACGCACCCGACAGCCAACAAGCTGAAGAATATCGCACCCTGGCGAAAAAGATCATTGACAACAAGAATCTAGCCATCCCAACTCCAATCTCAATGGATGAGCTAGAAGATCTGTTAGTCGAATTCGGCATCCTGGGTGGCGAAGACGAGTACCAGAAAGCAATTCAAGAAGGTACAAAAGCTCCCGCAGGAATTGCCTAACTCTGAGCTGAGAGAGTGAAGACGCAATGGGCTAACTCACTCTCTCAATTCCACTCCTCACACGCTCACACTCTCTCCCTGTTCCACACCATTCTTTACCCAGAGAGGCAGACTATGACCCCTCCCGAATTAGCGGCTCTTGAAGAGAACCCCGTCGTTGCTAAGAAAGAACTGATTAAAGAAGTATTAGAAGCCTACCCCGACAAAGCCAAGAAAAAGCGGGAGAAGCATCTAAACGTTTACGAAGAAGGCAAATCTGATTGCGGTGTTAAGTCCAACATCAAGTCTGTGCCTGGTTCGATGACCACTCGTGGCTGCGCTTATGCAGGCTCAAAAGGGGTGGTTTGGGGACCCATTAAGGACATGATCCACATCAGTCATGGTCCGGTTGGATGCGGTTATTATTCCTGGTCTGGTCGGCGTAACTACTACATCGGCACCACTGGCATCGATACCTTTGGCACAATGCAATTCACCTCCGACTTCCAGGAACGAGACATTGTGTTTGGTGGTGACAAAAAACTGGCAAAACTCATCACCGAATTGGAAGAACTCTTCCCTCTCAATCGTGGCGTATCCATCCAGTCTGAGTGCCCCATTGGTCTGATTGGAGATGATATTGAAGCGGTCGCCAAGAAGTCTGCCAAGGAAATTGGCAAAACTGTCGTTCCCGTTCGTTGCGAAGGCTTCCGGGGTGTTTCTCAATCCTTAGGGCACCATATTGCAAACGACGCTGTACGCGACTGGGTTTTCCCGCAATACGACAAAGAGAAGAAAGCTGGAAATATCCCCGATAGCACCCCGTATGATGTTGCCATTATCGGTGACTACAACATCGGTGGTGATGCCTGGTCAAGCCGCATTCTTTTAGAAGAAATTGGCTTGCGGGTAGTGGCTCAATGGTCAGGTGATGGAACTCTCCACGAGATGATCAACACACCTTCCGTGAAGTTGAATCTGGTTCACTGCTACCGCTCAATGAACTACATCTCCCGCCACATGGAAGAAACCTACGGAATTCCCTGGCTGGAATACAACTTCTTTGGGCCGACGAAGATCGCTGAATCGCTCCGCGAAATCGCTTCTAAGTTTGATGAAACAATCCAAGCAAAAGCAGAGGAAGTGATTGCCAAGTACGAAGCTCAAACTAAAGAGGTGATCGAAAAATATCGTCCTCGCTTGGAAGGTAAAACCGTTGCGCTAATGGTGGGTGGTTTGCGGCCTCGCCACGTCGTTCCAGCCTTCTATGATTTAGGGATGCGACTCATCGGCACAGGTTATGAATTTGGCCATAACGACGACTACAAGCGCACTACCCATTATGTCGAAGATGGCACGCTGATCTATGACGATGTTTCTGCCTTTGAGTTTGAGGAGTTCATCAAGGAATTGAAGCCTGACTTAGTCGCATCGGGCATTAAAGAGAAGTACGTTTTCCAAAAAATGGCACTTCCATTCCGCCAAATGCACTCTTGGGATTATTCGGGTCCCTATCATGGTTATGACGGGTTCGCTATCTTTGCCCGTGACATGGATCTTGCACTTAACAGCCCCACCTGGAGCCTGATTGGTGCGCCCTGGAAAAAAGCTGAGGAAGCAACTGCTTGACGCAGGTGATGGGGGTGCAGGGTTGATGGAGTGATATAAAAAATCTTCCCCAAATCCCCCGGCTCCCTCACTCCCACTCCCAATTCCCGCCTAAATTTTGGAGAACACCTATCATGGCTCAGAACAACATCGATCGCATTAAAGATCACGCTGAATTATTTCACCAAGACGAATATCAGGAGTTATTTGAAGCAAAGAAACAATTTGAAGGAGGACACGATCCAGACGTTGTTGCACAAACTGCGGAATGGACTAAGACCTGGGAATACCGCGAGAAGAACTTTGCCCGCGAAGCGTTAACCGTTAACCCGGCAAAAGCCTGCCAACCTTTAGGTGCAATTTTGGCTGCTGTAGGCTTTGAAGGCACACTCCCCTTTGTGCATGGCTCTCAAGGCTGCGTCGCTTACTTCCGATCGCACTTCACCCGCCACTTCAAAGAGCCATTCTCAGCCGTTTCTTCATCAATGACGGAAGACGCAGCGGTCTTTGGTGGACAAAACAACCTAATTGATGGTTTAGCAAACAGCTACAACTTGTATAAACCCAAAATGATTGCTGTCTGCACCACTTGCATGGCAGAAGTGATTGGGGATGACTTACAAGCCTTCATTAACAACGCCAAAACTGCTGGCTCAGTCCCCCAAGAGTTTCCAGTGCCCTATGCCCATACGCCCAGTTTTGTCGGCTCCCACATCACGGGCTACGACAACATGATGAAGGGCATTTTGACGAACTTGACGAAGGACAAAAAAACCGAAACCACCAACGGTAAGATCAACTTCATCCCTGGCTTTGAAACCTACATCGGCAACCTGCGAGAAATTAAGCGAATTGCATCTTTGGTTGGAGTTGATTACACGCTGTTGGCTGACAACTCAGAATATCTGGATTCACCCAACACAGGCGAATACAATATGTATCCGGGTGGAACGCCACTGGCAGATGCGGCAGATGCAATCAACGCTGAAGCCACGATCGCCTTCCAGGCCTACTCCACCATCAAAACACGGGAACTCGCTGAAAGCTGGGGACAAAAGACATTCGTGGCTCGTCCCGTCGGTATTCGCGGTACAGACGAGTTTCTAATGAAGCTGTCTGCCCTGACTGGCAAGCCAATTCCAAAAGAATTGGAAGATGAGCGGGGTCGTGCAGTGGATGCCCTGACTGACTCTCAAGCATGGCTACATGGCAAACGGGTCGCTCTGTACGGAGATCCAGACCTGGTGATTGGGCTAGTACAGTTTCTCTTAGAAATTGGGGCTGAACCCGTTCACATCGTCGTTACTAACAGCAATGATGTATTTGAAACTGAGTTGCGCGCACTGTTAGATACCAGTCCGTTTGGTGCGGGTGCAACCATCTGGGGTGGAAAAGACCTGTGGCACCTGCGATCGCTCCTGTTTACGGAACCCGTTGACTTACTCATTGGTAATTCCTACGGTAAATATCTCTGGCGTGACACCCATACACCGCTTGTGCGGATTGGCTATCCCATCTTCGATCGCCACCATCTGCACCGCTACAGCACTTACGGCTACCAGGGCACCATTAACTTGCTGAACTGGATTGTCAACACGCTGCTGGATGAACTGGATCGGAATACAATCGTTCCGGCTAAAACAGATATCTCTTACGATTTGATTCGGTAAATCGTCTCTTCTCCTGTGCGGGCAAAGCATTCGACCTATCAACATCTTGCTTGCCCAACTCGATTACTCGAATGCTTTGCCCCTTCTATTTCTTCTACTACTATGGCTACTTCTAGTCCTGCTTCACCCTTATCTCAATCGAATGTCCTGACTCCGATTCGCCATTGGATTGATCGAATTGAAATTCGTTCCGCTTGGTTTGCCCATTTAGTCTGTAAATTGATTCCCTGCACCTGTCCCTTTGAACATAAATTCACTTTGTTTGGTTACTCTTTTCACACCCCTCCACTCTGCGAGCTAAATCCTTTCTATAACGAGTTTGTTTTTCTTCGCTTTCGTGCCCTTAGCTATCTCTCTGATGTCTGTGGCGAAGATGTCACAAAATACATCTGCTAGTGTCTTTGACTGACAAGGACAAGCAAAATAACAGTCCCTCTCTTCCACATCCTCCTACTCTCTTCTCTCCTATGAAACTCACTCAAGGCAAAATTAACGAACTTCTGAGCGAGTCAGCTTGTGAACACAATCACAAAAAAGAAGGCAAAGGTAAAAACAAATCTTGTACTCAAGTCGCTCAACCTGGAGCCGCTCAGGGAGGTTGTGCTTTTGATGGAGCGATGATTGCTCTGGTGCCCATCACTGACGCAGCTCATTTAGTTCATGGGCCGATCGCCTGTGCTGGAAACTCCTGGGGTAGCCGGGGTAGTCAGTCTTCTGGGCCGATGCTTTATAAAATGGGCTTCACAACCGACTTAACCGAAAATGATGTCATCTTTGGTGGTGAAAAAAAGCTCTACAAAGCAATTTTAGAAGTTAAGGAACGCTACAATCCCGCTGCAGTGTTTGTCTACTCAACCTGCGTTACAGCCTTGATTGGCGATGATTTAGATGCCGTGTGTCAGAAGGCCGCAGAGAAAACGGGGATACCTGTTGTTCCAGTGAACTCACCCGGTTTCATCGGCAGCAAGAATCTCGGAAATCGGGTTGGTGGCGAGAGTTTACTGGAATATGTGGTTGGTACACAAGAGCCAGAATATACAACACCCTATGACATCAATTTGATTGGTGAGTACAACATTGCGGGGGAACTCTGGAATGTCTTGCCACTCTTCAAAAAATTGGGCATTCGGGTTCTGGCACAAATTACCGGAGATGGACGTTACGAGGATATCGCCAGTTCCCACAGAGCCAAGCTCAATGTGATGATTTGCTCCAAGGCATTGATCAACATGGCCCGCAAAATGGAAGAGCGCTATGGCATTCCTTATATCGAAGAATCATTCTATGGCATCGCTGATATGAATCGTTGCCTGCGTAATATTGCTGCCAGACTTGGAGATGCCGATCTACAAAGGCGAGTAGAACATTTAATTGCCGAAGAAACGGAAAAGTTAAATATCGCTTTGGCACCCTACCGGGCACGATTAAAAGGAAAGCGAGTTGTGCTTTACACAGGCGGTGTTAAGAGTTGGTCGATTATCTCTGCGGCGAAAGATTTAGGGATGGAAGTGTGTGCCACTAGCACAAAAAAAAGTACAGAAGAAGATAAAGCTCGGATCAAAGAATTACTCGGTCAAGACGGCATCATGCTTGAAAAAGGGAATGCTCAAGAACTGCTCCGTGTCATTGCTCAAACCAAAGCCGACATGCTGATTGCAGGAGGGCGCAACCAATACACAGCACTGAAAGCAAAGATTCCTTTTCTCGACATTAACCAGGAGCGACACCATCCCTACGCAGGCTACATCGGCATGGTAGAAATGGCGCGCGAGTTAGAAGAAGCTCTCTACAGCCCTGTTTGGGCGCAAGTCCGTAAACCAGCCCCCTGGGATGAAACGGCAATTGACAGTGAATAACTGAATTGAAAGACCCTGAGTTACAAGCAATTCAAACGAGTCATCCTCTACTGAGTCACTCCAATGGCGATTATCACAACTCCCAAAAAATCGGTTGCTGTCAATCCGTTAAAACAGAGCCAACCACTCGGCGCAGCATTAGCCTTTTTAGGCTTAAAGGGCATTATGCCTTTGTTTCACGGTTCTCAAGGTTGCACAGCCTTTGCCAAAGTGATGTTGGTACGTCACTTTCGCGAAGCAATCCCTTTATCAACAACCGCGATGACCGAGGTCAGCACCATCTTAGGAGGAGAAGAAAACGTTGAGCAGGCGATTTTGACGCTGGTAGAAAAGTCAAAACCAGAAATCATCGGACTTTGCACAACAGGTTTGACCGAGACGCGCGGCGACGACATGAATGGAATTCTGCAAAGCATTCATAAACGGCATCCTGAACTCTATGATCTACCCATTGTCTTCGTCTCGACACCCGATTTCAAAGGTGCGTTACAGGATGGTTTTGCAGCGACGGTTGAGAGCATTCTTAAAGAGTTACCCCGACCCGGAGAAACGCGCCCCGACCAGATCACGCTACTCGTGAGTTCCGCTTTTGCGCCAGGTGATGTGCAAGAAATCAAGGAAATGGTCGCCGCATTTGGACTCACCGCGATCGCGGTTCCCGACCTGTCACTCTCACTCGATGGTCATTTAGACGAGTCTTACAACACAGTCACCAGTGGTGGCACAACCTTAGCGCAACTTCGAGAAATTGGTAGTTCTGTTTACACTGTCGCCTTGGGCGAGAGCATGCGCCCTGCTGCAGAAGCGTTACAGGCACAGTTTGAGATCCCCTATGAGGTGTTTCCCAGTTTAAGCAACCTGGATGCGATCGATGACTTTTTAGAAGGTCTATCGGATCTGAGTGGCTTACCCGTCCCCGACAAGTACCGTCGCCAGCGGACTCAGTTGCAAGATGCCATGTTGGATACGCACTTCTTCTTTGGCCGCAAACAGGTCTCTTTAGCCCTCGAACCTGACTTACTCTGGTCTACCGTTCAGTTCTTACAAAGCATGGGAGCTGAAATTCAAGCAGCCGTGACGACGACAAAATCTCCATTACTGGAACGGTTACCTGTTGCAAATGTCACGATTGGAGACCTAGAAGATTTGGAATACCTGGCAAGCGGATCGGATTTGCTGATTGGCAACTCGAATGTTGCCGCGATCGCCCGTCGGCTCCAGACCCCACTCTATCGGTTAGGCTTCCCTATCTTTGATCGGCTCGGTAACGGTCAACGTTGCACCGTCGGCTATCGCGGCATGATGCAACTGTTGTTTGACCTTGGCAACTTGTTTTTAGAACAGGAAGAAACCGCTGCAAAGCACTAAATCAGAATTAGCAACCGCGATCGCCCCTTGATCAAAAACAGGCTTCTAAGAACGGAGGAAAATCAAATGAAAATCGCTTTCACGACTAGCGACAACATTCACATCAACTCTCACTTTGGTTCAGCGAGAAAGATTGATGTCTATGAGGTGAATCAAACTGAATATAGTTTCGTTGAAACGTTAAAGTTTGATGGAAATCTCAATGAAGACGGAAACGAAGATAAGCTATTACCTAAAATTGAGGCACTCCACGACTGCACCATCGTCTATGTTTCCACCATTGGAGGTAGCGCTGCCGCCCGCCTGATCAAGCAAAAAATTACACCGATTAAAGCACAGTCAGAAGAACAAGAAATCACGGATGTTTTAACCAATCTCGTTAAAACCTTGAATGGCAGCCCTCCCCCCTGGCTCAGAAAAGCCCTGGTGCAACGAACTGCTGTGCTAGACGATCTCGATTAACGTAACAAACCCTAAGGAAAAAAGCTGTATGACCGCCACCAATCTGCCTGCTACCACTGAAACAAGCATCACACCTTTCTTAAAGGCGATCGCCCAACAAATTCGGGCTAATGACCCCTATGGCACCTATCGCAACTGGTCAGATGAATTGTTGTTAAAACCTTACATTGTCACCAAAGCCCAGAAGCGTGAGATCTCCGTTGACGGTGATGTAGACCCAATCACAAAAGGGCGTGTCTTGGCATTCTACCGGGCGATCGCGCACCAAATCGAAGAAAAAACCGGACTCCTTTGCCAGGTTGTGATTGACCTGAGCCATGAAGGGTTTGGTTGGGCACTCGTATTTTCAGGTCGGTTGCTGGTTGTTTCAAAGACCCTGCGTGATGCTCAACGATTTGGCTTTGACTCCCTCGAAAAGTTAGAAGCCGAGGGCAGCAAGATTGTTGAATCGGGTGTTAACCTGGCCAACCGTTTCCCTGAAGTAGGCCGACTGTAGGAGGTGACATGACTCAAACAACTGACACTCTCACGGCTGAAGAACTGAAGACCCAAATCAAACGACTAAACAGCAAAGCCGGTCAAATGAAAATGGACTTGCATGACTTAGCAGAGGGCTTGCCGACCGACTACGAACGCTTAATTGACGCAGCGAACGAAACCTATCAGATCTTCTGGCAAATTGATCAACTTAAACGTCAACTCAAGCAATTGGAGCAAAAACCATGACTCGCACTTTCGCTCAATTCAAACAACTGGTCAATGCAGAAGACTATCTCAACTTCTTCTCAATCCCTTACGATCCACAATTCGTCAACGTCAATCGTTTGCATATCCTACAGAAGTTTGCAACCTTCATTAAAACCGTTGATTCTGAATCTCCTGACTTAAGCGAAACAGAAAAACTCGATCGCTATCAAGCAGCGTTAAAACAAGCCTACGACACCTTTACCATTTCTTCCCCACTCGACCAAAAGTTGTTCAAGGTGTTCAACGACAAACCACAAAACGTAGTTTTGCTATCTGAAATTGGCTCTGACTAAGGTTTTAGCTTTCAAGTAAGCGATCGCGATGGATACGCCCCAATCCAGTCATTCGAAATCAATCAGCTCAAGTCACCTCTCATCACCAAACGGAGAACTCAACGTGCAACCTCTTACCCCTACTGAACTAGAGCGTTATCGTCGCCAAATTATGCTGCCAGGTTTTGGTGAAGAATCACAACAGCAACTGAAAGACGCGACCGTTCTTGTTACAGGAGTGGGTGGCTTGGGGGCAACCGCAGCTCTCTATCTAGCGGTCGCAGGAGTTGGTCGGCTGATTCTATTGCGGGGAGGTGAACTACGACTCGATGACATGAATCGCCAGATTTTGATGACTCACGATTGGGTCGGCAAACCACGGGTATTCAAGGCAAGAGCGACGTTGGAGGCGATCAATCCAGATGTGAAGATTGACGCAATTTGTGAATATGTCACGGCTGAAAATGTGGATTCCCTAGTTCAGTCGGCGGATGTTGTTCTCGATTGCGCCCATAACTTTACTGAACGCGATTTGCTGAATGCGGCCTGTGTCCGGTGGGGCAAACCAATGGTAGAAGCGGCGATGAACGACATGGAAGCCTACCTGACAACCATCGTTCCCGGACTCACTCCTTGCTTGTCCTGCATCTTTCCTGAAAAGCCCAATTGGGATAAGCGTGGTTTTGGCGTTTTGGGTGCTGTTTCAGGCACACTCGCCTGCCTCACTGCGTTAGAAGCAATCAAACTCATTACAGGCTTGGGTACACCGTTGCTATCGCAATTATTGACGATGAACTTAAGCCACGCGGAGTTTGCCAAACATCATCCCTACCACGACCCTGAGTGCCCTGTCTGCGGTGAAAAAACGCGCCGCATGGCTGGAACGAAACAAGATTGTCCCGCTTGAGTCACTGCCCCTATCCCTAACCATCTGCTTATATTCAACTCTGGAGGAATTTCAATGACCGTTACTTTGACCGAAAAAGCCGAATTTCGCCTGCGTGCTTTCTTACAGGGCAGTGCTGACGCATCTCCCGATAAAGGCATTCGTGTTGGTGTCAATGATGGCGGCTGCAATGGCTACCAGTACACGATTGATATCGTCAATACGCCTCGTCCTGATGACATTGTTGACCAGCAGGGCCGAGTACGAATCTACATCGATCCACAAAGCGCCCCCCTTTTACAAGGGGTTGTGATTGACTTTATGGAAGGGCTGATGGAAAGCGGTTTTAAGTTCTCTAACCCAAATGCGACTGATACCTGTGGCTGCGGCAAATCGTTCCAGGCAGGCGACTGCACCCCTGCCGCAGTGCCGTGCAGCTAGTGATTCGACAAGCCAAATTCAATTTTAGAGGAGACAACTATGGCAACCTATCAAGTCCACTTAATTAACAAGAAGCGATCGCTGGATATTACGTTTCCAGTCGAAGACAGCACAACGATTCTAGAAGCCGCAGAAGAACAAGGGTTGGAACTACCATTCTCCTGTCACTCTGGCTCCTGTTCTAGTTGTGTCGGCAAGGTCGTTGAAGGTGAACTCGATCAATCTGAACAAGTCTTTTTAGACGAAGAACAGGTTGCGAAAGGATTTGTCTTGTTATGTGTTGCCTATCCCCGCTCTGATTGCACGATTCGCACCCATCAGGAAGCCTATTTAGTTTAGAGGAGTGAACTCAATGTTATCCACTGGTCTTTCAGTTCGAGGTACATCACTTAAGTTGCTGCGATCGCACGAACGCGGTGTAATCAGCCGAATCAGTTCTGCGTGTGATACAACCACCCAAAAACTACGAACATTAGGGTTAACACCCGGACGCCCGATTACACTTGAACAGCGATTTCCTCGATTTATCGTTCGAGTTGGCAGCAATCGTCACATCCTGGACGAAACAGCGGTCAACGCAATTTTTGTCCGAATTGTCGATCATTAATTGTCTCAGGAATTGATTGGAGAGACATCCTAATGGCTAAACAACTGATTTCAAATGAAGTCGCCCTCAGAATTGCCCTTGCTTCCAGACTCTTTCCTGAATATTCGATCGCGGATTTTATTGAAGCGCTCCAAACTTATTTAGGAGATAACCTCGACGAGACGAGTTTAAGTCGCATCACCGTGACGAATCTCAAAACGGCGCTGGGTCAAACCTATGAACTCGATGCCGATGAAGATGGAGAAGACGCTGATACAACAGATATTGCGATTCTCAAAAAGGCAACTCGAATTCTTTGGGGCGAGATAGACGCGTTTGAGCAGCTATCCTCGATTGATACTTACCAAGAAGGGGATATGCCACACTCAATTCGGGTCGCCGTTGCATCGAACCGAGGCGAAATGCTGGATGGGCACTTTGGTTCTTGTTTACGTTATTTAATCTATCAACTTTCGACTGAGGAGATCCGGTTAATTGATATTCGATCGGCGATCGAAGCTGATTTATCAGACGATAAAAATGCCTTTCGAGTTGATCTGTTGCGCGACTGTTCAGTCGTTTATATTGCTGCCATTGGTGGCCCCGCAGCCGCTAAGGTCGTGCAAGCAGGTATTTATCCGATTAAAAAGGAACAGGGCGGTGCAGCAAGAGATTTACTGCGAGAGTTGCAACAGGCGATCGCGACCTCTCCGCCCCCCTGGCTCGCCAAAATTTTAGGGGTTGCAGCAGGCGATCGCGTCAAAAACTACAAAGCTCTTGCCTAACCCCAGCACAGTTTTACACCGTTCTACGACGTCTTAACCCAACGCTTCGTTAAGGCTATATTCGGTGTGTCTAAGCTTCCTCAACCCGTCGGTGCCCTTTCACTTAACTGCCATTCAGGCAATGCTTGAGAGCTTTAACCAAGGAGGAAATATGAAAGCTCAAGATATCATGACTCAGGAAGTTGCTACAATTCGCGGTTCTGCAACCGTTGCGGATGCGGTAAAACTGATGAAACTGAAGAAACTGCGATCGCTCGTTGTCGATCGCCGTTACGAAGAAGATGCTTACGGTTTAATGACCGAAGAAGACATCACGAATAAAGTGGTTGCTTATGGAAAAGATCCAAAGGAACTAAAGGTTTACGAAGTCATGACAAAGCCCTGCGTTGTCGTAAACCCCGATCTAGCAGTCGAATACGTTGCACGCTTGTTTGCTTTAACTGGAATCGATCGCGCCCCCGTCATTCGGGGTGATCTACTTGGCATTATTTCAGTAACCGACATCTTGTTTAAGAGCGATTTCTTGAGCAATCCGCGATTGGCAATTTTAGAGCGGGCTTTAGCAGAAGCAAATGCGGCGGCTCGCGCGATCGCCCAAGAGCAAGGCGAAGAATCAGAAGCCTATCTCAAAGCCTGGGAAAAAGTTGAAGAATTGCAAGCAGAAGCATCTCACCTGCGCTCTGGCATCACGCCAAAAGTACCAGAAGCCCAAGTCACACTATCCACTGTGCCAGAAGCGGTAAGCGTATAACCGCATTAGTTCTCCCTGGTGTTGATATTCCATCACTCCGCCAGGGAGGAGTTCCTATCCTTTTACAGAGAGAACACAACATCATGACAACGCTAACGGGGCTGACCTTTGGTGGCAAAACCTGGATTCCTAAATTCCTACAAGCAATTGATATTACTCGCTGTATTGGTTGTGGTCGATGCCTAAAAACCTGCGGACGCAATGTGATGGCATTACGCGCACTCAATGAAGAGGGTGAGTTTGTCGATGACGAAGAAGAAGATGAGATTGAACGAAAGGTGATGACGATCGCCAATGTAGACAATTGTATTGGGTGTGAAGCCTGTGCAAAAGTTTGGTTCATGGCAACTTTTGGTGATCTAATGGCAGGATCAAGATGTCTACCACTAGGAGATTGATCAACATTTGGAATTCCTTCAGTATCTTTTACCTGGTCAAAACCAGCTTCACCTCGAAAATTGGA
>Ga0209172_10003682_pt1 | contig 22627 bp, 29 predicted proteins | sample LarsenN4metaG_FD_184113 | JGI IMG/M metagenome (GOLD analysis project Ga0209172, IMG submission 184113) | Hot spring sediment bacterial and archeal communities from British Columbia, Canada, to study Microbial Dark Matter (Phase II) - Larsen... ... | reverse complement strand
CGGAGGGGCGGTAGTCAGCGCAGCGCAGGCATGCCCACCACTGCGGCGGCGAGTCGCGATGGACGACGTAGGTGCCATCCACCGGCTGCGGCTCCGGCGGAGGGACCGGCTCGCCGACGGCGACCGGCGTCTGGCTCAGGAGACCCGCCCACATCGAGGTCGGCGTCGGGCGGAACTTCGCGAGCGAAGCCTGAGGCCCGGCGGCGGTCGCGGCGACCAGCGCCACGGCGAGCGCGACGATACCGAACAGCGCCGCCGTCACTCGACGCGGGTCCAGTTGTTTTCGATGGCCTGGGGTTTCTCCGGCTCGGGGAAGCAGCTCTCGATCTAGCCGCAGCGCGCGCAGAGATACTCGTCCCGTTTCGACGGACGGGTGCCGCCGTTGCCGCGGCTGATGCCGAACGGTGGGCCGCGTCTTGGCGTGAAGCCGCGCAGGGCGCGGCCCGGCAGACCGGCCCGTCAGCCGAGTCGGCGCGCCCCGCGGGCGCGCCGCGATCAGTCGTCGCGGTCGCGTCCGCCGAACGACGAGCGTCGACGATCGGCCCCCGGCCGGCCGCCGGAGCGCTCTTCGCGCGGCCGCGCGATGTTGACCGTCAGGGGACGGCCGCCGAGGTCCTTGCCGTTGGTCAGGCTGATCGCCTTCTCGGCCTCGGCCTGCGACTCCATCTCGACGAAGGCGAACCCACGCGAGCGCCCGGTCTCGCGATCGCGGACGATCGTGACCGACTTGACGGTTCCGGCCTTGGCGAAGAGCGATTGGAGTTCCTCCTCGGAGGCGGAGTAGGGAAGGTTGCCGACGTAGAGACGTGTTTCCATGAGGGGATCCTTGTCACTGCTCCGTGGGTGTCGCCGCTCCGGAGGAAGGCCTGCCGGGCGGACCGATGGTGGCGCCAACTATAGCACAGGCGGCGTTTCGGCGCGCCGCGGGTTGGTCTGCCCGAGTCGCTTTCACCGCCGGGCAGCCCGGTGCGGCGGCAGGTGGTCGATCAGGCGGCGCGTGGCGGCGGCGACTTCGGCGACGGCCTGCTCGAAGACCTCCTGGTTGCGCTGCGACGGTGCTCGGAACCCCGAAACCTTGCGCACGTACTGCAGCGCCGCCAGACGGATGTCGTCCTCGGTCGGTCCGCCGGCCGGCGAGCGCAGCGTCTTGATGTTGCGGCACATCGATCGAACTCCTTTCCCGGCTTCCGGAGGGTGGGAGCCGACCTGTCGAGGGCGACCCGTTCAGGCGCGCGCCGCCTCGAGGAACTGCAACGCGTACTGCGGGCCTGTCCCCTCGCCCTCGTCTTTGAAGAAGACGTAGGCTGCCTGCCAGTCCTGGGAGCGGACGAGGCCGGCCAGACGGGCGACCTCCTGCCGCGTGTATTGCTCCTTGCGCAGGCGTAGGTACCCCCAGTCGGCCGTGGCGGTCAGGCCCTCGAGGGGGGCGTCGTCGGTGTCCGACAGGCACAGGGCACAGCGCGCCGCCCGGAGGCAGTCGTAGACCTCGGGGTCGAACCACGAAGCATGGCGGAACTCGAAGGCTGCGCCGCGGCCGGCGGGGAGCTGATCGAGAAAGGCCCGCAGGCGTGGAACATCCCTCTGGAAGTTCGGCGGCATCTGGAACAGGACAACCCCCATATGCGGCCCGAGGGACAGCGCCGCCTGATACAGGTAGGCGGTCTCGTCGCCGGCGTCGCGCAGCCGTTTGATGTGCGTGATGCGGCGTGAGGCCTTGAGTGCGAAACGGAAATCGGCGCCCACCTGCGACGCCCATCCCTCGAGCACCTCGGCCTTCGGCAGGCGATAGAACGTGTTGTTGATCTCGACGGCCGGCAGCCGTTCGGCATAGCTGCGCAACATCTCGCCGACGGGGAGGCGCTCCGGGTAGAATCCTCCCCTCCATTCCTTGTAGCTGTATCCGCTCGTGCCAATCCACAAGTCCATCGCCCCTCCTCACCGCAGCGACGGTGCGAGCCCCGCCGCCCAGGCGCGGGTCGCCTGGGCGATCTCTTCCAGGACCTGATCCTCCGTCCGGCCGATGGACCTCGGCACGCGAAAACCGTGATCGGCGCCGTGCAGCCAGTGCATCGTCCAGCGCTCGCCGAGCGGCGCGATGGCGGTCTCCATCAAGTCCTGCCGACAAAGGCTGTCGCGCGTCCCGTTGAAGCACAGCACCGGCATCGGGATCGCCGGCAGGTGCGCCGCGCGGAGTCGGTCGGGCTTCCCGGCGGGGTGCAGCGGGTAGGCCAGCAGCAGCAGGCCGTCCGCCGCAAACCCGTCAGCGGCAAGCATCGAAGCCGCCCGGCCGCCCATCGAGCGGCCGCCGATGACGAACGCCCCGTTCGGGCGTACCCGGTCGCGCGCCGAGCGGGCCACGGCGGCGACCGTGCTCTTGAGGACCGGCATCGGATCCGGGCCGCGGCCGGCGCGTTCCCGATACGGGAAGTTGAATCGCACCACGCCCAGCCCGATGGCGCGCAGCGCCGTCGCCGTGTTCAGCATCGCGCCGTCGGCCATGTGCCCGCCGGCGCCATGGGCGTAGACGAACAGGCCGAGCTCCCTCGTGGCGGATGCGGGCTCGAACACGACGGAGACCTCCCCGGCCTCCGTCGCGACCCGCCAGGACTCCCCGTGATCCAAGTCCCCTCACCTTCGCGCCACGGCCGCGCCTCCGATGGGTCGGGCGACGGTCGCGCACGGTGGTGGATGGCCGACTCCGCGATCCGAGCCAGGGGCTTTCACCTCCGTCCTCGTTCACGGAACGGTTCCCCGGCGACCGCGGCTGGTCGGCGTCTTCTCTCGCTGCGTCCTCCGGTGGCCACCGGCTTCAGCCGGTCGGCCTGTCGGTCAGCCGCACGGCGACGACTTCGCCGCGCACGCAGACGACGTCGTCGACGGAGAGATCGGTGGCGATGACGGCTTTGCGCGGCGCCACCTCGACGATGCGCGAGCGCAAGACGAGCGGGCCCGCGATCGGCGTCGGTCGCAGGTACTCGACGCGTAGCGAGGCCGTCACGCATCGGATCGGTGGCTCGGCATCGAGCGGCCGGCCCTCGAGGCGGGCGATGGCCGCCGCCGCCGAACCAGTGCTGTGGCAATCGATGACCGATGCCAGCAGTCCGCCGTAGACGAAGCCCGGGATGGCGGTATGGTACGGCCGCGGGGTGAAGGTGCAGACGGTTTCGTCGCCGTCCCAGAAGCTGCGGATGTGGAGGCCCTCCTCGTTGAGTCGGCCGCAACCGTAGCACTGGGCCCAGGCGTCGGGATAGGAGTCCTGAAACGCCTTCTCGGTCATCGGGTGCCCAGCATACCACGCACGCCGGCGCGGCTCGCTCAGTCGGTGGCTCCCGGCGTCAGCCGCCCGCCGCGCACGGTGGCGCCGATGACGATGCCGGCGCTGATCAGCACGACGTTCTTGAGGATGTACTGGCCTTCGAGGGTCGGCGCGTAGGGCAGGCGTGTGAAGGACGCCTGGGGGAAGAGGAACAGGGGGGTGATGGTGCCGAGCATCTGGAGCCAGAGCAGGAGCAGCGTGGCGCGCAGGAAGCGGCCCAGGATCAGTCCGAGGCCGATCGCCGATTCGACGATGGCCAGCAGAATCGGCGCCGTCTTGGCGGAGATCGCGCCCAGGCTGAGGGTCTCGATCGTCCGACCGGCCAGCTCCTGGGCCGGGCTGAGGCCCGGAAAGAACTTGAGCACGCCGAACCACAGGAAGACCGCGCCCAGGCTGAGCCGCAGCAGGGTGATCCCATGGGCGGCCATCCAGCCGGTGATGGCGGCGTCGAGATGGTCGAAGCGTCGGGCAAGGTTCACGGCAGCCTCCGCTAGGATCGGGCGGCTAGACTCTAGGTCGGTTGCCTGAGGTCGGCAACCCTGGCCCGGTCGTTCCCCTGTGAACTCCCGCGTCGGTCGGGCCCCCCACGCACGTGCGGAGGATCGACGCGAATCGGAGACCTAGCCCGAGGCCGGCCGGCGCGGCGGCCGGGGAATCCAGCGCGGGGTGCGCGCTCGATAGTCCAGGTACGGCCGGCCGAACCGACGCGCAAGCTGAGGCTCCTCGAGCAGGACGAGGAACACGTGGAATCCCGCCCACAGGGCGAGGGCGTAAAGCAGGACCCACGTCGAGCGGAAGAGGATCGCCTCGGCGACGATGACCATGAGAACGCCCAGGTACATCGGGTTGCGCACCCAGCGGAACAGGCCGACGGCGACGAAGCGCTTCGGCGGGTCGAGAGGGATCGGTGTCCCGCGGCCGATTCGCACGAACGCGAGGCACACCCATAGCGCCATACTGCCGCCGGCGATCCCCAGGGCGAAGGCGACCGCCTCGACCACCGTGAAGGTGGCGGGTCGAACGCCGCCCGTCCGCTGCAGGATCAGGTATGGCACAAAGACGGCGCCGATCCCGGGGACGACGATCGCCGCCAAGAGGGTCTCCATGGCGTGTCGCATGCAGGGCCTCCGCGGGCTGACCGGGCGGCGCATCCGTGAGCAGGGTCTCGATAACCGACAACACGGCGCCTACGCCGTCCTCGCCGCGCATTCGCCGCGCTCGCTCGGCGGCGCGGCTCACGCCGTCTTCGATCATGGTCCGGACCCGGCGCGGTGTCAATCGACGCCCAGGCGCCCGTCTTCGACGGGCTCAGGACGCCTGTCCTTCGACAGGCTCAGGACGCCTGTCCCTCGAGAGGCTCAGGACGGCTGTCCTTCGACAAGCTCAGGACGCCCGTCTTTCGACGGGCTCAGGACGCCTGTCTTTCGATAGGCTCAGGACGCCTGTTCCCTTGAGGTGCCCTACATGCTGATCAGTGCTACTCCGGCGAGACAGAGCACTACCCCGACGAACGGGATGCGGCCGATAGATTCCTTAAGGACGACCGCCGAAAGGGCAACGGTCGACGCCGGATACATCGCCGACAGAACCGAGGCGATCGCCAGGGTCGTGGCACGCGATGCCAGGAGGAAGAAGAGATTGCCGCCGGCATCGAGGACGCCGGCGATCAGGGCGATCGGATTGGAGCGGGGGTGTGGAAGAACCTGCCGTCCGGCGAGGAGCGCCGCGCCACCGATGATCAATGCCGCTAGTTTGGCGACGGCCAGCGGCGCGAACAGCCCGCCGCGTTCGACCTGCGCGAACAGGACGAAGAAGGCGCCGAACCCGACTCCCGCCGCCAGACCGAGGCCGAATCCGCGCCGATCGGCTCCCGACCGCGCTCCGGGGGGTCGCGAGACCAGCGCGATCCCCACCAGGCCGGCGGCGATCCCCGCCAGGTCCGTTGGCGCAGGTAGGCCTTCCACGAGTGTTCCGACCAGCACCGGCACGGCCGCGCTGACGATGGCCGAGGTCGGCGCGACGACGGCGGCCGAGCCGAGGGAGAGCCCGCGGTAGAGAGCCACGATCCCCACCGCCCCGGATAAGCCGGCCGCGAACGACCAACCGATCGTCGCCGCCGAAGGGAAGGCCTCGCCAGTTAGCCCCACCAAAGGCAGCAGTACGACCAGCGACGACATCGCCGCCAGCGTCAGGACCTGGAACGGGGCCGAGCGGCGCGCCGCAAGGCCTCCGAGGAAGTCCCCCGTCCCCCAGACGACGGCCGAGGTCAGGCCGTAGGCGATGCCGAGAAACGGGATCACGATGACCCTGGCCGGGGACCGGCGAAGTTGGCGGGGAGCGTCATCTCGGGCCGAGGATCGGAGACCACCGGCCGGTCAAAGGCCACCGAGCGTCGGGCTCTCTGGGATGAACTCGATCCACCAGGTCCCGGCGCCCTCGAGCCTGTACTCGAGGACGAGGCGATCGGCGGTCCGGTCTCCTTTCTCAGGTGGATGGGATGGCGAAAGGTGAATCTCAGCAGCCAGGCGTCCCACGGCCCTTGCAGGTTCGGGTCGTAGCCAGGCGGCGGTTTGCGGACCGGGTCGATCACGCCAGGCATGCGGTCCTCCGGCTCACGCTGTCGGCGAGGATTCGGCGGGCGTACCGACTCCTCGATGGGGTAGGGCGGAAGGATCGACGGGTTGAAGGTGACGTCGAAGGAGGCCAGCATCGAACGATCGCTGTAGTCGGCCAGCTGGCTCTCGATGGAAAGTTTCCTCGAGAAGCAGCTCTCGCCGGATTGTCAGCGAAGTTCCGGCCGAGGGAGGACGATGGAGGCCGAGAGGGTCAACGCCAGGACGAAGGGCGCCAAGACGGGTCGGCTCATGGGCGGAGTCTCCGCAGTCGATTCGGGATACGCACCGGCTTGAGGCGAGACTCCCGATCGTTACAGTACTGCGGCCATGAATCGAACCGGGCCACCTTGGCGGCCCGGTTCGAAGCGACTCAGTAGCGCCGGCCGCGCGGCCGGCCGCCGGGTCGCGGCGCGCCGCGGCCTCCGAAACCGCCGCCCTGGGGCCGCTCTTCGCGCGGCCGGGCCAGGCTGACGGTCAGCGTCCGGTCATCGAGGCGGGTCCCGTTGAGCATGCTGATGGCCTTCTGGGCCTGCGATTGGGTTTCCATTTCGACGAAGGCAAACCCCTTCGACCGCCCGGTGTCGCGGTCGGTGATCAGAGCGACGGACTTTACCGTCCCGGCCTTGCCGAACAGACTGAGGAGGTCGCTCTCCCCGGTGGAGTACGACAGGTTCCCGACGTACAGCTTGGTTTCCATGCTCACCCGTCCTCGTCGTGCGTGGCTGGTGCGGCGGAGGGACGCCCGATCCGAGGACTGGGCTTCCGAGACCTCCATCTTACCACGTCGTGCCCGCCGCCTCGGCGGAAAGGCGGCGATGCGATCGTGCCGGGTGGGACATGCGCGAGATCAGAAGCGCTTCTGGATTCGGCCGAGGCCGTACCGGCGGTCCTCGGTCATGGCGACGACGTCAGCACATCTCGCAGAATCTCCGCCAGTTCGGAGCAGGGCAACCCGCCCGGCTGCCGCGTGTCGACGGCCGGCATGACCTCGTCGCCGTGGCGTTCCGAATCCCGTGCGGCCGCTCGATCATGGGAGAGTCGGCCGGCGCTTCGATGTGCCCGGCGTCGCCGGCTGCCAATCGGCGGACGATCCCTTCGCGACGCAGCGCGTCCGGCAGGAGGGCGACACCCCGGCGGCTTGAGCTCGAGGTTCGATGGGGCATCGAGCACGACGATTCGTCGGGTCATGCCGGCTGGGTTATGGGCCCGGCAGGCGCCCGAGCACCGCCGTCAGGGCTTCGGCCGCCGGTGCGAGGTACCGCGCGCCAGCCGCCAGGGCCCAGGGCGCGGCGAACCATGCTGCGAGCGAGAGCGCGCCGGCGGCCTCGATCGGCTTCTGCAACGGCTGGTGGGAGTGGATGTCGAGCAGGCGGCCGCGTTGTCTGCGGACGCGACGCATCGGGCGTACGAGGAGCAACGCCGCCAGCCCCGCCATCAGAATCAGCACCCAGGCCGGCACGAGGCGAGTGACCAGGATCGTCGCCACTGCCGAGGCGCCGCCCACCATCAACCAGAAGAACATCAGCAGGTGTGCCGTGCGCGGGCCGAGGACGCTGGCGGTGTGGACCACGCCCGCCCGGCGGTCCCCGTCGAGATCGCGCAGCTCATTGAACAGCTGGCCGTAGATGCTGACGGCCATCAGGAACGTCAGCGGCAGGATCCAGTGCCACGCCTGTTCGGCCTCGAACGACAGGTACGCCGCCAGGAATTGAAGCCCTGCCAGCAGCAGCGCGTGCGAGACCAGGTCGGCGCCGGGGATGGACTTGAGCCGGATGCGCCGCCAGGAGTAAAGGAACGCGAGCGTCAGGCAGGCGACGCCCGTGACGAGCGGAAGCAGGCCCAGCGCGGCGTAACCTGCCGCCGCCAGCATCGCCACCAGGAAGGCGGCGGCGCGGGCCCGGGCGGCGGAGACCTCGCCGGTGGAGACCGGATTGCGCTTGAGCTTGGCCGGGGTCAGGGCGTCGTCGGGCGCGTCTTCGACGTCGTTGATCATGAAGGCGAACCCGACCGCCAGCCAGTTGGCCAGGACCACGACGACCAACCGCCACCCGACGGTGGCGCCGCCGGCAGCGGCGCCGAGCAGCGTCGTGACCATCACGAACCAGACGTACTCCGGGAAGCGGGTCAATCGGACGAGCAGTGCGAGTCGGTGTCGGAGCATATTCAGGTTAACCCCTCCGTGACGAATCCGACACGCCGGAGGCGAGCCGGGAGCGGCCTCTCCAGAGCCGGAAAGGGCGTTGCGCGTCCGGCGCCTGGGGCGATTCGGTCGGCTGCATGGGCAGCAGGCTACGCCTCCCGGAGAGGGACCGGGCGCGCCTCGGAGAACGCGCCGACCCATACGCCGGCCAGCACGATGGCTCCCCCGAGCAGGAATCGCGGCGTGACGTCCTCACCCGCCAGCCAGGCGCCGATGACGACCGTTGCCACCGGGAAGAGCAGGAACGCATACGATGTGGCGGACGCCGTCCAGCGGGAGAGAACGAACAGGTAGAGATAGAAGACGACGACCGATCCGACGAAGACCAGGTAGGCGAAGGCCACCCAGGTCGTCGCGGTCGTCGGCAGTGTCCATGGCTCGCGAGCGGCGGACGACACCAGGGCGAGCAGCGCCGCGCCGGTCGTGACGGCCACGGCGTTGACCGTCAGCGGGTCGGCGCGAGGGAAGGTCTTGAAGAGGACCGAACCCTCGGCGATGCAGGCCGCGCCGGCGATGAGCGCCAGGAGGGCCGGCGCGGAGACCGAGACTCCCAGCTCGTCGCCGACGGCGATGAGGATCCCGGCGAAGGCCAGCAGTGATCCCGCCAGGCCGCGGCCGCGCAGCGGCTCCAGTCCGTGCGCCCGGGCGAAAAACAACGTCAACAACGGACCGATCGAGAGAACGACCATTGTCAGGCTGGCGGTGACGCTGGTGAGGGCCCAGTAGAGGAAGGCGTAACTCCCGCCCACCGAGACCAGGCCGAAGAACGAGGCGCCGAACAACGCTCGGCCGCGCGGGACTGGCGCCCCCCGGACGGCGACGATCGCCCAGAACAGCACCGCGGTGGCGACGAACCGGCTGGCTGCGCCCCAGAAGGGCGGGAGTTCCAAGTTGCTGAAACGCACGGCCACGGCGTTGCTGCCGCCGAGCAGCACCATCGCCACGAACGCGAGAATCGTCGTTCCGTCGGGCCGCCTTCCGGGCGGCTGGTCGGGCATGCGGCTCTCCAGTAGGACTGGCTTCGGGACAGAAACTCGGCCCGGCCGTTCACCATTCGGCCAAGCGGGTACGACTATATGCTACCCGGGACCACAAGGCAAGCGGCCTATGCAGGCCGACGCGGCGGTCCCGGCTTCAGGCCTGGCAAGAGGAGAACGGCCGATGGAGGTGGATCCGAATCGGCGAAGGGTGTCGCACCGCCGGGCACGTGCTCGATATCGGCGAGCTGCTCCGCGCGGTGGGCCTGGCCAACAGCGTCAGGAGACCGCGCCCCGACTCAGGCGCGGATCTCCTGACGCTGGAAGAGAACGTAGCAGCCGGCGAAGAGCAGGATCGTGGCGGCGATCATCCCCGTCAGGTGGGGCCAGATCAGGAGCAGGCTCTCGCCGAAGGGCAGGGGCGCCCCGGTGAGGGCCCGGTCGAGCTGGCTGGGGAGGATCAGGGCGAAGGTCCGGGTGGCCGGGTTGAGCAGCCCGGCCGTCGCCTCGAGGAAGAGCACGTTGGGCGAGGCACGATTGAGCGCCTGAATCAGGTGCGCCCGCGACAACAACTGCTCGACGGTCGAGACCTGGCCCGGGCCGAGGGCGCGCCCGAGCAGGCTGGCGACGATCTCCCAGAAGATGGCGAAGAACAGCCAGGTGGCGATCGAGGCCAACGCGGCGGTGGCCGGCTGCCGGAAGACGGTCGAGAAGATCAAGGCCAGGGCTAGCCAGATGCCTCCGTAGAAGATCGTCACCACCAGGAAGACCAGGCTGCGCGCCGCTTCCTCGGCCGTCGGTGGAATCCCGAGCCCGAGGATCCCGACGCCCATCAGCACCAGCCAGATGGCGGAGAGGACGAGGGAGAGCGTCAGCAGGCCGGCGAGGAACTTCCCCATCAGCAGCGCGTCGCGGTAGATGGGCTGGGCCAGGACGCGCGACAGGGTCCGCTGACTGAACTCCCCGTTGACGGCGTCGAACCCGAGGGCGATGGCCGTGAGCGGGACGAGGAAACCCAGGAAGCCGACGAAGGTCGGCAGCGGGTCCTGGGAAGTCGTGAAGAGGCGCAGGAACAGAAACCCCTCCTCACCGGCCTCCCTCGGGATGTTGCTCAACGCGACGTAGGCGGTGGCGGATGTCGTCAGCAGGATCAGCAACTCGAGGATCAGCAGGCGGGCGCTGGTCAGGTGGTCGGCCATGTCCTTGGTCACGACCGCCCACAGCCCTTTCCACGGCGACCCCTCGCGTTGCCTCCGGCGCTCAAGCAGCCCTGGCATGTGCGCCCTCCTCGAAGTAGCTGGCATAGACCTCGTCGAGCGATGGCCGGATCAGGTCGAGGGCGTAGAGCTGGGAGCCGTGCCCGACGACCGCCTCGGCCACCTGCGGGCGGAGGTCGTCGCTCGTCTTGAGGACGAGACGCTCGCCGACGACCTCCACGCCGTGCACTCCGGGCAGGGTGCGCAGGCGGCGCTGCAGCGACTCAGCGGCGTCGTGGACGCGCACCTCGACCCGGAACCCGGCGCCGAGCACCTGGCGCGCCAGTTCGTGGACCGTGCCCTCCAACCGGATGCGTCCGCGATGGAAGAGCCCGACGCGGGTGCAGACCTCCTGCACCTGATGTAGCAGGTGCGACGAGAGCAGGATGGTGATGCCCTGTTCGCTCAGGTCGCGGATCGTTCCCAGGAAGCGGCGAGCGGCGTCGGGGTCGAGGCCGAGGGTCGGCTCATCCATGATGATGACCTGGGGCTCCTTGACCAGCACCTCGGCCACGCCGAGCCGCTGGCGCATCCCGCGGGAGTAGGTGCCGACGCGGGCGTCGGCCACCTCGGCCAGTCCGACTCGCTCGAGCGCCGAAGCCGCGCGGCGGGCGGCCTCGGCCCGCGACAGGCCGAGCAGCTTTGCGGTGTAGATCAGGTTCTCGCGCGCCGTCAGGCGCTGGTAGAAACCGACTTCGTCGGGGATGTAGCCGACGCGCGCCTTCACCTCGAGCGGCTGGCGCACCGGATCGAACCCGAGCACGCGGGCGCTCCCGGCAGTCGGCTCCGTCAGGCCGAGCATCATCAGGATCGTCGTCGTCTTGCCCGAGCCGTTCGGCCCGAGCATGCCGTAGACCTCCCCCTTGCGGACTTCGAGGTCGAGGCCGTCGACGGCGACGGACTTGCCGTAGTGCTTGGTCAGGCCGCGGGCCTGCAGGACCGGCTCGCTCATCGGATCGCCTCTAGCGTCGGCCGTAGCGCGCCACGGCCAGCCCCAGGACGGCGACCGCCACCGCGATCAGGACGACTCCGACCACGCCCCACAGCGTCGAAGTTCGCACCGTGGCGCGGTACTCGATGGAGCTCGGGGCGTCGGCCGACGGCTGGGCGCGGAAGGTCAGCATGTAGTCTCCGGCGAGCGCCTTGTCGCTCGGCGTGACGCGGGCGGTGACCTCGACTGTCTCACCGGGGCCGATGGTCTCCACCCGATCCGGCTCAAAGACCACCTTCCAGCCGGTCGGCTCGGTGGCGCTGAATTCGATTTCGTGTGCCGGCGCCGTGCCGTTGTTTTGAAGGACGAGGGCGATCGGGTTCTCTGAAGCGGCCAGCACGCGGCCAGAGAGGCGGCCGTCGGGGGTCGTCAGGGAGAGATCGGATTCGCCGACGATCTCGGCCTGGAGGTCAATCGCCGCTTCGGCGGCACCGCCCCGAGCGAAGAGCGTCACGACGTAGCGCCCGGCCGGGATCCCGCGGAAGAGCGGATCGAGTTCGACGCTCAGGCTTTCCGACTGGTCGGCGGTGAGTGGGAGGCTGGTGATCTCCTGGCCGGAGCGCTTGAACAAGACGCGGTAGAAGGGAGGCGCGGCGGCGGAGAGCTCGACGACCAGATCCTCGCCGCCCTCGTTGCGCAGCGTTACGTTGTAGCGCAGGGTCGCGTCCGGCTTGCCGCGCAGCACGGGCAGGTTGGATTCGAAGGCCAGGCTGGGCGGGAGGCGGTTCTCGATCCGCAAGGTGATCGGCAGAACGGCGACGTCGGAGTCGCCCTGCGCCCGCACCCGGACCGTGTAGTCGCCCGGATCGGCGTCGCTCGAAGTTTCGATGCGAAGGTCGACGGGCGTCCCGTCGCCGGGCTCGACGTAGGCCGACAGAACGACCCGGTTGCCGTTGCGAAACGTCGCCGCCCAGCCGTCCGGGAGGTCGAGCGCGTCGAGGCGGACGACCTGGGCGACGCTCTGGCTGCGAATCGTCAGGGGGAGCGTCAGACTGTCGCCGACCCCGATGGCCTGGGACGGGAAGTCCGTGACGATGCTCAGTCCGCCGGACCCCTGGGCTCCAGCGGCGCCGCTCGTCAACATCAGGGCGAGGATCGCGGCGAGCAGTGCGGTAGCGGTTCGACGAGACATGTCTCATCACCTCGTGTTGAATGTCGGCCGGCTTCGGCCCGCGCCAGGGGGCGGGACGCCTCCCCGTCCCACACCGGTGCGGGACGAGCGGGGCGAGGGCCGGCCACGACAGGGACCGAAGTCGCGGGAGAGGATCAACGTCCCGTCGTATGAGCCGCGTAAGAGGAATCGTTAGGAGTGGATGAGAAGAGGTCCGTCGGACAGGGGCGGATCGCGGCGCCGGCTCGTTTCCGGGGAGCAGGGACGGCGTGCCGGGAAGGCGTCAGCCGGTCGGCAGGCCGCGGCCACTGGCCCGGGCGAGCAGGCCGTCCTCGCCCAGTGCGTGGCAGACCTGGGCGAAGCGTGCCGTCGGGCCCCGCCACTCCAGGCCGTCGGGCGTCGCCTCGATGGGGGCGTCCGTCCGCAGGGTGGCGAGCCTCCGGTAGAGCACGGCGTCCGCATAGTGATCGCGCAGGCTCGCCGCCAGGCGGGATGCGCGGGCCAGCGGCAGCCCGTACCGTCGTGGGTCGTCCGGGATGGAATCCAGGTGCCCGAAGCGGGACAGGACCGCGACCGCGGATTTCGCGCCCCATCCGGGGATCCCGGGGTATCCATCGGCCGAATCGCCGACCAGCGCCAGCCAGTCGGGAATGGAGGCGGGGGGCACGCCGAACTTGGCGACCACGCCCGTTTCGTCGAGGACGATGTCGCGGCGCCGGTCCCAGCACACGACGCGGCTGCCCGAGACCATCTGGGCAAGGTCCTTGTCGGGCGAACAGATCCGCACCTGTTCGACGGCTGAGTACCCGGCCAGCCGGGCCGCGCCGCTGGCCAGCGCATCGTCGGCCTCGAACTCGACCATCGGCCAGACGACGATCCCGAGCGCGGCGACGGCCTCCTCGGCAAGCGGGAACTGCGCCAACAATTCGGGTTCGACGCCCTCGCCGGTCTTGTAGCCGGGGTACAGGTCGTTGCGGAAGGACTCGATGAAGTGGTCGAAGGCGCAGGCCAGGTGCGTCGCGCCGGTCCGCGTCAGGAGGGAGAGCAGGCTGTGCAGCAGTCCGACCGTCGCGCCGACCTCGCCCCCATCGGGTGCGCGGCGGGAGGGCGCGCCGTAGTAGCTACGGAACAATTCGTACGTTCCGTCGACGAGGTGAACGATCATTTCGGGCGATTGGCGGTGCACCCGCCTCTGGGGCCGACGCCGGGAGCGCGACTACTGCCGGGGGAATGGGTCTCGTCACCCCTGGATCGGCGGAATGAAGTGGAGCCGACTTCCGCTGGACGCGCCGAACGCTCGCCGAAAGCCCGGGTTCGGGTCAACCGCGCGGACCCCACCCGGCCTCTTCCACGGCGACGAAGATGTCGATGGCCGAGATCATCCCGATGATCATGCCGTTGGTATCGGCGACCGGGAGGTGGTGGACGCCGATGTCCTTCATCTTCAGGGAACACTCCTTGAGCGACCAGTCGGGGCGGGCCGTGACCAGCGGCGTGCTCATGATCTCGCGCACGGATGTCGTCTGCGGGTCGCGATCGACGGCGACGATCTTGTCGCGAATGTCGGTCGTCGTGACGATGCCGTACTGGTCTCCCTCCAGGGCGACGACCAGGCTGTGGATGTGGCGACGTCGCATGAGCGTCGCAGCGTGGGCCACGGTGGCATCGGGATCGATGAAGATGGCGGGGCGGCTCATGTAGTCGCGCACGGTGGACGTCATGGGTCATCTCCTGGGCGGCCGACCAGGGTCGGGGACCGATGGGCCGTCCGCACACTCGGGAGCGCGGGCCGCCGCAATGGACTACCTCCATTCTACCGGGCCGCGCCGCTTGCTGGAGCCCCGTCAGCAGAATCGCGGCGCAGCGGTAGGTCGGCGGTCGCAGGCGGTTCTGGAGATGGTCAGGAGTGAGCCGACTGGGGCGTCGAACCGGCTACGGCGAGCGGGCCGCAATCCCTCTTCCCGGCTTCAAGAGCCTCTCTCCGAGCGCATACACGAGGGCATGATGCCCGATGGATAGCACCGCCAACAGCCAGGCCAGCGTCGGCTGCCCCGCCACGTATCATGCGGCGGCGGCCGACCCGGAGAGCAACAGCTCCTGGAGCAGCCGAAGAACCTCGGCCGCCTTGCCGGCCTGGCGGAAGTCGACCAGCCCCCAGAAGCCGAATCCGACCGCGGGCGCGGCGATGGCGAGGCCGATCTTCCCGGCGGTGGTTCCCCCCGTCCGATAACCCCAGTAGGCGAACCCCAGGACGATGGCGAACTCCATCAGGCCGCGCAGCGCGATGTTGGCGAGGGAGAGAGCGTTCTTCATGCGCGGTGCCTCCTGTTGTGCTAAGGGCGATACGTGCCGCCCGCGGCGGATTCCCACTCAGCCTGCGCGCGCCGTGCGCCGAGCGAACGCGGCGATCGTCGTGGGCTCGCGCCCGAGGAGCCAGCGCAGCACTCGCGGATTCCCCGACAGGCCATGGCGTGCGTAGTAGCGGAACATCGCCGCCAGCGTTGCCCGCTGGTATTCGCCCAGTCCCGTGCCACGCGCCCGGGCTTCCCACTCCTCGAGGGGCTCGGCCTCTGCGTGCACGGGACGCCCCAGGCCTTCGCTGAGCGCCGCCGCGACCTCGGTCTGGGTCAGCGCTCGAGTGCCGACGAGGTCGTATGTCGCATGGGCATGCTCGGCCTCGGTCAGGACGATCGCCGCGGCCTGGGCGACGTCTTCCAGGTCCACGACGCTCAGGCGCGTATCGACCGCGTAGGGATTCCGCAGCACACCCTCGTCCACGATTCGCCGCCATCCGGTGAGCCAGTTCTGCATGTACGCGGCCGGGCGCAGGATGGTACAGGCCAGGCCGGAGTCGAGCAACGCCTCCTCCACTCTGAGTTTGGTCCAGTGGTGGGGCATCTGCTCGATCTGCGGATGGAGGACCGAATGAAGCACGAAGTGCGCTACGCCGTGAGCCCTGGCGAGGGCGATCGCCCGACGGCCGATCTCGATCTCCTCGGGGTGGATGTTGGGGCAGATGTGGACCACGGCGCCTGCGTCGCGGAACGCCGGTGACAGCGAGGACTCGTCCAGAAGATCGGCGACCACGGCTTCCCGCGCGCCGAGCCGCAGCAGCTGGGCAACCTGAGACGGCCGCCGGACGACGGCCCGAGCGGCAGCGCCCGTACGTGCCAACGCCGCCACCACCGCGCGACCCGTCTTGCCGGAGGCGCCCGTCACGAGGATCACGCCCGGGGCCGCTGCAGGACATCTGGGTGACGCGAGGCGAAAGCATCCGTCATGGCCGCCGAGTCCGCCGGCTGGCGGCGCTCGAGTGCGGCGGTTCCCGTGGCGCGCGCCACGAGGCGATCGTCTTCCCACACCTCGAGGTCACCCGTGAGCGTATTGACGATCCCGTCTCCGAGGGAGGCGTACTCGCGGCCTCTCGCCCGGAGGGTGATCGAGGGCAAGCGCCAGCCGCCGCCGACGACGACGTCGAAGGCCTCCGGCGATCCGGCGACGCTGAGACGACGCGGCGGCGAGATCCGGAAAACGGACTGCGAACCGCGCTGGAGGTAGAAGTACCCGAGGGGCAGGGCAGCGGATGTGCCCCACAACCTCGATCGCAGCCAGGCGCTCTCGATGACCACGTCTGGCGCGTCGAAACAATTGGCGGACATCCACCACCACTCCGGCGGTAATGCTCGTCCCCAGTAGTGCGAGACCATGCCCCGGGCGTCGTCGATCGGAAATCGTTCGCCGCGGTGCTCGATCCACCCGTCGAACGTGACGCGGGGTGCGCTCTCCAGGGACAAGTCGAGGAGCCGCAAGATCTCGGCGAGGAGGACCCGGGGCCGGACCCGATCGGAGGAGGCGCGCAGGCGCAGGTGCCAGCGTACCGGGCCGCGCCGCCAGGCGGTCTCGGTCATGGCCAGCTCCGCGGCGCCGTGCCGCAGCACGGCGGGGTGGGGTAGATGGAGCACTTCTCGCCCGGCCGGCGAATGCACGCTGATCCGCACCACGCCGACGCCGGCTCGGCGGCGGCAGATCCAGTCGACGAGCAACGCCACTGGCGGATGGTTGACCTTGAAGAACCAGTACTCGAGGGGCGAGGCAGGATGCGGCCTGAGCATGACCGGGCGGGCGACGTCGCCGCTTCAGGAAGCGGTCTTGAGCCGCTCCATCCGTCTGGACATCGCCTCGTAAAAGAACTCGAACCACTCGGCCCATGCTGGGTGATCGTGCTCCTGCCGCAGGCCGATCCAGATCGGGCGGAGCTTGGGCCAGGCCTCGAGGATCGGGCCCGAGAGGAGATCGTCGAGGAGGTCGATCGGCGCGAGGCCGCGTTTGAGCAGGAGGCCCATGTTCTCGAAGAAGACGCTGACCACGATCAGAGATCGGTAGTCGTCCCGGCTGCCTCGCTTGCGGAAGGAAGCGTACGTCTTGTGTTTCCAGGTGGTCACCCGGTGGTAGTGCTCGACGAATTCCGGCTGACCGAAGTAGGCGTACAGCCTCATGACGATGTCGAGCTGCCGCAGCCGCTGCTAGTTGCGGAGCTGGAGCAGCGCAATGATCACTCCGACGATCACCGCCGCCGGAGCGGCGACGGACAGCGTGGTCTGAATCGTCTCAAGGGTCATCGAGAACCTCCGGCCGGGAAGGGTGTCACCGCCCGCGAGAACGCTTACCGGGCGGGCTCGATCACGAGCCGGACCGCGCCGGTCGGCCGGCGAAGATCGGCAGGGAAAGTAAGCGTATCAGGCGCTCATCCTTACGCCTTTCGAACGAACAGGCGGACCCGCACCGAAGGCGACGACTCCCTGGCCGGGTGTTCTTCCGAATCGTCTGACCCACGAGGTCGCCGGCAGGCTACAGCTGCCAGAAAGGCGACGTGAGGCCGAGGGTAGCGAACAATGCCTGGGCTTCTTCCTTCGTCTTGCGGCGCCACCCCGGTGTCCTTCGGTCTTCGCCGTACCAGGCCCTGGCCAACCCCCACGCCTGGTGGGGATCGAGCAGGCCCCCCTTCGCCTGATTCCACGTACGGCACCACCTTTCGACGTGCTCCTCCGACCGGAAGAGCAACATGGTCCTTCAGGTGAAGACGATGTCCTCCCACCACCTCGAGGCCGGCACGCTGAAATGCACGACGCCGCGCGGCTCCGCGAGTTCGCCGCCGGCGACGGTCAGGGTCAGCGCCTCGCCGCAGTCCGGGCAGGCCGTCTCGACACTGCCATCGTCCGCGACCATCGCCAGCACGCCGAGGCCGTCCCAGACGCAGTTCGCCCACCAACGCCTCGCGCCGGAGCGGACCCGGAAGGCTGTTGGAACCGCCGCAAACGGGTTGGCCATCAGGACCTCCCCGCTCTCCGGCTGAAGAACGAGGAGATGGGCCTCCGAAAGGCGCCGGTAGGCGGCCTCGACCTCGGCCTCGGGCAAAGCGAGCTCGTCCGCAAGGCGGCCGCGTGAGACCGTTTCGCCCGAAACGATGAAGTGGTCGTAGACGGCCTGGCGAACGAGGCCATCCATCTCGAAGGTCTGTTCGATGGCAGTGGTCATGGCGAAGGCCCAACGGCCCGCTGTGGTCTTGGGTTGGCCGCACCCGAGATCCAGTGTACACGAAGCTGCGCGGGGCGGGCCTCGTCGAACGGCGCGGCGACTGGCTCTCCGGTGATCAACGGCTCGTTCTGGAGAACCCTCAGCACCTGAGCGTTGACCGGATCGGGAATCTCGCCGCTCGGCGCACAACCCCGCCGATGCATCCCGGAGCGAGCGCTCGTCGCACGCCGTGCGCTTGTCCGAGCGGCTGGGTTTGCCCGGTGCGAATGCAGCGGGGGTTCCGTGTCGTCCGGCGACCGATAGGGTTCTGCCGGGAGGCGGCTATCGTCGCGGACCGAGCAGAACCCGTGCGATGAAGTTCTCGCAGCGCCGCAGGGCTTCGACGTTCTCGGGCCAGCGGAGCCAGACTCGAGCCTCGGGGTAGGCAAACCAGTCCCACGCGTCGTGCTCCGCTGGGTCGAGGGTCGGATCCACCTTGGCTTCCAGGAGGGCAAGGTAGACGTGCTCGGTTACGGGCTGCGTGGGTGTGCCTCGGGATGCGGCGGCCTTCTTGGGAACGAAGGTGTAGGAGAAGCCGAGCGGAAACAGACGAGAAGGGGTGAGGGCGGTCTCCTCTTGGAATTCGCGGAGAGCCGCCTCATCGAGCGTCTCATCCGTTGCGACGCCGCCGGTGACCCCCTGCCAGAATCCCCCGCGGGAAGGCACTCGTCGCAGAAGGAGGTACTCGTGCGTTGATCCGCCGGGCGCGACGGGATAGACCAGGACCGTGACGGGACCTTCGGCGTCCATCCAACGTGATTATGGTCGAAGACGAGCCACCGGGAGAAGAGTTCCTCGCCACGCGCCCTCGCCCAAGGGACCGCGCCGGACTAGAACGTCCACCTCGTGGCGCTCTTGGTGAAGTCCGCTTCGCTCCATCCGAAGGCGCGGCGCGGAACCAGCCTGAAGACGTGGTTCCCTCTGAGGGGAAGCCCGTACTTGTCTGCGTAGGCGGCATCCGGCTCATCGGACACCTCGTCCGGCAGGAGGCCGGAGACTGTCCCTTCGAGGATGACGACATCGTCGCCGCTCTCCAGGTGGACCACGGCGACAGGGTTGGCCGCTAGATCTCGACCTTTGCGCGATCGAGGCTCGGTTCCGAAGTAGAAGGCGCCCTGGTGCCAGATTCCCCAGACCGGCGAAGCATGCGGTGTGCCGCGCGCCGACGCCGTCGCCACCCAGTAGTTGCTGGCCGCGGCGAGCTTGGCCTCGGCGCGTTCCCAGTCCAGCAGGTGACCTCTTGAAGTCGGTTCGATGCCGTAACTCGCAGGGATGGATGGTCTGTCGGCGGCCGGCATTGGGAACTCCCTCTGATGGCGATGAGCGGCGGGATGCCAGGGCATTACCTCGCCGGAAGCATCCCCCTCGGTTTACCCGAAACAGCAGCCGTTTCGAGCCGTCAGGCGCAGGCCGACTGCGACTCTCCGCGAAGCACGAGCCCCCCGCGTGAGCCCGCCGCCCGGCTCGCCGGGAAGCACACGGGACCGACATCCCTCGCAGATCACCGTTGGCGAGATCAACGCACGACGAGCCACACACCCGTCAGCATGATCCCGAGTCCCACCAACCTGGTCGCGTCGAGCGGACGGACCGTGGCGGAGAACAGGCCGCCCTGGTCGATAAGCGCAGCCAGGAGAAACTGCGAGGCGAGGACGAGTGTCAGACCTCGGGCGGCGCCCATTCGTGGGACGACGTATCCGACCGTGCCTACGATGACCAGACCAAGCAGGCCGGTTGTGTATGCGTACCATGGGACGATGCCGGGAGGCTTCAGGCGGACGCCTCCCGTGGCCGCGGCCAAGAGGACGACCAGGAGGCCACCGCTGCCGTAGGTGATGACGACCGACTCCTTCGTGCCCATGGCGCGGTCCATCAGGCCCATGAACTGGGCTTGGAGGGTGATGGCGACTCCGGAGGCGAGCGCCAGCAGAGCGAGGATGACGTTGGTCATCGGACCTCTCCGGACGGGGCGGGTCTGAGCGGCCGACCTGCATCGCCGATGGCCCCGTGTGTCGCGGCGGTCAGGCCCGTGACGGGCTGGGGCGTGGGCCCGCGTCAGGGAATGCTAGATCTCGGAGACGATGTTGGAGAAGACCTCCCCGATGGCCGGGCCGAGCAGCAGGAGCACGATGATGAGGCAGATCGGGATCACCACGAGGACGATCTGCAGGTAGCCGAGCACCAGGCCGGCCGTGGCCAAGCCATCGCCCGTCAGGCGGCCGCCGCTGTTTCGGATCTCGCTCTTGGCCATGTGCCCAGTGATCACCGCAATGAGGGATCCGACGATCGGCACGATGATCCAGGAAGCGATGCCGGAGGCGAGGCTGACAATGGCCAGGCTGCTCGTCTGGGGACCGGGCGGCGCGAATGCTGGGGACGGCTGTTGTTGTGTCATAGCCTTCCGCTCCGATCGAGGGGATTCGCACGATGGCCGGGTCGACAACCGAGTCTGGCACGGAGCGGCATCCGACGCAAGGGGAGCGGATCGCAGCGACTCTACGGGCAGGGCTTGGCGCGGAATCGCCGGAGGGCGATCCGCGGACGAGCCGGGGCGGACACCACGGCTTGAAGGGCTCCTCGGTCCAAGAGCTGAGCGCCTCGCCTTCGGGGAGGAGGGTGTGAACACTTGGCTGGTCGGCGCCGAGGGAGGCGCTGGGCGGGGCGGTGGCGAGCGCGGACCTCAGCCGACTGCCTTCTTCACGAGCGCGCTGATCCTTGCCTCCTCGGCGGGGGTCAACTTCTTCAGTGCGAAGGCCGTTGGCCACATGGCACCTTCGTCGAGGCGCGCGACGTCGTTGAAGCCGAACGTCGCGTACCTTGCCTTGAACTTGTGAGCACTCTGGAAGAAGCACACGACTTTGTCGTCCTTGTTGGCATACGCGGGCATCCCGTACCAGGTCTTCGGCAAGAGGTCTGGCGCGGTGGCTGTGATGATGGCATGTAGCCGCTTCGCCATGGAGCGATCGGGTTCCGGCATCTCGGCGATCTTGGCGAGCAAGGCGGTTTCGCCAGCCGCCCTATCCCCGGCCATCTTGAGCTCGCGGGCGCGTTCCTTCATCGCGGCTCGTTCCTCGGCCGTGAATCCCGTCGGCTTCTTCCCCATGGCCGTAGTCGTCTTGGCCGACTTCCGCCTCCCCTTCTTGCCACGTAACCTCTCAGTCATTCGTGCCTCCAAACCAGAAGTAGAGGGGACCTCGCCGGCGAGGTCGTGGATGGCCTTGCGTGTGCTATGCCCGCGTCTCGGCAAGCTGGAGGCCGATGGTGGACGCTGAGGCCCTTGCCGTTCGCTGCCTGTAAGAAGTTCTCCTGCAGGTCCCGCTACGGCGTGGCATGCAGGTTTTCGATTATACGGTGTTCGGGGCAGGGAGGCGCTCGGGTGCCGCGCTCCTGGCGGGAGCCTGATCGATGCGCGGGGACGCCCCGGCGCCGGCGTCGCCCGTGGGCGTCGTCAGGCCGCATCGGCTGACCGACAGGTAGGGATTTCGTTGTCAGGGAAACGGAGACAACGAAGTCCGCGATGCCACGCCGCCCGTGGGCCCACTCCATCGGAGCCAGGCGCGGCGGGGCGCGCCGGCGGCTGTGGGCGCGTGAGCCTAGCTTCAGGTGGGCCAGCCGGTGGTGCGAATGGCATCGAGTACGAGTTGCACAGAGAGCGCGGCCAAGATGAGCCCAGTAACACGGACAAGGAGTTCGGAGCCCTCCTTTCTATTGAGATGAAGAACGGAAGAGGCGAAGCGCATGGCCAGGTAGGTCGGGCCGAGAATGAGAAGGGTGATTGCGGCTGTGCCGATCTGCACTGCTGGTGTGTACAGGTGGCTGTCTGTAAGTACGATCACCGCAAGGATGGCACCGGGAGTGGCGATCGTAGGAATGGCAAGTGGGAAGATGGCGATGTCGTGCGCTTCGTGAGCCGAAATCCACGATGGATCCACAAGGTTGGCGAACACAAGGCGAATGGCAAAGAGGAAGAGGATGATGCCGCCTGCGACCTGAAAGGCAAGCATGCTGATGCCCATCGCCGTGAGAAGTAGCTGGCCCAGGACGATGGAGACAAGTAGGACGAGAGTAGCGAGGAGAGTGGCCCTAAGGGCGATTCGGTTGCGCTCGTCCGAGCTACGGTCGCCGGTGATGGCGACAAACACAAGGAGAGTACTGATAGGGACAATCGTAGCCCAGAGGATGATTGCGTCCCTAACATATTTCTCCATCGCAGGCTACCTTTCGGACCTCTGGGGATCTCGGGATGCGGACATCCAACGCTCCGGTTCAGCGGCGGGCCGCGCAGCGGGCCGTCCGCTGCAACCGGTTGTTAGACGCCCCTTCACGCGGTCGCCCATTCTGCCGAAAGCACCTCCGCCTGCTCGAGCACCGTCTGCGTAGCCTTCTCCTGCTTGTCTGGGGGGTAGCCGTGCTTGCGCAGGATGTGCTTGACCAGAACGCGTAGCTGAGCCCGTACGTTCTCGCGCAGGGTCCAGTCGATCGTCACGTTGTTGCGCACCGTCGCCACCAGCTCGCGCGCGATCGCCCGAAGGGTCGCGTCACCGAGCACTTTCACCGCACTGTCGTTGGTTTCTAGCGCGTCATAGA